>Ga0210082_1000238_pt1 | contig 11498 bp, 9 predicted proteins | sample White_ThreeSqA_D_2_FD_185592 | JGI IMG/M metagenome (GOLD analysis project Ga0210082, IMG submission 185592) | Wetland microbial communities from the San Francisco Bay, California, USA, that impact long-term carbon sequestration -... | ecosystem: Environmental > Aquatic > Marine > Wetlands ... | reverse complement strand
ATTTTTATTTGGTCTATCATGCCACCCATGAAAGGGTACAAAGGGAATAAAAAAGTCGGCATCGTGTTTTCCGGTGGACCGGCACCGGCGGCCAACGCGGTGATATCATCGGCGGCACTGCACTTTATCGATCGAAAAATACCGGTATACGGTTTCTATCACGGGTTTGAATTCCTGGAAAAATACGACCGTCAAAAATGGGATTCACTGATGGAAAATGTCCATTATGAAATACTGGATTCGGATATCGCGGGTATCCGGAACGAGCGCGGCGTCTACCTGAAAACCTCCAGGGCCAACCCGGGGAAACTGATCGAGGGCAAAGACGATCTAAGCGACCCGGTGAAAAATGAGAAACTGAGAAATATCCTGGAAGGACTGGACAGCCTGGGGGTCGGTTTCCTTATCACCATCGGCGGCGACGATACGTTGAAAACCGCCAACTACCTCGGTATGATGGGGCTGAAAGTGATTCATATCCCCAAAACCATCGATAACGACTACTTCGGCATCGCCTGGACCTTCGGGTACTGGAGCGCGGTGCAGGCGGCCAAGGAAGCACTGCTGAACCTGAAAGCGGATTCGGAAAGCACCAACACCTATTTTTTTGTCGAACTGATGGGACGGAAAGCGGGATGGATCACGTATGCGGCGGGCATTGCCGGTGAAGCCGTGATGATGATCTCCAACGAAGATATCGAAGGCCCGGAAGTGGATATCGACGCCATGGCCGACAGTATCGTGGATACCATCATCCACCGGGAACAACGGGATAAATATTACGGCATCATAACCATCTCCGAAGGATTGGCGGATAAACTGCCGGAAAAGCTCCGGCCCACGGAAACGGACAAACACGGCAATGTGATCATGGGGACCGCCGAGGTGGGGGGCATCCTGCGCAATGCCACGATGAAACGCTATAAAGAACGAACCGGACGCTATAAAAAAATCGTCTACAAGCAGGTGGGGTATGAAACCCGCAATAATCCGCCCATTAGTTTCGACGTGGTGCTCGGCAGTATGCTGGGGTTCGGCGCGTTTAAACTCTACAACCGGGGAAAATTCAAGTGCATGGTCTCGGTGTCGGATAATTTCCAGATCGTGGCCAAACCTTTTGAAAAGTTGATCGATCCGAAGACGCTGTTGACCCGGCTGAGAGACGTTCCCCGCGGCAGCGATTTCTACGAATTAAAAGCGGCGCTGTCGTTTAAAGAAATGGAATAAGCGTTTGACAATTTGACGACATTGTGATAATTTAATATTTCCGACTATATCAAATTTCAGGAGAAAAACTATGGTATCTACTAAAGGTAATGTTGCACCCACCAGGGGTAAATGGGGTTCACGGGTAGGATTTATTTTAGCCGCCGCGGGTTCGGCCGTGGGATTGGGAAACATCTGGCGTTTCCCTTATGTGGCGGGTGAAAGCGGGGGCGGGCTGTTCATACTGGTGTATATCGTATGTGTGTTGGTCCTGGGCCTGCCCATTATGCTGGTGGAATTTTCCATCGGGCGTAATACGCAGCGAAACCCGGTGGGGGCATTCAAAGCACTGAAACCCGGTACGCCATGGTTTCTCGTGGGGGGGTTCGGTGTTCTGGCGGGTTTCCTGATTCTCTCATTCTATGCCGTGGTGGCCGGGTGGACACTGGGCTACGTGGTCGAATCCATCAGGGGCGCGCTTACCGGGGTATCCGCTGAACAGATTGCCCGGCATTTCGATAATTTTACCGGTAATCCCTTGCTGACTGTCGGGTATTTCGTCGGGATCATGCTGCTGACGATCTTAATCGTATCCCGGGGTATCAAGAGCGGTATCGAGAGGTGGAGTAAGATATTGATGCCCATGCTTTTCGTCATGCTCCTTCTGGTGATCGCCCGCAGTCTTACGCTGCCCGGTTCCTTTGAGGGTCTTAAATTTATTTTCTGGCCGAATTTCGATAAATTTAATCCCGATATCATGCTGAAAGCCCTTGGCCAGGCGTTTTTCTCCATGAGCCTCGGAATGGGGGCGATGTTGACTTATGGGAGCTATCTCAGGAAAAAAGAGAATATGCCTTCGGCGACCCTTTTTGTGGGGGGCCTGGACTTATTGGTGGCGCTGTTGGCCGGTATCGCGTTGTTCCCGGCACTCTTCGCCGTAAATCTTCCCCCGGATTCCGGCACCGGTCTGGCGTTTAAAACATTTCCCGTTATTTTTAACCAGATACCGCTGGGTACGATCATTATGCCGATCTTTTTCATACTGCTGGTGGTGGCGGCGCTTACATCGACGATTTCTCTTATGGAAGTCATCAGCTCTTACTTTATCGATGAGAAGGGCTGGAGCCGTAAAAAAGCCGCGGGTTTAATGGGATTCGTGGTCATGCTGGTGGGCATTCCTTCGGCGCTGGCGACAAAGACCGGGCTTCTCAGCGCCGATAAGGTCGGATTCGATTTTAGTGCCCTTATCGAGCATTTCTCGGCCGATTATATGCTCCCCATCGGCGCGTTTGCAATGTCTATCTTTGCCGGGTTCGTCTGGAAAAAAGGTGGGGCACTCCGCGAAGCGAGAGAAGGAAGTCCCGGTTTTTCTCTTGGCCCGGTATGGATGTTTATCGTTCGCTGGATTGCGCCGTTCATTATCGGCCAGATCATCGTGTTGGGCTTTTTGAGGGAGTTCGAGTCCCTGGCTAAATTACTGGAAAGTCTCTCGACCATCCTATCCATCGTGGATGCCGTCATTATCGGGTTCTTAATAGTGGGCGCCGTTATATATATGATCTTGAGAAAGAAGAAGGGCGGCGGAGAAGTGGGACCGCTTCCGGGGGATTGATTTATAGATCGTCCCCGTTATTTGTTTCCTCTTCGTCGAACTGGCGGTAATCGGTGGTGTCGGCCAACAGCAGCGGGTAGATTTCCAGGCATATCCAGGCATCCGAAGCGGCGTAACTCTGCTGTTTTCGTGTCAGGTTCGATTGGGCCCAGTTGGTTTTCTGCGCCGTCTTTACCAGGCGGCGGCCCAGGTAACGGGCGGTCAGGGCCCGTGCCCCGACCTGGATTATTCCTTTTTGTTTCGCGATATCGCTCAAATCGATGAAACCGCCGGCCTTGAATTCTTTTAATTCTTTCAACTTGCCGATATCGGCCTGGACACCGATGCCGATTTTTTTTGTATTCTCATCCGCCAGGAGTTCCGCCATTGCATCGGAGAATCCCGTTTTCTTCAATTGGAAAAGATACGCGGCATCATGGGTGGCCAATTGGACCAGGGATATCGGGTGCGACACCCCCTTTTTGAACGCCGGCTTACTCTCGGTGTCGAAACCCACCAGGGCTTCCTTCCTTAATTGGTTCACGACGTCTTCTTCCTCTTCCGGACTTTCAATTATCTTAACTATACCTTGAAACCTTACAGGAGGAAGGGAATTGATGTATTCCCTGCTGAACCTGTTTACCTCTAATAATACCATTTTAAATACCTTTGTTACGAGTTTATCGATTCCCGGAAAGTGGACGTATCCAATTCCCCGGTTTTAATTTCTTAGAATAACCCATAAAAAAAAGAAAATCAAGTTTTTAATGCATTACTTATGGAATTTTTTCAGGAATTCTTCTATTTCGGGGATACCGCCCTGGAAAATGAGGTAACCGTTGTAGGGCTCGCCGCCGGTGATATCGCTGCAAATGGGGGTGAGCATGATCTCTTTTACTTTTTCCAGGTCCTTTGTCTGTCCCAGGGCCCAACCCAGTTTGATGTACGCCACCTCGGGCAGCATGTTGTCCGCCGGGATGACACCCTTGCTGACCATGTCCCTTCCGGTTTCATAGACAAACATGTGAACGAATCCCCACAGCGTCTGGACGGTCATATAGAGGGCGACTCCCGCTTTGGTGGCGCGTTCGATGGCCGGGTACAGGGGTTTGTTGACGTGCCCCAGGCCGGTGCCCGCGATGACGATGCCCTTGTAGCCGTTGTCCACCAGGGAATCGATCATGTCCGGGTGCATATTGGGATAATAATAGAGCATGGCCACCCGTTCCTCGAAATTAGGGGCGATCCTGACATTGCGATCCTTTCGCCGGGGATTGTAATTCTTTTTCAAAGGCGTGACCTTTTCCCTGTCCACCATAGCCAGGGGAATGTCCCCGATGGTACGGAAGGTGGACCGGTACGACGAGTGCATCTTGCGGACCCGTGTTCCCTGGTGCAGCAGGCCGTATTCGTCCGAGGTGGGTCCGAACATACAGACCATTACTTCCGCGATATCCGACGTTGCCGCGGCCGTGGTGGCATGGATAAGGTTCAGCGCCGCATCCGAGGAGGGACGGTCCGATGAACGCTGGGAACCCACCATAACGATGGGGACCGGCGAATCCTGGACCATGTACGTTAATGCCGCGGCGGTATGGTGCATGGTATCGGTCCCGTGACCGATGACGATGCCGTCCACCCCCTTTTCGATCTCCCGGCCGATGGCCACGGCCAGGGCCTTGTACTGTTCCGGCCCCATGTTTTCACTGAACACGCCGAAAAGTTTTTCCGTGGAAAGATTGCAGATATCCGCCAACTCGGGCACGGCACCGTAAAGCTCGCCGGGTGAAAACGCCGGGATCACGGCCCCGGTCCGGTAATCCAGCCGCGACGCAATGGTACCGCCGGTACCCAGGAGCTTCACATAGGGTTTCTCCGGTGACGTGGGGAATTCCTTTTCCGGGATTTTATAGTGTGCCTCTTTGTAACCGTATTCTTTCATATCGATGATGGTATCCACCGCCACACCGATATTGTAACCGGTGGCCAGTTTTAACACCAGGTGCTCATGGTCGTCATGCTCCGAACGGGGAAGAATGATTCCCTTGAATTCACCGCGGGTGGTATCCAGGTGCGCTTCGCTCCACACCCGTATTTTAAACTTCTTCAATGCCGCCAGGGCATTGCCTTTATATCCTTTAAACACATCGCTCATTTTCGTCTCCGTTTCTTATCCGGTCATTTTCCCGTTTCGACTTTTTTTCTCAGTTCCGCCAGGTCCATATTTCCAACCGCCAGCGGTCTCAGCCGTCCCATTACCCATAATGTCATGGCCCGTTTACCGTCGGGGTTGTCCGAATGGGCGATCTCCTTGAATTTTTCCTTTAATACGGGGATATTGGAGAGGATTTCCTTCGCCGGTATCCCGCGGAATTCAACCGTGGCCAGTATGGACTCGAAGTCCATATTGGGGTATCGATACACCACGGGCAGCATGTACTTGAGAATCTCTTTTTCCAGCTTGTTTTTCTCCACGAAATCGAACAGGTCGCACAACCGTTCATAATCGAAAGGTGACGCCGGGGTGATCCGGCCTTCGATATGTTTCAAATGATGCCCCACCAGCGTACCCACAAAGGGGGGCGATTGGTTGAATTTTTTTACGATCTTTTCGATGAGGGGAAAGAGGTTCCGTTTTAGAATGTAGTGGTAGGTATCTTCCGGTATTTTCCATTTCCTCAACTGCTTTAAACAGTCGGACACATCCCGCGGCAGTTGTTCCCGTACCCCCTGGATTTTCTCCTCCTCGATGGGGATGGGCGCGGAATCGGTATCCGGGTACATGCGGTCGGGTCCGGGCAGCACACGCTCGAAAATGGTGGTGCCGTTTTTAAAGGATTTCCGCGTCTCGTTGGGCACCCTCTCGAAGGCCAGCCTGCAGCGTTCCTCGATGGTTTCCAGCGCCGTGGCCACATCGTCCTCGGGTCCCCAGAAAACCACCTGGGCGTCGTTCTCCTTGCCCTTTAGAAGGGTTTTTACGGCGTCGAAATCCACGAGTCCTTCCAGTTCCGGTACCAATTCCTCCGAATGGGTCATGTTGGGTCTTTCCAGGCAGGCGATCACTTTCAACCGGTCGCCCAGTTCGTTGGCGAAACACTTGCCCGGCTGGGTAAAATAGGAAAGAATGCCTTTAAACCCGGGGAGATTAACGGCGATGACCCGGTTCCCTTTCCGGTTCACAGGTATTATGCCTTTTTTGATCATATCAGGGGGGAGTTTTTTACAGGAGGATTTCCATTTGGCGGGGTCGGTTACACGGCTGTTGAGGATATCCTTGATTTGCAGCAGTGCGTTTTGGCGGAAGGCTTCGTTGTGGGTGAGTTCCGGTATCCAACTGATGCGTGCGACGCCCTTGATCTCCACCCGTGTCCCGCCGGTGATACTGACATTGACATCTTCCCTGGCGGCGCCCATGCCGGTATTGACCTTGCCGGTGCTGCGGGCCAGGAAGCGGAGGTAATGACCCGCTTCGGCGGCTTCGTCCGGCGTCAGCATATCGGGATAGGTCACCGTTTCCACCAGGGGCATTCCCAGCCGGTCGGTGGTGTAGATGCGCCAGTGGCCGACATCGGACACTTCGCGGCAGGAATCTTCTTCCAGGCTTATCTGGATGATACGTATGGTTTTGTTCGAGATGGGGATTTCGCCTTCGATGCCCACGATAGCGGTCCGCTGGAACCCGGTGGGAATACTGCCGTCCAGGTATTGTTTCCGTGTAATGTGAAGTTCGCCGACAATGTTGGTTTTCAAAAGTAAAGCGATCTCGATGGCTTTATCCAGGGCATCGAGGTTGACCGGGAAAGGTGGGGTATCGTCGATCTCATAGGTGCAGGCGTTTTCGTTCTTTACCCGGTATATAATGTTTTTCTTCGTCTTGAACTCCATTAGAGCCGTACCGTCGTATTCGCCCAGTTCGCTGAGAGTGGGGCGCATGTGACGGACCACTTCCGCGTTGTGGTCGTCCGGTCCCTGGTAGATGCCCGAGGGGCAGCGGCAGAATAATTTTTTCAGGGTCTTCAACTGTTGATGGATTTCGAGCCCGCATTTGAAGCCCAATTGGGTATAGGTGTCGCGCGCGGCGTTTTTTCGCGGGACGTAACCTACGTTTTGTTTGGTTTTTTCATAGTTCTGTACAGGGTCAAATTTTTCATTCATTTTTTATTCCTCTAAATGCTAAGTCATAATATATTTTGTAACGCACTTATTGTCAAGGGTTTTAACAATTTTTTTCGTGTATTTCGCGGATCATTTTTTTAACGGGATTTTACATTTAACCTGGATTCAGGTATTATACAGGCATGGGCAGCAAAGAGAAAAAAGAATTGACGGACAAGATTTTGAGTGTGGACGATGTGAGACTCATACTGGCTTCATCATCTCCCCGGCGCAGGGCACTGCTGAAACTGTTGGGCATCGAACCGGAAATCCGGGTCCCCACGGTGGATGAAAGTCAAATACCGGGGGAATCCATCGACGCGTTTCTTCGCCGGGTCACCGTTGCCAAGGGCCGGGCGGTTTTTTGTGACGATATCTTCGACGTTCCCATCATCAGTTCCGACACCATCGTGTTGTGTGAAAATACCGTTATCGGGAAACCCGTGGACCGCGCCGATGCCCGGCGGTTTTTAGAGTTTTTGTCCGGCAATGTCCACGAGGTGTTGACCGGTGTTTCCATTCTTTATAAGGGAACGTCCCATTATGATTTTGCCCGCACGCGGGTGGAGTTCGCGGCGATATCCGATGAGGAACTCGATTACTATCTGGACAACGAGGATTACGGGGACAAGGCGGGAGCCTATGCCATCCAGGGTAAAGCGTCGGTATTTGTAAAAAAGATCGACGGTTGTTATTTCAACGTCATGGGTTTCCCCCTGAATCTCTTCTATACCATGCTTAAAGAGATCGGTATATATCTATTTAAATAAAAGCACCCACGGGGTGTTTTCTTGTAGGACGCACCCTTTCGATAACTGCTGGATACGGTTTCCGGCATGTAAAACGTAGGGATATCGTGATGTTTTTAAGGAAAATATCCGCGAAAGACGCAAGTCCCGCAAAGACGCGAAAGAAAAGGAGGTATTTTTATGAAAAGATTGAACCTGGTTTTTATTATTTTTCTTTTTGCATCCATGGTCAATGGTGAAGAGATCATACCGTTACCGGACCTGATGCGGCCCGGACAAATCTATGTGCATGATAACCGGGTTTATATTGTCGATGGAATCGAGATTCTTATGTATTCGGCAAAGGATTACCACTTTCAGAAGAAATTCGGCAGGGAAGGTGAAGGACCGAAAGAATTTAAAGACGAAGTTTCTAAGTTGTTTTTTACCGATAAGTATTTCATTGTCAACAGTGCGGGGCGGGTGTCTTACTTTACCCCGGCCGGGGAGTATATTAAGGAAAAGAATTCCAAACACCCGCGGGCCGGAAATTATCTCCCGGTCGCGGACTCTTATGTCGGCTTACAGGTTGTCGGTGAGAATAACAGGTTATTTAAGGTAGTAAGTATTTTCGATTCGGAATTCAACCGGGTAAAGGAGCTGTGCCGTATCGAGGACGATTTCAGACCGGGAAAGGAATACCGGACCTTTATCGAACCCCAACTGTATGAAGTCTATGACGACAAAATTTATGTTACCTTTAGCAAGGAATTTCTCGTCACCGTATATAACAGTGCCGGGGAAAGGTTGTTTACCGTCACCCGTGATTGTGAGAGGGTAAAGGTAACGGACGGGCACAAAAAGGCCGTGAATTTCTTTTTCAGGACCGATGAATATTATAAGAAGTATTATAATAGGATAAAGCCGTTGTTAACCTTTCCCGCTTACTTACCCGCCATTCGTTACATTTTTTGTTCCCCCGGGAAACTATACGTTCAAACGTACGGGACGGTTGATGGAAAAGCCGAATTGTTTATTTACGACCTGTCGGGAAAATTCTTGAAAAAGACCTTTATTTCGTTCATCGAAGAGGAGTTCAACTATAACGACATGCTGCTTCCTCCCCTTCATACCATTCACAGGGACAAGCTGTACCAATTGGTCGAAAATGAAGACGAAGAATGGGAACTCCACGTAACCCCCGTCAAATAGCGTTGAATACCTGTTGACTTTTTTCATTAATCCGATTAGAATACAGTTTTAGGTTCAGGAGCCGAGGACAACGATGAAGATCGAGACCATCAGGATTAAGAATTACAAAGTATTTCACGATGCGGAAATAGAAAACGCGGCGGATATGTCTGTTTTCCTCGGCGCCAACGGGAGCGGTAAGACGACGTTGTTCGATATGTTCGGTTTCTTGAACGATGCGTTGAAAGAAAATGTTAAACGTGCTTTCGATAAACGGGGCGGGTTTCATGAAGTCATTTCGAGAGATCAAACGGGGAATATCCTCTTTGAAATCGAATTCAGGAGCGATAAAATAGGCGAGCGTTCTCCGTGGATTACCTATCGACTGGAAACCGGTCTTAAAGACAATTCCCCCATCGTGATAGATGAAATCCTCAGTTGTCGAATGGGCCGGACCGGTGAAAAAAAAGAACTGCTCGCTTTTAGCCGGGGCAAGGGATTTGCCGTGCTTAATGAAGAGGAGTATCTCGAGGGGGGCGCGGAAGCCAAAAAAGAAACCCAGGTGCTGGATTCGCTCGATACTCTTGCCGTGAAGGGGTTGGGGCAGTTCAAAACCTTTAAGACCGTTTCCGCTTTCAGGAAATACCTGGAAAACTGGTTCCTTTCCGATTTCAATATCGATGCCGCCAAAGACATTACCGCCGCGGGGACCGGTGAGTTTCTTTCCCCCCGGGGAGAGAACCTGCCCGCCGTGGCCCGTTTTATGTATCACCGGCACCCGGATATTTTCGAGAGAATCCTCGAGAAGATGAAACAGCGGGTGCCCGGTATTTCCAAAATAGAAGCCAGGGAAACGGAAGATGGAAGGATTGTGCTTAAATTCCAGGATGGAAGTTTCAAGGACCCGTTTATTGCCCGGCACATATCCGACGGCACCATAAAGTTGTTCGGTTACCTTGTTCTTTTGAACGCGCCCCGTTCTCATCCGCTTTTGTGTATCGAGGAACCGGAGAACTATTTGCACCCGGAGCTTCTTTTCGAGTTGGCGGAGGAGTTTCGCCGGTATGCCCGTAACGGGGGGCAGGTGTTTATATCCACTCATTCCCCGGAGTTTATTAATGCGTTGAACATCGACGAGTTGTTCTGGTTGACCCGGGAGAAGGGGTACAGTACCGTTAAACGGGCCGACCGTGACAAAACCGTCAAATCGTTGGTCGAGGCCGGTGATCTATTGGGTTCGTTGTGGAAACAGAATTATTTAAAAGGAAGCGGACCGACTGGATGAGAGTCGTCAAGAATATACTGCTATGGGAAAGATTAGCGAAGGAAGTGTAAAGGGTAAGAATGAACCGAGACGCCATCATTATATCCCAGAGTTTTATTTAGCAAATTTTACTCCAACTGGGAAAAGAGATGACTTTCTATGGGTGGTGGATAAAAAGCAAACCAAACAATGGAAAGCGATTCCCAAAAATGTAGCTCATCAAAGGGATTTTTATCGTATAAGTGCAGAAGACCTGGACGCAACGGAAGTAGAGAGGATGTTATCAGAGAGAGAGGGAGAAGCATCGTTGGTAATAAAGAACGTAAACGAAAAGCTACGTTTGCCGGATGATGATAAGGAATTTACTATTCTAATGGATTTTATTGCTTTAATGGCTACCAGGATTCCTGTGACTCGGAATAGTATTTCAAAATTTTTTGAAGGCTTAACAAAGGATTTTCTTCATCAAATAACGGATACTCCTGAGCGTTATGAGGCCAGTATGTCAAAATTGGAGGAAGAAAACCCTAAAATAAAATCAAAAGCATCTTATGAGGACATGAAAAAGTTTGTTGATGAAGATCAATACAAGGTCGATACGCCACCTGAATATCATTTAGGGAATATGTTTAGGTGGGCGGAATCTATTTTTCCACATTTGGTGACTCGAAAATGGTCATTGGTTATGATTGAAAACAATGAAAACAAATTTATATGTTCGGATAATCCGGTTGGCCTTGATTGGATTAACCCACCATCTCCATCGTATCCTTATCCCCCTGGATTTGCTTTGGGGAAGTCTCTTGTAACGTTTCCGATAAGCCGAAATGTTGCAATTATAGGATGTTTTGAGGGACATGCTCATATAGATGTTTCGGATGAAAGTATTGCATATCTTAATAGCATGACCGCAAATGGGGCACGTTTTATCTTTTCGGCGGAAGAGATTTTTATTTAGTATATGCCTGATGGCAAAATCGGGGATACAACGAAATTACTGGAGATGATCAGGGCGGAAAATCATTGAGCAAGAATACTGCCGTTAAGATGCGAGCCCGTATATGTACTGGGCCACCGGTATGGGTTCCGTTCGTTTAGGTGAGCCTTTGTCTTCGGCGATTTCATCTACTCTTTTTAATATTGTAGAATGATAATACCGGTAACCACAATTATCGCATATGCCTACGGGTACATTTTCCAGCATAACGAAACCACTTTTATGTTTGAAAACTTCCTTCTCCACCATTCGCTCTTTTACCGTGCCTTCACAATATTCACAACTATAACCATACATTTTTATATCCTCCTACTTGATTGCATAAACCGTTATGATCAAGAAAACACCTGTCTCCTTGAATCGACC
>Ga0210082_1000237_pt1 | contig 11540 bp, 8 predicted proteins | sample White_ThreeSqA_D_2_FD_185592 | JGI IMG/M metagenome (GOLD analysis project Ga0210082, IMG submission 185592) | Wetland microbial communities from the San Francisco Bay, California, USA, that impact long-term carbon sequestration -... | ecosystem: Environmental > Aquatic > Marine > Wetlands ... | reverse complement strand
CTACGACCGGGCCCTACGACCGTATAGCCTATCGGCATTTCTTTTTTTTGAGACCCTTTTTTGAAGACTGCACCGGGTTCCCATTAACTATCGGTCTCGACAATGACACGATGGGTAATTTTTGATTGTTCTAAAGGTCGGGCGGTCCCTTTTAAAAAACCACCATTCCTTACCACACACGCAATTCTCGAACCTCCATAATCGACTCTACGGAAATTCTCTTTCTTTACTTGCTCGTATGACCAAGGTAGCCTCCTACGTGATTAAAATTCTATGATGGAAAATCAATGATAATGGAATGGGGAACGGTTGTCAATACGCCGAAAGTTGTACATTTGGTATGAAAATTTTTTTTAAAATCGTACAACTAAAGTTGTACATAATCGATTTGGTTGTACATAAAGGAGAGGGAAGTGCCTAAAATGCGCTCTTCAGGTTGACTTTCTCCCGGGTTTCCTCTAAAATAGTTGATTAAGATATCTAATTAAGATATCTATCCCGAGGTAAACGTGACACGAAAGAAAAAACGAAAGGCGAGACAACCGTCGACTGAAGCCGGTCAAAAACCGGTCACACCCGGGCCGGAGCCGAAAGTAGACAAAACAGGCAAAACGGTTCTCTTCGACAGGACGGATGCCCTTATTTGCTTCGGCATCTTTCTCAGTACATTGACGGTATATATACTTACCCTGGCCCCCACGGTCTATTTCGGCGACAGCGGCGAGCTGACGGCGGCGGCCTATAACCTGGGCATTGCCCACCCACCGGGGTATCCCCTCTACCTGCTGCTGGGGAAACTATTCATGCTGCTGGTCCCCTTCGGCGATGCCGCCATGCGAATGAACCTGCTCTCGGCCCTCTTCGCCTCGCTGACCGCGGTGATGATCTACCTCATCAACAGGGTACTGGATCACGGACGTATCATTTCAATAACGGTACCGTTGACGGCGGCCTTTTCGTTTACCTTCTGGTCCCAGGCGGTGGTGGCGGAAGTGTATACGCTATATGCCCTGTTCTTCTGCACCATGATCTTTCTAACGTTGTTATGGTTAAAGGATAAAAAAGAACTCCGGCTCCTTCTCCTGGCACTTACGGGCGGGTTTGCCATGACACACCATGTGATCATCGCCCTGTACTTCCCGGTGTTTCTTTTATTCATCCTTCTTAGCCGGCCGCGCTTATTAAAAAATTGGAAATTGATCGTTAAGGTTTTTGCCCTGTTCTTGCTGCCGCTTCTTTTATACCTGTACCTGCCTATCCGTTCCGCCGTAAATCCGCCGAACGACTGGGGGGACCCGGAAACCGTTTCAGCCGTGATAGACCATATCACGGCCCGGCAATTCGGCGGCATGTTTCTCAAACACGGCTTCGACGGTGTGTTGTTTCAACTGGGACAATTTGCCGATGCCCTGCTGAACCAATTCCCCTTTATCTTGCTTATCTTTGCCGTAATGGGAGTGATCGCGGGTTTGAAACGGGAACGGAAAACAATACTGTTTTTCCTGGCCCTCCTGGCGGTGAACCTTTCCTATTCGTTGGCCTATTACATCACGGATATCGAGCCGCATTTCATTCATATTTTCCTCATCCTCGTGCTTTTTGCGGGCATGGCTTTCGATTTCATATACCGGCGGATACAGGAAGTAAAACAAGTCCGGGTCCGTTGGGCGGTTGTGGTTGTCCTGGTAATAATCGCGCTGCTTCCGCTGGGGTTCAATTGGGCCGAAAGCGATCAAAGCGGCAATGTCCTGGCCCGCGATTACGGGCGAAACATGATCGAATCGTTGGATAAAAACGGCGTTTTATTCATCGACGGGGAGGCCGAACTCTTTATCGTCGCTTACCTGAAGATCGTGGAAGGAATAAGACCGGATGTGGAAGTATACGATGCCCGGCAGAATATTTTCTATATACCGGCGATGAAAGAAAAGGGAAGAGCAAACGTCACCCCCGCGGACCTCTATGCATTCGTTCAAAAAATGGTGACGGATCAGCGCCCGGTATATTTCGTAAACCCGATATTCGGGAACTTGAGTGTCGCGGAGTACGGTGTATTGTACAAGGTTTTACAGGGAAACGAGTCCCCCGGCGGTCTTAGGGACCCCTGGGAAACATACCGCCGCGGCGGCCTGGACAAAACTTACGATGAACCCAACGCAAAAGAGACGTTGGGAAAGTATTTCTTTAAGCGTGCAAAGTATTTATGGAAAATGAACCGTCGGGAGTTATCCGGCGAATTCCTTGAAAAAGCGCTCGCCGCCGGCGGCGACCGGCACCTGGTCCTCAAGTTTGCCGCCGTCTTTTACATGGAAACCGGCAGGCGCGATCAAGCGGAAACGCTGCTTAAGAAGGCCGTAAGAGTGAATCCTTTCGATTCCGACGATTACAATATGCTGGCAATGATCGCCCATTACCGGTTGGATTACAATGGGGCCCTGGAAAACTATGATAAGGCGATTGCCCTGATGGGCGACAGCATATCGGTATTGATGAACCGCGGCATGCTTTACGAGCAGTTGGGGGACCGGGCTTCGGACGGGAGGGTAAGGAAGGGGTATTATCAAAAAGCTTACGATGATGTGGAGCGGTCGGCCCGGCTTGAACCTTCAAACCCGGGAATCGCGCAAATCAAGACCCGGATATTCCAAAAGCTCAACCGGATGTGACGGTATACCCCGCGGGTAAGGATAAGAATTAACTTAGCACCAATAAGACATGTCGCAGAAGTCCGTAAGAATAACGGTACACTCGGGACCGCAGCTTTTGTAATGGTACGAGTCGGTAATAGGGCGAGTCGGGCGGGGCAGGTCACCCGCTTTAACCTCTTTGATCTCTTCCGACGGTAAGGTTACAAAGCTTTTTACCTTCAGTGCTTCCAGTTTGATCTTCTTTTTTTTAGTCATTGCGTCCTCCTATTAATAGATATTGCCTTGATTTCATATGTTAATTATAACCGTTAAATTTAAAATTTCAAGGCATAATGAATTTTTCATTACCTTTTTCCTGACCCGGGGTACGCGTCCCTTAACTGCAAGAGATATGCCGTGTTATATTCGGAATTGCGTGGTGTTATTTAAGCAATTGCGGTGCAGGCATTATGGGAATGACACACCACAATTAGGGGAATGCGTAAATCCAATTATTGAAATGCAATATCGGCTTTACGCGTTGTCTTATCGTTTGACCTCTTTATACCTTTCGGTACCGATGGTAGACACTTGATATCCGGCACCGGGTCTTCATGCCCGGGCGAGTTGTGTATACTCATAATGAAAATGTATCCAGCGCGGAATAATTCATACGGGTAGTCCAACTCGCCTGTCCCCATTTCGCCATCTGTTATTGCCTGGCGGCTTTTTAAAAGGACAATTTTGTAATACGATTTATCAAAAAAGTATTGACAGATATACCTTTTTATACTATCATGCAGGGATAGGAGGTAATATTATGGAGCGTGTGGTTAAAACCATCAGGTTTCCTGCCGATGTACTGCAAGAGATGCGTCCGATAATGAAAAAAGAGAAACTGAATTTTACAGCCTTTGTGATTGAAGCGATTAAGAACTATATCCGCACTGCAAAATATGAAGACGGAATTAATGCCAGTTTCGGTGCCTGGAAAGATGATGAGCACCCGGAACTTAAAAATGGCACCGATAACTATATAAGAGATATTAGGAAAAGCAGAACGTTCTAATGGCCTTATTTGATACGGATGTATTGATCGATCACTTAAGAGGGTATAAGGGCGCCCGGGAGTTGCTGCTAAAGTTCAAGGATGAACAGAATTACTGCAGCGTTATCACTACCGGTGAACTCTTGTTTGGAATGAGGGAGCATGAGCGAAAAAAAACGTTTGCTCTAATCGAGAGTTTAGAAGAGGTTAGTGTGAATAAAGAGATTGTTCGCCTTGCCCATGGTGTCAAGTCCCGTGCCCGGACGAAGAATATTCAATTGGAACTCAATGATTGTATAATTGCGGCCACTGCAATTAAATTTAACCAGGTCCTGGTGACACGAAACGGGAAACATTACCCCGATGATCGGTTAACACTTTTTGTACCGGATTATCCCTTAACCCGGAAGGACAACTCGGAGAAGTAAAAGGGAAAGCCCCCACTGCGCGGGACAGTCTACTGGCCTGAATCCCTAAATCAGGCCCGATTTTTCCAATGAACGTATTGAAGAACCGCCTAAAAAAAGAAGGAAGTGAGTCGGTGACAAAATGTAACCGACTGAAAATGGAAGCAGCGAATGGGAAGGTGGGTGGAGAGTCTGCCGGTCTGTCGCCAAAATCATATGTCAATTTTTTTTGGAATTACAGCGGAAACGGTTGACAAATAGTTAAAAAGATATTAAATTAACGGCAGGCGTATAAGTCCAATGGAGGTTAGCGTGAATGAGTTAAAGGTCGATATTTTACCGGAAGTGGCGAAGAGAGAACTGGCGAGCTTTTATGAATACCTGGTGTTTAAACATTTGAAAGGCATGGGGGCCGCAAAAGAGGCGAATTATGGAAGAAGTAAAAACCTGGCCGCTTTTTCAGAGTTTAAGAAGTTAAGAGACCGGATTAATCCGAAAGTAGATAAGTCCATAGATATCGACACGCTCATCAACGAGGTTAATAATGATATTTTTTGATACAAACGTGCTTGTCTATTCCACGATTAGTCAGGACAGCGACTTTAAAAAGTTCAGGAACTCAACAAGTCTTGAGATCGATATATTGCGATCTTAGGGCTAACGTCCACCAGCCTGATCCCTAAATCATCAAGGCTTGCGATGCTCCTTGAACTGGGGAAACCACGGGGCCGGTTTTAAAAAGGAAAATGGGATGGTACGGGACAGGCAGGAAAACAGACCGTATCGCGGTTTTTGGTCGTGTGGAGCGCCTGGTTAGCTGATTATTTATTGATCGTGTCCACTATGCCCTTTAGCCCCCTCACCATGGTGGCCCCCGCTTCTTTTGATAATAGTGTGCAAGCCTTCCACGTAATGTGTGAAGATGACATAGGCTTCGACAAATTCACGACCGGCCGCCACGGAGTCATCGGCATGCTTTTGCGTTTCGCGAGCATGCTGAAAACGTTCACGAATGCCATTGGCCATGGCTTTCGTCATGACATTGACCAGCTTATCCACCGATCCACTTTCCAAAGCTTTGTCCGCCAGGGCAACGGCCGGGTCTACAGCTTCACCTGGTTTCAAACCAGTATAGGGCGCTCCTTCACCAGCCCGGTGAATACGAACCAGGGTTTCGAAAAAGTACATATCAGCTAATTCTTTGGCCTCGGCACCTTTGGCACGAACTGCAAGAGTTTTTTGAAAAGCGATTCGAATCTCTTTTTCATCACCAGCCTGCACCCATTTAAGTAGTGGTGTTACATCACCCTTTTCAAGGGCTATTCTTGCCGTTTGCACTACTGGGCCATCAAGCGTGTCGCAATGTGCAAAGGCGTTTTTGCTCAGTGCGGCGCATAAAAGTCCGATTCCAAAAAATACCACCATGATACGAATCAAATAGTTTCTTGTAACCATTGTTTTCCTCCTTCGGGTCCGCGGCGCGGACACCCTCTTAAGGGTAATCATAAACATTTGTTTACTTCCTTAAAGCGTAATATCTTTTCATATTTTTTCATGAAACTTTTTACATTACCCTTTTTTATACTTTTACTCTACGCTGTTCCGTTTTTTCCGTTATTCCAGGTTCCTTCTTTTACCAATGGAAAACGGGCAGCAAGGTATAACGGGTAGTAATGGAGTTTGCGGTCACGGTTGATCTTTAAATTACGGGCACTCATCACGACACGGTAATCCGGCGAATACTTGCGGTCGAAGACATTCAAACTCTTCGACTTTGTTACCCAACCGGACTTGACCTCGATGGGATACACCCTGCCTTCGATTTCCCTCAAGAATTCCACTTCCGCCGTGGTCTCCCGCCAACAGAAAAGCCTATCCACACCCGAACCCGTGAACTCCTGGGCAACAAAGTTCTCGGCAAAATACCCCTTGTATCTTCCGTAATCATAATCAAGAATGGTTTTGGGCGTTAATTGGCTGATGGCCCCCAAAATACCCACGTCGAAAAAATACAATTTGAACGCGTTCTCCTCGGTAAATGCACTCAACGGAAGACGCGCGCTGTTGATGATTTGTATCTTTAAAATAAGCCCCGCCGTCAACAACCAGTCGATGATACCCGCTAACCGGGCATAACCCTTGATACCGGGAATGATGTCCTTGAATTTGAACTTCGGGGCCGAACCGTTCTGCTCACGGGCCAATTGGGAAGGAATGTTTCGCCATAACCGGTTGATGTGCATGGAGTTCTGCTTGCCTGAATGCTTGGCCATGTCGGCTTCGTAACCCAATATCAATGTGTTCTGCTTTTCGCGGACCAATTGCACGGCGTTGTACAGGTTGTCCTTGTTTTCATAATAAATGCGGACCACCTCAGGCAGGCCGCCGGTGATGAAATAGAGTTTCAATAGTTCCCACAACCGGGAATGAACGATTTCCGGGAGCGTTGTATCCAACCGGCAGTTTTTTAGATAATCATACGACCGCTGCTCTCCAATCCCCAATAAAAACTCCTCGAAGGTCATGGGAAACATTTCCAGGTAATCGATTTTTCCCACCGGGAAAGAACTGCTGCCGAAATATAGACCCAAAAGAGACCCCGCACTACAAACCGCCAGTTGCGGAAGGTTTTCATTGAAATATTTCAGGCTGGTCAATGCCCTGGGACATGCCTGGATTTCATCGAAAATTACCAGGTCGTTTTCGATATCGATGGACGAATCCAGGTAAAAGCTGAGTTCGTCCAGGATACGCCGGGGATTCAAATCCTGCTCGAATATTTTCCCAACCTGTTCATCCTCTTCAAAGTTCACATAATGATAATTAGGAAAATAACTTCTCCCGAACTCTTTGAGACTATATGTTTTTCCAACCTGACGGACACCTTTCAGGATTAAGGGATACCGGTCTTTTTTTTCTTTCCATGCTGTCAGTTGTTTCGTAATATTCCGTTCCATGTCGGAAATAATACACCCTTTTGTGAAAAAATACAAGGAATAATTCCCAAATCTGTGAAAAAATCAAAGGAATCCCCTTAAGGTATGAGATACTCTTTGAACTGGGGAAACTCCGAAATGTGCAAAGGAGATTCAGGGGGAGCCTTCCTATGGCCCTCGGAGAACCGCCGGAGGCCTTGCGGTGCGGGATCCCTTCTTGCATGGCCCATCCTTGCCCGCCCTCTTTTTCTTTTTCCTTTCCTTAGCTTTTCCTTACCTCTTACCTTTTAACCCTTAACCCTAACCTTTCATTTTGGGACTATTTTTATGGATTTTGGGATTATATTGATTGCCGGTAACTTACCATCCAAATTATAATACAGGCAGATGTTTCGAGGTATTGTAGAAGCATCAGGAATGAAGAGGTTATTGCTTTTATAGGAGTATTATAATGGATAAGATTAAAACACTATTTTTTGCCGCTGACCCGGTAGGCGGTACTCGGTTAATGATAGACGAAGAAATTCGTTCTATTACAAAGAAAATTCGCGCCGCGGATTATCGGGATTCAATCGAATTGGTACCGGCCCTGGCCACGCGGCCGGGTGACCTGATTGAGACGCTTAACCAGCACAAACCGCAGATCGTCCATTTCAGTGCCCACGGGAAGCCCACAGGGGAGATCCTGCTTCTCGATAAAGTCGGTGGGTTGCCAAAAGCGGTTAAGTCCAGTGCAATTCGGGAATTGTTCAAGGCTATGAAGGATAACATCCGGGTGGTGGTGCTGAATGCCTGTTATTCCAGGGTGCAAGCCCGGGCAATTGTTAAGGTGATCGATTGTGCAATCGGGATAAAGAATCCCATAACGAATCAGGCGGCCATCGCTTTCGCGGCATCTTTTTATGGGGCAATCGGGTTTGGACGATCGGTAAAAGATGCGTATGATCAAGGCCGTGCTGCGATATTGCTTGAAGGAATCGATAAAAAGAACATCCCGGAGTTACTGGTCAAAGAAGGCGTTGACCCATCGCTTATATTTCTACGTCCCCCCCTTCCACCGAAGCCGGAAGTAACAGGAGTATCTCGAAAAAATCCCTGGAGGTTGGGAAATGAAAGGCGAAAGGAGACAAGCGCCCAATCAATCCCCATAAAAAGGAGGCATAAATGGATTCCCCTTCTTTATCTTTTCAGCCTAATCATTGTTGCGATATTAGGAGGTTGGCAGGTGAAGAATCTGATGTCTGATCCACCCAAAAAGGAGAGCCATCAAAAGAAAACAACAATAGACCCAAAAGAGAGGGTAACTCGCCCGGAGTCCACGAAGGCAAAGAAACCTGAATCAGAAAACATCACCCAACCCACTGAAACCGAAAGCAATCGCTCCCTGCGGGAGGAGGAATCCCGCAGCGTTGTAAAGGCTGCTGTCCCTACTCCGAGAACGGTTAAGGAAGTTGCGGATGATTTGGATGAAATAGAAAAAAAACTAAGCGACGGTAAAGATATGAAACTGAGTGAAAAACTTGAACTTATTGGCCGTGTCTTTGCTTACAACCTTGAAAAAGAACTTATCGGTTATTACGGCAAATCCTGGAAGGGCTTCGATATCAAGGAAGAGCGCCTGCGCATAGTTTTCCTCTACAGCCGGGGGCTTCATCTCATGCCTGAAGATTTGACGGTTTCTTATAAAGAATATATATATAATCGTATTACCGATTCCGCTGCCGGGGTTATCCGGGAGATTCCTTTTCTAAAGGAGAAAATAGAAGTATTAAAAATCGATGCCAATAAGTGTAAAGAATTAAATGATAAGCAGCCCGGCTGCGTGTTAAAAAAGAATGAATTTGATAAAATCGGCTTGAAAGAGCAGGCAAATGCCGTGTACGAGATTTTATTGTCAGTGGATAAGGTAAGCGAAGAAGTGCATATAGGCGGCAAGTTGATTCTCAAGGGCAAAGAATACAAGAGGAGTGATGAATTGATCTTTATCGAACCGAGGATTGTCTCCGCCGCTGAGTTGAGTGATATCTATTCTTTCAAAATGGAAGACCCACCTGTCCTTAGAAGTACTAAAAAGCTGGAATTTAAAGCATTTGTCGGCACTGTAGCCAACCCGCAGGATAAAACTCAAATAATGGAAATAGAGGATAATTGGATTTTTAAAGAAAAACCTATCCTTTTTAAATTTGAGTTGCCTTTTAAGGGAGGCTATTTCCTTCTATTATCAAAAACTCCCGGGGGAGACCTGATCAATATGTTTCCCGGAACGGCAAACGCCATAACCAATGGCGATTATAAAATACCGTACAATTTAGATTCTCCATACACCGATATTCAGGATAAAGCGACCATTGATTATGAAAATGGCAGCCAACCAATATTAAACATTGGAATGTATCTGCTAACCGAACCGGGAACTTACACTTTTTATTTTTACTTCCTTTCCAAGCCCAACCGAATGCTTGAGAATATGACTAAAAATGCTGATGGTGTCTGGAGTTTCGATATCGCTTATGTTCCGACTAAAGGTCATTCATACTCCATTCCTAAAGGTGATGCCACTAAAGATGTGAAATATTATGCCCACTTTACATTGGAAGTAGAAGAATAGAGGAGGATATCGTCAATGAGAAGACAAAGCCGTTTCTTTATACTTATGATGCTTCTTTTCTCTTTCCCTCACCTCCATGCCGATTGGTATACACAGGTTAAACCATCCGGCGGTGAATCGGTCGGTACGTATCACGCCCTTATTATTGTGATCAATGAATATAAAAACCACGGAAACGAAATGGGCTTCCGGAAAAACTCTGAGGTTAGTCTTCTTTGCGATGGTGTTTTCCTTGATCTTGAAGAAAGTGTACGGGCCGCTCAGGAAATAAAAAGTATCCTTGTCGGTGTTTACCGTTTTGAAGAAAACAATGTCAGAATGTTGACCGGGAAAGAAGGTACGGAAGCACCGACCAGGAATAATATATTAAATTATTTCGCCGAATTCGCCAAGCAATTGAAGAACACCGACAGTCTCCTGGTTTTTTTTAGCGGGCACGGATGTTTCGAGGAGCGATTACGTGTCGGCTACTGGATAGCGTCTGACGGCTTAAAAATTTCCGGGGAAGAAATACGAAGTATCTACAAGTCTAATGCAAAACACGTTTTTATTGTTTCCGATTCCTGTTATTCAGCCAAGATTTTCCCCGATATCACCTCATGGCATACTGAATTTTTGGGGAGGGATCCTGAATCGAATGTGGAGTGGATTCGTCAAAAGGAAAAACTAAAATCTCGACAGGCATTAGCTTCGGGATTAGGGAAAGTAACGGGAGGACGTGATGGTAACATAAGTCCATTTTGTCGAGCCTTTATAGACAGCCTGAAAGAGAATCCCGATAGGAAAATCGATGCCCAATCGATTATGAATGTGATTATACAAAAGGTGTCTCCACTGCGTGAAAGAAACAAACAACCCAAACCTGTGGGGGGGACCGTTTCCCTGGATGAGGACAGGGGCGGACAATTTGTTTTCCAGCGTAAATACTCAGAAAGGGAGGAGGAGATCGCACAGACCTACGATGGAATTCATGAAAATTATAAGCAGTTAAAAATAAACTCAGAGGCACTGAAGGAACTCAAACGCTTAACGGATGCTGTTCCCCAGGGCGATAGCCCGGTAATTGAATATTATATAGGAAAATCAAAAGAATTACTCGAAACCATAAAAAGCATAGGGTACCTGAAAAAAGAGTATGCCGAAAAGATGGCGGGAATCGGCGAACTTAATACGGCTGAACAAATGGAAACCCTTGATTCGCTGCTGGCTTTCGTTGATAACAACAGTGACATCAACATAAAACAAAACAAAGAAATCAAAAAGATCATTGACAAAATAAAAGATGATAAGGTAATGCTATTAGCTTATCTCAGGGCATATAAAAAATCGGATTACAAATCCTTTATAGAAAAATATGGAAAAGAGCCTTCGTCGAGATTGGCTGATGCACTGTTAAAAAAAGTACATGAAGCACTTAGACCGATGAAAATGGGACATTGGTTCCTTGATATGGGATTGGCTTTTATTAGTACCGACGTGGATATTAGCTATATGCATTATGGATTGCAACATGGATACAATGGTCTTGCCTCGTTGGCCTTCGGTTATTTCTTCGAGGGGAAAATAGTAAAAATAATCCCTTTCGTTAAAGTTGGAACGTCATCCCTTTCTTTTACTGAGGAAGAATTTGGGACCGTAAACGAATTTATTTTATCGGCACGGTTTAAGCCTTTTGTTACACTGTGTGCAGGAATTGAGATTCCGATAAGATGGAGCGAAAATATGTTTATATTTTTTGATGCCAGTCACACCTTTCATTTTCTTAGGCCGGACTCCTTTTGGGAAAAGAATATGGGGGCATTGAATTTTCGTAAATACAATAAAAGCATCGGACTAAGCACGATTGATCTTGGTGTGGGGATAAATTTTCCATTGTCGGTTGCACAAGCAAAGAAAAAGAAACGATCAATTTGG
>Ga0210082_1000236_pt1 | contig 11576 bp, 7 predicted proteins | sample White_ThreeSqA_D_2_FD_185592 | JGI IMG/M metagenome (GOLD analysis project Ga0210082, IMG submission 185592) | Wetland microbial communities from the San Francisco Bay, California, USA, that impact long-term carbon sequestration -... | ecosystem: Environmental > Aquatic > Marine > Wetlands ... | reverse complement strand
TCTTGTGGAGAATAAACGAATGAACGATTTCTACCGGATGCCCGCGATAAAAATAAAAGGTTATCGACCCTTTAGAGAAATACAATTCAATTTTGAACCCCTGGAAGTTGTCGTCGGTGCAAATGGCTCAGGAAAATCAAGCCTATTCGAATTCCTGAAGTTTTTAAGAGATGCCTGCTACCGGGAAATCCCCCCGGAAATCGTAACCGGGACCATCGGACAGCAAATATTTCATAAACCCGGTCCCGATAAATTCCAATGGATTGCCGAAATCGATCTGAACCGGCACGTTCCCCTTTATTACGAAGGAGAACTCATGGGACCCGTGGGAGAACCGAAGATCATTTCCGAAACGGTGATTTCCCGCTCCCCTTTAAATAACGGTTCAAAAAAGGCGTACACCTTTCTTGATTTTGTAAATGGGAAAGGGGTGGTAAGAGACCCGGTAAACAAGAATCTCAAACGAAAAGAATGGGACCTGAAAAAGCTAAACCAATTGGGACTCGGCGCCATTACCGATTCCACGCTGGCGACTCTTTTTAACCTTCGCGAATATATCCGCGCATGGCGATTCTACAATGTGTTCAACTTTAATATCGAAAAGATCAGGCGGCCTGTTTCCACCGGCCAGGAACCTTTCTTGCACGAAGATGCCGGTAATCTCAGCGCGGTCCTTTTTAACCTGATGGCCGAGTTTCCCGCGGCTTTCGAGGAGTTAAAATCAGTGTTGAAGTCCGCAATCCCCGGTTTCAAGAACCTCTCGGTCAAGGCACGGGGCGGCCCCGGGGAAGTCATTGCTTTCTGGCAGGAAGATAATATCGATCAAGAACTGAGCCTTGCCGACCTGTCCGACGGTACGCTGCGTTTTATCGCCTGGGCCGTGTTGTGCGTAATGCCCGTCTCTCCCACACTCATCTGTATCGATGAACCGGATCAAGGCGTACATCCCAGGACGCTGCCCGTGTTAGCCGGGTTATTCGAAAAAGCATCGGGAAAAACACAAATCATTCTTTCTACTCATGCGTCCTATTTCCTGACTCAATTTCAATTGAACAATATTGCCGTCATGAAAAAGTTTGCCGGGGAAAGCGCCTATATAAAGGTCAAAGATTCAAAAACTCTTTTAGACAACCTGGAAGAATTCGGGATAGAGGAACTGGAAAAAATGCACCGGAACGATGAACTGGAGGGCCTCGCTTGATAGAAATTCTTATTTACGTAGAAGGACCGAGCGACCAACTGGGATTAAGAAGGCTCCTTGGGGGAGTTATCGATAATGCTTCCAATATGGGGAACAAGGTAGATTTTTATCCAATGGGCGGCAAAGAACCTCTATTGAATAAAGGTCCGAAAAGAGCACTCAACATTTTAAGAAATAAACCCGGCAGTTGGGTGTTCCTGGTGCCGGACCTCTATCCCCGTAACAAACCGTTCCCGCATTCAAGCTTTGAACAGTTAAAAATAGAATTGGAAAAAAGGTTTATTAATGAACTCCAACGGAAAGGTTGTGAAGAGAGGTTAAAGGAACGATTTTTTGTTCACTGCTTCAAATACGACCTGGAGGTCCTCTTATTGGCTTCGGAAAAAATTCTCATGGAAAGGCTTGAGGTCTCGAAGTTTTCCCGGAAATGGAAAAAACCGGCGGAAGAGCAAAACCATGACCTCCCTCCCAAACGGATTGTCGAAGCTCTTTTTAATGATTGCGGCAAGAAATACAAAGATACGGTTGATGCGCCCTGGATATTGGAACGTTCGGATTACAACCTGTTGAAGGATATATGCTCACAGAATTTCAAACCATTTTTAGATGACCTGTTAAAAATCCTCCAGTTGCGATAATACTATCGATATTATAATTACCCGGACCGTGCAAAGCGGGGCCGGCAGCCTGCCGGCCTTCGGCGACCAGGAACCTTTTTGAAAAAAGGTTCCGCCGTTTCGGACCTCCAAAAACTTTTATTTAATTTCTGTAGAATTTCTTGTACATTACCGGCATCAATAACAATGTCGTGAAAATCGAAAAGAAAATACCGCCGATGACTACAACAACCAACGGCTTCTGTATCTCCGAACCAATCCCGGAACTAAAAAGCAATGGAAATAACCCGATGATCGTCGTAAACTTCGTCATCAATATCGGACGCAATCGCAATCCCACACTATCCCGAATCGCCATATCAAAATTCTCACTCTCTTTCGTCATCCGCGTGAAAAACGATATCAATATCAACGTGTTCTCCAACGCTATTCCCAATAACGCCAAAAAACCGATGGTCGATGGAACGGAAAAATAAGCCCCCGCCAACCACAACGAAAGTATACCGCCACTCAACGAGACCGGCAAATTGATCAATATCACCACAATGTCACGCCAACACTTCAAATAATCGAATAACAAGACCACGATCAAGAAAAACGTAATGAACAAAACAATATACAACCGCTTCTCCGCTCGCTGCTTCAACTCGAACTGACCGCCCCAGGTCAAATAATAACCGAAAGGAAACGTCATCCCCTCGTATATCTTCTCCCTCGATTCCTTGACAATACTACCGATGTCCCGGCCCCGGGCATTACACTGCACCGCAATATACCGCTTGCCGTTCTCCCGGTTGATGTTACTGAAACCCGTGGCCTCCGCCACCGACGCCACCGACGAAAGCGGTATCATCTGACCCTTCTCCGTATGAACCAACACATTGCTCAAATCTTTCAAATCCTTGCGGAATTCCGAAGAATACCGGACAAACACATCGTACACCACATCACCCTGGTAGATTTTCGATACGCTCTTACCACCGATAGACGCCTCCAACTCCTCCAACACATCCCCGGGATTAAGCCCGTACCGCGCCATGTTCGGCCGGTTCAACCGGATGGCGATCTCGTTCTGACCCGATACCCGCGAAACCTGGATGTCTTCCACTCCCTCGATGGTTCCCATAATCCCTTCAATCCGGCGCGCCATGTTCAACAACCGGTTGTAATCGTCACCGTAAACTTTGATCGCCAGGTCGGCCCGCACCCCGGTGATCAAATGATCCAGGTTGTGCTTAATCGGCTGCGTAAAATTCAAAAGCACCCCCGGTATCTTCCCCTTAATCCGCTCCTGGATTCGTTTAATAAGCGTTTCCTGGCTGTCTACCTCCGCGCGCCAATACTTGCGGGCTTTCAATTTTATGATCGTATGCCCCACATTGACCGGGTGAGGATGAGTGCCACCTTCACCCCTGCCGATTCGACCGTACAACGTCTCTATCTCCGGGAATTGCGCCAACTCCTTGTGGATAAGATTCACCATCCGCGACGTCTCCTCCAGCGCCGTACTCTGCGGCAAACTCGTCTCCATCTGGATGGTCTGTTCATTCAACGCCGGGATAAATTCCGACCCCGTGGAAAAGAATACCACAATGCTGAGAATAAAAACCACCGCGAAAATCCCGAGTGTAAGATTCTCCCGGTTATAAAACAAGTCGAAAATTTTAAGGTAAGCCTTTTTCAACGATTCGAAAATACCTCCACCGACATTCATTTTCCGCTTCCCCAACACATTCATCAAGACCGGCGAGAAAAACACCGCATACACGATGGCCGAAAGAATCGCGATCAATAACGTAAAACCAAAGGGCTTAAACATCTTGCCCTCCACACCCTGGAGCGTTAAAAGCGGTAAAAAAGACGCAAGGATCATCACCATCGCATAGGTCAACGGCCGTAAAACCTGGTTCACCGATGACAGGATCACCTCGATATCCTTCTTCGCCCCCGTCGACTCGTCCCGGGCCCGGGAAATGTTTTCCACCACCACGATCGTCGCATCCACCAACAAACCGATACCGATGGCCAATCCCCCGAAAGACATCAGGTCCGCCGTCATTCCCGTCAACCGCATCACGATAAACGTTGCAAACACCGCAAAAGGAATCGAAAGCGTGGAAACCAACGCCGCCGAAAGATCGTTGAGAAAAATGAAGAGAATGATCGCCACCAGGATAATACCGATAATAAGGGCCTCCGATACCGTCTGAAAAGCCGCGGTGATGATAAGGCCCTGGTTATAAACCGGGACCACACGGACACCCTCCGGCAGCCCCGCGTTGATCTCTTCCACCCGGCGGTTGATCTTTTCGATCAACTCCGCCGTGTTGACGCCGATCAATTTCATGACGATTCCCGATACCGTCGTCTCCGCCGTGTCCAACATCGCATCCCCGCGCTTGACGGATTTCCCGACCTTGATCTCCGCGATGTTTTCCAGGTATATCGGCGTTGCGCCCGACTCCTTGATCAATACTTTTTTAAGGGCCCCCATCTCTTCCAACAGCCCGATTCCACGTATAATGTACTCTTCATTGTTTTTGATAATGTAACCCGCCGTAATGCTCCTGGAACTTTTTTTGATACTTTCGATCACCGCGTGAAGACCGGTTTTGTACTTGATCAATTTCTCCGCATCCACCACCACCTGGAATTGCTTGATATCGCCGCCCTGGCTCAATACCGCGGCAATACCGGGAATGGTCTGCAGTTGAAACTTGATCACCCAATCCTGCATGGTTCGCAGTTCCAGGGCGGGCAGATCGCCTTCGAGGGCATAAATATAAACCATGCCCAATCCCGTGGTAATGGGCCCCAATTCCGGCGCCTCCACGAAATCCGGCAGCTTCTCCCGGATGGCCGGCATCTGTGCCGCCACCAACTGACGCGCAAAATAGATGTCGATGTCGTCGTCGAAATAAATATTAATGGAAGACATACCGAAACTCGAAAGCGACGTGATCTTCTTGATGTGAGGAAGACCGTATAACGACGTCTCAACCGGGTAGGAAACGAATTTTTCCACCTCCTCCGGCGCCATGCCTTCCGCGTCACAGTGAATCTGCACCAACACCGGCGACGGGTCGGGGAATACATCTATCTTTAAATTCAGGTAAGAAATGATACCCATAACGACAATAAACGCAATAATGAGAAACGTAAATATCCGTTTCCCCAATATTAATACAATTAACTTTTTCACATTAATACTCCTCGGGCTCAGTGACTGTGGCCGGCGTGGGGGTCCGTGCCGCCGCCCCTCTGTATTTCGTATTCGGCCTTAAGATAAAAGGACCCCTCGTTGACCACCAGGTCCTCTTCGGTGAGATCCTTTATAAACGCAAATCCCGCCGAATCGATCTCCATCACCCGGACCGGCCTGAAAAGAAAACCGTCCGTTTCGATCACAAATACGCCGTCAACCCCCGCGACCTTCACCAGGGATGAAACCGGGACGGCCAGGTTTTTTCCCTTGAGCCTTTTCTCCAGCCTGCCCCTCACATACATCTCCGGTTTCAGGCGGCCGCCGGGATTATCCACCCCAACCCTTACCTTTACCGTGCGAAGTTCCGGGTCGATCTTCTCCATGAGGGTCAATACACGACCGGGGAAGCGGTCGTCCGGGTACACATCGGAGACAACCTCGACATCCCTGTCTTTTTCGATGTACTGGAGGTCCTTTTCCATGGCGTCCAGGATTACCCATAGTTTCCGTGTATCCGATATATCGAATATCGATTGGTTGTTCTCCACCCGCGCGCCTAGTGTTAACGCCCTGCCCATTACCTTTCCCGATGCCGGTGACGGGATATAATAAAACGGGGAGAGAAACTCCTTTAATTTATCCGCTTCATCGTTTTCCACCGCCTTCTTTACCCCTTGAAGCGTTTTGCCGTCGAAACCCGTGGTTTCCAACATCGCTTCAAGGGAAAAATAATCGGCCATGGCTGTTTTGTAAGCCGTTTCCCTGTTGATCAGCTCTTTATTCTCGATGGCCTTGATCTTGAAAAGGTTTTCGGCGCGCCGGAAGTTCTCCCTGGTCAAACGGTAATTCTGGAACGCTTTAATATACTCGGTTTTACGTGTTAATAATTCATGGGAATTTAATACGCAAAGGATGTCTCCTTTTTTTACCGTGTCGCCGATATCTTTTTTAATACCCGTAACAATACCGCTTACCTGGGAATTAACAATAAAACTCGTTTCCTTGTTCTCTTTCACCACGCCGGTCAGGGTTATCTTCTCCACGTAATCCCTGGGTACCGGGGACGTGTATTGAATGCCCCACTTCTTAATGATCTCGGGCTTGATATGAAGGTGTTCATGGGAATCCGTTTCCGCTTCCCCTTCATGGGTGTGTTGGCCCGCGACGGCGGCGGCCGCGGCATGATCGTGATCGTCCTCCTCTTTGCCGCAGTCGACGAAAAGACCGGCAAAGACCAATAGCATTGTTATTAATACAATGGATAGTATATTTTTTATTCTCATAGTTCTTCTCCCAATAATTCTTCAAGGTTTGCTTTTAAAAGGTTCCATTCCATGATGGCTTCGTAATACCGTTCCTGGACCTCGAAAAAACTGTTTTGAGCATCCAGGAATACCACCAGCGGGATTTCCCCTTCTTTATAGAGTGTTTCCGAGAGTTCCAGGTTTTTCCGGCCCTCTTCCAGGATGGCGCCTTTAAATGTTTCGATCTCGTTTTCCAGGATACGGATTTCCGAGACCGTGCGTTGGACATCGGCGAAAAAGTGTTTCTTGGCATGTTCAAATTCCATTTGGGCCTTTTGTTTTTGAAGTTTGGCTTTCCGTATATCGGCGGATTTCCAATTGAACACGGGAAGTGAAATCCCGATGCCCACACGCCAGACCTTGCCCTCCACTTCCTTCTCCCGTTCACCGAAAATCTCCACCGCCTCGATAATAGAGAACCGTTCCGCCCTGAAGTTCGCTTTTTCCCGCTCTACCCGGTTGGCTTTTAAAAGAATAAACGGTGATTTTGCGATCAGTTCATGGATTTTTCCCTCGATCCCGGGTAAGGGCGCAAAGCGAAAATCATCCGCCGTGGAAAAATCATCCGGGAGTGAATAATTCAGGAATTCGCTTATTTTTGTTTTTTCATAAGCCGTGGTTTTACGAACCCGGAAGAGGTGGGTCCTGGTTTTCTGGATTTCCACCGACGAGCGCAGGTAATCGATCTCTTTGGCTTCGCCGATGCCGACCTTTGCTTTGGTGATCTTATTTACTTCTCCCAGGATACGGAGTTTCTCCTCCTGGAAGCCGATGAGCGTTTTGTAAAATTGGAGCCGGAAATAGTGATTTTTCAGGCCTTTTACAAGTTCTCTTTTTCGCATCTCCGCTTCGGTCTCCGACGCGGTAAGCGTATTTCGTTCCGCTTTCAGGGAAAAATAACGGTGGACGGGGTTGGGGAACGACCATCTCAACTCCGCCGCCCAGAGCGGTGGTCCGACCGTTTCTCCCGGTATTTCCGCCCGCCCTTGTGAATATTCCAGTTCCGGGTTGGGCAGTGCCCGGTGAATACGGTACTCTTCTTTCGATATATCCTGATCGATACCGATAATTTTAAAAAGCAGGTCGTTGGCTTTCATTAACCCGATCAATTCGTCGAGGTTGTACTGTTTTTCCGCCGCCGCGGGAAGCGCGGCCGTCAGCAAACAGCATATTATGGATATTAGCAATTTCATTGATTCCTCCTTTGTAATTTTTGCCACTAAGGCACTAAGACACAAAGGTTATTTCGTGTCTTTGTGTTTTCGTGGCCCACATTTTTTTTATGGGCCGGACTGTAAGGGAGGAATCAACAGCGAAGTATAATGTGGTTATATTCGGATGAAGCCGGATCGAGAAATTTGCTCAAAGGTAACGATGCAAAGCACGAACCGAAGCCATCGTTTAAATACAGGTATATATAAACATCGATGTCGAAAAATTTCAAAAAATGGATATCTGGGGTACCGGGAGTAATCGTGCGTTCCATCCCGCTTCCATCCACCGGTTGATCGAAACAGGAATCGGCTTGTGCGCACAACCGCGGGAAGTCCGGCGCCGGGTGGGTTGAACCGTGGTCATGATCGAGGCACTTTTGGCCTTTACACGCGCATTGAAAATCGAAAAATGCCGGTTCAAGATTTACGGCCCCGTTTTTTTTATAGCACAATACCCGGTTCATTGCCACATCGTGAAGCAGCAGCAAGGCATTGACAAAGAGGAGTAGAACCACACCCCAAAAGATTTTCCTTTTCCGCATGAATTACTAAATATACCATCATTTCGAGAAGAAAGCAATAGCGTTCATATTGCATTTTTGCGTTAATGTGATATCATGTGTTTTTAAACGGTATTATTATCAGGAGGTAATATGAATCAAAAGAGACGTTTTTTCGGAGCCACCGTGGCCGGTTTGCTGTTGATCGCGCTGGGGGCGTTATGGGTAATGCACAATCTCGACATGTTCGATTTTCGTCTGAAAGAGTGGTGGCCGTTGATCCTGATTGCCATCGGTCTGGTTCATATGGCCAACAGCCGGCGTTTGACCGAGCCGGGGGCCTGGATAATGATTCTCCTGGGCGGCGCGTTTCTTTTGACTGCCAACCATATCCTCGAATGGGACCAGGTATGGAAGTACTGGCCCGTGGTATTGATCGTCATCGGTCTTTCCATCGTTTTCGGGAGGCACGGCCGACGCCGTTGGCATGTGCCGCCGGATGAGGGCGAGGATATCGAAATGGACGCTTCCGGTGAAGGCATTATCCGGGGGAGCGCAATTTTCGGGGGAGTCGAACGTCGGGTCACCGACAAGAATTTCAAGGGGGGGACTATCTCGGCCGTATTCGGCGGCGCTGAGATCGATCTACGCGGCGCCGCGCTGAGCGAAAACGGAGCCGTAATGGATGTCTCCGTCATTTTCGGCGGTGCCGAGATCAGGGTACCCGAATCATGGGCGCTGGAACTGCGGCCTTCCATCATTCTCGGGGGCGTTTCCAGCAAAGCATCGAACCCGGAAAAATCCAGTGGCCAACGGTTTGTAATAAAAGCCTCCGCCATCTTCGGCGGCGTCGATATTAAGAACTAAAACGTGTTGCAACCCGCAACCCGTAACAGCCCGGAACAGGCAAGCCCGTTCCTTACATTCTTTTTTATATTGACGGTTGAACTTTTAAATAAAATTGTTTACAATATAGCCTATTTTAAAAACGAGGAAAACAATGACCGTTTATCTAGCTTCCGACCATGCGGGCTTCCGGTTGAAAGAGGAGGTAGCGAAATACCTCCGGGACAACCGTTACGAGGTTGAAGACATTGGCACCCATTCCGCCGATTCCGTCAGTTGGGCGGAATACGGGGCGAAAGCCGCCGCGAAAGTATCCGAAGACCCGGAAAATTCAAAAGGGATTATTATCTGCGGGTCCGGTATCGGTATGTCCATGGTTTCCAACAAGTTCAAGAATGTCCGGGCGGCATTGTGCCGCGACGAATACGATGCGGAAATGAGCCGGAAGCATAACAACGCCAATGTACTGAACATGGGCGAGCGCGTGACCGATACGGACACCGCCTTAAAAATTGTTCATACATGGTTGAATACCGAATTCGAGGGCGGCAGGCACCAAACACGCCTCGACCATTTGTTCAAACTGGAACAAAATAATTTCAAATAAATTTTTATAATAAGGAGAATAAGATGTTGGATAAAGACTTATATCAATTGGATCCGGAAGTCACCGAAGCCTTATTGAGCGAGATCAACCGTCAGAACGATAACCTTGAATTGATCGCTTCCGAAAATTACGTTTATAACGGCGTAATGGAAGCCATGGGGTCGGTCTTGACCAATAAATATGCCGAAGGTTATCCCAGGAAAAGATACTATGGCGGCTGCGAATACGTCGATGTCATCGAGCAGTTGGCCATCGACCGTGCAAAAGAACTTTTTAACGCCGATTATGCCAATGTTCAGCCCCATTCCGGGACCCAGGCCAACATGGGGGTCTATATGACCGTCCTCCAGCCCGGGGACACCATGTTCGGGTTGGATTTATCCCACGGCGGGCATTTGTCTCACGGACACCCGCTGAACTTTACCGGGAAATTATACAATGTCGTTTTTTACGGCGTCGCCAAAGATACCGAAACCATCGATTACGATGTCCTGGCAAAAATGGCCCTGGAACACAAGCCCAAATTGATCATGGCCGGGGCGTCCGCTTACCCCCGGTTCCTCGATTTCGAGCGGTTCCGGCAGATCGCCGACAGCGTGGGCGCCGTACTGGCCGTGGATATCGCTCACATCGCCGGGCTTGTGGCCGCCGGGGTTCATCCGTCTCCCGTGCCTTTCGCCGATTTTGTCACCTCCACCACCCACAAAACCCTCCGGGGACCCCGGGGCGGTTTGATCCTTTCAAAGAAAAAACATCTCAAGGAATTACGGAAAGTCGTTTTCCCCGGTATCCAGGGCGGCCCGCTGGAACACATCATCGCCGCCAAGGCCGTCTGTTTCAAAATGGCAATGGAAGATGAATTCAAAGGGTACCAGCAGCAGGTGCTCAAAAACGCGAAAGTCATGGCCGAAGAGTTGACCCGCCTCGGGCTGCGCATCGTTTCCGGCGGGACCGATACTCACCTGATGCTCGTGGATGTCACCCCGTTGGGAATCACCGGCAAAGATGCCGAAGAGGCATTGGACGTGGCCGGTATTACCGTCAACAAGAACACCATCCCCTTCGATACCAATCCGCCCATGGTAAGCTCGGGTATCCGGCTGGGAGCGCCCGCCGTCACCACCAGGGGCATGAAAGAGAATGAAATGAAAACCATCGCTCAATTGATCTTCGAGGCCCTGGAAAATGTGACTGACGAAAACAAGCTGATCTCCATAAAGGCGAAAGTCAAAGAGTTGACCTCCGCTTTCCCCATTTACAAAGACCTGATCGAAAAATACTCCCTTCAATTGCACCCACAGGGTGTTTCCTAGGAGAAACGTGGGTTAAGGTTGATTAACTTCAACCTTAACCTCAACCTGAGATTATGATATTGCGATTTCGATAAGTTTTTCCATCCATCCGCCCAGTCCGAAGACCACTTTGATATAAGGGCCGCTGAGTCCCGCGATGGGACCGTCGGCCACGTGAATGTGATTAACGCTCCAGTCGTCCTTGATGGCGGAGAGAATAACCCCCGCGCGAATACCTATCATGAGGTTATTTTTCCCTTTTTTCTTCTGGTTGTATTTGAAGAAATAATCCGCCCCCATTGCCAGGTTGACAATAAAGCTCCGGGTAATGGATTCGCTGCCTTTCTGGTATTTATTGATGTCCTGGAACGATTGGATATTGTTTTCCGTTACGCGGAGTCTCAACTCGCCGAAACCCATACCGCCCAGGGGATACACCATCAGGCCTTTTTTAGAATACAGGAGATAACCGAAATTCAAAACGATATACTTTCCGTATGCGCTGGTGTTGAATTCTTTGGTGCTTCTTACCGGGGTTTTTTCGATGTAGCGGTGTATTTCCAGTCCCACGATAAACTTATTTTGAATCACGTGACCGCCCACTCCGTAAGTCAGGTACCTTTCCGTTAATGCGGGGTAATCTCCTTTGGCGAGGTTCCGGTTCAACGTATTGAAGTTGAGGAAGCTGAGGCCGCCCATTATGTAAGCCGCATTTACCCGTTTTTTTGCAATAAATTTGGTGAGTTTCGTTAACTGGTCTTCCGGTTCTTCCTGATTTTCCGGTTCTTCC
>Ga0210082_1000235_pt1 | contig 11593 bp, 8 predicted proteins | sample White_ThreeSqA_D_2_FD_185592 | JGI IMG/M metagenome (GOLD analysis project Ga0210082, IMG submission 185592) | Wetland microbial communities from the San Francisco Bay, California, USA, that impact long-term carbon sequestration -... | ecosystem: Environmental > Aquatic > Marine > Wetlands ... | reverse complement strand
TGAAAAAAATGTCGTTCAACGAATGAAAAAAGAAATGGAGACGATCGGGTATGACCGCGTATGGGTAGACCCCCTGGGCAACCTCCTGGGCCAAATCGGCACCGGACCCCGCCTCATTGCCCTGGACGGCCACTGCGATACCGTGGGCGTGGGAAACCCGGCTACATGGAACACCGACCCCTTCAAAGGCGATTACCGCGATAATATCATCTACGGCCGCGGCGCTTCGGACCAAAAAGGCGGCCTGGCTTCCGCCATCTACACGGGGAAAATACTGAAAGAAACCGGCATCCCGGACAATGTCTCATTATTGGTAACCGCTTCCGTCCTGGAAGAAGATTATGAAGGACTATGCTGGCAATACATTTTAAAGGAAACCGGTATCAGGCCCGAAGTTGTCCTGCTCACCGAACCCAGCGACCTGCAAATCAAAACCGGTCAACGGGGTCGAATGGAAATGAAAGTCAAAACCCGGGGAATATCCTGTCACGGTTCCGCGCCGGAGCGGGGTGAAAATGCCATTTATAAAATCACCCCCATCATCGAGGACATCGACCGGCTTAATAACAAACTCCACAGTCCATCCATATTGGGAAAAGGAACAGTCGTCGTAACCGATGTATCTTCATCCGCGCCTTCTCTTTGTGCCGTTCCCGACAGTGCCGTCCTTCACCTGGACCGCCGTCTCACTGAAGGGGAGACCCTGGAATCGTGTGTTGAAGAGATCGCCGTCCTGCCGTCGGTAAAAACCGCGGGTGCCGAAATCACCGTCCCCGAATACACCGTTGAAAGTTACACCGGGTTGAAGTATCCCACCCGGGCGTATTTCCCCATGTGGTTAATGGAGCGGACACACCCGGTTGTACAGGTGGCGGAGCGGGTGTATCGAAACCGGTTTTCGCAAGAGCCGGAAGTCGGCGTATGGGGTTTTTCCACCAACGGCGTGGCGACCAAAGGGGGGTATGATATTCCCACCATCGGTTTCGGTCCGGGCAAAGAGGAATATGCGCACACCCCGTATGACCAAATCCATGAAGATGATCTTGTAAAGGCCCTTGAATTTTACGCCGCGTTTGTTCTTGAATGGGGATAACATCCGTTTCCTTGTTCTCCATTATACGTTAGCCTTCCTTTAATTTTACCAGGTTTTACTATACCGATATTAGGGGCAATTGTCAAGATGTGGGAAAGATAATGGAAAATAATCTCTTATAGGTCAATTAACCGGAGCGAATTCAGCCTCCGGCGGCCAGGGGGAGGCTCCCCCTGGACCCCCGTTATGGCCGCACTTCTCTTCGCGCCTGTCACCATTTTACATTTATTGCACAGGTGCCGGGGAATAGTGCATGGCGGTCGGGGAATACTTTTTTTGTGCCGTGCAATAGTGTTCAAGCGGCGGGGACAATTCTCCGGGAGCCAAACACCATTGCACGGGTGCCGGGGAATAGTGTTTAGCGGCCGCGAACCATGTCCCGGGGGCTGTGCAGCCGTACTTTTTGTCTGTCGCCTTTTTCACTCCCCTTATAAAATATTAACACCGGACCTATATCTGCCTCATACTTCGGCGGATGATGGCCCGGCGGCGGGGACCCTATGGCATGCACGGATTCTCCCCGCAAAAAAAACATAACCCCTCTTAAGATTTGAGATGATGATTTAATGTAGGAAACACCCCGGGCCGTGCAAGTAGGTCCCCCGCGCCGCGGGGCCCCGTTTTGGGCCGCACGTCTTGCCTATCACCTTTTCCCGTCGAAACATTTTATGGGTCTATTTTTAATTGAAATAATTTTTCCCCTGTGCTATAATCACGTTTACATTTTAACGGTAAAATAGGAGTGAATCGATTTCGTATAAGAATTCATAATTCGTAGGAGGTTAACGATGGCAATCGTTTTAGACGGTTCAAGCTTGACTATTGAAAAGGTCGTGCAAATCGCACGGCATAACGAGAAGGTCGAAATCCCCACCGAAGCGGTGGAAAGAATAAAAAAATGCCGTGCCATGCTGGAGAAAAAAATCCAGGCAAAGGAAATCATGTACGGCGTTAATACAGGTATCGGGGAATTCTCCGAAATGGTATTGAATGACGACCAGGTCAAACAATTTCAGAAATACCTGATATACAACCATGCCGCGGGTATCGGCGATCCCGCACCTATCGAATATGTCCGCGGGGCCATGGCCGGACGGATCAATGTCCATGCCAAAGGTCATTCGGGATGCAGGCCCGAGATTACACAGACGCTCGTAGAAATGCTGAACAAGGGCGTTACTCCTTTTGTTTGTCAAAAGGGGTCCGTGGGTGCTTGCGGCGACCTGGCGCCCATGTCGCAGATCGCGTTGGTTTTGATGGGTGAGGGTGAGGCGTATTATAACGGTGAATTAATGTCCGGCGCGGAAGCCATGGACAAAGCCGGGATTCCTGTCCCCGGTTTGAAAGCGCGGGACGGGTTGGCCACGATCAACGGTTCCAATGTATTGACGGCCATGAGCGCTATTTTTCTTTACGATGTCAACCGGTGGTTGAAGCAGGCGGAGATTGCGGCTTCGATGTCGTTGGAAGCGTTGAAAGCCAACATGAAACCCTATACGCCTTTGCTCCATGAGGTACGGGGTTTTAAAGGTGCGGTACGTACGGCCAAAGCGATTGGGAAGTGTGTCGCCGGTGGTGATCTGGCGGAAGGGAAATTGAAGTGTAAGGTCCAGGATGCGTATTCCATGCGATCGACGCCGCAGGTGATCGGGGCGGCGCATGATGCGTTGGCGTATGCGCGTTCGCAGGTGGAGATCGAGTTGAATGGAGTCGGCGATAACCCTATTTTCTTTCCTGACCGGGACATGCAGTTATCCGGGGCGAATTTCCAGGGTACGCCGGTTTCGCTGCCCATGGACATGATGGGGGCGGCGGTGACCATGGTGAGTGTGATGTCCGAGCGTCGGATGAACCGGTTGAATCATCCGGCGTTGAATGTCGGTTTGCCCGCGTTTTTAAGTAAGGGGGCCGGGATGATGTCGGGATTGATGTTGAGTCAGTATACGGCGGACATGCAGATCGTGGAGCAGCGGATATTGTCGATGCCGGCGTCGATTCAGTCGATACCGGCGGCGGCGGACCAGGAGGATTTTGTCTCCATGGGAATGAACACGGCGATCAAGAATTTCCAGATATTGGACAATGCGTATGGGATATTGGGTATCGAGTTAATGGCTGCCGCGCAGGCGTTGGATTTCCGTGATTTTGCGTTTGGGAAGGGAGTGACGAAAGCGAAAGAGGTTATTCGTCGGTATGTAGAGTTCCTTGACATCGATCGTCCGCTCTACCCGGACCACACGAGAATGAAAGAGTTGGTCAAGTCCTGTGAAATCCTGGAAGAAGTCGAAAAAGAAGTGGGCAGTTTAGAATAAAAGATAAACGTTTTTCGGGGTGCCCGGTCAACTAAGGCACCCTTTCGATCGATTAAAAAAGAATTTGATAAGTAAACCGGAAACCTTGTATTTGATTCTTTCGTATATTTACCTTATACATTAAAGGAGGAACGTATGAAAAAGTTTTATATCATTTCGGTATGCCTGTTAATATTCTTCACCGGGGTCCGGGTTTACGCCCAGGAGGACCCGTATTTATGGCTTGAAGAAGTCCAGGGTGAAAAAGCCCTGGATTGGGCGAAAAAACAGAATGGAGAATCCGTTGCCGTACTTGAGGCCGTACCCGGCTTCAAAGCGGTGTATGAAAATATCCTTGAAATTATGAATTCGGACAAACGGGTCCCTTTTGCCGGGAAAAGAGGTGATTATTTCTACAATTTCTGGCGCGATGCCGAACACGTGCGGGGCATCTACCGCCGGACCACCCTGGAAGAGTACCGGAAGAAAGACCCCAAATGGGAGATCATCCTGGACCTCGATGCACTGGCCGAAAAGGAAGGGGAAAACTGGGTGTTCCATGGAATGAACACCCTTTATCCCGATTTTACCCGCGGCCTGCTCAACCTGTCCCGGGGCGGGGCCGACGCCGCGGTGGTACGGGAATTCGATATCACTACCAAATCGTTTGTTAAAGACGGGTTCCAACTTCCCGAAGCCAAGAGCAACATTGTCTGGCGTGATATCGATACCGTATATGTGGGGACCGATTTCGGTGAAGGCAGCTTGACCAAATCCGGGTACCCCCGCATCGTCAAGCTGTGGAAAAGGGGCACTCCCCTTAAGGATGCGAAAACCATTTTCGAAACGGATGAGAAATCCGTTTATGCCTTTGGCGGACGTATGTTCAGCGAAGATGGACACTTCGACTTCATTTATGAAGGCGTGACATTTTTTACGCATAATTATTTCCGGGTAACAGATGACAAAACGGAAAAGATAGATATCCCCCAGGATGCGGATATTATCGGGTATTTCAAAAAGCAATTCCTGGTTGAATTGAAAAGTGATTGGAAGGCCGGGGATATCACGTATAAGCAGGGTGCGGTGCTTATCGGTAAGGCGGACGATATCCTGGCCGGGAAAAAGAAATTCCATGTCCTGATCGAACCCCGTGAACGCTTCTCCATCTCTTCCGTCAGGCCTACAAAAAGCACGATCCTGGTGACGGTTTTGGATAACGTGGTGAGCAAACTCTACCAGTATACACAGGATGCCGGCGGTAAGTGGCACAAAAAGCAGGTTCCCTTCGAGGACAACGGCACCATCGGCGTTTTTAATACCAATGAGAAAAGCGACGATTATTTTGTGATCTACCAGAATTTCCTGACGCCGTCCAGCATGTACATGGTTTCGGGAAAAGACGGGAAAATAGAAAAACTTAAAAGCCAGCCCGACTTTTTCGATTCCAAACCGTACAAAGTCAAGCAGTTGGAGGCGGTTTCCAAAGACGGTACCCGGGTCCCTTATTTTGTCATCATGGGTAAAGATACGAAAATGGATGGGAAAAACCCGGTCCTTCTTTATGCCTACGGCGGTTTCGAGGTATCCATGCAGCCGTTTTACTCGGCAACCACCGGTATCGGCTGGCTTGAGAAGGGAGGGGTTTACGTGCTGGCCAATATTCGCGGCGGCGGTGAGTTCGGTCCCCAGTGGCACCAGGCCGGATTGCTCAAAAACCGTCACAAGGTCTTCGAGGATTTTATCGGTGTGGCCGAAGACCTGGTCAAACGAAAGATCACGTCACCGGAAAAACTGGGAATCATGGGCGGAAGTAACGGAGGTTTGTTGGTGGGTGCCGTGTCCGTAATGCGTCCCGACCTCTTCAAGGCCGTGGTATGCCAGGTCCCACTGCTGGATATGAAACGGTACACCAAACTGTTGGCCGGTGCCAGTTGGGCCGCGGAATACGGTGATCCCGACGATCCCGGTATGTGGGAATACATCAAGACCTACTCGCCGTATCATAATGTGAAAAAGGACGTCAAATACCCGGAAATCTTCTTTACCACGTCCACCCGTGACGACCGGGTGCATCCGGGTCATTCGAGGAAAATGGTTGCCAAAATGAAAGACATGGGGCACAAGGTCTATTATTACGAAAACATCGAAGGCGGTCACGGCGGCGCCGCCAATAATCAACAACGGGCTTATATGAGCGCCCTCGCTTATGCCTATCTCTATAAACTCCTGATGGGCAAATAGAAAAGAAAAAGCAGCTTAAGGTTCGAGGTTGAGGAGGACGGCGGATTCATTCCCCTCAGCCTCGTCTCTCGTCTCTCGTCCCTCGTCCTTTCATCCCTCAAGCATTCGCTGCCGGGCAGGAGGGGACGCCGCACCGGTTCCGGTTGGGGCATGCGGGTGGTATATCGGCGGCCGCGGATGAGCCTTTTGTCATGACAGCACCAGGGATCGATATCAACTTAGTGAGATCGGTGGATTTACAATTGGGGCACACGGCCGCGGCGCTCGTGGTTTTAAGCAGTAATTCACTTTCTTCTCCGCATTGGTTGCATTTATATTCGTAAATGGGCATTTTTTCACCTCGTTATTTTCATAGGGTTTGGATACAATAGTTTACCATGTTTTGAAGAAGTTGTAAATCCACAATTGGAATTGCCTGGCGCGGCGCCAGTAATGCTAATTTTGGATTTTGAACCACGAAGGACACGAAGGACACGAAGATAAAATAAAGAAAAAGCAGGTAATTAAAGTCTTTTATTATTTTTCCCTTCGTGCTCTTCGTGTTCTTCGTGGTAAAATTAGATTTACTGGCGCGGCGCGCGGTGTGTTTCCCAAATCTCCGTTTTATGCTAAAATTAAAGACCATGAATATTGCAATAGACTTAACTCAAATTCCCGCCGATAAAACCGGCGTCGGTATATACGCCCTTAATCTCATCCGCGAAATGCTCAGCATAAACAACATTTCAAAGAAGTTCCATTTTTTCCTCTTCACCCAGGACGACGATAATACCTTCTTAAACCTGGTTAAAAAAAATAACAACACCACGTTCATCCCGGTTAAACACTCCCTCTTCCGGAAACTCCTCCCACGCCTGTTTTTCGAACAGGTACTACTCCCCCGTAAATGCCGGAAACTAAAGGCGGACCTCATCTTCTCCACGCACTACACCATCCCGTACTTCACCAGGATCAAGCGGGTGGTCGCCTTTCACGATACCACTTTCTACCGCTTCCCGGAACTCCACCAAAAGATAAAACTCCTCTACTTCAAGGCACTTATCCCGCTCTCTATTAAAAAAAGCAGTGCCATCATCTCGGTCTCCCAATCCACTAAAAACGACCTCATCGATCGTTTCAAACGCCTGGACCCCGATAAAATAACCGTCATCCACCACGGCACGGATTTTTTCAAAGCCGAAAAAAACGAAAAAGAGCTGTTTTGCCGCACAACCCTGGAAAAATACAATTTGAATACCAATGAATATTTTCTCTTTGTGGGCACCCTGGAACCGCGAAAAAATATTAAGGGGCTCCTGGAGGCCTTTCACCACCTCAGGCAAACGGATAAAACAGTGGGGGGAAAATATAAACTGGTGGTCGTCGGTAAAAAAGGCTGGTTCTACAACGAAATCTTCGAAACCACGCAAAAACTTAAACTGGAAACTGCCGTTATCTTTACGGGATACGTGGAGGAAGAAGAAAAACAAGCACTTCTGCTGAACGCATCCCTGTTCATTTACCCCTCTTTCTACGAAGGGTTCGGTATCCCCATACTGGAAGCCATGGCCGGCGGCACACCGGTCATCACCAGCGGCGTTTCGGCACTCCCCGAGGTAGCCGGGGACGCGGCTGTTCTCATAGACCCCCACAAATGGGAGGAAATTTCCACGGCAATGACAACACTGCTGGGCGATCGAACGCTGTATGAAGACTTAACAAAAAAAGGCCTGGCACAAGCCAAAAAATTCTCCTGGCAAAGCACGGCAAAAAGAACATTGGAACTGATTGAAGAAACGATAAAAAAATGAAACTAACCGTCTCTATTGTTACCTATAATAATGAACCGGTGATCCGGAAGGCGCTGTCCAGCATCGAAAAATCCACGCTGAGACAAACCGGGGACTGCGAGGTTTTGGTGGTGGATAATGCATCGACGGATAACACCGCGGCGGTGGTTACCCGAGAATTTCCCGGCGTGACATTGATCCGCTCCCAGAATAACGGTTTCGGCGCCGGTCATAATAAAGCCATAAAAGAAATACAGGGGAAATCCGGTTACCACCTGGTGATGAACCCGGATATCTATTTCGATGAAACCGTACTGGAAAAACTGGCGGACTTTATGGATAAACACCCGGACGTGGGACTGACCATGCCGAAAATCCTTTACCCCGACCACCGGGTCCAGTACCTCTGTAAGCTGCTGCCCACCCCCTTTGATTCCATTGGTCGGCGATTTATCCCGGGTTTCCTTAAGCCCCTTTTTAAGAAGCGGTTCGATGCCTATGAATTTAAAAACCGGGGCTATGACCGGCAAATGGAAGTCCCCCATCTTTCGGGCTGCTTTATGTTGATACGGACAGCGGTGTTCGAGGAAATCGGTCTTTTCGACGAGCGATTTTTCATGTACATGGAAGATGTGGACCTGTCGCGGCGTATTCACGCCCGGTACAAAACGGTGTATTACCCCGGCGTCCATATTTACCACGAATTCCACAGGGGCTCCTATAAAGGCTTAAAGAACCTGAAATACCATATCGTTTCAGCGGTTAAATATTTTAACAAATGGGGCTGGTTCATCGATACCGAACGAAAGAAGATAAATAGAGGGGTAAGGGGGTAAGGGGTAAGAACAGGCAAGCCTGTGCCTTCATCCTTTTTTTTTTTCAAATCTCTTGATTTTTACTGCTAACCGTGGTTAAATACAATCTAGCCTAAATACCGGAAGGTAAATGCCGGGCAATAAAGTAAAAAGAGGAATAGTTTAAAAACGGGTTATGGTTTATACGATCTATATTCTTTTGATATTTGTGGTGGTGACGGGGTTTCTCGTCTCCTTTTTTATGCAGCGGACGTCCATGGCCCTGGCCCGGAAGTATGCGATATATGACGATTTTAACAGCCGGAAGATACGGAAGACACCCCGCCCGCGCCTGGGGGGCGTGGGGATATTCGTCGGGTTTCTCACTGCGTTTTACACGCTGTTCTTCGCCGTCTACCTGCTTCAAAATACGCCCTATTTTATCTTTATCGATTTCACACTTTTCCAGATCATGCTCTATGTCTGTTCCATAATCTTTTTCTTCCTGCTGGGCCTGTACGATGATTTTAAAGGGCTGAAAGCGTTTCAAAAACTGGGTATCGAACTGTCCATCGCTACGATCCTCTTCTTTATCGGGTTCAAGATCGAACTGCTGACCCTCCCCTTTATGGAAGAAAGTATCAATGTCGGCGCCTTTTCCTATCCCCTGACCATTTTGTGGATCGTCGGTATTACCAATGCCATTAACCTGATCGACGGGTTGGACGGTCTTGCCGGCGGTGTGATCACCATCGTCTCGATCACCATCATCATAATCTGTGTTTTAAATAAACTCATATTCCCGGCCATTATTATATGCGCCCTCCTGGGCGGGATCCTCGGGTTCCTGCCTTACAATTTCTATCCCTCGAAAATCCTGATGGGAGACAGCGGCAGCCTGTTTGCCGGTACCATCCTGGCAACACTCTCATTAAAAACGGCCCAAAAAGCCTCACTGGGTATCGCGCTGATGATACCTATTATTTTCCTCGCCGTTCCGGTGATCGATACGGCCCTCTCCTTTTTCCGGCGACTGCTGAAAGGGAAAAATCCCTTCAGGGGAGACGACGACCATATCCATCACCGGTTAATGAAAAAAGGGTTCTCTGAAAAAAAATCCGCCAATATCCTATTGATCCTGACGGGTGTATTTTCCGTCCTATCTATCCTGGTTTCCAATTTCCGCGGTACACCACGTTTTATTGCCCTGGCCGCAAGCCTGCTTTTGGCCGTCCTGCTGATACTGTACCTGAATTACATAAACCTGGGCATTAAAGTAAGAAACGGTAACAATAGAAACGGCATCAATAGAAACGGTAACAATGAATTACCGAAAAATGAATCGGAGGAGTCGGCTGCATAGCGGATGAAATGAAAATTCTCTTGATCCATAATTACTACCGTTACCGCGGCGGTGAAGACAGGTATGCGGAAACCCTGAACGAAACACTCTCACAAAATGGCCATTCGGTAATACGTCTCTCTTTCGACAGCAAGGAGATCAGGAAATTCAGCCTGCCGGATAAATTATTGATTCCCAAACGGCTGATTCACTCTTCCACGTTGAATAAAAAAGTCGAAGCACTGCTGGAAAGAGAAAAACCCGACCTGGCGGTTATCCATAACCTGTTCCCCCTGGTCTCGCTGTCCGTGCTGAAAGTTCTGAAGGAACACGGTATCCCGATCATAAAACGAATCGAAAATTACCGGTTTCTCTGCCTGAACGGCCTCTTCTTGAGAAACAACGCCCGGGTTTGCGATGTGTGTAAAAACGGGAACTTCCTACCGGGCATTATCCACAAATGCTATCAGAACAGTTTGCTCAACAGTATCGGGATGGCGCTGCCGCTAATGGCCGTCAACTGGAGAAAAATGCTGTTCGCGTCGGTTGATCTTTTCCTCTCTCCCAGTCGATTTGTAAAGGGAAAATTCATAGAAGCGGGTTTTCCCGCGGAAAAAATTTCAGTGCTGCCCAATTTCCTGGACTTCGAACCCCTGGATACCCCACGCGAACCGGGCCCCTATGCCATCTTTATCGGCAGGCTCTCGGAAGAAAAAGGACTGTTTACACTGTTGAAGGCATTTAAAGCGTTTCCCGGCCTGCCGTTGAAAATATTGGGAGAAGGTCCGCTGGGAAAGAAATTGAAGGAATTTGTCGGTTCCCATGAAATGAAAAACGTCGAGTTCTCGGGTTTTATCGATGGGAAAAAGAAACGGGACCTGTTAAGCGGGGCACGGTTCCTTGTGTTTCCTTCGGAATGCTACGAGTCTTTCGGGTACTCGATCATCGAGGGCCATGCCTGCGGCGTGCCGGTTATTGCCGCCGCCGGCGGCGGAGCAAAAGAGTTGATCGTGGATGGTGAGAACGGTTTCCTATTTGAACCGGGAAACGCCGACGATTTGATATCTAAAATCGACGGCCTGCAAAAAATGGATTTAAATGCCCTGGGGGAAATGAAGACAAATTCATTGAAACGGGTGAAAGACTATTATACGAAAGAGACGGGGTATAAAAACCTTGTGGAATTGTTTGATAAAGTGTTAAGGAGCCGGGTGTCCCGGCTGACGTTATAAAAGGGTAGAATGCCGTGAAGATCGGGATGGTTTGTTCCAGTGGGGGGCACTTGCTGCTGCTGCACCTGCTCGGGGAGTTCTGGCGTAAACACGACCGGTTCTGGGTGACGTTTAAAAAGGAAGATGCAATATCGCTGCTGGAAACGGAAAGGGTCTATTGGTCGTATTTCCCCACGAATCGAAATCTATTTAACCTAGTGCGCAATTTTTTTGTGGCGATCAGGGTTCTTTTTAAAGAGAAACCGGACATTATTGTTTCCACCGGCGCGGGGGTTGCGATTCCCTTTTTCTACCTGGGGAAACTGCTGGGTAAAAAACTGGTATTTATCGAGGCTTACGAGCGTATCGAAAACCCGTCCCTCACGGGCAGGATTGTTTACCGGATTACGGATGCATTTATCTTGCAGTGGGAGGAACAAAAGAAATTCTTTCCCAAAGGGATCGTCCTGGGGCAAATATTATGATCTTCGTTACGGTGGGGACCCATGAACAGCCCTTCGACCGGCTGGTGGAGGCGGTGGACGGTTTAAAAGAAAAAGGACTGATCCCGGGGGAGGTGTTCATCCAGACGGGATATTCGTCATACGCGCCCCGGTTTTGCGATTATTCGGATTTTATCGCTTTTGATGAGATGATCGAACGGATGAATAATGCGGATGTCGTGATCACGCATGGTGGGACGGGCAGTATTATGTTGGTGTTGTACAATGGGAAAATACCGGTGGTAGTGCCGAGGCAAAAAAGATACGGCGAGCATATCGATGACCACCAGGTCCGGTTCTGTGAAAAGATGGAACACAAGGGAAAAATCCTGGCGGTTTATGAAAC
>Ga0210082_1000234_pt1 | contig 11598 bp, 10 predicted proteins | sample White_ThreeSqA_D_2_FD_185592 | JGI IMG/M metagenome (GOLD analysis project Ga0210082, IMG submission 185592) | Wetland microbial communities from the San Francisco Bay, California, USA, that impact long-term carbon sequestration -... | ecosystem: Environmental > Aquatic > Marine > Wetlands ... | reverse complement strand
ATACAATCGGGAAGCTCCAGATAGAAGATGTAAAAAGGGAATCTACTGAGTAGAAACTTGCGAGTTCCATATTTGTGTATGGGCCACCGTGACGGAGCCTCAAGGATTTGAGACAATCCATGACGCACCTCCCGCTCGAAATCCAATCCGAGACCAGCCAGTCGTTCCTCGTAGTAACCGATGGAATGATCAAGCTCGGCTTCGGCCCTGGGATGGAAAAGTACAGGAATCAATGGTACTTTTCCTTTAGCTTCGCGAATACGTCTTCCGCGGGGATACCTTTTACTTTGCCTTCGCGAATCTCGCGGACACGTTCCTTCAATTCCAAATCCCAATCGGAAGAGATGTCTCCATCGGCATTCTCATCGATACTTGCAATAAGGATGTGCGCCAACTCCGCCCGCTCCTGCGTGGAAAGCTCAAGCGCTTCATGCGTCAATTGTTTCAATGCCGGTGTCATATCAATAAATTAACACAAAAAGGAGAAAAATTCAACTGTCCGGCTGGAAAAAGTCACGGATAGTTTTAAACACACTGGAAAACGGGGAAAACGGGACAGACGCCAAAAAGGGTCCGGCAGCCTGCCGGTTAGAGACTCTCCAAAAGGTAATGGCCGATGTTTCGCTTTTCAGGATCAAAACCGATGCCCATAAGCATGATTGCCTTCCCACTTCCCCGGTACTTCTCATAATACGTCATCTCTTTGATCTGCCGTAACGCATCCTGCTCGCTTCCCATCTTGAATTCCAAAATGTAAATTTTATTTTCCGTCTCCAACACCGCGTCGATCCGACCGATATTGGTAGGGTCTTCACACTTGACCGCGGCACCGGTTAAGCTTAGAACCAGGTAAATGATCGAATGGTAATAGGCTTCTCTCTCACCGATAAAAATGTGGTAAGGAATCGAAGCAAACAAAGATTTCATCTCCTGGATAAACCGGGCCATATCATCAGCCGCGACGGCTTTCCTCATACGCTCCAGGAGTTGGGTACCGGTACTCGATTCCTTTTGCGTATACTCTCCGAATAGGCAAGTCAAAAAAGATTCCCGCACCTCCTGGTTGGGATAGGATAATAAATAGGTACTTTTATTATTCTCAATAGTAATCCGCTTGATGGTGAGATAACCCGTTTGAAAGAGAACGCCCGCGGTATCCATGTTTTCGATGTCGTAGGTTTCAAACGTGTAACTTTGCACCGGTAGATTCTCAAATTCCATCAAATCCTTTTGCCGGTCCCTGATCAATTTGACCAAAAAACTGGGCGTGCCCGTGGAGAACCAAAAGTTCCCGAAACTTTTCTCCATGAACAAATTCAATATAGAAAACGGATTGTAAACAAAATTTTTCCCGTCCCATGAATAACCGTTGTACCACTGTTTGATCTCCTGCGACAATTGATCTTTGCTCTTCTCCGTTTCATCCGCCAGTTGCTCCATATAGGGTTTAAAATAATGCTTCATTTCCGATTCCGTATACCCCAGCATTGTCGAGAATTCTTTGGACAGCGTGATGTCGCGTAAATTGTTGAGGTCGGAGAAAACCGATACTTTGGAAAATTTTGAAACCCCGGTAATAAATACGAAGCGGAGGAATGCATCTGACCCTTTAATGACCCCAAAGAAATTTTTTAAAACCCTTCGGATTTCCTTTGCCGTTTCCATTTTATCCGCTTCCATGTATTCGATCATGGGTTTGTCGTATTCGTCGATAAGAATTACCACTTGCTCCTCATGAGCCATCTTTTCCAACAGTTGGGCGAATTTTTCTATTAAAAAAAATCCTGGAGTTAGTTGAATATTATTGTCCGCCGCTGTTTTTTCAACCAGGGCGTCCAATGCGTCTTCCAGCATCTCGGGAGTCTTGCGCGATATACTGGAAAAATCGAAATGAATAACCGGGTGTTGAGTCCACTCGATCCTGTCATAGATCCAGAGTCCTTTAAAAAGCTCTTTGTTACCGGAGAAGATTTCAGCCAGGGTAGAGATAAGCAGGGATTTCCCAAAGCGGCGCGGCCGGGACAGGAAATAATACTGCCCGCCTTTTGCAAAAAGGTTGTAAATATCCCTGGTTTTGTCTATATACAAATAGTTTCCATTGATCAATTTGATAAACGACTGGACACCGATAGGTAAATTTTTCATGGTCGAATTATAGCACTACAGCCGGATTTTATCAAATCCTTCTTTTTCATTGCTTTTTAGAGCGACTTTGGTTAAAATATAAAGACCACAGGAGGTGCTCATGAAAACGACATTTATGTTTATCGTTTTGATTGCCGTCTTGTTATTACCGGGGGGGCTGTGGTTGGAATCCGAGGATACGAAACCGTTAAAACAATTTGAAACACTGGTGGGAGAATGGGAAAACGTTTCCAACGGAACCACCTATACCGAAACCTGGAAATTGGGACCCTGCGGAAACCTGGAAGGCAGTGCCTCCGTGAAGGACCCGCAGGGCAAACTACTGTTGACGGAAACCCTGGAAATCCGGGAGATCGGACCCCATACCGTTTATATTGCCTGCGTTAATAATTCACCCCCCGTTCTATTTACCCTTAAAGAAGTTACCCTTAAAGACGAGGACAACCCTCATGCTGGAGTCGTTCAGTGGATATTTGAAAACCCGGAGCATGATTTCCCCCAACGCATCGTATACCGGCTGGAACCGGGTGATATCCTCTATGCTTATGTGGAAGGAATTCAAAAAGGGGCATTCACCAAAGAGGAGTTCCGGTTAAAACGAAAACTTCCGTAACCCTTCGCAAGCGTTTTCCCTTTATTAAGGTTTTCCCGGCCTGCTCCCAAATCTCCACTTTTTTCCTTTTTCCCCTCAACGATAAAAATAATTCAGAAAACACTTGACAATACTTCTGCATTTATGTTAAAATAGTTATGATCTATAGTCGAATCGCAAATAATATTACAGTTAAAAGGAGGCAAAAATGAAGATTAGAATTCTATGTGTAATAGCCCTGGTTTTTCTCTTTGGAATGGGAGTGTCTTTAACGGCACAATCCAATGACACGGTTACGGTTAACGCTGAAATCCGTGGTAGTTTGACCTTTGTGGTTGATGGTACCGATGCGGGAGGAAGCCTTGTTGCCGGAGATTATACCACTGCTGAAACCTGTGATTTCGGCGTTTCGGATGCAGCAGGCGGGGCTATCACCGGTGGAGATGCACTGGTTACCGGTCAAACCGGTCTCCCCGTGGATGCGGCCGGGTTGGACCTGGGCGCGGGCGGTTTCTTTGATCCCACCTGTGTAGGTGCTTTCTACCGTTTCTTTGATGCCGTGGGTGCCCCCGATAGGTTTAACCACGACGATGCCGCCGTGGGTATTTTTGCGCGGGGATCCCGAGTGACATCCTACAGCCTGGATGTCGCTGCTATTGTAACCCCCGGCACCGGCGACGCATCCGTTACCGTAGACCAATTAAAATGGAAAGCCAATGCCACCACCGGGGGAAGCGGTTATACCGATTTTACTTCATTCTCCGGGGCATCAACCAATATCGGTTCAGGCGGATCCGGGGCCATCCAGGTGGAACTCTACCATGATTACGGCTTGCTGGTAGAATTTGCAGACACACCGGGGACTTATACCTGGACAGTTACTTATACCTTCACAACGACCTGATGGGTTACTATTGAACGATCATTGATCATTCGAAATGGATATTGTTGAGGGTGAAGAGTGTAACGGAAAAAAGGATTTCACCTATATATTCACATCCAGGTTTATAATTCCCATCGCGTTGGCTGTCATATGTATGCCGGGCGGCAAGGGTTATTCCCAACAACAAATTGCAGCCGCCTCGGCAGAGGCGAGGGTGAAGTCTATTACCATATTCCTGATCGACGGTACCGACGCGGGATGGGACCTGGCAGGGAACGAAACCATCGATATCGGGAATGTAGACGGCAGGGGGAGCACAATCTCCGGGGCACCTACAGGGAATCCCGGTTTAAACGGTATTGCCGGTATACCGGTGGATACCGGGGGGTCTCCCCTGTCATACCCCGAGGATCCCGACTGCATCGGCGCTTTTTATCCCTTTTTCAGTGCCGGCGGGGGCCAGTCCGATCATCGACATCCCCATTCGGCGGTGACCCTTTTCCTGTTGACCTTCAACCAATGGAGAATTTCGACCAGTGCCCGGCTTCTCAGTTCCACTCCCAATGTTACCGTGAACCAACTGAAATGGAAGATGGATGAAACACCGGCGAAAGGCTTTCAAAATTATATCGATTTTACCACCTCCGAACATATTGTTGCTTCCGGTTCCGCCTCATGGGGTTTTTTTTACCTGGACTACGGATTATTGGTGGAACATGAAGACGAACCCGGGCCAAATGTATGGCTCATCACCTATACCCTGATTACGGAGTGAGAATGAAAAAAAAACTCCCGGTGGTATTCGTGCTATTTTCGTTTGTTATGCTTTGCCGGTCACAGGAACCGTTCCTGCACTTATCGCTGGATGGTCCGGATATAGACCGGGAATATAGTTTAAATGAACCCATCCGTCTCGGAGAGATCGACCACCTGGGTTCCATCAGCCTCGACAGCGACTTCACCGGTGTACGTACCCGGTTCCCGGGAAGCAGCGATTTTTACAGTAAGGACTATAAAGGGGTGCTCTATGAGTTTTCCCCGCTCACCGGCGGCAATAATGAATTTTCACATCCCAATGCCTCCCTGGCAATAAAAATAAAGAGCCCCGGCAACTGGCAGCTCAGTGTCTCGGCCCGCGTTGACGGCCATCCCACCGTAGGGGTAGACCAACTTCTCTTCAAGCAAGACGACCAACGGGAATATACACCTTTTACACCCTCACCGCAGGTCATTGCACGCGGGGACCCGGGGAATTATCACATTTTCTACGACCTGGCGTTACGAATCGACCGAGACGACAAACCGGGACAATATGTTTGGCAAATCACTTATGATATAATTACCTATTAAAACGAGGAAAAAATAATGGACATAAGAGTAAACAAAAAAACAATAAAAAGAAATTGTTTTATCATTGTATCGTTCTTTCTATTGTTTTTTCCGGCCTTTATGGGCGCTTCCGTTTCCGTATCGCCCACGCTTTTCGAGTTAAAAATACCCCGGGGCAAATCGTATACCGATGCCGTCCGGGTGGTGAACGTGGGGAAAGCAGAGACGCGGGTAAACGTTTATCTTTCGGATTTCGATTTGAAACAAGACGGCGGCGTTCGCTTTTTCGAGGCCGGCACGCATCGATATTCCCTGGCCCAACACCTGCGCCTGAACCCGACTTCCTTTGTCCTGGAACCGGGAGAAGAAAAATGGGTCCGATTTACCGTGACCATGCCGGCGGATTCGGAAGGTGAATCCCGGGGTATTTTATTTTTCCAGACCCTGCCCAAAGAAGTCAAGCGCACAACGGGGAAACAGGTCCTGGTTTCCGCCCGCATCGGTGCCGCCGTGTATGCCGCGGCAAAACCCACCATCCATTACTCTTCCGAAATCCCGGCCCTCTTTTTAAGGCAGGACCCGGAAGATGCCTCTTTTCATTATGCCCTTCTCTATCATAACAATGGAAATATACACCTTCGCCCCAAAGGGGAATTGAAAATCCTGGACCCGGCAGGGAAAAAGGTGGCTTCAACGGTGATAAACGAAAAAAACACATCTATTTTAAGGGACAGTTATCGAATATTTACCGGCACCTTCCAGGGTAAAGCTAAACCCGGTGACGGCGTTCACAAAGCCCTGGTAACCGTCGATTATGGAAAAGCCGTACTGGAGGCTGAAAAATCCGTCTACCTGTTAAGCGAAGGCGGGATCGAAGCATTTGAGGCAACACCGGGATATCGCCGCCCGGGAAAAGACGACGGGAGGGTATCGATTGTTTTTTCAGCCAAAACAAGGGGAATTGAACCGGGAAAGGCAGACCGGAAAGAACTTTTCAGGATAAAAGCCATGGATGGCCGGCTGTTGGCCGAAATCCCGGCGAAAAAGGAAACACCTTCACCACAGACCGTGACGTTTAAGGGGGAATGGTCCGGGCAATTAGAACCGGGGATATACTTTGCCGAGTTTCTCATTTTTCTCCATGAAGATAAACCCCTGACCTCCTTTTGTCAGATAACACCACCGGTGGCGGGTGGTGATTGAAAAACTGAAATTGAAAGAAAACATTGGCCGATACATTTTTATTTTCTTTTTCCTGGCGGTCTCTTTTTTATCATCCCGGGAAACCGGGCGGCTGTCCCTGACTTACCAGAACCAGGCGTTTAGAACCTTTGCTCAAAATGCCGAATATTATTCAACGTTAAACACGTTATATCTCAATTTTTGGCAGGATTTTGTAAACTGGGGTTCCCTGGATTTTTCCATCAATTATTATTTTAACCGGGAACTCAATCGGGTGGCTTCTTACAACCTTGGCCTCCAGGATATTCCCCTGGGAAAATTCAGGTTGGATGCGGATTTCGGTTACACCTCCTATCCCGTCTCCAGTTTGCCGCATTTCGGTTCTTTTAACCCTGCCGGTTACAGGGGGTTGAAGGGCGGGAAAATCGGTCTCCGGTCGGAGAAGACCGATCTGTTTATCTTTGGTGGGAAAATCTACGGCAGCTTCGGTTATGGCAGCGAAGAAAGCAGCGTCTACGGTGCCAGGGCTGTTTTCCGGCCGAACCGGCGTTGGACCCTGGGAGCAGGATGGCTGAAGATCATGGACCTGCCTTCCGCCAGCCCCGATGAAAACATTGTCGACTATGATATTCTCAGCCTGGACACTTCGCTGAGGCTGAAAAAAAACCTTTACGTTCTCAGCGATTTTCGTTATGTGGTCAATACAGGTAAGCAAAGTGAAAACGGCTTTTTTGTAAAAACCGGCACATACTACAACAGTACCGATTTATCTTTTGAAATTTTCTATAATTACATTTCGCCGGATTTTCCATACCTGGGAAGCATTTTCGTCCAGGACTACAGGGGAATTACCATCGTGGGTCAATACCGGCCGGTTTCCTGGTTATCGCTGTTCGGCAGCCTGGATACCTTTAACCGGCACCTGGAATATATCCTGGAAAATTCCTTCAGCGATTATTTGACTTACCGGCTGGGTGCCATCGTATCGCCAAAGGTTCTCCCCCAATTTTCTATCAGTTTTAATAAAAGCAAAAAAGAGATCGGCATAGAAGGAACCGGGAATTCAAACGCCGATTCGGGGACCGATTTCGATATGATCTTTCTCTCATTATCCAAACACTATAGACGGTTTTATTGGAGCGTTTACTACAACCGCGGGAATTTTAGAAACGCATCGGATGTTTCGAATAATTATACCTTAAATCGCTTTTATTTGAACATACGCCGGACTTACCCTGTCGGCCATGTAATCTATCTCAATGGTTACCTGGACAAAAGGATCGGGCACTCCCCGGGTTTCGAAAACAAGAATTTCAATATCCAATTGGGGGGCAACCTCTTGTTGTCATCGCGTCTGATGTTAAATGCCCAGGTCGGTTATTCGGTGGATGAAGATGCGGTCAGCCGGGAGAAGAATCGGCAACTGGGAGTGGGTGGGAGCATCAACTATCGTTTCAAGCCCCTGGCAATCAACTGTGCGTTAAGGTACCGGTATTCGAAGCTCAACGCTTCTTTAGCGGAAGGTCCGCTTAAATATTCGCACCAGTTTTTTTTCAGTATTACCAAAGATCTAAAATGGGGCAGGGGTACCTCCGGGATAGGATTGGGCGGCATCCTCAGCAGGAGAGGGAAAATAAAAGGCTGGGTTTTCGTGGATTTAAATCAAAACGATCAAAAAGACCCGGGAGAAGAGGGATTGGAAGGCATCAATATCCTGTTGGACAGGAAAAAAGCGGCCAAAACCCGCAAAGACGGTCATTTTACCCTGACTTCGGTTCCTGCCGGTGCCCATCGAGTTTCCCTCGATCTCAGGAATGTACCGGCTGTTTACGAAGCTGCCAGGGAAGAAAATGAACTGATGTTAAAAAAGGGCGAAACCAGGGAAGTTTATTTAACCGTCATCCCGGTGGGTTTACTATCGGGGCGGCTGTTCCTGGACATAAATGAAAATAACAGGGTGGACAAAGATGAGCCGGTACTTGCCGGTCTCCAGATCAATTTATATAAAGAGGGCAGGTTATACCGGTGGGAATTCACCAATTCAAAAGGTGTTTTTACTTTTGATAATCTTCGTCCCGGTACGTACATCGTCGAGGTGGGCGGTGAAGGCATTAAGGAGAAGTATACCGGGGTTGAGAAATCCTCGATGCAGGTAACCATTAAGCCGTGGGAGGAGGCAAGAGGTCTCGTTCTCCTGGTCCGGGAGTATAAAAAAACCAGGATCAAGAAGATACTGGAGTGACGTGGGCTCAGTTTTTATTTTTATAGTAGATTGAATTGATTTTTATATCCCCGGTGAATGCAAATTACTAACCCCCGAATCATTTTTATGCCATAATATACCCATATGAAAAATAAATAAAGGGGGAGAAAATGAAAACGAAAAAAGAAAAGAAACTGAGTCTCGGCAAGGAGACAATCCAGGACCTCGATACCGTCCTTGACAGGGATGACCAGAAGAGGATCAAGGGGGGGACTTCGACGGGGACCAATGGGACCACCGAAGTACCCATCTATTGTTAATCCCGGTAACTCTTAGTCGAAAGATCAAAAATACGGCCGGGCCCAAAAGGTTGTGAAACACCTTTTGGCCCGGCCGTTTTTTTTTGCGGGTTGAAATATCATCCTGGTTGTTGTATTATCCTGGTGTCGAAACTATAAAGTGTAAATATGGAAGGAACATTGTTCACCCGTTCAATCCGCCGATCATGGGCGTCGTATTTTGTCTTTTTATTATCCTGCTGGTGTTTATGGGGGTTGGACCCCCAAAAACCGGTCGATTTATACCTGGTTGACAAATGGGACAAAATAGACGGCCTCCCGTCAAATTCGGTCCGTACCATTACCCGGACGCTTGACGGTTATTTGTGGATCGGTACAACCAGGGGTCTTGTCCGCTTCGACGGGATGAAATTCGTTCCCTTTTCCTTCGGTGAAACGGACGGGGCATATTCGCGGGAGATCAGGCACCTGTTCGAGGACAGCCGGGGGACCCTCTGGATCGGGAGTTTCGTGGATCTGGCCTCGTACCGCAGGCAGGGGAACCGCCTCAAAATATTTACCCGTGCCGATGGGATTACCGAAGACGGTATCCGCCGCGTGATCGAAGATATGAAAGGTAATATCTGGATCAGTTTCGAGACCAGTTACGTGAACCGGTTCTCCGGCGGGAAATTTGAAGCCTTTAATACATCTCACGGTCTTTCAGGTAAAAAAGTCAACGTCATGCTCGAAGACCGCCAGGGTAATTTATTGTTTGGGACCCGTGAAAACGGGGTATTTATATTTAAGGATGGGGCTTTTTCAAAATACCCCGTCCCGGTCCCGGACAACGTCCTCATCGTCACCATGTACGAAGACCGGGAGGGAAACCTGTGGATTTGCACGGATATAGGTCTGTTCAGGGTTACCGGGAAGGAGACCGTGAAGTATACCACCGGGGACGGATTGTCGAACAATCTTATTACCGGTATTACCGAAGACAGCGAAGGCAATCTTTGGGTAGGAACTAATGCCGGACTTAATCGAATGATCAAAAAACAATCCGGCACCGTCGGTTTTGAGAGCCTGTTGATACCCTTTGAGATCAATTGCATCTTTGAAGATAGTGAGAAGAGCCTGTGGATAGGAACCGGAAATGGAGGAGTCAAACGGTTAAAAGACCCTAAATTCATGTCTTATGGTCCCTTTGACGCATACCCGGGCGAGACCCCCTTTTCCATGTTCGAAGATCGCCGTGGAGACACCTGGATCGGCACCGCCGGCGGGAAATTATTCCGCGGCCGGGGGGGGAAATTTAGTGAGTCCGAGGAAATCCCGGGAATCTCCGGTAAAGCTATCGCCGCCATCGCCGTGGATGGGGATGGCAACCTCTGGCTCGGGACCACCGGCATGGGAGTGTTTCAAAAGAAGAACGGGACCTTTGTCCAATTCACCAACCGGGACGGGTTGGCCGACAACGTCGTGACATCGATAACCAGGGACAGCCGGAACAATTTATGGTTCGGCACCTTTGACGGGGTGAGCGTACGCCGTTCCCGTGACAATGTCATCGAAAAATTGACCTCCGGGCAGGGGTTATCGGGAAAGAGGGTCCACAATGTCTATGAAACCAGAACCGGGGATATCCTGATCGCCGCCGACCGGGGAATCACCGTGTTAGAAAAATTTAATAGGCTCCCCGCGCCGCGGAATAAGAGGGCCCCCGCGCCGCGGAATAAGAGGGTCCCCGCGCTGCGGAATAAGAGGGTCCCCGCGCCGCGGGGTCCCTGGTCGCCGAAGGCAATCTTGCAAGGCGTTTCAGTGACCTGCATTTATGAAGACCCTTCCGGTCCGGGTACGGAAAGCCGGAACGGTATCTATTGGATTGCCACGAAGGGGGCGGGTTTGAAACGGGTTTGCTTAACGGATAGTACCGTCACCTCGACCACCTCTTATACCACCGCCGAGGGTATGACCACCAATGTCATCTACCAGTTTCTCGAAGATCGCATGGGCAATTTCTGGTTAATGAGCGACAGCGGTATTCTACGGGTGAGTAAACGTGAATTGGAGAGTTTTGCCGGTGGGAGCATGGATAAAATTAACTGTACGTCTTTCGGCATGTCCGACGGTTTAAAGAGTCTTGAATTCGCCAATAAGTTTTCCGGGAATTCTGCCCTCGATGCCGGCAGCGGCAAATTCATGTTTATCACCAACAAAGGCATCTCCATTGTGAACCCGGTGAAGATTCGCGTCAACAAAACACCCCCGCCGGTAGTGATCGAAGCGGTTTCGTTTAACCGGCGTTCCGTTTCCCTTTATCCGGGTATGGAACCGCTTAGATTAAAAGGTATAGATAGTATAAATTTCCATTTCACCGCCCTGACGTTCCTTTCCCCGGAGAAAGCGACATTCAAATACCGGTTGGAGGGGGCCGGCGTGGAAGGGTGGGGATGGAATTTCACGCTCCCGGGTCAGGCGCGGACCGCCCATTATAAAGACCTGTCGCCCGGCACATACACTTTCACCGTGATCGCCAGTAATGCCGAAGGGATGTGGAATCAATCCGGGGATTCCGTGACCGTTACCCTTGAACCTTTTCTTCATCAAACCCTTCTTTTTAAAATAGCCGTGCTGCTGTTTGTTACCGCTTTTGGGGCCGTTGTTTTTTATATGTATAAAAAGAAATTGTTCTTTGGAAAAAAGGCAAAGTACAAGGGGACTTCCATGGAACCCCATTTTGCCCGTGAGTGTATCACCCGGCTCAAGTACCTGGTGGAAATCGAGAAAGTCTATACCGATCCCGATATTACCCTGAACGTGTTGGCGGAGAAAATGTCTATCGCTCCATACCAGCTTTCCCAACTGCTCAATGAAAAATTGGACCGGCATTTTGCCGATTTTATTAATTCGCACCGGATTGAAGAGGTCAAACGGATTTTGCAGAGTCCCAGGGGGGCGCGGCGGAAAATTTCATCCATCGCCG
>Ga0210082_1000233_pt1 | contig 11658 bp, 10 predicted proteins | sample White_ThreeSqA_D_2_FD_185592 | JGI IMG/M metagenome (GOLD analysis project Ga0210082, IMG submission 185592) | Wetland microbial communities from the San Francisco Bay, California, USA, that impact long-term carbon sequestration -... | ecosystem: Environmental > Aquatic > Marine > Wetlands ... | reverse complement strand
CGGGGCTTGATGACGCTGCATCAGGACCGGATGCAACTGCATCCGGCTTAGATGTCGATGCATGAGGACCGGATGCATCGTCATTTGGCTTAGAGGTCGATGCATGAGGACTTGATGCAACTGCATCCGGCCTTGATGTCGGTGCATGAAGACCGGATGCATCTGCACCTGGCTTAGATGCTTCTGCATCAGGGCCTGATGCCGCTGCATTTGCCTTAGACGCAGATAGAAAAAGGGGGAAATCGGGATTTGGTCCGGCCCCAAATCCGCCCCTTTTTTCACTTCAAATCCGTTTTCGTGTCCCTCGTGGTGGAAAATAAAAGTGAGAATTACCGGGTGTCGTCCGCGTCTTTCAATTCGGGTTCGGATTTGGTATAATGGACCCTGCGAGGAACTATGAAAACCATTGTATTGTTTGTTAAATCGATGCGGCTTTACCAGTGGGTGAAGAATGTCTTTATCTTCGCCCCCGTTATATTCTCACTCCACCTTCCCGGCTTCGATATTGTCGGGAACATTAAAAATTGCGTGATCGCCTTTTTCCTGTTCAGCATGGTGACCGGGAGCATCTACCTCTTTAACGACTGCTTCGATCGAAAAAAAGATATGTACCACCCGGAAAAGTGCAACCGACCCATTGCTTCCGGCCGGTTAGCTGTCCCCACCGCCGTGATCGGCGCATCCGTTATCCTTGCCGCCGCCCTTACGGCCATATTCCTATTTAATCGCACCTTTTTTATTATCGCCGCGGTCTATATCGTCATGAACATTACGTACTCCTATCTCTTGAAGAAAATCGTTATACTGGACGTCATGGTGATTGCCGTGGGCTTCGTACTGCGCGTACTGATCGGCGGTGAGATCAATAAAATCGAACTCTCCGTCTGGATACTTATCATTACCTTTATCCTGGCCATTTTCCTCGGGCTGGTCAAACGCCGCCAGGAACTGGTAAAAATAAGCATGACCGACGGCGACATGAGATCGAACACCCGGAAAACCCTGAATCAATACAACATCGTTCTACTGGACCAGTTGATCTCCATTACCACCGCCACGACGCTGATCTCCTATATCATCTACGTGATCAACCCGGATATCCAGCAGAAATTCCATACCCGGCAATTGTACTTAACCGTTCCTTTCGTGGTTTTCGGTATCTTTCGCTACCTCTACCTGACCTATTCCGAAGGCAAGGGGGAAAGCCCGTCGGAAATTATTTTTTCCGACCTTCCCTTCTTTCTCAATATTATCCTGTGGGTAGGGGTATTCATCGCCATTATATTTTATTAATAAAATGGGACCCACAGAACACACGGAAGACACAGAAAAAGACCGATGAGCGAGGAACTTGACATTTTAAGGAAATTACATTTCGGCTCGGTTACGGAACAGGAATTACTGGACATTCATTACCGGTTCCAGGACAGTTACCGGGTGCAGTTAAACCTCGTGATGCACCCTAATTTTCCCCAGCGGTTCGCCATCAATATCGTTTCCCGTTTGTATGCCGCGGATTTGATGCGGGTGGTAAAGAATAAACGGACCAATCCTTTTATCCGGAAAAAAGCGGAATTCGAGTTCGATCAAAAATACCAACGGTTCGCGTTGGGAGAGAAATTAAGTGTTATGAAAATTGCGCCTTACCCGCTGCTGCTCCGTTTTATCGAAGAGAAAAACAAAAAAGTGCTGGAGGCAATGCTTGGAAATCCCTATTGTACCGAAGACCTGGTAATACGGTTCATTAACCGCAATACCCCCAGGCACGATTTTTACGATGCCCTCTTAAACACGGAATGGTACAAACGCCCCGCCGTGGCGGAATCCATTGTAGCAGACGTGGAAGCCCCCATCCGTATGGTGATAACGGTCATCCCGTACCTGGGTAAACGCACCCTGAGAAAACTCTATGAAAACGAAAACACCCACAGGATCGTGAAAAAAAATATCATCGACTATTACCAAAACCAAAGGGATAAAGACTCGTAAGAATTTCAAATTATTAGCCACGGATTTACACGGATAGACACGGATTTTTTTTTAGTTTTTTATCCGTGTAAATCCGTGCAAATCCGTGGCAAAATTTATTTTTTATTTGTTTCTCTCCAAAAGCAGCAGCGTCGTATCGTCCCTGTAGTTTCCGCCGTGGTATTGTTGTGAAAAATACCGTTCAACCGTGTACGCAAGTGGGACGTGGAGACAGTGCCGGGGGTGTTCACCCGGAATTTTGGGACAGTGTTCGTCAGGGCTTTTCAGTGCCGCCGGGGGCGTTTTCTTCAAATTGGGCGAAAAAAGTTTATTTTACCTGTTGCATATTCGTTTTTTGTGTTGTATTATAGGGGTATGCGAAAAATTCTATTAATCATGGTAATCTGCGGTGTTGGTTTCCAGTTGTTTTCAATCGTGCCGTCCTACCACGGCGCACGGGCGTTATCACTGGGTTATGCCGGTTCCGCCTTCGGTTACGACGTGAACTCCATTTTTATCAACCCCTCGCTGCTGACCGGGTATTCCTATGCGCTTACGGGCTATCAATACAAAAACAGCTACCTGGACCTCAAAGGGTTCACCGATAACCTCAGCAGCGCCCTGGAGTATGATCTCGCCCAATTCGAATCCCTGGATACGACGGATAAACAAACCCTCTTTGCCGCCCTGAAAGATGTTTTCCAGTCCAAAACCGGTATATACGGATTCAGGGCCAGCGTTCCCGGGTATGTGTCGAAAAACTACGGACTTTCCATCTCCCTGGTGAAAACCGCCGTGGTAAACCCCGTAAACAGCGGCGGTCTCTTTGAAAAAGACCCGGAAACCCTTACCGACGCCGACATCGCTTCCCTGGAAATGAATTTCCTCGGGCTCGATTACAAACAGGTATCTCTCTCCTATGCCCTCCAGTTTACCCAGACCGTGAGCGTGGGTGTGACCGCCCACTACCTTAACGGGAAGATCACCGACTTTAATTCATCCCTGACCGGCGGTCTTTTCGATAAAAACCTGGGTTCCAAAGATTATCTCGAACTGGCATGGGGGGCGGCGGAAGAAAAGTTTAACAAGATCCTTTTCGATGTATCCGCCAGCATGACCATCGGCCCCTATTTTAAAGCGTCCATAATCGCGAGAAACATCGGAAGCCCGACCCTCAAAACGCCGCGGCGGGATATTCAATTGAAGCAGCGCGTCATCGCGGGACTGGCTTTGCGGCCCAATCCGCAGTGGGGAATATACCTGGATATGGATATTACCCAAACCGATCTGCTCTTCAACGGCGAGGAAATGCAGCCCATTTCCCTGGGTATTGAAAAAAGTTTTTTCCAGAACCGTCTTTTTGTTCGGGCGGGTCTGCTGACCGATTTAACCGAGAGTCATCTTTTCGGTAAAAAGTCCGGTATACTGTACGGCACCGGGTTGGGCTTTAATATGAAACGCTTCCTTGTGGATGTCGGTCTCGGCATCGACAGCACCGGCAGCGTTAAAAGCCTGGCAATCTCGGGATTCATTATGTTTAAGTAAAGTTTAAGTAAATAGGTCTGAATAAATTTGACATTTTATGATGTTTTCTTTACAATAGGACGAGGACAGTGACATGACGATGAAGATTGGAGAGTTTTTAGTAAACGACAATAGAATCAGCCAGGAGCAGTTGAGCAATGCCCTGGAAGTCCAGAAGAACGAACCGGGAAAACTGGGGAGCATCTTGATCCGCCTGGGATATGTAACCGAAGAGGATATTGCCCAGGCCCTGAGCAAACAATTCGGCTATCCTTCCATCAACCTTTCAAAATTCGATATCGATGAGAAAGTGTTGGAACTGATCAAACCGGAAATCGCCCGAAAGCATATCGTGATGCCGGTCCACCGGATCGGCTCCATGCTGACCCTCGCCATGGCCGACCCGTCGAACCTTTTCGTCCAGGAGGAGATCCGTTTCTCCACCAACCTGAGAATCCAGGCGGTCATCGCCCCGGAAACGTCTATTATCGAATCCATCGATAAATATTACGGTTCATCCACCGGTATCGAAGCCCAGAAATTCCTGGAAGAGATCGAACTGGGAGATATCGACGATGCGGCCATCGAACTGGTCGAGGACGAGGATGACTATATGTATGAAGGCGAGGAGGATGAAGATGCTCCCGCCATTAAACTGGTGAACCTCATCTTCCAGGATTCCGTGGCCAAGGGGGCCTCGGATATTCACTTCGAACCCTATGAAAAAGTCTTCCGTGTCCGGTTCCGGATCGACGGCGTATTGCACGAGTACATGACACCCCCCATGAACCTGAAAAATAAAGTGCTGTCCAGGGTAAAACTGATCGCCGGTATCGATATCGCCGAACGGCGGCTTCCCCAGGACGGCCGGATTAAAACCAAGATCGCCCATGATGGTAAGAACAAGACCGTGGACATGAGGGTCTCTTCATTACCCACCATCCACGGTGAAAAAATCGTTATCCGGCTGCTGGACAAGGACAACCTGATGCTGGACCTCACCAAGCTGGGTTTCGAGCCTATTTCGCTGCAGCGGTTTGAGAGAAACGTAACCGAGCCCTGGGGCATTGTCCTGGTGACGGGACCCACCGGTTCGGGTAAAACCAATACCCTCTATTCCGCCATCTCGAAACTGAACAGTGACGAAGTGAACATATTGACCGCGGAAAACCCCGTGGAGTTCAACCTTTTCGGTATTAACCAGGTGAACATCCGCGAAGCCATCGGCCTGACCTTCCCGGCGGCGCTGCGTTCGTTTCTCCGGCAGGACCCCAACATTATCCTGGTGGGGGAGATTCGCGATTTCGAAACCGCGGATATTGCCATCAAGGCCGCATTGACCGGGCACATGGTGTTGTCCACCCTCCATACCAACGACGCGCCCTCAACCATCGCCCGATTGATCAACATGGGAATCGAGCCTTTCCTGGTGTCCAGTGCCGTGAGATTGGTGGTGGCACAGCGATTGATCCGCCGGTTGTGTAAAAATTGCAAGCAGCCGGCCAATGTTCCTGTCCAGACCCTGATCGATGTGGGATTTGCCCCGGATGAGGCCAAGCAGGTAAAGATATTTGAACCCAACGGCTGTGACAAGTGCAGCAATACCGGGTACAAAGGGCGTGTCGGTTTGTTTGAAGTCATGGAAATCGATGAGGAATTGAGAGAGCAGATCATGGTGGGTGCATCAACCGCCGAACTCAGGCAAAAAGCCAAGGAAAAGGGAATGTTGACCCTTCGGTTAAGCGGTATCGAGAAGATCAAAGCGGGCGACACATCCATCGATGAAGTGCTTCGAGAAACATCGAGAGCATAAGGAGAATAAAAAATGGCATTACCTCTGCCGCAGTTATTGAAGATAATGGTGGATGAAGGAGGGACCGACCTTCATATCACAACCAATTCCCCACCCGTTATACGGGTGCACGGTAAGCTGAAACGCATCGAACACCCACCGTTGAGTCCGGCTGAAACCAAACAGATCATTTATAGTATTTTGAATGATACCCAGAAATATAAGTTCGAGGAACAATGGGAGCTTGATTTTTCCTTCGGGATCAAGGGAATTGCCCGGTTCCGCGCCAATGTGTTCATGCAGCGTGGGGCCGTGGCCGGCGCGTTCAGGCGAATTCCTTATGAAATCTGGAGCTTTGAAAAATTGGGACTCCCACCCATAATCGGTACGCTGGCCAATAAACCCAGGGGATTGGTATTGATCACCGGGCCCACCGGCTCGGGGAAAACCACCACCCTGGCCTCCCTTCTGGATAAGATCAACTCCGAACATTCCGTTCATATCATCACCATCGAAGACCCCATCGAATACCTCCATACCCACAAAAAGGCCATGCTGAACCAGCGGGAACTGCACGCCGATACCAAGAGTTTCAGTAATGCCCTGAAAGCGGCACTGCGGGAAGACCCGGATGTCGTGCTCATCGGTGAGATGAGGGACCTGGAAACCATCCAATCCGCCATTACCATTGCCGAAACCGGCCACCTGACCTTCGGTACCCTGCACACCAACTCCGCTTCCCAGACCATCAACCGTATGATCGACGTATTCCCGCCCCACCAGCAAGACCAGATACGGACCCAGTTGTCCATGAATCTCGAGGGCATCGTTACCCAGAGCCTGCTTCCCAAACCGGACGGCAGGGGACGCTGCCTGGCCGTCGAAGTGTTGATTCCCAATCCCGCTATCCGTCACCTGATCCGGGACAATAAAATCCACCAGATTTACTCCACCATGCAAACAGGCCAGGAAAAATACGGGATGATCACCTTCAATCAATCCCTTGCCAGTCTCTATTTTAAGCGGGATATCACGCTGGAACTGGCGATGAGCGTCTCTCACAATGCGGAAGAGTTGAACGAGATCGTAAAAAGAGGTCCCGGTGCATTATCCAGTCAGTTTAGACCGGGTTTTACCGGCGGCGCGAAACCACAGCAGCAAAGCAGTAAATTTCGAAATTTTTAAGGGGGAATAAATGCCTGTATTTAAGTTTAAAGGTAAAAACATGGCCGGTAACCCCGTTTCAGGGGAACGAATCGGCAGATCGAAACAAGAAGTCATCGCCCAACTGGAGAAAGACCAAATCCAGATACTGGACATCGAAAAGAAGAAAACGCAAATCCCGTTACCCTTCATAAAAGGAGGGAAAGTAAAAAAGAAAGTGTCTTTACGGGACCTCTCCGTCTTTAACCGTCAATTGTCGGTGATGTTCAATGCCGGACTCCCGGTTACCCAGGGACTCTCCATACTGGCAACCCAGCAGAAAAATACTTACTTCAAGGAAGCACTACTGGAAATCCGGAAGGAAGTCGAAGGGGGCGCCAACCTCTCCAACGCCCTTAGAAAATACCCGGATATCTTTAACGACCTCTATACCAGTATGATCCAGGCCGGTGAAGCGTCCGGTAACCTGGACACCATCCTGCTGCGGTTATCCGAGTACGTCGAAAGCATGAACAAGTTGATGGGAAAGGTAAAATCCGCCCTGGCTTATCCCATCGCCGTCCTGATCATCGCCGTGGTCATTACCTCCGTCATCATGTTAAAGGTGGTCCCGGTATTTGAAAACATGTTCCAACAATTGGGTGCTTCTCTTCCCCTGCCCACAAAAATATTGATCGATACATCGCGGTTTATGCAGGCCAATATCTTCTATATCGTCATTGCCGGTATCGGTATCTTCCTGGGCATCAGGGCTTACGGTAAAACGTTCAAAGGTAAACGCGTATTCGACCGGTTGAAACTGAGGTTGCCTATTTTCGGATCACTCCTGTTAAAAGTGGCCGTGGCCCGTGTGACCCGAACCATGGAAACTCTCCTGAACTCCGGTGTCGAAATCATCGAAGCCATGACCATTACCTCCCGGACCTCCGGTAATTCCATCATCGAGGACGTCGTACTCAAAAGCCGCGCCTCCGTCCAGGAAGGAAAACCCCTCGGTCAATCATGGGAAGAAACCAAAATGTTCCCCTTCATGGTGACCCAGATGGTCCATGTGGGCGAGCAAACCGGTGCCCTCTCCAATATGCTTGGGAAAATAGCCGACTTTTACGATGAAGAAGTCACCCAGGCGGTAGATGCACTGGTCTCACTAATGGAACCCATCTTAATTCTCGTTCTGGGCGGCCTGGTGGGAAGTGTTATCATCGCCATGTATATGCCCATGTTCGATATTATCGGGAAAATATAATTGATTCTCTTAGAAGAAAAGAAGACCGGACGCAAATTTTTGTTCCTGAATGCTTTACGGATTGCCATCGTCTCCATTTTTCTCGTGGTCCTGATATTTCTCGCAATCCTCGTCGATGATTCCCCATTCTCCTTTTTACCGATATTCATCGCCCTCGGCATCGCCCTGTTCCTGAGCATTCTCGGATTCAAGCTGTTCAAATGGATGAATTACCGCCCGGCACTCTATTTTCAATCCCTGGTGGATATCTCGCTGATCACCATCCTTGTCTATTTCTCCGGCGGTATTTCCAGTCCCTTTTATTTCCTGTATATACTTCCCATTATCGTCGCTTCCGTTTTTCTAAGCCGCAAGGATACCATCTATATCGCTACCTTCTCCTATATCGTCTTCAGCGTTTTATCCGATTTGATCTATATGGGCGTTCTCACCCACTACCCCCTTACCCCTATCGATATTACCCTGAACGTCTTTATATATAACCTGGTCATGAGTTTTGTCGCTTTTTCCAGTATTGCCATTCTCTCCTCCTATTACTTCGACCGGTTACGGAAAACCGGGGCCGCGTTGAAAAATGTCCGGGAAAACTTAAAAGACCTGATGTTGTTGAATAACACCGTCCTCGAAAAAATGGAGAACGGCTTTGTCGTCAGCGATTCCAACGGCGTCATCATTTCCTATAATGAAAAATCCAGGGACTTGCTGAAGCTGACCGGCGGCAGCAATATCTTCGAGCTGTTATTCCAGTCCCTCGATTCCGGGAGTTCTTCCCCTTCGCCGCTAAATAAAAAATACTATTTTGAGATCGAAACCAACGGCCGGGTGTTGGGGATATCCCATTCCATTATTGAAAACATCTATTCCTTCCACCGGGTATATGTTTTTATTATCACCGACCTGTCGGAAAAACGGGCCATCGAAACCCGTTTGAAACAGAAAGAACATTTTGCCCTTATCGGTGAGATGTCCGCCGGTATCGCCCACGAGATAAGAAATCCCCTGGCGTCGATCTCGGGTTCCGTGCAGTTCCTCAGCAAGGAATTGACGCTGGATACCGAATACCAGAACCTGATGAATATCATCGTAAAGGAATCCACGCGGTTATCCAATTCCATCGAGGTGTTTCTCGATTACGCCAAAACCACGCCTCTGGATTTGAGACGGTTCGATCTGACCCAAATCATCGATGATGTCACCGGACTGGTCTCCGTCAATCACCCCGGGATAAACCTGCTTAAAAAATACAGCAAGGGATGCTTCATAACCGCGGATATGAAAAAAATCGACCAGGTGATCTGGAATTTGATAAATAACGCCGTCAAAGCGGTCCGGGAGGAAGGGATCATCGAGATCAATATCTATAATAAAGAAGGCAATATCTGTCTTTCCGTAAAAGATAACGGTATCGGCATAGAACCCGGCGATATGAAAAAAATATTCGTCCCCTTCTATTCCAGGTTTACCTCCGGCATCGGGTTGGGTATGGCCATGGTAAAGCGGGTGATCGACGAGCATAATTTTGAAATAAAAATTAATTCGGAGAAAGATATCGGTACCGAGGTGATCATATGCTTCAAATCGATGTAAAGATATTAGTCATCGACGACGATCCCAGTATCCGCAACATGCTGGAGATCGTGTTGAAAAAGAGCGGCTACGACGTGACCTGTACGGACAGCGGGAAGTCCGCCCTGGAAAAATTAAAAAAGGAAACCTTCGATTTGATCATTTCCGACATAAAAATGCCCGATATCACCGGCATCGAATTGCTTAAAAAGATCAAGGCCATTAACCCGGAGATACCCGTTATCCTCATCACCGCCTTTGCTTCCGCCAACGACGCCGTGGAAGCCATGAAACTGGGGGCCGAGGATTATGTGACCAAACCCTTTAACCTGGACGAATTACGGATTATTATCCACCGTGCCCTGTACAAGCGCAGCATGGAAAAGGAAAATATCCAGTTGAAATCCCGGTTGACGGAGAAAGAGAAATTTGAAAATATCGTGGGTAAGAACCAGAAGATGCTGGAGATTTTCGAGATGATCGATACCATCTCGCAGACCGATTCCACGGTACTGATCATCGGTGAGAGCGGGACCGGTAAAGAACTGATCTCCAAAGCCATTCACAATAAGAGTGAACGCAGCGGTTGTAAATTTGTCTCCATTAACTGCGGTGCCTTACCGGAAAACTTATTGGAAAGCGAACTCTTCGGGCATACCAGGGGAGCGTTTACCGATGCGCACAAAGACAAGAAGGGATTGTTCGAGGTGGCTGATAAAGGTACCCTTTTCCTGGATGAGATCGGGGAGATGTCCCCGAAGATGCAGGTGAAACTACTGCGCGCCCTCCAGGAGAGAAAGGTTCGGAAAGTCGGCGGCAGTCAGGAGATCGAGGTGGATGTCCGGATCATTTCCGCCACCAATAAAGACCTCACCGAAAGTATAAAAAACGGGGAGTTCCGCACCGATCTTTTTTACCGTTTAAATGTCATCTCCATCAATGTCCCGCCCTTGCGGGAACGCAAAGACGATATCCCGCTGCTGCTGGAATATTTCCTGCGAATCTTCAATAAAAAATTCAACCGCCAGATCGAGGGATTCGAGAAAGATGCCCTGGATATCGTTATCAATTACACCTGGCCCGGTAATATCAGGGAGTTGGAAAACGTGATCGAACGTGCCGTGGCCCTTGAGAAAGGGGCGTTCATAGGCATTAAGAGTCTGCCCTCGGACCTGGTTTACAATATTTCCGAAACCGAGGTCATGCCTTCGAATATCGATGCGTTGCTCAAGGATGAACATTTCGATTTCCAGGAGTATATCGACGATATCAGCCGCCGGATCATTTTAAAGGCGTTTCTCTCAAATGATTCCAATATGAAGAAGACGGCTGAAAAGCTGAAACTCAATTACCGCTCCCTCCGCTACTTAATGGAAAAGTACGATTTGAAGAAATAAATTTTCTACTTGAAAAAATTATTGGGACATGGTATTTTATACCTTTGACACAATATTGAAGAAAAATAGTAGGAGGAATTACTTATGGCAATAAAAAAAGTGTGGATTGAAGAAGGATGTATTGTTTGCGGTGTTTGTGAAGCCACGGCACCGGAGGTATTTGAAATGAACGATGATACCGCCGTCGTCAAGGATGGCGTTAAATTTGACGATTATGAAGAGGAAATCATAGAATCCGCGGAAAACTGCCCCGTCGAAGTCATCAAGTACGAATAAATACAAATTTTAGATTTTTTCGCTCACCCATTGTTAAACATTTTTATAGGGTAGTCTTCTAATTTCCCGAAGGCCTTTTTTCCCACGTACATGCCGGGCCCGGTTTGTATTTTAGTCTTTTGTGCTGCCCCCTGCCGGTTTCGAATGGTCTTTTTTCATTGTACCCCGGGTGTACAGATTTCCTGTCCCGGAGTGGAATTTTAGTCGGGAGAATTCGTGCAAACGCAAATTGTCTGATTACAAACCGTATATTCGCAAACCGTCCAGCGACATACGGTGCCTCCGGTTAAACCACCCTTGATGGCATTCATTTCGCCATTTTCAAGATTCGCAATGGTGATCTTGCTTAAATTCAGCTTTTTGTTGAAATTTTTGACTTTCATGGTATTACCCTCCTTTTTTTTGAGAAATTCATTATACAATTATCGAATTTTTATTTCAAGCTTTTCAAGGTAATTTTTTATTCTTTCATTTCTCCCTCTCTATCAAAACATCGTCATTCATGACGGCCCGCCGCCGCCAGGAGAGTTACGAAAATTATTTTTCTGCGTTTTCTGTGTGTTCGCCGTGACGTGGGCTCTATTTTATTTTTGTGGTAGGGAGAGAGGCGCATTGTGTTTTTGTGGCAAAATTCAAATCCTATTTGACCTTATGAGGCTTTTTTGATAAGATATGTCTTCTCCGAAGCCCCGGACGCTAACGTGAAAACCATGCCTCCCGGGCCG
>Ga0210082_1000232_pt1 | contig 11663 bp, 9 predicted proteins | sample White_ThreeSqA_D_2_FD_185592 | JGI IMG/M metagenome (GOLD analysis project Ga0210082, IMG submission 185592) | Wetland microbial communities from the San Francisco Bay, California, USA, that impact long-term carbon sequestration -... | ecosystem: Environmental > Aquatic > Marine > Wetlands ... | reverse complement strand
CTCGAAACCATCGGTTACAGCCACCGGGCCGACCAGCGTATATATTAATTGGAGTTCTGTGAGTGGAGCCACAAAGTACACCGTCAGGCGAAGTACATCCGCATATGGTACGTACAAGCAAATATATTGCAGCAGCCCCACCAATTACACCGACAGCGGAAGCCATTTATCTCCCGGCACCACATACTATTACAAAATCCGGGCCGGGAATAATGCCGCCGACTGCGCCGATGCCAACAGCGCCGGGTGGTCCGACTATTCAAATTATGCTTCCGTAAAAACCCCTTCCATAACCCCGGCAACCCCCTCAAAACCAACGGTTACAGCCACCGGGCCGACCAGCATCTATATTAATTGGAGTCCGGTCAACGGCGCCGTAAAGTACACCGTCCGGCGCAGCACCTCCGCATCAGGTACATATAAACAGATATATTGCAGCAGCCCCACCAATTATACCGACAGCGGCAGTCATCTATCTCCAAATACAACCTACTACTACAAAATCAGGGCCGGCAGTAATAGCGCCGACTGCGCCGATGCCAACAGCGCCGGGTGGTCCGGCGATTCAAGTTATGCGTCCGCGAAAACATTGGACAGCGGTTCATGCTCCGTTCCAATTATAAACAGTGTATCTCCTTCGGAAGTAACCGCGGGGTCCGGGGCAGGTTCGGTTATAATCGAGGGAAGCAATTTTGAAGGATGCGAAACCGGGTATCCAAAAGCCTTCATCGGGAACCTGAAAAACCCAACCACAAACATCTTGAGCCCTACCCGGATTCAAATCGATTATACTTCCGTAAACAATACCAACGGTTACCAACAGGTTGTGGTAAAAAATTCCTCGGAAGGTCAATACCAGACCGAACGGTACGATGTGTTTCAAATAAAAGAACAAACTCCGGGTTCCAACAGCCCTTACCCTAAAACATGTATTATTTCTACAGATTCTTCCGAAGACCCTTCGTGTAAATATGCCGGGAGCGAAAACGCGTTTAAAGGCTATCTTATTGGCGAATGCACATGGTATGCGTATGGAAGAGTACAGGAACTGGTGGATGGCGGATATTTCGCCAAAGCAGTCGGAATCTGGTTTCACGATATATTTTGGGATGAGACGGGCCGACACGCTAAAAATTGGGACGATATGCTCGGCGGAAAATGGTTCTCGACATCTTCTAATAACTATTTAGAAAAAGAAAAAAGAAAAGCAGGGCTTTTGGTTGTGTGGGAAGGGGGGGAAAATGGGCATGTTGCCTTTGTGGAAGAAGTTAAGGAGGATAAATCAGAATATCGTGCTTCAGACTTCAATTTAAAAAAACGCCACAACTATCAAGATCAAAAATGGAGATCCTTTGAAAAGATGGACAGTGATCTCGGAGCATACCCTAAGTTTTTGGATTTAACCCTAATTAAAGACGATCCCGAAATCGTAGAACCCAAAGATGGTAAAACCGGCGTATCTTCTATGGTCACTTTCAGATGGGACTACAATAACCCTTCCGACAAAATTTTGAAAGTATTGTTTACATTGAAGAAGGCCGCCGGTAATGGCGGGGCCGTCGGAGAAGTCATTTGCAATAGAAAAGATATCGGTAAGACAACAAACTTTTCATCATATAATATCGGTGGTCTAAAGAAAGATCAATGGTACAAATGGTGGGTGGAACTCAATTTTAACGACGGTTCCGAACCCACGGGCGCGGGTGGTTATTTCAAGACAGGCGAAAGCAGCGGAGGCTATCCCGGTACACCCAAAATCCATTTGAATCGGACAACGTTTAACTTCGGTGCCACCACCTCAGGGGTAACCACAAGCGATGAAACCTTAGTTATTACAAATAGTGGCAGCGGTACCCTTAACTGGAATGCCGCCGGAAGTTCCCCATGGATCAATCTAAGCCCGGGTTCCGGTACCGGTTCCGAGGCCGTTAAGATTTCCGTCAATCCCACCAGCTTGTCTGCCGGAATCTATAACGGTAGCATTACCGTCACCGATCCCAATGCAGACAATTCACCACAGACAGTGCAGGTAAAATTAAATGTTTATCGAACCGGCGGTTCCGCCTCTCCCTTCGGTGAAATGGCGACACCGGAAAGCTATTCAACCGTTAGAAGCAGTGTTCCCGTTACCGGGTGGGCATTGGATGATATCGGCATCGACCGGGTAAAAATATATAATGAGAGTACTTATATCGGTGATGCCCTATTGGTCGAAGGCGCACGGTCGGATATCGAAGCCGCTTACCCGGGTTACCCCATGAACCATAAAGCCGGCTGGGGATATATGCTGTTGACCAATTTCTTACCCGGGGGCGGAAACGGGACATATGTCATCCGCGCAAAAGCCAAAGATAAAGAAGGAAATATCGTAACAATCGGAAGACATACCATCTATTGCGACAATGCACATGCAGTGAAACCCTTCGGCGCAATCGATACCCCGGCTTCGGGAGGTACCGCTTCAGGTGGTGAGTTCAAAAACTGGGGATGGGCCCTGACACCACTGCCCAACAAGATTCCCACCAACGGCTCGACCATCGATGTCTATGTGGACGGCGTCAAACTCGGACACCCCACATATAATATGTCCAGGCGCGATATCGCCTCTTTGTTCCCCGGGTATGCCAACAGTACGGGACCCGCCGGACGTTATATTTTGGATACCACCGCCTATGAAAACGGTCTTCATACAATACAATGGACCGCCGTGGATAATGCCGGGAATGCCGACGGCATCGGAAGCCGCTTTTTTACCATTCAAAATACAGGTAACGCCCGAACCGCTAACAAAACCCTCTCCGCTTCCCAATCGGAAAACACAAATATAAAAAGCAAGAATCAATTGGACTATCATCGGGTACATCAAATTGCCCATATCCCCGTGGATTGTTTCGAGCCCCTCCTATTTAAAACCGGATATGATAAAGATACCAGCTTTGAAACAAGCTATCCCGACGAGAAAGATACCGCCAATATCCCAATCCGGGAAGATGAACGCCTGGTCATCCACTTGAACGGCTTAACCGACTGCGAATACACCGGGTACCAGGTGATCGGGGAACACCTCAAACCATTGCCCATCGGCTCGACAATAGATTCCTACAACGGGATGTTTTATTGGCAGCCGGGGCCGGGCTTTGTGGGAGATTACGAGTTTGTGTTTATCATTCAAGAACCCTTCGGCACCATGACCAAAAAGAAAGCAAGAGTAACCATTCATCCCAAATTTTAGAAAACCTTCATCAAAATTAATCCAGGGCGGCCCCCAAAAGGCCGCCCACCCTCCATACTTCTCCCTTTGTTTCCTGTCCTCAGACGTTCATCCTCCGCACTTTCCCGGACACCTAACCAAAAAAAATAATTTTTTTGTTGACAAATGTGTATTGTTGTACTATAATTATGGTACGCTAGTACAAGAGAGGAGGTAAAATGAAAATGGCGGCGACAATAATGATCTTAGGAGTCGGGACAACGGCAACGGCTCTCACTACTTTCCTGGGCGTCACAACCACTATCGAACTCCAATTGTTGCTCTTCATCAATATCTCGGTCCTGACGGCCGTCCTCTTGCGGAAATACTTCGACCTGCCCTCATGGCTTCTCCCCGGACAACGAATGAGAACAGTCGCACGGATAAAAAAACCGTTTTCAAATACCTCCTGGTTTGTTACCAATCGTTTGGGGCTAAAAAAACTTACCCCCGAAGAACAGTGCGCCAAACGAGAGATGGAAGAACAGGAGATGGAAGAAGGGACCGGTAACGGTGATATCGGGGAAATCGTCCCGGTGGTCGAACCTATCGTACCACCGGGACACGGGGGTAAAGTGGTATTCAAAGGAAAGAAATGGCCGGCCAGATCAACGGAAACGATCATGCCGGGAGAAAACGCACGAATCATCGGCCGCGATATTTTAACCCTGGTAGTAGAAAAAATCAAACAAAATTCGACGGCTGAAAAAAATTCTTTTTATCGATGAGGGTAACGTTGATGAGGGTAACGTTGATGAGGGTAACGTTGATGAGGGTAACGTGATAAGGTGAATATGTGAAGGTGGAAATATGAATAAAGAAATTAATAAATTGAATTTCATGGTCAATGCCCGGGCAGCTATGCCGGTGTACGAACAGGTCAAACAGGAGATCAAACTACTGATCGTTTCGGGTCACCTGGCACCGGAAGACAAACTCCCCCCCATACGGGAACTGGCCGCCCAACTTAAGGTCAATGCAAACACCATCGTCAAAGTGTATTATCAACTGGACGTGGAAGGATATATCTACTCCCAACCGGGTACGGGCTATTTTGTGAGACCGGACCGCCCGGAAAAAGGAGACGAAAAACAGGGACTCTTCGAGCAAATCACCACGGACTATATCTCGAAAGCCCTGAAACTGGGATACTCCCTTGAAGAGATGGTCGAATATCTCAAAAAAAGGGCCGGTGAAGCAGCAAAAAAAACCGGCGACAAAAGTAGTAATGAAGGAGACCGAAATGATTAAAAAATTCGTTATAATTTTACTATTATTGCTCTTCTCAATCTTTGTTTGACATAAATGAATGAAGGAAAGCGGAGGAACTGTTGAAATTAAAAAATGTTTGGTGTATAAATAAATCGAGTATAAGGAGACTAACATGCAACAATATCTCTCATCGATAGCCCCCGAACTGGTATGGGCCATTTTGGGACTGGTTTTCGTGTTCTGCGAGTTTTTTATTCCCGGACTGGTGATCGCGTTTTTCGGGGTGGGTGCGCTCATTACGGCACTGACCACTTTGCTGCACATAACCCCGAACCTCTCCCTTCAATTACTGGTGTTCATGATCTCTTCGCTTGCCCTGCTGGGACTCTTGCGGAAATATGTCAAACGGACCTTCCTGGGCTCGGGCAAAGGCGTTGACGACCTTCCGAATTTTAACATCGAAATCGGGAAAATCGTTCCCGTGGTCGAGTTCATTCAACCGGGGGAAGTGGGTGGAAAGGTACGGTACCAGGGCGCACCATGGTCCGCCAGGGCGGAGGAACCTATTTCACCGGGCGAAAGTGTCAAGATCGTCGGATGCGATAACCTGACGCTGATCGTGGAAAAAATACACGAATAAAAAATAAATAAGGAGGAAACGAATGGATCCATTAGCTGTGTTTTTATTAATCCTGGCGTTTTTTTTCATTGTCGCGCTTTTCAAGACTGCCAGGATCGTACCCACACAATCGCTGTTCGTGGTTGAACGTTTGGGAAAATATTCAAGGAACCTCGAGGCCGGGTTTCACATCCTGATACCCTTCCTGGATAAAATCGCTTACAGACATTCCCTTAAGGAGCGGGCCGTGGATGTCCCACCCCAGGTCTGTATCACCAAAGATAATATCTCGGTGGAAATCGACGGAGTCCTCTATATCCGGGTCATCGACGCGGTGAAAGCCAGTTACGGTATCAGGGATTACCTGTTTGCCATTACGCAATTGGCACAAACCACGATGCGTTCGGAGATCGGGAAGATCGACCTGGATGTGACTTTCGAATCCAGGGAAACGATCAACTCTTCGATCGTGGCGGCGGTGGATGAAGCCTCCGATCCCTGGGGTATCAAAGTCAACCGTTACGAGATAAAGAATATCGAACCCCCTCAAACGATTCGCGATGCCATGGAAAAACAAATGAGGGCGGAAAGGGAGAAGAGACAGCAAATCGCGCTTTCGGAAGGCGATAAGCAGGCAAAGATCAACCGCGCGGAAGGTGACAAACAAGAATCCATTAAAAAATCCGAAGGCGAACGGATCAAACGTGAAAACGAAGCGAAAGGTCAGGCCGCGGCCATCCTGGAAGTGGCCGCGGCAACGGCGGAAGGTATCCGCCAGATTGCTTCCGCCATCGGTCAACCCAACGGGAAAGACGCGGTCAGTTTACGCATTGCCACGGACTGGATCGAATCCTTCGGGAAACTGGCCCAGAAAACCAACTCCATGATCATCCCCACGAACGTGGCGGACATGGCCAGTGTTACGGCCATCCTGGGAAAGGCCTTCGATTTCGGTAAACAAAAAGAATAACCAACACCCCGCGGCACGGGGAACCTATTTATACGGCCCGGGGATTTCCCGATGCCCCGGGCCTCATCTCAAACCATTATAGGGAGTCCCAGCATGGGACCCGCCGGAGGCACCACGCGGCGCGTGGACCCTTTTGTTATACTACTTTCGCCAGGATATCGGACCTGGAGATCAGCAGGTGTTTAACGCCTTCGATTTTTATTTCTTCGCCGGCATATTTTCCGAAGAGTACTTTATCTCCGACTTTGATCAGTTCTTTAATTTCATCGTCCGTACCCACGGCGATCACTTTTCCCATGCTTGGTTTTTCTTTTGCCGTATCCGGGATAATAATGGGGCCTACTTTTTCTTCTTCTTCGACGGGAAGGACCAGCACGCGGTCATCTAAGGGTTGTACGTTCATCCTAATTCTCCTGTAATGATTTTTTATTATCAATGCCACTTTTTACCATATTTTCCTTTTATTGTCAAACCACGCTGCGCCTTCAGCAATTCTCATTTTGATTTTTTTCACCACGAAGGACACGAAGGACACGAAGAAAAAATAAAGAAAAAGCAGGTAATTAAGGTCTTTTATTATCTCTCCCTTCGTGTTCTTCGTGTCCTTCGTGGTAAAATTTGAATTGTTGCTGCGTCCTAATTCCATCACCAATTCCCAAATCCCGGTAGAAGAAGAAAGCAAGGTTAACTATTTTTCTTTTCCAAATGAGAATAGCTTAGCTATTTTTACTTGACAAATAAAAATAGTTAAACTAATTTCATTTAGAGGGTGAGAGGAGCGATTATTTATCTTGATGTTTCGATTTTGATTGAGTCCGGGAGAGAAACAATCCTTATCCCTCCACTGTGGACAGTGGAAAGATACTTGATACCCAGGGATTTGTAAGTCCGTATAACTCCCCGATGGGGGAAATTAAAACGGTTGTTCCACGCATAGGAAAATATCGCCCACTCCGGCGATACACACTTTAGAAATTCCACCGTTGACGATGTCCGCGAACCATGGTGCGGCACCTTTAATACCACCGCCCGGAGCCTCGAACACATCCGCTCCACTAACTCGCGCTCCACCCCCCTCTCGATATCGCCGGGAAATAAAAACGAACGGTACGAATCCGATACCTTGATCACCTGCGAATGATCGTTACGCGGACGAACACCGCTTATCCATTCATCCGGGTGCAAAAACTCGATACGACATTCACCGATTCGCTTAACCACCGGCGCGTGCAACCGTTCAACCCTGACGGAACCGGGAAGAACACGCATCAACCGGTCATAAGACGCACCCCCCTCGTTCTCGGCGGAAATCCATAACGCCTCCGGCTTCAAGATGTGAATGATCTCCGCAATCCCATTGACATGATCAGGATGAAAATGCGACACCGCCACCCATTTTACCTTTATACCCTCCTGTAAAAGAAACGGCAGCACCACTGTTTTCCCCACCTGGAAATCGGAATAATACGAACCCCCCGCATCGATCAAAATCGCATCCCCGCCGGGTAAGACCACCACCTGCGAATCCCCCTGACCCACATCCAAATAAAAGACCTCCAGGTTCCCCGGCCGGTAATAAAATAAATCGGCGGACATATACGATATCCCCACCAGGAGAATGAACCCGAAAATAACTTTACGAACTTTCGTGCGCGTTATGGACAACGCCCAAAAAGCGACTAAAACCCCAACAACCAAAAGAACCGGGGGTGACGCCCTGTAAATGGTAAAGATATCGGCCCCACTGGAAAAAAACTCGACAACCCGGAAAAAAAACCACAACAACGGATCAAGTACCACCAACACTAAACGCGCCGCCCCGGGAAACAACGGCGCCAAAGGAATCAATAATATCCCCATACCGGTGATGATCGCGGTCAACGGCATCAATACCAACCCGGCAAAAAAACCGGCAAAGGAATAACGCTTGAAAAAAAATAACGAAAGCGGTAACGCAATCAACGACGCGGAAAAACTGGCGGATAATAATTCGTAAAGATGCCTTCGGCGACCAGGAACCTTTTTGAAAAAAGGTTCCTGGACCTCCAAAAACTTTTGTTTGGTGGTGTCTTCATTTGAAAGAAGAAATATCTTCCGCCCTATTACGATCGCCGACGTTAGGGTGAACGTTAATATAAAACCGGCATCCAAAAATTGTGCGGGATTCCCAATCAAAATCAATAATCCTGCAAAGGAAATAATATTAAAAATGTCTACCTCCAAATAAAAAAAACGCGCCGTGAAAATCAACAACGCCATCAATACCGCCCGCTCCGCCGATACCTTAAAACCCGAAAGTACCAAAAATAAAACCAAAAGCAATGCAGTAATAATATACCGCTTCCTCGCCGAAACCTTTAAAAATCTCAAGAACAATAATGAAAACAACGCAATCATCCCTATATGCGCACCCGAAATCGCCAATAAATGATATACCCCCGCATCCAATAACCGCTCCCTCTCACCCTTCCCCAATCTCGCCCGCTCACCCAAAAGAATCGCCTCTAAAAATACACCCCCGGGGTCCAACTCACCTTCCACTCTCGAATATGTCCCCTCGATAACACCCCTTATCCCGTTCCTCCACTTCCCAATTAACCTCCACCCAAACCCCGCCCCCCCCTCGACCTCCACCATGTGCGAAGACTTACAATACCCGTTAAAATGCGTCTCCCGTGACAATACATAATCTTCCATACCGCTGGGATAAAAATTCCGGTTGAATCGACCGGGATAAACCCTCGCACTGATCACGATACGGTCCCCCCGGAAAAAATGCCGAAGGTCCCCCTTTACTTTTACCCGGATGGTAAACCGCTCAAGAATCTTCTCCCGCAAGTACTCCAGGCTGTTCACTTCCAGGTGGAGGGTCGAGAACTCCGGTCCGATCTCGGGGAAAGCCGCTAACGTCCCATGAAGCGTAACATACTCATTGGGTGGAATATCCAACGAAAATCGCACCACCCCGTTAAACGCGCTTTTCTCTTTTAAAAACTGCCCCGCGATCAACAACCCGACAGCAAGAACAATAAAAAGATAACTCCATGTGAATTTTTTAAGGATACAACAGCATAACGCAATTACAAACGTAACCACCGCAAAAAAAGGAATAACCGCCGCCCCCGTGTCCGCACCCACGCCCAGGTAATGTACCCCGTACAAAAGCAAAAGAGTGACCAGGAAAACCGGGGTAAATACGTTTTTCATCCCTTATAATAATGAACGGGCCGCCCAAAGTCAAGCCCCTCATTTTTTTGTTGAAAAAAATTCCTAATGATGTATACTTTATATACTATGGCAAACCAAAAAAAAATTCTTTTACCGGTTCTGATCGCGTGCCTGTGGCTGACTTCCGCGGGCGAAAACCCACCGGGCCTCTTCGACTCCGAAGAAACCCTCGACATGGTATTGGAATACGATGTAAACGCATTCAAAAAAGACCGGGGACTCAAACGGGACTACCATCCGGCGAAACTTTCCTATATGACCCCCGACGGGAAACAGGTCACCCTTGATACCGAGATCAAGGTAAGGGGTAAATTACGGCGGCAATTGCTAAAATGTATCGTCCCTCCCGTCAGGTTCAAATTTGATAAAAAAAAGACAAAAGGCACTCTCTTTGAAAACCAGGCTAAATTAAAGCTCGTCTCCCACTGCAAAAATAAACCCAGATACTATGAACACTATTATATGATCGAGTACCTCATCTATCAGACCTACAACATCCTCACCGATCTCAGCTTCCGGGTACGGCAGGTCAGGATTACCTATACGGACTCGATGAAAAAAACGGGGGCCTTTACCAAATACGGGTTCTTCATCGAGGATTACAAGGATATGGCCAAACGGAACAATGCCGAAACCGTCGATGTCGAAAGTATTCAACTGGAACAAGCCGATTTCGAGATATCCACATTGGCATCCGTGTTTCAATACATGATCGGGAATACCGATTGGTCCATGCGTTCCCGTCACAACACCGAACTGGTAAAATATCCCGGTAACCCGAACTACTTCCCCGTACCTTTCGATTTCGATATGGCGGGGTTGATCGATGCGCATTATGCCCGGCCCGATGAAGCAATGCCCATCAGGTCCGTCAGGGAACGGTTGTTCCGGGGGTTTTGTAAAAGCGAAGCGCAATTTAACCGCACCTTCATGGTCTTCCACAAGCATAAAGAGGAAATACTCGCACTCTTCAGCGATTACCCCCATTTACCCGACAAACTGAAAACCCGTTGCGTCAAATACCTGAAAGCATTCTACCAGATCATCTCATCCCCCAAACTCGTAAACCGCTACTTCATCGATAATTACAGGGGCCGCCCAAGACCGAAAAAGTAACTTCCTGCTTCCTACGTCTTTCTTTTCAATGCGGCTTTGATGAATTCGAAGATGTCGCCGTCCAGGACACGTTGGGTATTGCCGATCTCGACATTGGTGCGGTGGTCTTTGATACTCTGGTAAGGGTGGAGCACATAAGACCGGATTTGGTTTCCCCAGGCGATTTCTCCTTTTTCGTTTTCCATTTTGTCTTTTTCTTTCAGCTTTTTTCGCAGTTCCTTGTCATAGAGTTTGGATTTGAGCATTTTCATCGCGCTCTCTTTGTTCTGGTGCTGGGAGCGTTCGTTTTGACACTGCGCCACCGTATTCGTGGGGATATGGGTAATCCGGACCGCCGAATCCGTCGTATTCACGTGTTGGCCGCCTTTACCCGACGCCCGGTACGTATCGATTCGAAGGTCGGTGGGGTCGATCTCGATCTCGATGGAATCGTCCACCTCCGGGTAGACAAAAACCGCCGCAAAAGACGTATGCCTGCGCTTGTTCGCATCGAAAGGCGATATCCTGACCAGGCGGTGAACACCGACCTCCTGTTTCAAATAACCGTAGGCGAATTCACCGTCGAACTTTACCGAAACACTTTTAATTCCCGCTTCTTCCCCGGCCTGGAGCTCGATGATCTTTACCTTGTAATCTTCCAATTCGCCGAATCTCAGGTACATACGGAGGAGCATTTCCGCCCAGTCCTGGCTTTCCGTACCCCCGGCGCCGGGGTGGATGCTGAGGAAGGCGTTGTTTGGATCGTTTTCCCCGCTCAAATAATTTTTAGTCTCCGCCGCATCGATGATGTCTTCGAAAGCCGTAACTTCTTTTTCCGTTTCTTCCAGGAGGTCCGGGTCTTCGTCGGTGAGGTCGAAATAGGTTTCGATATCGTCGGTACATTTTTTAAATTGGGTTTCTATTTTGAGGTAGTTTTCCAGTACTTTTTTTTCTTTCAGTAGTTCCGCCGATTTTTTCGGTTTATCCCATATGGCGGGGTCGGCGAGGTTTTTTTCGATCTCTTCCACGCGGACTTTTTTCGCGTCCAGGTCCATAAAGCGTTTCAGGTCCATGGATTTTTGTTTTAATTCTTCAAATTTGCTTTTCAGTTCAATCAGTTCCATGTCCCTATTTTATATTGAATCGCCGTTAAGGTCAAGGGGATTTTGCCAGAACCTGTGGCAAAATTAGACAAAACCGGCAATTATCACCGAAGGGTCATGAAAATAACCCCGGTCGGAACAGGCGGTGCCAGTTTCCTACCCCTTCTCCCGGGTCGTACGGGATGG
>Ga0210082_1000231_pt1 | contig 11684 bp, 12 predicted proteins | sample White_ThreeSqA_D_2_FD_185592 | JGI IMG/M metagenome (GOLD analysis project Ga0210082, IMG submission 185592) | Wetland microbial communities from the San Francisco Bay, California, USA, that impact long-term carbon sequestration -... | ecosystem: Environmental > Aquatic > Marine > Wetlands ... | reverse complement strand
CCCCGGCTTCTCGCGTTCCCACCCCGGCTTTCAGCATTCCCAGGAGCCCGATGCCCGCCCACAGGAGAGCAAGGATACGCCGGAGGATCACGAGAGTAAACCCGACATCGGTCCCTTTCCCCAGCAGGGCAAACAGGGCAACGTAGGTGGCTTCATAAATACCGAGTGACGCGGGGATGAATGGGAAAATAAATGCCAGGTTTCCCAGGATGGTGATCAAGAAACTGTCCAAAAAAGAGATATTGCCGGCACCGATAAACCGGAGGGTCAAATGGATTTCGGCGGTCCAGAGCAGGAGCAGGAGGGAATAGAGGAGGAATACTCCTACAAACGTTTTCCGGTGCCGGCGGTAAAAGTCGGAGATATATACATCGGTCTCCTCGATGGTGTCCCTGTGTTTCTCCATAAATTTAAATTTCAATCTCATTTTTACAAGGACATCACGCAGCCACCCGAATAGTCCTTTTTTTTGTTTGGAAATAATAAAAAGCAATAATAAAGAGGCCAATACGACGAAACCGATAAAAAGTGTTTTATGTTTCCCGGGCAGGGGAATGCGTGTGAGGGCAACGGTAACCCCGATAACGGTAAACACGATAACGGCGAGGAATTCGATGGTCTTATCGACGATAACCGAGGCAAGGCTGATCTTCCTGCTGGAACATTTCAACATAAAAATACGGGCGGCTTCCCCTCCCACCTGTGCGGACGGGGTTAATTGGCTGACGGCATGACTGCACATCCTGGCGGCAAACATATGGGGCAGGGAATTATCACATTCGTACCGGTCGAGGATCACTTTCCAGTTTATGGTTCGCAGGGTCCAATAGAGGAGGCGCAGTCCCATTAATATCAAGAAATTTTGCCAGGTTATTTTTCGAATATGGCCCCATATTTGAACGGGTCCGATCCTGTAAACGATAAATGCAAAGATCAGGACCCCGACCAGGGCCGAGATCCGTATGATTTTTTTCTTCATTTACCTCCGGGTATCAGGGTCAGGATTTCCTTGATAGGCATGCACATCTCACCGCATTCCAGTGCGCGGCCATTTTCCAGGATGGATTTGGCGGTTTCGACCATTGCGGGGTACGCACTCCTGAGTAATTGGTTGGCATAGATCACGATGCGGACACCGGCGCGTTTTAACTCATCCTCGGTAATACAACAATAAGTGCTGGGTACGACGGCGAGAGGGACTTTTTGTTCGAATTGAGCGTATTTCTCGCAAAAGGCCAGGATTTCATCGGGGGTTTTTTCTTTGCTGTGGATCATAATACCGTCGGCCCCGGCGTCGATATATGCCCGGGCACGTTTCAACGCATCTTCCTGTCCTTTTTTCAATATAAGGCTCTCCACCCTGGCGATGATCATAAAATCGCCGGTAACCTGGGCCTGTTTGCCGCGGGTGATCTTATGGGAAAAATTCTCGATGGTGTCCTGTGTCTGTTCGACCTCGGTGCCGAAGAGGGAATTTTTTTTCAATCCCACTTTATCTTCGATAATAACGGCGGAAATACCCTCCCTTTCGAGGGTCCGCACCATGAATTCGAAATGCTCGGTCAAGCCGCCGGAATCGCCGTCATATATGATGGGCTTGGTGGTGACTTCGAGGATATCGTTAAGGGTATTCATCCGGGAGGTCAAATCGACATAACCGATATCGGGTTTCCCCTTGGCGGTGGAATCGGTAAGACTGCTCAACCAAATCCCGTCGAACTCTTTAATCCCGCGCGTTGTTTTAACCTGGATGTTCTCGACGATAAGACCGGTGAGTCCACTGTGGGCTTCGAGGACGGTGATCAATTCCTTGGACTCCAACAACCGGCGCAGCCGTTTCAAACGGATGCCGGGAGTGGTACCGATCTCTTTCATTGCCCGGTTCAATTTGGTGGAAGAGATATCCGGGGTATATTTGGGTTCGATAAGTTCCCCGCCCCATTCGTTGAGGGTATCGATCACGCGCTGCCTTGTTTCTTTTTGCACACCGGTGCGCCAGTCGTCGCCGTGGACGACATAATCGGGTTTGATCTCTCTTAAATTGGGTACATAATCCAGGGTGGTCTGGGGTACGACGCGGGAAACGCCCTTGATGTTCTCAACGATCTCTTTTCGCTGCTCGAAGGTCAAAAAGGGCAGGCGTTTGTAGCTGGCAATGGCCTGATCGGTCAATACGCCGATGATGACTTCCCCGTACTTGCGCGCTTCGTTAATGATATTCAGATGTCCGGTATGTATCAAATCGGCGCTCATTCCCACATAAACCTTTTTCATTAAAATCTCCTCATTTTGATATAGCCCACAGAACACACAGAATACACAGAAGGCCGCGGCGCGGCCACCATTTTATTCTTCTTTTTTATTTTTCTGTGTCTTCTGTGTGTTCTGTGGGCTCCTCTATCAATGTTCATTTGAAATTATTTTCCTCTAATCTTTTTATTATATTCAGGTATTTGTTTTCGATGACGGGCCAGGAATAGTTGGCCTGGAAAAACCGCCCGCCGTTGCGGCCCAAAATCTCTTTAAGTGTACTATTTGCGTACAACAGTAAAATGATCTCTTTAAATTCGTCATAATCGGTATACCAGAGTCCGGCGTTGCTTCTTCGGCACTGCCCCTGGAGTACTTCGGTGCGGCCGTTGGCCACGACGGGTTTTCCCACGGCCCAGGCTTCCAGTGCCACCATGGAGAGCGATTCGAACTGGGAGGGGATAACGAGGAATTCGGCGCCGGTGAGGGCATCGAATTTATCTTCATCTTTCATAAATCCCAGGTACTTTATTTTGGGGTGTTCGGGGATATCGATCACGGATTTCCCCATCAATACGAGGGTCAGGTCGATATCCTCTTCGTTGAGGAGTTTTAAATAAAAAACCAGTAATTGTGGAACGCCCTTGTTTTCATCGAGGCGCCCGATATAAATAAAATAGTCGCCCCGGATATGGAATTTATCTCGAAAGGATTGGGGGGAAAAGGCGGCGGGGATTTCGGACCCGACCCCCACGATATCTCCCAATACGGCTTCATTACCGGAGACGTTGTGAATGATTTCCTTCTCTTCGTGGGAATTGTAAATGATCGCGCCGGGGAGATGGAACAATTTTTTAAAAAGGCGGAGATAGACGACTTCGTCATGCTCGGCAGTGGGCACGAGGATGGCTTTTTGTTTGAATTTTTTTAAACCCCAATAGGAGTGGTAATACCTGTAGGAGAAAAAGATAAAGTAATCGAACTCTTTTTCCCTCTTTTCGAGGGTTTCGAGTAGACCGGGCATATAGGGGCCTTCTTCTTCGAGCCATTTGAGTTCATCTTCGATGGAATGTTCGTCGTTGAAGATGACGTTTTGAATATCGCCGAAGGTTTTGGGGTCCCTGGGTCTGGCGACTTTGAAACGGTTGACGGGGACATTGTTAACGATTTCGCGTCCTTCGGGGTAATGGTGTTCCCATGTGATATAATCGAGGGCGGTGGAGGTAAAGATTTCGATATCGAAATAGGGGGCGATTTTTTCCGCGACGAGCCGGGCGTGGTATTCGGCCCCGCCGTTAATATCGGTGCCGTAACGTTGGACGACGATACCTATCTTTTTTTCGGGCATGAGTCATTATAGCACAAAAAACCGAAGTTGAACAGTTTATCCTTCTTTAACGGTGACCTCTTTTCCACTAAAAACAACGGCCAATTTTTTATAATTCGTAATTCCCCTCTCCAAAAGCTCGGTCTCGTATTTTTTGTTTTCGATCTGCTCCAGGGCGGATTTTACCGCCGTTTCCAGGGTCTCCTTCTTACGGGTTTTCTTGAACTCGATGATAAAACCCAATTTACCCGCGTCCCGGGGAAAAATCATAATGTCGTACCGGCCGTAACCGCTCTCACGGTTACTCTTTACCTCGTAAGCGGGGGAAAGCCAGAGTAATAATCCCATGACAAAAGCATGATAGACTTTTTCCGGTTCCGACGCGGTATCGAAAAAACTCATGGCCGTCATTACATACTCGGAAAAGATCTCCTCGAAGACATCGATTTCCCCCTCCAACAACGCCTTTAACATCATCTCCAGTTTGCTGTTCTCGATCTTCGAGGCGAAATAATGCTCAATGATCTGCACGTAAACGGTCTTTACCTCCATGTTGGGAATCGAAAGGGTGTAGTACATTTTACCGGAAACCGCATCTCTCATTACCGGGATTTGTTTCAAATACCCCCCCATCAGGAGGAAACCCCACAACAAGTCCTCGCGGGTGGTGACATGCTTTAAAATGATGTTGTCATCCACGGCCTTTTCTATGGATTCACCCCGGATGAGTTGTTCCAACTCCCTCTTTAGTTCCGTCCCCCCCCGGGATAACAAAGATTCGATCACCTGGTTGTCCGAGGTATTGATCCAGTAGGGCTTGCACTCTTTTGCCTTCCCGGCCAGGAAACTGACGATGGACCAGGGATTGTAAATAACCCTGCCGCCGAACCGGTAACCGTTATACCATTTTTGCACCTCGTCATACCGGTCCATAACCTGGAAATCCTCGAGCAGTGCTTCCACTTCCGTTTCGGTGAACCCGAATTTATCGTCGAACTCTTCAGACAGCAGCGTGTACACGCCGGGGTTGTTGAGACCGGAGAAAATAGATTCTTTGGCGATACGCATGATCCCGGTTAAAACGCCTTTCTCCAGGTACGGGTCGGTGTCTTTCAGCCCGCCGCAAAGGAAATTACGCATAAAATTGACGACCTCGTCATAATAACCGTTAGTAAACCCCGCATGGATGGGCGCATCGTATTCGTCGATCAGGATGACGGTCCGCTCCCCGTAATGCCGGGTTAAAAAGATAAGCAGGTTTTCCAGGCTGTTCTCATAGTCCCCTTTATCCCCTTCCAGGTTGAGGATCTTCTTGAAATAGTCTTTCTCTACCACTTCCAAAACCGAACCGTCCGTTAGATACTTATGTCTAAGGTACTCCTTCTGGAGAAGCTGTTTGATCTTGCTTATGCAGGATTCCCAATCCAGTTCCTTGATGCTCCTGAAAGATAAAAAAATAACCGGGTATTTGCCCATTTTATCGAGGACTGCTCGCCCCGCGCTTTGAATGCCAAGAGAATCGAACAGGGTTTTATTTTCTTCCTCTCCCGGCCGGCAGTCGTAGAAATATTTCAGCATGGAGAGATTGAGGGTCTTCCCGAATCGTCTGGGACGCGGGATAAGGAGGATTTTATCGCCTTTCTCGACGACTTCTTTAATAAACAGCGTCTTATCTATATAACAATAACCCCCTGTTACCATGTCTTTGAAGTCGGATACGCCGACCGGCATTTTTTGTGTCTTCATGCTCGTTCACCCCGGCAAGTATACCATACCGGGGATACGAATACAATAAGGGGGGGGAGCAAGACAAAACGAAAAGCGGGAATAAAAAAATAATCCCCGGACATTTGACATTTAATGCTTTTTGGGTTATAAATTTTCTTTAATAACCCTAACAATTCTGAAAGGAGGTCGAAATGAATATCTATGTTTGTATCAAGCAAGTACCTGATACGGAAGCGACTCTTCTGGTAAAAGATACCTCTATCAACGAGGCAGGCATCAAGTGGATTATCAGTCCCTATGATGAATATGCACTGGAAGAAGCGTTGAAATTGAAAGAAAAAATCGCGGGTTCCACGGTAACGATCGTCACCCTCGGACCCCAAAGGGCGGAAAGCACGCTGAGAAGCGGCCTGGCTATGGGTGCTGAAAACGCGGTCCATATCGAAACGGACGAACTGTTCCTCGACCATAAAACCGTGGCCGCGGCCCTGGGCAACGCGATTAAACAGGATGACGGTTATGGCATTATTTTCATGGGAAAACAGGCCATCGACGACGATTCGTACCTGACCCACATCTACCTGGCGGAACACCTGGGTATCCCGGTGGCCACGAATGTGATCGCCTTTAATCACGAAGATGGAAAAGTCGTGGTGGAACGGGAAATCGACGAAGGCGCGCGGGAAAAGATCGAAATGAAGGTCCCCTGCGTGGTGGGCGCCACAAAGGGCCTGAACGAACCCCGGTACGCCTCGCTGATGGGTATTATGAAAGCCAAAAAGATCCCGATCAAAAAACTCACACTGGAAGAAGCCGGTATTACGGATGTTACGACGAAGATCAAACGGGAAAAACTTTACGCACCACCGGAAAAACCGCAGGGCCGGGTCATCGAAGGCGAACTGGAAGACGCGGTGAAAGAACTGGTCCGGGTGCTGAAGGATGAAGCAAAGGTTTTATAGGAGGATAAAATGGCAAATATCGGTGTATTTATCGAACTAAAAGAGGGTCTATTCAAGAAATCCAATAAAGAGATATTAAGTCTTGCTAAAAAAAGCGGGATGGACGTCCATGCCGTTATCTTTTCCAATAACCCGGAACAGTACTCGAATGAGTTTAAAGGCGTGAAGAAAGTAATACAGGTAAAAGGGGACGACCTGACCTATCAACCGGATTTATACGCGGATACGCTGGCAAAGGTCATAACGGATTTCGATCTTTACGACTTCGTGGGCGGCAATTCCGCCCGGGGCAAAGACCTGTTTCCCCGGGTAACGGCCAAAATCGAAAACGCCGGACTGATCATGGACTGTACCGAGATCGACCTGGCCGGCCACAGTGTGACCAAACCGGTCTACGCGGGCAAGCTGCTGTCCAGATACGTAATAGAAAACGAGTACCGGTTATTCACTATCAGGCCCAATGTGATCCCGGTGGAAGACGAAGGCACGGGCGCGGACCCGGAAATCGTCACTTTCGATCTCGTTAAAAACGAGACCCGGTGCAACATCGTTGAGATCATTAAAAGCGCCTCGAAGAAAGTCGATCTCCTGGAAGCGGATATCATCGTATCCGGCGGCAGGGGTATGAAAGCCAAAGAGAATTTTGTAATCCTTGAAGAATTGGCGGAAGTATTGGGTGCCGGTGTCGGCGCATCCCGCGCGGCCGTGGACTCGGAATACGCCACTTCGGATATGCAGGTGGGCCAGACGGGGAAAGTGGTCAATCCCAAGCTCTACATCGCATGCGGGATATCCGGGGCCATTCAACATTTCGTGGGAATGAAAACGGCGAAAGTCATTGTTGCCATCAACAAGGACTCGGAAGCCCCGATCTTCAAAAAAGCCGACTACGGTATCGTGGCGGACCTCTTCAAAGCGGTACCTTTGCTGAAAGAAGAATTGAAAAAAGTGTTGTAAAGGCAATGTTGGGGTTAAGGTTGACCTTAACCTCAACTTTTTTGAAAATTATCTCGTCAACAGGAAAAAAATGGAGCCAGGCGGAGTCGAACCGCCAACTCAGCCTTGCGAAGGCTGCGTTCTCCCATTAAACCATGGCCCCATTCGATACCGTTTCACGTCTCACCGTCTCACCGTCTCAGCGTCTCAGCGTCTCGATCATATCAAGGGTTTCTTTCCACTTCCGGTCATCCATCTTGGCACCGATGACCTCGACGATTTTTCCTGAAGTGATAGATCCTATTTTACCACAAATCTCCAGTGGTTGTCCATGGGTTAAGCCATAAAAAAATCCGGACGCATACAAATCGCCGGCACCGGTGGTATCGACACAGTTCGCCTCGATGGGCGCAATCGTATACCGGCGGTCTCCCGCTTTGATCAGGGACCCCTGTTTCCCGATCTTGACCACGGCGATCTTGCATACCGCGGAGATATCCTCCAGGGCTTCCTTCGGGTCCTCTTTCCCGGTAAAGGCTTTGGCTTCCTCTTCATTGGCAAAAACGATATCGATGTATTTTTCCACCACACCCCGGAGAAAATCGAGATTCTCGGCAACGATATTAAAACTTGCCAGATCGACGGCGATTTCGGTCCCCGCCTCTTTGGCCAGTTTTACCGCTTTTTCCACCAGCGCGTAATTCTGGACCAGGTACCCCTCCAACAGGAAGTAATCATACCCCTCGAACGGCCCGACGGTGAGATCGGCGGCATCCAATTCGATGGAGGCGCCCAGGAAAGTGGCAAAGGTCCTCTCGGAGTCCCTCGAGATAAGGGCGATACATTTGCCGGTTTCTTCGGTGCCGGTAAACAGGGTGGTGCAGATATTGTTTTGAGTCATATACGAACGGAAAAAAGAGCCGTAATCATCGCTGCCGGCCTTCCCGATATAACCGCAGGGGGTCCCCAGTTTCGACATACCGTGGATACTGTTGGCGACGGACCCGCCGGAAGACCTCTGTTTGTCCAGCGATGCCGTGGCTTCCAGGATTTCCTGGGATTTTCGTTTATCCACCAGGGTCATACTGCCCTTTTCCAATCCGAAACGTGATAAGAGCGTATCGTCTTGAATACGTATCAAAGCGTCCACTAATGCGTTTCCCATACCCAATACTGTTTTCATTTTTATGTTTTCCCCTTAAATTAGCCGGTCACAATATCCTGCGATTTCATATAAATATCCAGTTTATCGATCAGGGCTTTGAGTTTCCCGAATTCATAATTCTTGGCGGCCAGGTTCAACTCCCTGGCAATTTCGGTGCCTTCATCAAGTCCGAATATCCCGGATGTTCCTTTTATGTCGTGAGATATCCTGGCAATTTCCTCTATCCCCCTGCTGCTCTCTTCATACAACCGCTTTAAATCGACCAGGTTTTGGGATACGGTCTCCATAAACTCCTGCTTCAACTCTTCCATAAAAATTTGATCCGTGTTGTTTGGTTCGTCGCTCATATTAGACTCCTTCTCCTGAGAAACATAGCTAAAGGCCCCCGTTTATGATCCGTTCGATCTCGTTATTCTCCTTCATAAGAAGAATCACGGAATTCAGGGAATTAAGTTCCCGCTCATCCAGCAGGGCATATGCGGCAATGATAATTTTATCTCCTTTGTGTGCAAGCCGTGCCGCCGCGCCGTTCAAGGTGATCTCCCCGGACCCTTCTCGACCGGTGATCACATAAGTGGACAGGCGATGGCCATTGGAGATATTGTATATCTCAACTTTCTGGAACTCCCTCAGCCGGGCTTTTTTCATCAGGTCCGGATCGACGGCGATACTTCCTGAATAATTCAAATCCGCGCCCGTTACGGTGGCCTTATGTATTTTTGAAATTAAAAATGGTATCAGCATGCTTAAATCTCTCCTAAAACAAAATTGTCGATAAGCCTCGTTTTCCCCACCCGGACAGCCCCCGCCACCAACGTGTTGTTCTTGTCGATGAACCGGCCTTCCGGGAACGGCTCCAATGTATCCAGGGTAACCACTTCGATGTAATCGACGGTTACCGACGGGCTTTTTTTTATTTCCGCTTCGATGAATGCCCTGATCCCGGGGGCATCCCGTAAACCGGCCCCGATACGTTCCTTCGCTTCCCCCAGTGCCCGGGGAAAGTAAAGGGCGGCCTCCCGCTCTTCGGCGGACAAATAGACATTGCGGGAAGACATGGCCAGGCCGTCTTCATCCCTGACGATGGGCATGGCTTTTATGGTCACATCGAGATTCAAATCCCGGGCCATTCGTTTCAACAGTATGGCCTGTTGAGCGTCTTTCCGTCCGAAGTAGGCATTGTCCGGTCTCACGATGTTGAACAGTTTCAATACCACGGTGGCAACACCCCTGAAATGGGTGGGCCGTGCTTTCCCGCAGAGGACGTTTCCCAGTTTCTCTACTTCCACGTAAGTGGCATATCCGGGGGGGTATATTTCGGCCGTATCGGGGTAAAACAGTATATCGACGCCCTGTTCTCTCAATAACGCCTCATCCCGGCGTAAATCCCTCGGATACCGGTCGAAATCCTCGCCGGGACCGAACTGGGAAGGATTTACAAAGATCGAGACAACGGTGAGATCATTCTCAGCTTTGCACGGTTCCATCAGGCTGAGGTGCCCCCGGTGAAGGGCCCCCATGGTGGGAACAAATCCCACGGTTCGCCCATGCGTGCGATGCGTCCGAATCTCTTTCTTAATTTCTTTTATGGTCCGGATTATTTTCATTTTTTCAACTTTTTTGTCTCCTCTACTCTTTCGGGTTTTGCGGGTGCTGCGTGTTCTGGTGGTAACTTTCCTTCTCGCCGGGAAAATCCCCGGTGTTTATATCCGAGATGTAGTGTTGAAGGGCATCGTGTATGGATGAATAGACATCCGCATATTTCCTTACGAATTTGGGGAGGTACAGGTTTGTAAATCCCACCAGGTCGTGGAAGACCAGTATCTGGCCGTCGCAGTACTTTCCCGCGCCGATACCGATGGTGGGAATCCCGACACTTTCGGTAACGGTTTTTGCCAATTCCTCGGGGATGGATTCCAGTACGATGCCGAAGACGCCGCGTTTTTCCAGTTGGACGGCGTCCTCCAGTATCTCATCGGCTTTGTTTTTCAATTTACCCTGGGTTTTAAAGCCGCCCAGCCGGTGGATGGATTGGGGAGTAAGTCCCAGGTGACCCAAAACGGGGATTTCGGCATCGATAATGGCGTCGATGACGTTGAACCGTTTCCTGCCGCCTTCCAGTTTAACCGCTTCCGCGCGTCCCTCTTTCACAAAACGGATGGCGTTAGCCACCGCGGCTTCGGGGGTGGTGTGAAAAGAGCCGAAGGGCATGTCGCTTACCACTAACGAGTGGGGTTCCGCCCTGGAGACCATGCGGGTATGGTATACCATTTCATCCATGGTGGTGTTTAACGTGTGGTTATACCCTTGCAGTACCATTCCGAGCGAATCCCCTACCAGGATCATGTCGATCCCGGCATCGGATGCAACGCTGGCGGTGGGGTAATCATAGGCGGTGACCGAGGAGATTTTCTCTCCCCGCGCCTTTTTATTTTTCAGCGTGATAACCGTCTGTTTCGAATGTTTCGTATTTTTTTTCTCAAGCTGGGGCATAGTACCGGGTCCCTTTTTTATGGTTTTTTATTTCCTTCATAAGGTTATCGATATCCGTTTTATTCTCCAGGTCTATTTTTTCCATATTGACTACCAGCAGCGGCGAGGTTTTGAAATTGAAAAAATAATAGTTATAGGCTTCGAATACTTCCCGCCAATATTCGTTGGGGGCGTTTCGTTCCGATTCGTCTCCATTCTCCCGGATGCGTTTTAACATCTCGGCGAAGGAAATTTGTAAATAAATGACCAGGTCGGATTGCACGATATTTTCAGAGAAGATTTTGAATATTTTTTTATAAATCTCCAGTTCTTCGTCGTTAAGAGTCAGGTGGGCGTAAATACCGTCCCGGTAAAATATATAATCGCTGACGGTGGTTTTCTGGAATAGGCCTTTCTGGTTTATCTCCACTTGCTGCGAATAGCGGTTGAGCAAGAAGATCAATTGGGTTTTCAACGGAAGGGAGTTGTCCCCGTTTGCCAGGTGTCCGTAATAATCGGTTAGAAACGGATTATCTTTATTATCGAGGATCAAACGGGAGTTCAGTTTTTCGGAGAGAATTTCCGCCAGCCTGGTTTTGCCAGACTTGATCAGACCGTCAACGATAATATATTTGAATTCATTCATTGATGTTCATTATACCACTTTGTACTCCCGATGTAAATGGTAATGCGCCGGAGGCGCGCTTATTTTCTTTTTAATAGATAGTAAGTAACGGCCCCACCGATGACGGCCCCGGCTGCGATTCGAAACAGACCGCGCTTGAACCGCTTCCGCTTGTAAAACCGCTCCAGGTCGTTAAACGAGGCCCGGAGGGTCTCGATC
>Ga0210082_1000230_pt1 | contig 11689 bp, 5 predicted proteins | sample White_ThreeSqA_D_2_FD_185592 | JGI IMG/M metagenome (GOLD analysis project Ga0210082, IMG submission 185592) | Wetland microbial communities from the San Francisco Bay, California, USA, that impact long-term carbon sequestration -... | ecosystem: Environmental > Aquatic > Marine > Wetlands ... | reverse complement strand
TGATGGCTTACTTCCCTGTCCCCTTTCCCTTTATTTTTAGCCACAGACTTGCACAGACTGAACACAGACTATAATGGAAAATGGTTTAAGGGTTTATTAATCATGGAATCGATCTTCCGTGGATTACGACGAAGCGAAAGGGGGGTACATTCGTACCCCCCGTCTCACGTTTCCATCTTACCTGCTTCCCCGACTACATCTCAACCAGGCCCGGAGGCTCCCTAAACCCGGCACTGAGAAAAGCAAAGCCGCTTACCGCGTCTCCTAATAAATAACCTGCTATATATATGCAATACGAATGCCAACTCCCTTTGAAAATCCCAAAACCATTTATAGACAACAATTTAAGAAAATATACCCCCGGGATATCCACACAAAACGCTTTTACATAGATGTATGCTTTCGTTACATGTTTTTGACGGGAATTCTCCCCTAAACCTTTTCATTAGAGACGATCAAAGGGATCCTTAAAGAAGTGTATCGATTCGTTTCATTCGTGACCGCTCCCCTATAGGCTCGATAATAAAGGGTTTTGGTTTACTCAAAAATGCAACGCATCGATACACAATTCCGGGGTAAATTAGGAGCGGCTAATTATTCTTTACTATTCACCAGGCCGGTGACCGCTTCGATCATCTTGGGGCCCTCGTAAGGCTCCAGGTCCCCGGTCTCCATGCGGACCTCCACCTCACCCTTGTTCATGGAACAAACGACCTGCCGGACATCTTCCCAATCCCTTTCCAATGCCATTTGGGCGACCTTTTCCAGGATTTGTTTCCGCAGGGTCCGCGAAATATGACGCGCACCGTACTCTTTGGAATACCCCTCATCGATGATATAATCGATGACCTCATCCTTGAGAATCAACTCTTTATCCATCTTTTCAAACTGTTCCCGGGTCGTCCCCATCTGGATTTCGATGATCTTCCTGATGGCATCCCGTTCCAGGTGATCGAAGATCACGATCTCGTCCAACCGGTTCAAGAACTCGGGGGAGAAATACTTTTTCAACACTTTCAACAGGTGTGCATGGGACACGCTGCTTCCATCCAGGTCGCCGCGGTACCCCATCTGCGCCCTGGAAAACAAGGACGTACCGATATTGGAGGTCATGATAATGGTGGTATGGGAGAAGTCCACGACATTGCCGCGGGCATCGGTCAACCGCCCGGCATCGAAAACCTGCAAAAAGATATTCAATAACTGGGAATCGGCCTTCTCGATCTCATCGAGCAATATAACGGAAAACGGGTTCTGCCTCACTTTGTCGGTCAACTGGTTGGCATCCATATACCCGACATAACCCGGGGCGGCACCGACAAACCGTGAATAAGTGAATTTCTCCATGTATTCGGACATGTCGATGCGTATGAGGTAATCGGTGGAACCGTAAAGCGCTTCGCACAACGCGATGGCGGTCTCGGTCTTACCGACGCCGGTGGGCCCGATAAACAGGAAAACACCGTCGGGCCGGTTCTTTTTTACATCGAAATCCAATTTGGCGGTAACGATGTTCGCGGCCACACGCTTAATACACTCATCCTGCCCCACGATACGGCTTAATAACCCATCTTTCAAATTAATCAACCGGTTCTTCAGGGAAACGGATATATTGGATTCGGGGAGATTCAACATATCGGAAAGCACCTCGACGACATCGGCCTGCTCGACTTTAAAGCGGTTCAAATCCCCGGCATGGGCCTTTAATTTTACCTTTGCAATGACCCGTTCAAAGATCATCACCGCGGAATCGGGCAGTTTCTTCTCCCGGATATCCCGCTTGGCACTCTCGACGATAGCATCGACAATTTCCGCGGGTACGAGTATCTCCTCTTTCTCGAATATCCGTTTGGCCAGGTTGTTCATAATCAACCGTGTCTCTCCCGGGCTCAATTCATTGACATTTATTTTCTGGAAAAACCCGAGCAGCGCATTGTCCTTCTCAATGGTGTTTTTATACTCTTCATAATTGGTGGTGGCGATCACCTGCACGGAACCTTCCCTTAAAAACTGCTTCATTATATTGACCAGGTCCAGGGACGTCCCCCGGGCAGCACCGGTGGACATCATAAGGTGAATATCCTCGAGCACCAGGATGGCCTTCTGGGTCTTGAATTCATTGAGCAGCTTCAACGCCTTTTCCTCGAACTGGCCCCGGTACTTGGAACCGGTCAAAAGGGAAACAAAATTGATCTCCTTGAGCCGCTTTTCCCTTAAAGACTCGGGCACGCCGCCGGAAAGGATTTTCTGCGACAACATCTTTATAAGGGACGTTTTTCCCACACCGCTCTCCCCCACCAGCATGACGTTCCGCCGGGATTTGGACAGGAGTATCTCCACGATTTGCCGCAGCTCTTTCTCCCTTAAAATAAACTCCTCTTCACCCTGGAACATACTCTCGGTGATGTCGTAAAAATAATCGTTTTGCGGCTGAGTGGGTTTTCCTTTTTGCTTCAGGATATTGTCCTTGACCTTTTTTAATTTCTCGGCCACGCGCTTATTCTGGCTTAACATCAGGACCTTTTCGTAGAAATTGAGGGCCAGTTCGAAATTCTCCTCCCGCAGGTAGATATCGCCCATGATCTCATAGGCATCGACGTAGTACGGAAAGAGCAGCACGAATTTCTGCATCAACTGTTTCACCTCGAATACCCGGTTGATGTTCACCAGGTTCTTTATCTGCAGCAAATAGATCAGGGGCAGATTCACCCGGTCAAAGGAGATTTCCTTCAACAACTCGCTGCTCTCTTTAAACCTGCGATCCTTGTGATAATCGCACGCGTTCCGGATGGCCTCGAACCTTCCCGCCAACCCGTCCATTTCAACCTTTACTCTCTTTCTCAACAAATCGGCGCGGCTGAAATCAAAATTGGAAAACAGGAACTCAAACACCAGCGAATCATAGTGCTTGCTCTTAATAAGAATCTCTTTTTCATAATTGATATCTTTATAGATCAAACCGCCGTCGGTAATACCGGCAAGGAAGAGGTGCTGATTTCCCCTGGTGATCACGAAAGGAGAAACGCTGAAACTGGTGGTGGCATTGGAAAAAACCAATTGACTCTTGACGGAATCGTCAGGGTTAAAGAGGTTTTTGAGGTTTACCTTTTTACTGGCGCTGACGGCACCGGTAATTTTCTGGTCCACGATCTTGAAAAAATTCTCAATCCAGAAACGGTAATCGATAAACAGGTTCCGCCTGTCTTTCTGGTTGGGGTAGACACTGGAATTCTTGAAATAATCGATAATGTTTTCCAGGATAAAAATGAAGGTCTGCCGTTCGGTCCGGGTGAAATTCAGGACCTTTGTGTCGAATTTATACAGGTAAAGGTTTATATTGGTCATCACCGCGACGATGTCCCCGGTGAAAAAGGAACGGCCGTCGGGTAAGATCAGGTTCCGTTTTTTATAAAGGTTTTCGGCTTTGAGCAGCGAATCGATGATGTAAACCAGCGACCGGATGAGTTTTTCCGTGCTGCTTTTGCTCAGTTCACTCTTCTCCGGCTCGACATCGGGAGCGAATCCGGCCAGGAACGAGTTCAGCTTTTTAAATTGGCTCAACTGTATATTCATTTATCTTCTTTATCTCCTACAAAATGTATTCCGGCCGTCGCCGGAAGAAATCCACAAAAACAATCCACAAAAACGATACATTAAAAAGTATATATTCTTATTTTTAATTTGTCAATTAAAATTGATTTTTTTGGCCATGTTTGATATACTTCTAATGGAGCGAACATGCTTGACGAGATATTTAAATTTTTGAATGATTATCCTGCCGCCAAAATAGCGGTGATTATAATCGGTGCTTTTATCATATTCAAGTTCGTGGTCGAAATACTGAAAGTGGCCAAGCTCATTAACATTGAAGACAAAACCGTATTCGAAGCATTGCACTCCGGGATATTCAGGAAACACTACTTCATCCGGAGAGGCCGGAAAGCCCTCAAAAACGGTAATTACTACGAAGCCGGGAAGACTTTCGAGGAGATCGGCGAATACAAACAGGCCTTCAACGCATACGAAACGGGTGAGCAGTACAACGAAATGGGAGAACTCTATGAAAAGCTGAACAAGGAGACCCAGGCCATCGAGATATATAAAAAGAGCGGGAACTTCGACAAACTGATCAAACTCTACTTGAAACGGAAAAACATCGAGATGGCCGGCAACCTTCTCGAAAATAACAACCGGTTCCAGGAAGCGGCGGAACTCTATTACAGCCACGAGAGGTACGAGCGGGCCGCGCAGATATACGAGAAAAAAGGGTTTTACAAAAAAGCGGCGTATATCTACGAAAAGGCCGGTAATTTACGGAAAGCGGCGGTTAATTTTGAAAAATGGTTCCTTTCAAATGCCGATACGTCCGTCGGCTTTCACAACCAGTCCCAGGTGGACAAAGACCTGTATAAAGCGGTAGACCTCTATATAAAGATCGACGAGTACCAACGTGCCTATGAATTGCTGCTGCGAAACAATAAATTCGACTATGCCGCAAAAGTGGCATTAAAGCTCCAAAAATACGAAGAGGCGGCGAAACTTTTCGAAAAAGCCCAACAACCCATGCTGGCGGCCGAAGTCTACGATAAACTGAACCGACCCAAAATGGCCAACCAACTAAGAGGAGAAGCCGCCCTGGCCCAGGGGAAAATGGGTGAAGCCGCGGAATGGTTCAAAAAGGGCGAAGATTTCATCCGGGCCGCGGAATTCTTCGAATGGGAAAAGGATTTTGAAAAAGCGGCTTACTGCTACTTTATGAGCCAGAACTATCTCGCCTCGGCGGATAACTATTTAAAATCCGGGAAAGAGGAAGAGGCGGCCAAAATGTTTGAAATGGGCAGGGAATGGAAAACCGCCGCGGATATCTCCCAAAAATACAAAAAATACCTGAAAGCCGGGGAACTCTACGAAAAAGCCGAAGACTTCTTTAATGCCGGGAATTGCTTCCTCAAAGTCGATGACGATAAACGCGCATTGGCCAACTTCCAACAGGTAAAGGAAAACTCGGCGGATTTTGAGAAAGCCATCACACAGATGGCCGCGATTTTCCTGAGAACACGAAAACCCCAATTGGTGATCGAAAAGATCGGGAAACTCCTGACGGATACCCCCATTAATAAATCCAATATCGAATGGTATTACATGCTGGGTCAGGCGTATGAAAACGCCGGGAATTTTAAAAAAGCCCACGAGATATTCCAGGGAATTCTTTCCGAAGACTACTCCTTCAAGGATGTTCACCAGAAACTAAAAGAAGTGGAGACATTGATCAAAAAATACAAGGAGATGGAGTTGGTCAAAGAGAATTCGGCCAAACGGTACCGCATCCTCGAGAAAGCCGGGGAAGGCGGAATGGGGGTGGTCTACCGTGCGGAAGATACGGTCCTGAAACGGATTGTCGCTTTAAAAGTCCTGAATAAAAGCTTAATTAAAGATAAACGGAGCCTGGAACGGTTTTACTCCGAAGCCCGCTCCACCGCCTCGCTCTCCCACTCGAACATTGTGACGGTATACGATGTGGGGCAAATTGACGACGATTATTTCATCTCCATGGAGTTCGTGGAAGGCGAAAATTTTATGGAGATCATCCGGAAGAAAAAAGTATTCTCGGTACCGCAGGTACTCTTTATTACCATTAAACTGCTCAAGGCCCTCGACTATTCGCACAAGAAGGGGATTATCCACAGGGACATCAAACCCCACAATATCATGATCACCCGCCAGAAGGAAATTAAAATAATGGATTTCGGTCTGGCGGTTATCCGGGGCGAAAACAAAAAGGGTGAAACCGGCGTCATTACGGGTACGCCTTATTATATGTCCCCAGAACAGATACAGGGGATTAAGATCGATCACCGGACGGATATCTACTCTTCCGGCGCCACACTGTTCCACCTGATCACCGGCAAGGTCCCTTTCAAAGGTGAGAATATCTTTTACCAACATTTATTTGAAGCGGTCCCATCCATATCCGGTTTCCGGCAGGACATCCCGAAGAAACTCATCGAGATCGTCGAGAAGTGCATGGAAAAAAGACGGGAAGACCGCTACCAGAGCGCGCAAGAGATTTTGAACGAGATCAAGTTGATTAAAACGGTGTAGAATCAAAAAGAAAATAGATAAATTTTAAAGAAGGAGATTCACCATGGATTTTTCTTTATCCGAAGAACAGTTAGAATTGAAAGAGTTAACACATCAGTTCGCGGCCAATGAAATGAGACCCGCTGCGGCGGAACATGATGAGAAGAACGAATTTGCCGTGGAAGTAATGAAAAAAGCCTTCGAGGTCGGGTTTTTGACCTCCGGCATTCCCGTGGAATACGGCGGGACAGGGTTTTCCAACCTCGACAATGCCGTGGTTTGCGAAGAATTGGCATGGGGTTGTTCCGGTATGTACACCTCCATGATGGCCAATACGCTGGCAACGACCCCCATCGTTTACTTTGGCAGCGACGAGCAGAAAAAAGAGTACCTGGAACCGATGACTAAGGAAATGACGTTCGCCTGTTTCGGGTTGACCGAGAGAGAAGCCGGATCGGACAATTCCATGATAAAAACCACCGCTAAGAAGGATGGCGATTTTTATATTCTTAACGGTTCCAAGACCTTCATCACCAATGCAGGTGTATCGCAATTGGGTGTGATATTCGCTTCCACGGACAAGACCCGGGGTGCCCGGGGCTTATCGGCGTTTATCGTTCCCATGGACACTCCCGGTGTCAGTGTGGGCAAGCATGAGAATAAGATGGGTCACCGCGCGTCCAACACGGCGGAGATTTATTTGGACGACGTAAAAATCCCGGCCAAAAACCTCTTGCGACGGGAAGGGTTCGGTTTTATCATTGCCATGAAAACGCTGGATTATGCCCGGCCCGCGGTGGGTGCGGGCGGTGTCGGCCTGGCACGGGCCGCCTATGAAGAGGCATTGAAATACGCCCAGAACAGGGTGCAGTTCGGGAAACCCATTGCGTCCTTCCAGCACAATGCGTTCAAGCTGGCGGAGATGGTCACCTCTATCGATGCCGCCCGGTTATTGGTTCACCGTTCGGCCTGGATGTTGGACAACGGGATGAAAGCCTCCAAGGAATCGGCCATGGCCAAGGTAGTTGCCACGGATACGGCGATGCAGGTCACCACGGATGCGGTCCAGATATTGGGCGGTTACGGTTACATGAAAGAGTACCCGGTGGAAAAGATGATGAGGGATGCGAAGTTGTTCCAGATTTACGAAGGGACCAACGAGATTCAAAAGCACGTGATTTCCCTCGAGATACTGGGCAGTGTTAAAAGCGTAGGATAGCGTAGGAACTATGATATTTCGTTTTCTTCGACTTCTTTTATTGATGATCGTGGGTTATGCCCTTTACAAGTGGTTGTGGAAGGGCGAAAGCCCATGGCCCTTTGGATCGAAGAAAAAGGAGCGCCGGGGAGGTTCTTCCAAAGAACCCCCGGCGGTCATCGAGGAAATGAAAAAAGACCCTGTTTGCGGCACATACGTCCCGGTGAACCAGGCGGTCAAGGACAGGGTCGGTATTACCACCTACTATTTTTGTTCCGAAGAATGCAAGTTGAAGTTCCGGGAATTGGATAAAAAAGACTAATTGTCAATGGAATTTTCATAGCAGCCCCCCATGACGCGCGCCGTCGCCCTAAAACCATGAAAATCTTTAGCCACGGATTTACACAGATGTACACGGACCCCGCGGCGCGGGGCCCCTTTTATTTTATCCGTGTTTATCCGTGTCTATCCGTGGCAGAATTCATTTTCATAATAGGCAAAATTAAACATTTATAAATATTAACGCCCCGAAACCTTCCCCAGTAAACTGTTCTAAAAAAAAGACTAAAGTCTCATCATACTTAACAAAAAAAATGGAGATTGTGTTAATATATATCCAGGAGGCTGAAATGAAGAAATATCTTGTTTTACTTTTAATGACCTTCACAGGATTATTTTGTCTTCTTACATCCGGTTCAGCGGAAAAGGTCCACGTGATGACGTCACCGGGCATCCAAACACAGGGGACGGTAAAAACGGACCTTAATTTCGGGACGTTTCCGCTGTACTTTGTCTTCAACAAGGGGCAGGTAAATCAAAAAGCAGCGTTCTATGCCAAAACGTCAAGGTATACCCTGTGGTTGACAAAAGAAGGACTGGTGTTCGATAGTTTGAAAAAGGTTGAGGGAAAAACACTGCGTGATGTTTCACGCCTTATTTTCTTAAATGCCCACAAGAATCCCGGGATGGCCGCCGTCAAACCGGCAAAACTCAAGGTGAACCATTTCAAAGGAAACGATCAAACCAAATGGTACCGCGATATTCCCACCTCCTCCGCGGTTTTGTATAAAACACTTTATAAGCATATCGATTTGAAAGTATACGGAATTGAAAAACAGGTGGAGTACGACTGGATCGTAAAACCCGGCGGTAATCCCGGTGATATCGAGTTCCGGTATACGAGTGTAAAACAGACCCGCATCGACCACCAGGGCAACCTGTCGATAGAAACGGATTTCGGGGAATTGATACATAAGAGACCCGTTAGTTACCAGGAAATCGGGGGGAAAAGGCTCGAAGTTAAGGCCACGTTCAAAAAAATCGCTGAAAATACCTATGGATTTGAAGTCGGTGCTTACGATAAACAGTATGAATTAATTATCGATCCCATCGTCCTTTTATACTCCACTTACCTGGGTTCCGGGGGAAATGAATACGGCAGCGGGATAGCCGTTGACGGGAAGGGATATGTTTACGTGACCGGATGGACGGACAACGCGGACTTTCCCACCCGGGATCACTATTTACCGTTTCAAGGGGATGTTGACACCATAATAATGAAAATCGATACTACCCAAACCGGCGATTCAAGCCTCATCTATTCCACCTGCCTGGGGGGTACCGGTGAGGACAAAGCCCGTGGGATCGCCGTGGACGATAACGGGTGTGTATATATGACCGGAGATACGGACAGCGTGGATTTTCCAACCGTGAACCCGTACCAGACGGATCAAGGATATACCGATGCGTTTGTGATAAAAATAGATACGACTCAAAGCGGGACCGCGGGTCTTATCTATTCCACCTACCTGGGGAGCGAATCCCATGATACGGGCAGTGGAATCGCCGTAGACGGCAGCGGGAATGTTTACGTGACCGGAACGACCACCGGTTTGAATTTTCCAACCCTGAACCCGTACCAGACGTATCAGGGCAGTAATGATGTCTTTGTAACAAAGATCGATACCACCCGGACCGGGACCGCCAGCCTCATCTTTTCCACCTACCTGGGAGATTGGAAAGATGATGACGCTTCCGCAATAGCTGTAAACAGTAACGGGCATGCTTATATAACCGGGTATACCGTCAGTTCGAATTTCCCCACACGAAATCAATACCAGTCACAGCAGGGATACTTTGAAAATGCCTTTATAACAAAGATAGACACAACCCTGGGTGGGACCGAATGCCTCCTCTACTCTACATACCTGGGCGGGTCCGGGCCCGACTACGGCAAAGGCATAGCTGTCGACGCCGGCGGGTGTGCATATGTCACCGGCAGGGCAAGCAGCCTGGATTTTCCAACGCGAAATGCATACCTGTCGTCGGTACTGACCGGCGGCGTCTTTGTTGCAAAGATAGATACCACGAAAAGCGGCGGTTCCAGTTTCATCTATTCCACTTACCTGGGAGGCAGTGGGTATGGAAGTGGTAATGGAATCGCCGTCGACGGCGCCGGGTGCGCATATGTGACCGGGTATACTTACAGTGAAAATTTTCCAATCCTGGACCCCTATCAGACGGATCAACCGGGGACGGATGTCTTTGTGGCAAAAATAGATACGGGTCAGTTCGGCGCTTCCAGTCTTATCTATTCGACCTATTTGGGGGGGGCGTCGGATGACCATGGTTATGGGATAGCGGTAGACGCCGACGGGAGGGCGTATATAGTGGGGACCACGGTTAGTCCGGATTTCCCGGCCCGAAATCCATACCAGGCCCACCAGGGGAATTCCGATATCTTCGTTACAAAGCTAATACCTGCCACGGAAGCGCCCTATATCGAATTAAACAGGACCCACCTCAATTTCGGTGTGGTAATCGGGGGGCCCCCGGCAAATCCCCAAACCGTTGCCGTCAACAACACCGGGGGGGGAACAATGAACTGGACGGCGGCCTCGGATAAATCGTGGATACAAACCGACCCCGCCGGAGGTACGGGGCCGGGAACGGTGACCGTTAGTGTCGATACCACCGGGTTGCCCGCGGGCGTTCATACCGGTACGGTTTCCATTACAGACCCATCCGCATATAATTCCCCCCAAAGCGTTTCGGTAACATTGACCATTTGCCGATCAAACGCCACAAGTGCTCCCTTCGGTACATTCAGCACACCCGTGGACGGTTCGACCGTTCAAAGCAGTATCCCGGTTACCGGCTGGGTGTTGGATGATATCCAGGTGGAACGGGTGGAAATATACCGGGATGAAGGTGTTTATATCGGAGATGCCCTGTTCGTCGACGGCGCGCGCCCCGACGTTGAAGCCGCCTACCCGGGATACCCCTTTAATTATCGGGCCGGATGGGGTTATATGCTGCTTACCAACTTTCTGCCCAACGGTGGAAATGGGACCTTTACTATTTACGCACGGGCCGCAGACAGGGAAGGGAACGTGGTGACCCTGGGGACCAAAACCATTACCTGTGACAATGCAAACGCGGTGAATCCTTTTGGTGCCGTCGATACCCCTACCCAGGGCGGGACGGTTTCGGGCAGTGATTATAAAAACATCGGGTGGGTCCTGACCCCCTCACCCAATGAGATACCCGGAGACGGTTCCACGATCTGGGTGTTTGTAGACGGGATAAGGTTGGGCAACCCGGTTTACAATATATACAGGGAAGATATTGCCCGTCTTTTTCCCGGTTATGCCAACAGTGACGGGGCCAACGGTTATTTTAACCTCGATACCACAACCTACGCCAACGGCGTTCATATAATATACTGGACGGCGGAAGACGATGCCGGGAACACCGACGGTATCGGCAGCCGGTATTTTACGATACAAAATCCGGCAGGGAGCATGGGGCATGGAACAGCAGGAGGGCAGGGGGAAAGACTCTCACAATTTGGGATAATGTTGAGAGAGCAGGAAAACTCCCGGGCCGTGCTAAGAGGGACCCCGCGCCGCGTGGAGCAGGTTGATGTGATAAAAGGATTTAACGGGAATGCGACTCCCCAAAGGTTCTATCCTGATGAAAATGGTGATATAACGGTTGATATCAAGGAGTTGGAACGGGTGGAAATTCATTTTCCCGGTTCGATGGAGGCCCTGTCTCCGCTTCCCATCGGTTCCAGCCTGGATAGAGAAAAAGGTATTTTTTATTGGGCCGCGGGGCCGGGCTTTTTTGGGGAATATTGGTTTCACTTCGGTAGACGAAGCGCGAACAGCGAAACAATAGCAAACCGTATAAAGATCGTTATTCAGCCAAAGTTCAAATAGAAAAGCTCGCTGTTGGCGTGAGGAATTCTCCCGGGGGACACACCCCGCCGCTTCGCGGCACCTCTCTCAAGAGGGGATTGGCAGGGGGAATACGTCCAGGCCGAAGGAACGAGCCTGTTGGAAAGAAGCACGCCGATAATCCCCTCTTGAGAGGGGGGGCTGAGCAGCAGCCGGTGTGTGTCCCCCG
>Ga0210082_1000229_pt1 | contig 11690 bp, 10 predicted proteins | sample White_ThreeSqA_D_2_FD_185592 | JGI IMG/M metagenome (GOLD analysis project Ga0210082, IMG submission 185592) | Wetland microbial communities from the San Francisco Bay, California, USA, that impact long-term carbon sequestration -... | ecosystem: Environmental > Aquatic > Marine > Wetlands ... | reverse complement strand
CCGGACCGGACTTTCCGCGGCGCTGACTACTCTTCCTGCAAACCGGACCACACGTTCCGCGGCGCTGACTACTCTTTCTGCAAGTTGGACGACACCCTGCGCAAACCGGACTAAGCTTTCCGCAAGTTGGACGACACTCTGTGCAGCCTGGACTAAGCTTTCCGCAAATTGGACGACACTCTGCGGAGATTGGATTAAGCTTTCCGCGAACCGGACTGGACTCTGCGGAGATTGGACTACACTTTCTGCAAATCGGACCACACTTTGTTTTGCGGGCCATATAGAGGGTAAAAGCCTGGATATAACCGGTTTTAAGGCGGTTATACTTTAAAAAACACCATCCTCAATCCAGTCAGACAAATTATGGGCGCACAACTGGCCTGACACGAATGCCGCTAAGATAAGACTATACGCTTTATTCATTGCGATGTATGGCGATTTCGTAGGGACGAACCCTGGTGGCTATCTTTTAAGCAAACGTCTTTCACTGAAGGTTTCGTCGGGGATGGGGATGTCGAAATCGATCTTTTTTATCACCATCCGGGTACTGGAATCCTTACGAAGCATATCCTGCATGGTGATTTGAGTAGGATAATAACGGTTCTTGAAGGTCTTGAGCCCATCCACGGTGAGGACCTTTAATAATTTTCCACTCTGGGCATAAAGCTCTTCCTTCATACCGATAAACAACTTCCTGTCTACCCATATCTTCCGGGTAAAATACGTCTGCTTTTTGATTTTCGATGTTAAAACCAATACATAACACGGCCGCTCACGAAAGGTTTCGTCTTCCTTTATCTCACCGGTATACTCTTCCCTCATCTTTTTGGCCCGTTCGGTCATGTCCTCGTAAGAGAAATCCGAACCCATCATACTCTGCCGCAGCATGTGACCGGATAACCGCATGACCCGCTCAGCCGACGGGTAATAAATCTTTACGATCTCACCAATCCGCAGCATCTTCGTCCCTTTGTCCCTGGCGGGACTCAAAAATTCGATATAGGATTTTTCATTGCCCACGGCATAACTTAACATACTCTTGGTAATGGTCCGGTTCTTTATGGTAATGATCATCTCGACTTCCGAATAAGCGGTCTTGAAAACCATGTTCTTATCGATCTTCTCAAGTATATCAAAGGCCGACGGTGCCCCCTGTGAAAAAACTCCCGGGGATACAATGTAAACAATAACAAAAAATAATATTACTCTCTTCATTTTAATTCTCCTTTGGGTTGGTTGAGTGAGAGGAGTGAGAAGAGTGAGAAGAGTGAGAAGAGTAGGAAGGATTGACTTACTCCTCCTACTCATCTTACTCCTCCTACTCCTCCACTCATCCTACTCCTCCTACTCATCCTACTCATCCAATTCACACTTTTAATTCCGAATGGAATGCCTCCACGGGCTGCATTCGCGCCGATTTGTAAGCCGGGTAAAGAACGGCGATCAGTGCGATCGCTATGCCGAAGACCATGGAAACGATCAGGTTGGTGAAGGTAAAATCGGGATAAAGGACTTTCCCGATCCAGGGGACGGGGATATCGATCTTGTCCAACAGCCCCCCCGCGATGGCCTCGAGAGAGAAGCCCACCTTTTCGGAAACGGCCGACAGGGCACCACCCAATATCCCGCCGATCACGGAACCGATGACGCCGATGTAAAAGGCTTCCACGAGAATTATCGAAAAAACTTCCCGGTTCTTGAAACCCAGCGCTTTCATCACCCCGATCTCATGATATCGCTCCATCACGGCCATCAACATGGTGTTCAAAATCACCAACGCCACGATGAACATAATAATGCCCAGGATGACTCCCCAGACCTTTGCCACCACGGGCATGCTTTTAACCAGGTCGTTTTCCTGCCAGGGGATGACCCGGATCGCGTGGTCCGGGTCGTTCCCGGCGGGGGTATTTCTTATTTTTTCGGCGACCTCATATGATTTGGCCGGGTCCTTTAAAAAAACCAGGACCTCGTGGGCCGCATCTCCACAGTCCAGCATCTCCCGTGCCTTCTTCAGCGGGATATATAAAATGTGTTTATCCATGCTTGAGAAACCGGTTTCGAATACACCCGCTATATTAAAGGGCAGGGCATAGGTTGAATAATTGATGTCCGTGGTTACCAGGAGCAGCTCGTCGTTAACGCCGACGTGCAATTTTTCCGCCAGTTTTTTCCCGATGATCAGGCCCAACCCTTTCTCCGAATCCCCGAAATAACTGCCCGTGACAATGGCTTTGGAGAGTTCCATGGTTTTGTCCGCCGCGGCCGGATCGATACCCACGGCAAGCCCGTTTTCATTGACATCCCCGTGACTCAACAGGACATTGAATTTAATGCGCGGGTCCATGGTCTCGAATTCCGGGAGCGCGGATACCGTGCGCCGGATTTCATCCAGGCCCGTCACGAGATATTCCCTGGGCATGATGCGCTCCAATCTCAAGTATTCCTTGTGGGCGATGCGTATGTGACCCGCCTGGGTTTTTATCGCCGTTTCCGTCGCATTGTTCATAATACCCAGTATGTAACTTTTGGCGAATATCACCGACATTACACCCACGGCAATGGCAAGAAGGGTAAAGAAGGTCCGCCGTTTGTTCCTTGAGAGGTTTCGCCATCCGAATTTAAATATATTTCCAATCATCGTTTTCTCCTTTTAGATCTGCCTTAGTGCTTCGGTAGGGTCCAGTTTTGCCGCTTTCCAGGCGGGGTATGCGCTGGCCAGGACGGATATGCCGACGCCGAAGAGGAAGACCATTACCAGTACACCCATGGTTAAATCCGCATAATACACATCCTTAATGGGATAAGCGGCTTCCGACATTTTCTTGAAAGTTTCCCCGAAAGCACTTATGGACCAGCCCTCGACTTCGAGATACCAGGTGGCCAGTCCGCCCAGGATACATCCCAGGAGGGCGCCGATGGCACCGATAAAACCGCCTTCAAAGATAAACAGTTTCATGATCTCGGCTTTTTTCATGCCCAGGGCGGCAAGCATGCCGATCTCCCGGGTCCGTTCGAAAACCGCCATCAGCATGGTGTTGATGATGCCCATGGAAGCGATGATCAGCATGATCATGATGATCATACCGCTTCGCTGTGTTTTCATCTCGCTGATGGCAAGGAATACCCCGGCCAGGTCTTTCCAGGTGACCACCTCGAATTTTTCCTCGCTGGACTTTAATATCTCTTTTATGCGATTTTGGGCGGTTAATATGGTTCTATCGTCGTCGTTTTCCAGGCGAACAACGATCTCGGTGACCTCGTTTTCCAGGCCCAGGCTTTCCATGGCCTGTGCCAGGGGAATGATCACCCGCCCTCCGTCCACCGTGGGGTTACCGGATTCGAAAATCCCCTTTACCTCCAGGTCCACGGCATTCCAACTGAAATTATCTTTATCCGAGGACGTGATCATCCGTACCGTAACGATATCGCCCACGGAGAGTCCGATATCCTCGGCCAGGTCTTTTCCCACCAGCATTTTGGCATCACCGGGTTCCAGCCATTCACCCGCCGTCAGCGACTCCTTGATATTGAAAAGACCGGGGTCTACATCGGGTTGGATTGCAACCCCCAGGCAGGGCAATTCATCGGCGCCTTTTATTAACCCGGTACCGAAAAGCACCCGGCTCTCGGTAGCCACCACCCCGGGGACGTCTTTTATAAGCGCACGGATACGCTCCGGCCCGGGGATGGTTAAATCCATGGGAAGATCGTCCTTCTTTTCAAAATAACCCTGTTTGAAAATCTTGAGGTGCGAAGTCTGGCAGTTAATAATATTGCTGATGGATTGTTTATCGATGCCGTTCATTAAGCAGATGGTGATGATCAACAGGGCCAGCCCCACGGAAACGGAAATAAAGGTAATCAACGTCCTCCGCTTAAAACGAAAAATATTCCGAAACGCAAGTTTCAAAAGTGTCAGCATATTTACCTCCTTACCCCTTATCCCTCTTTTCGTCGGATTTGATGCGGCCGTCTTTGAGCAGGATGAGCCTCCGGGCATAATCCATGACCATTTTATCGTGGGTGGAGAAAATAAAAGTGGCACCGGTTTTTTGATTCAACCGGAGCATCAATTCGAGGACCTCTTCACCGGTTTTCGAGTCCAGGTTGGCCGTGGGTTCGTCGGCCAGTATCAGTTTGGGTTTTTTGACCAATGCCCGGGCAATGGCCACCCGCTGCTGCTGCCCGCCGCTCAGTTGGGACGGTCTCCGGTGTAAAAACCCTTTTAAACCGACTTCCGTCAAAATCTGTTCCACCAAAACACGGCGCTCCTCTTTGCCCGTATCTCCCTTGAGGATCAACGGGAATTCCACGTTTTCAAAGGCGGTCAATATGGGGACCAGGTTGAAGGTCTGGAAGATAAACCCGATCTTGTGGCGGCGGATGTCCGCCAGTTCGGAACTCTTCCGGGAACTTATATCGGTATCTTCAAGGAAAAGCGACCCCCCGGAGGGTTTATCCAGACACCCGATGATGTTCAGGGCAGTGGTTTTTCCCGAGCCCGAAGGACCGGCAATAGACAGGAATTCTCCCGCCTCTACGGAAAAGGAAACCCCTCCCAGGGCGGGGAACTCCACGCCGTCGGTACCGTAAATTTTCGTTACATTTTCCAATCTCACCAATGATGACATTTCTGCCTCCTTATGTTTGGTTGAGTGAGAGGAGTGAGAGGAGTGGGTTGAGTGGGGTAACTTCGCAATCCCAACTTACTCATCCTACTCTTCCTACTCTTCCTACTCATCTAATTCAAAAGTTTACTTTTAACCAGATAAAAAAAATATTGCGGTTACTGCTGTTAAATTCCCCTTCTTTATTTCCCATGGGCAGGTATAAACCCGAGGCGATCGAGACATTCTGGCTGATCTCGTATTGAAGGGTAGGACTGATATAAAAACTGCCGTCTCCCCAGTTACCGATATAGCTGAGAGAGGCTCCCAGGAAATCGGAAAAACTGTACCGCAGCATGGAAAAAAAATAAGTCCGGCCCAGGGTAAACCGCCGCCCGGACAGGAGACCGGCGTAATCGTAATCCGAAGGGTCTTTTGCACCGCCGGAATCGTAATAGAACTCGTTTAGCCAATAGATCCCGCGATTCAACGGGAATGTATAATCGAAACCGACAACGATCTTTTTATCTTTTTGTACCGGGGAGACAAAATACCCGGCTTCGATCCACCACCCCAGGAAATTCTCACCCCTCAGGTCCACCCCGTATATGGATGTTTCCCGTTCCCCGGAACGGATAAAGGTCGCCGCGGCATCCACGCCGAATACCTGGGTCTGGGCACGGAAACCGGACCTGGAAGTGCGGAAATCGTCGGCGGGAGCGAAGACACCGGTAAACGCGGAAGAGGGACCCAGGGGGACATAAATTTTGAGTGCATTGGCCCCGGGTTTTTCTTCTTTGGGTTCGTAAATATTCACCCGGTTGAATACATCCAGGGGCGCCCACAAATAGGAAACCCCCATGGCCACCCTCTGTTTCCCCACGGTGACGTCGCATTTTTTAAAATAGAGACTTACATACGCGCGGTCAAGGTCGATCTTCACATTTTCTTTCCCGGTGCCTGCATCCGCGGGGTCGCCGTAAGTGCCCAAAGGGGACGTCATGATACCGTGAAAGGAGAAAAAATCAACCGCGGCGGTGACGGTCACTTTTTTCGAGGGGGAGGCTTTCAGTATTAACCGGAGCCGGTTGTAATCGCCGAGGTCGAATTTTTCTTTCAGGTCTTTCCAGCCCACATCCGTATGCTCCACCAGGAAAAACCGGTTTTCAAAGTACCCGGATATGTCGATATCCGCGGTTAAATATGAAACCGGCATAACAAGGAGAAGTAAAATAAGAATTTGTTTCATTTTTCCCGGTCCCCCGGCTTGAACGCTTCGATCATCTGGCGGTTGAACATGTTCAGTGAACCGGTTTCGGCCCCCAGGAGTTTTTCCATGCCGCGTTCAAAGGCGTTCAGTTTCCTTTCGATCACGGCCAGGTTACCCGGTTTTTCGTCTACTTCGAGGAGAAGACCGACGATCATTTCATTCAGCGTATAGCCCCAGGTGAGAATGATTTCCGCCAGGTCTTCCGGGTCCGTGGTATTAAAGCGGCCTTCTTCGATACCCTGCCGGATCACCCGTGCATATTCGGGGGTCAAACGGTTGAAATTCCCCCTGAATATTTTGTGCCTTAACAACAGGTTTTCATCTTTATACATGACTTTCATCAGCATTTTCATCAGGTCCATGTTTTCGACTTTCATCGCGTACATCGCGGAAGCGAAGCGATTAAATTTTTCGACGGCGTTCAGCCCTTCCATTTCGATAATGGTTACCATTTCCGCGTGGACCCGCTCTGAAAATCGTTCCACCAGTTTATCGAGGAGTTCTTCCTTGGATTTGAAATAGTGATAAAAGGTGCCTTTGGCAACGCCGACTTTATCGATGATATGGTTGACCGACGTTTTTTCGTAACCGATCTCGAAGAACAATTGTTGAGCCGCGGCCAGCAGCTCGCTCAACCGTTCATCGTATTCTTTGGTTATTCGTGCCATAACCCTAACCTCCTATTTCCGTCAACTTTCGACCGACCGTCGGTCTAAACCGACCGTCGGTCAGTATAATAGTATAATTTTTATTATTTGTCAACTCTCTTGCATTTTTTCTCACTCTGTGGTATTATTTATTCTCCAACAACTTTCCATGTCGAATCGTCAAATCAGTGACGAAGGTTTAGTGCATCTGTAAAAAATCTGTAATATGCGTGCGAAAAGTCTGTAATAAATTTACAGCGAATCCTTGTCGAATCGAGGTGTCGAATGGCGATTAAGAGTGAACCGTCAATAACGTTAACCGCATACAACTATACCCGCTTTCAAATACAGTCCGTAAATTATAATCAAAAAAGGAGGAATAAATGAAAAAACGCTTGAGCATCACGCTTACGTTGTTGGTGTTTATGTTTGTCGTGTCGTTTTCGATGCCGGCCCTGAACGCCCGGGTGGCCCCACCCCCCGAAGTGGTAAAGGCGGCCGTTGAAGGTCTGGATGTCTTTACCGACATGGACAGCGGGAATGAGGTTCATCTCGGTTTGGGTTTCCAGGTGAATACCGTCGATCCCCGCAGCCTGATCGAGGAACCCGGTTTGACCCTGGAAGGGATGATTTACCCGTTGGAAATGTGGCGGTTTTTGGTATTTGAGAACGGTGCCCCCACGGCGTTACTGACGGTTGCCAGGGAAGGCGAAGCATGGAAAGCGGTGTCTTTCGGCGGTGCCGATCTGGCCGCGGAAATTCAAACGATTCAAAATGCCTGGCCGGCCGACAGCGGTTTCGATTTGCGGTTTATCCGGATTTACCAGGCCCGGGCCGATTTCATGCTGGTCGGCAAAGGTTTGGAAACCCTGGGTTACGCCCCCCTTCCCGCGGCAAAAGTCGCCCTTTCTCTCCAGTCCTTCAACCTCGACGCTTCTACCCTGCTTCACGAGTCGGAGATCATGGGGCCCTTGCAAGGCCTGGTCAAAGAGGCCTTATCCGTCAAAGATGAGCGCGGCGCGCTCGATAATTAGTTAAGGGAGGGATAATCATGAGATTCAAACATACGTTTATCGCGGTTTTGGTTATTTGTTTTTTTATCGTGGGAACTGTCGATCTCAATGCGGGTAAGCCGCAGACCAGCGGCAATTCATTGAATGTTCCCAAGAGGACCCAGGAGTACAGCAACTGGTGTTGGAACGGATCGTCCCAGAGTGTGTTGTATTTTTTCGGGCCGACCCCCAGCCAGTGCGAGATTGCCAATTTTGCCTGGAAACGCAGCGACTGCTGCGGCAATCACCCGTTTAGCTGGTATCATCCCTGTAACTCGGGTAATTACCTGTACGGCCACAGGGGAAGTTGCAAGGATGTCCTGACCAACTGGGGTGTCGGTAGTTCCGGCAGCAACGGCGCCCTGTCATGGAACACGGTAAAAGGCGAGATCGACGGTGGTTCCCCGTTTATCATGGGCTGGTATTGGACCGGCGGCGGGGGCCATGCCCTGGTGGGTCATGGTTACAGCGTAAAGAATGGTACCGATTACCTGTCCTATATGGACCCCTGGCCCGGTGAGGGCTTTGCCACTTCCACCTATTCCTATGTTGTCGCGGCTAGCGACCACCAGTGGGGCCAGACCCTGACGACCAATTAATGTTATTAGCGGTTCCCATTATTGGGATTGGGGGCCGGGGGCGAATCGTTCCCCGGCCTCTCTTTTCCCCGGGGGTCCTATTTAAAGGGGCCTCCCGGGAAAGCGATAAGAAATCGCATTACAGGCCGATTCTTTCCGGGGCTTTACGTTTTCTTGACGGCATGCCGGACAGCATGGATAAAAGTCGGGAAATTCGCACCCTATAATTTTAGATGAAATCGTAGTGTTCTTCAAGTTTTTTCGTGTTTTTTGTACCTTTGCGGCTAAAATTTCATGCTGTCGGATGTTGACAAATGAAGAATACTGGTTTATAGTTTCATTTTTAAGGAGCGAATATGTACCTGGCACCCCTGAATTATGACAAATACTTTCGTAAAGTCTTTTCCAATGTAGAAATTTCAAAACGGTTCCTGGAAGATTTCCTGGAGACCGGGGTAAACGAGTTGGAGATGTTGAAAGGCAGGCACCGGGTAACCGACAATGCTTCCCTGGTGGAATTCGATTTCCGCTGCCGCATCGAAAATTCCGTTGTTATCCTGGATATGCAGCAGTGGTATAAACGTGATGTCAGCCAGCGGTTCTACCTTTATCATGCCCTCAATACCGGGCTGCAGTTGGAAGAATTGCCCGACAAGCGGGTCATTTACGAGTCTTCCTATCAAAAGACGGAAGAAGCAAAAGACTACCGGGCACTGCACCCGGTATTGACCCTGATATGGATGGCCGACGACGCCCTGGAATTCACGAACGACTATGTTGCTTACTCCATGACCCCCGAGTTGGTGACGGAGTTTGTCAATAATGAAAAATTATGGCACAAGCCGGAGATCGTCGGACTATTGAAAGAGCGGGTAAAGGTGCTGAAAGTGCTGGGTAATAAAGCCAAGGAGCTTGATTTTTTATCGAAAAACCGGTTGATCTTTATGCTGCAAAAAAACATCGCGAAGAACAAGACCGATGCAAAATACAGGAAGTGGTTCGAATTTGCCCAAAAAACCAAAAACCCGGACAATAAAAAAGAGGATTTCCTGGAATACATGGACGATGAAATCTTTCGCGAAATCATGAAACGGCTCAATAAAGAAGGGCTAACCGAAGATGATTTTCTCTATATAGCGGACGAGAAAGAAAAGTGGGAACAAGTGGAACGATTTGAACGGGGAATTTATGAAGTCGCATGGAAAGACGGCATGTGGAAAGGCCAGGAAGAAGGTAGAGAAAAAGGTAGAAAAGAAGGTAGAAAAGAAGGTAGAAAAGAAGGGAGAAAAGAAGGTAGAAAAGAAGGTAGAGAAGCAGGGAGAGAAGAGGGTAGAGCAGAAGGTAGAAAAGTGGGTAGAGAAGAAGGTAGAAATGTGGGTAGAGAAGAGGGTAGAAAAGTGGGTAGAGAAGAGGGTAGAAAAGTGGGTAGAAAAGAAGGTAAGGAAGAGGGTAGAAAAGTGGGTAGAGGAGAAGGCGAAAAAAGTAAAGCTATCGAGATAGCCGGGAGGTTAAAGGCGAAAGGATTGGATGATGAATTCATTGCCAACGCTTCGGGTTTGTCCCTGGAAGAGATAACTCGATTGTAAATCACAGGTGCCGGTGGTGCCGGACAGGACAGGATCAGGAAAAGACTTTTTGATCGTATAATGGGACCTCACGGAGTACCTCGGCAAAGGAGGGTTTTACCTTCCGGGGATACTTTAAGTAAGGAATGAGACGGTCGTTTACAGGCGTACCGGTGCCGTCATAGGTCAACGTGACGATGGGCACCCCGGTCTCCCTCTCGATATCGCGGGCCATGGCCTCGGTGACCAACGCCGGACAACAAAACGCCGGGTTGGTCTGCACGAACAACGATATATCCGGGTGCTCCTTCAATATGTGAAAAAGCTTCAATATATTCTCCAACGACTCCCCCTCCTGCTCGATCCGGATGTTAAAGCGGGCAAGTATCTCCTCTACGTGCGAACCGTCCGAAACCACGGGCCTGTCCACATATTTCTCGAAATGGGTAAAATATCTCTTTTCCAGCAATTCCACCGCGGCCCGGATGGATTTGAATTTCACCAGGTCCATGTATTTCCATTTCCGCGCCAATTTTATAAACGCCACATTTGAAATGATTTTGAGATACTCGTTGTAAGGCGTGGTGATCACCTCACCCCCCGCCTCCTCGATGAAACGGACCAGGTCCTGGTTGATCACGTCGTTGTCCCTCATATAAAGATCGCCGAATATGGCCACTTTGGGCCGGGATTCCCGGGACGTGTCCACGTAGTCGATGCGGTCGAAAAGCGCCTGGGCCTGTTCCACCGCCGCCAGGTACGGCTGATCCCCCTGGAAAGAAGCGGTAAAAATCCCGGCGGCTTTACGGATGGCCCGGTCGGTTTCCCCCTTGTTCACTTCGTATGGACGAATCCGGCACCCCAGCTTGCGCAGCAAACCGCCGAAGAGGTAGGCAAAATACGCATGAATGCTCACCATGGCCGAAAAATCCATAAAGGTGATATCTCCACAGTATACGCCGGCTTTCTCCATGCCCCTGCCGTAACCCTCGAGGAGACTCTTTATGTAGTACGGGTACATCCCGATATTGCACGACCACCCGGACCGGATCATCCACAACACGGTCTGCCCGGGATCGAGTCCATACTTCCGTATGTATTCGACAAACTCGAGAACCACGGCATTCAACGGGATACACTGCCCGGTATTCATCCGCATACTCCGGCGGATCACCTCGTCCGTCTCCTCCAATACCCGCGCATCGATACCCTCCCGCCGTAAATTGGCCGCCAGGAGCGGCGCGGTGACGGTATCCCAGTTGGGTAAAAGTAAGGTCTTCCCGGAAATGTCTTTTTCCATGACGGGATTCACCGGGAGGTGTTCCCTCCGCCGCCGCTTCGCGGCCCGCTTTACCGCACGTTCCGCGCGTTCCGCAGCATGGTTGCGAAAGGACCGCACACCGGCTTCGATCCGGGTCTCATACCCCACGTTGGAATCATGCTCGTCCAACTGGAGTATCAAATAAGGCTTGCCCTTCGCATCCAGTATCCGCTTAAAATACTCGATGATAAAGGAATCCGGCGCACATTTGAAGGAAGTGATAAATACGGGATACAACCCGTCGGTGTCGGCGGTATATTGGGCGGCCTCCAGGATACGGGAGGCAAATTTCCAATGGACCGCGTCCAGCAGCGGGGCGATCTTCGCCTCGATGTCCCCGGTTTCCGGTGACCCGTGCGGCGGCAGCATGTCCTGGAAATACACCCTGATACCCAACGAACCGAATATACCGGGTATTCCCTTGTTCATCAACGGGGTTAAAACCGTATACGGACGCCCCACCAACACCACCCGGATATCGCTGTTCTCCCCTTTCTCATTTTCCCGGTATATCTCCACCAACCGTTTTTTACTTTCCAGGAAAAAGGAGAGGGCCCGGTCATAGGCACGGGAAACCGCGGGAAAAGTGAGCCGTTTGGGCAGTACCCCGCTTAAATTCCGCCACAGTTCCAGTTTGGTGAGCATCG
>Ga0210082_1000228_pt1 | contig 11790 bp, 7 predicted proteins | sample White_ThreeSqA_D_2_FD_185592 | JGI IMG/M metagenome (GOLD analysis project Ga0210082, IMG submission 185592) | Wetland microbial communities from the San Francisco Bay, California, USA, that impact long-term carbon sequestration -... | ecosystem: Environmental > Aquatic > Marine > Wetlands ... | reverse complement strand
TTCCGCAACCACCTCGCCAAAGGTGTTCAACGCCCGGACCTTCCAATACGTCCACCGGTTCCGCTTGAAACTGTTCCACAATCCTTCTCCCGGGGTAAAGGTCAACGCCGTCTCCGTGTCGATCCAATTCAATCCCTCCGCATTGGTCATAATAGGATAAAGGGCATCGGAAAAAACCACCTGGTACTTATTCGCCCCTTTGGCCTCTTCCCAGGAAAACTCGGGTATCTCTTTGTCCTTCGCCACAAACTTATCCGGCGGCGACACCGTCTTTACCGTGTTCTCGTAGGGTAAGACAAAATATTTCAACACCGGGAACCGGATATCCACAACGGGCCGCGTTAAACGAACCGTAATGCTGTGAATCCCGGGATCGACGGTCGGAAGCCCCGGTACACGGCGGGTGTAAATCTCCTTTAACAATCCCTGGGAAACCGTCTCGCTAAAGAACTCGTAAGGATGACCGTCTACTTCCCAATGACCGGCAATAATCCCCGAACCCCTCATCTTCATCCGCAGCACCGCCCGGATGTTTTTAGAGTTCTTAGAGACCACCTGGTAATACTTGCCGTTGTCCAGCCGGACTTCCGCGATTTCCAGGTTCAACACGTCGTCGATACCTTTGATCACCACCTGTGCGGTGAAAGGCACCTGGCTCTCGCCGTTTTCATCCCGGGCCGTAATCGTGTACGTACCGGACCGCGTATACGCATGGGTCTCCGTATGCATCCCCGTCGTCTGGGTCCCGTCCCCGAAATCCCACAGGATATAATCGCCCCTGAAATTGAACGCCTGGACCGTAATGAGGTCGTTGGTCCTGGCTTCCGGGGGGGATACCGTGATGTAACGGTTTTCCGGTAATATGGTCACCGTGTTGGTCACCGGTGTATGGTTGATGGTGGATTCTTTGGCACTGACCGTGAATGTCCCCGCCGTCATGTACCGGTGGAAGACAATACGTTCACCGCCGGTAATGATTGTCCCGTCTCCGAAATTCCAGTCAAAGGAATTGGTAATAAAATTCCGCGCCCTGAATTCCACGGGTTGATCCACCCGGAAGGAATCGCCGACAATGCGAATCAGCCGGTTCGGCATGGTGACCGTAACCCGGATGGATACGGCATTGTAATTGGAATTGCTCTCCCTGGCGGTGACGGTAAAAATACCGGCGTCGTTGTAAACATGGGTGGTACTGATCCCGGTGGAAACGACCGTGCCGTCGCCGAAATTCCAGTCGATGGCGCCGGAAAGAAAATTGACGGCGTTAAACTGCACCGGGGCCCCGGCCAACGGCTGGGCAGGCGAATACGTAATGCTTCGCTGCGGCAGTTCGACGTTTACGATTAACGTGACCGGCGTGTTGGTGTCCCCGTAGAAATCGTAGGCCCGGACCGTGTACCGCCCCGGGGCATTGTACGTATGCGTCACCACATCGGTCCCCGAAGGCCGGGAAAGACCATTACCCCTGTTCATGGGCCGGGTGATACCGCCTTTTACTCCCAGTGGGCCGGATGAAGCCGCGCCTGTCCGCCGCGCGGTATCCAGGATGGTACCGTCTCCCATGTCCCAGACAATACCCTGCGGCGTATTAAAATTAAAGGCCCGGAACGTGGCTGGCTGACCCGCAATGGGCTCGCCCGGCTCAACCGTTATGTACCGGTTGTCTACCGCGGCCTCTACCCGGATACCCAGGGTTTCCGTGGTCGGGGCCACCTGGGGGCCAAACCGGTTTAAACGCGACGTACTGACCCTGACGGAGTATGAACCCGCAGTCGAGTAACTGTGATTCACTGTGCTCATCCCTTTGGTCGTGGTCGAAACACCGTCGCCAAAATCCCAATAGGTAACGTTGACGGCTGAAAATACACTGCTGGTCGGTCTGAACCCGATCACATCGCCCACCCGGTACGGACCGGTCGACGGAGTTACTTCGATGGCATTTAAATCGATTGCCGGTACCGACAGGAAAAGGAATACCGCCACAGCTAAAATAATTATGTTCTCTTTTTTCATTTTAATGTCCTCCCGGTCCCTAAAACGAAAGATCGGCGTGCAGGTAAAACGTTACATTACTGTTACTTGTATCGCCGTTCTTGTAATCTTCGTATTTAGCCCGCAGCGAAAAGGTGGGCTGTACTTTTTGATTGAACGCTTTGGCCAGGTAAAGGTTCAAATTCCCTCCCACCGAAAGCGCGGTGGAATCGGTAAACGTATTGTCCGTTTTGGTCCAGGAACCGGTGACGGATAAACTCAACAATTCCGCGATAAAGGTGAGCTCCGAATTGAGGTAGGCATTGTATATTTTAGACGTGCTGTTATCGCTGAAGTTTTCCGTGGACTGGTAAGAGAGAGTGGGATTAAGAGTAAGGAACGTCCCGAATCTCAGGTTCAGGGCCGCGGACGCGTCAATGTTGGAGGTGAAGTTTTTGGATTCGGTCTTGCCTATCTTAAAAGTGATACCGTTACTCCCGGCAATGTAACCCAGGGTGGCGGAATAACGAATCGTATCCATGTCATCGGTCCCCACCTGGAGTCCCGAGGACTTGTCGTAATCGAGGTTGTCCAGGGAAACCTCACCGCCCAACTGGAAGTGGTTGGCGATCAGCCAACTGAAATCCGCCGCCGCGTTCCGCGTGTGAAGCATGGGCTGGACCTCGCTGCTGAGGTTGGTTTTCCGGTCGGTGTAGCGCGTATTTAAGGTAAAGGATTTGATCATCATCGTGATATTACCGGCCAGGCCCTCCCAATCGTTTTCCAGGAAAAGGTTGGCGATGGAATTGAACTTTCCCCCGATCTTTTTATAATCGAAGTGGGCCGTGATTATACCGTAATTAAAATCCATGTCGCCGCGCCAGGCGGTATCGTCTTCTTTTTCCACCTTGTCTTTTTCCTCCGCTTTACCGAACGAACTCCGGGAATACTCGCCTTTCAACACCAGGTGGTTTTTGAAGAGGTTGAACTCCCCCCAGATCGAATAGAGACTGCCTTCCCTGTACGCATCTTCGGTACTGATAACGGTCTTGCTGTCCATGTTGTCTTTACCGGTCATGAACATGCCGCGCACTTTAATGATCGTTCCGATATTCACACCGCCGGTGGCCCCGAAAATGTACGCGGCGGACGGCGGGACCCCGAACCCGTCAAACCCTTTTTTCTCCTGGGAATTGGTGAAAAACGAACTGAAATACAGGGTCTTTCCGTCCAACTCGTAATGAAGCCCCCTGCGGCTGAGATACGAGGTGGTAAAGTCCGTGCGGTTAATGGAGAGGTCGCCTGCCTCGAAGAAATGAGAGCCTTTTTTGAACGCCACTTTCATATTGGAGAGGTTCACTTTGCTCTCCTCCTCCGAGGGATTGTGGGTATACGTGAAATTGGTGTCGAAATCGAACTGGTAATTCTCGTTGGATATGTTCCGGTAAACCCGGACATTGCCGTTGGCATCGAATTTCTTACCGGGAAAATCTGAATCGTCGTGAATCCGGGCATCCGCTGACAGCGACGCACCCAATTTAAAAAAGAGCGGGTTTTTGGATGCCCCGTCCTCACCCTCCGCACCGGAACCGGCGTCTAAAAAATAAATCTCCGGCGACTCCCGGTCGGTGAAACCGGAAACGGTAAACACCGGCGAAATCGAATCCGAAACACTGTTGTTACTCTCCACGATAAAGTATTGAATGTCTTTACCGTAAAGGTTTGCCGTCGATAAACGGTAATAAATGTTACCCTCTTTATCGACCTCCATCCTACGTACCTGGAAATGTTTGAGCCCATCGGTCCGGTAATGGATAAAAAATTCCTTATCCCGGTCCAGGGTATCGATCTTAATATAAAGATCGTTGTCCTTTAGTTCCACTTTGGGAAGATAACCGGAAAATGAATAGGACTGGGCCTCCAGGAATAAAAACGGTCCCAATAAACAAATGATCAAAAGGATTGTTTTTGTTTTCATGTTTCACTCCGTATATAAAAAGGGCCCACACTGGATACGAACGCACGTAACTCGCGAAAACACAGGAAGGGCGCTTTTTATTTTCATATTGTCCCATACTTTTTTTTCAACCGACTAAGGTTATATAAGAATTTGAAGAAAAACGCAACTTTTTTCTGCATTATTTTTTCTGCGTCTTTTCGTGTGTTTCGCCGGTCACCCTGAAGGATGCGATATCCGAGGTCGTCCGGGTGTTTCCACCCCGGTCCACCTGTCGCACCTGCCAGTATATCCAGCTCTTGACCGCGGGTGCGTCCAGTTTGAATTCCGTTTTTCGACCCGCGGTTTGCCATTGGACGCGGTCGTCCTCGAGGAATTGGAAGGGGATTTCAGAGATGGCGATCTCATAACGGTAATCGCCGGTGTCGTTCCGTGCCGCGATTTTCGACGATCTCCATTTTTTCAATTTCCATTCCAGGAGGATGGACGGTTGGAAAGGGACTTTTTCACCGTGTCGGGGCCGGGTGATCTCGATCTCGCCTGTGTCCGTGACAAAGTACCGGATCACGGGGATTCGCAGCGTGGTATTATAATTGGTGAACGCCAGGGTAAAGCGGTGAATGCCCTGGTCCGAAACCGGTAATTTCGCTGCGTCGGAGCGGTGGAGCACAGCGGTTTGATTTTCTCTCAGGATAGTCTCGAAGAGGCCGATTACCGTATCGTCGAGAAGCCATTTGCCCCTGACGATGCCCCGGCCCCGGGCTTTTAATTTTACCCGGTAGTTGGGGGGCATGTTGTTTTTTTCAGTCACTCTATAGTATTTCCCGTCATCGAAGGCCAGTTCGATATGGGTCAGGTTGAATCCTGGTGACAATTCCCCCACCACCACCTGCTGCTTGAATGTTTTTTTACTTTCGCCGTTAAAATCCACGGCGGTTACCGTGTACTTGCCCGTTTTTTTATATTTGTGTTTTACCGCCGAAGCAATACTTTGATTTTGTTTGACCGTGCCGTCGCCGAAATCCCATTTCACCGATTTCCCCATGAATTTGATGCTTTTAAATTCCATATCCTCGTCCGGGAGCGCGAAGGTATCCACCGCTTCTACCCGGCGGTTATCCGGGGAGACCGTTATCCGTTCGGTCAGCGGCGGGTATTTCCCTGAGCGGTCTTTAACGATAACGGAAAACGTACCGGGATTTTTAAGGAGTATGGATTTAAGCGTTTGACCGGATTGTTTTGGCCCGCCGGGAAATTCCCAGGTGAAATCGCCGCCCACGGCATTTTTTATCGAAGCGCTGAAGGGTTCGCCTTCAAGAATGTCCTTCGGTAATTCGATGGAGCGGTTGTCCGGGATGACCCGAATTTTTTTTACGATCTCCTTGGCGTCTTTCCCGTCGAGATCCACGGCGGTGATTTTAAAGGTGCCCGTGTGGGTGAAGGTGTGTGTAACCGTTTGCCCGCCCCGGCGGTCCCCGGTGCCGTCCCCGAAATTCCACCGGATATATTTATCGATGAATTTGCGGGTTTCGATAGTCACTTCCGTCCCTTTGACGATCTCTTCGCTGGAGGGGATGATCTCCCTATCTTCTCTCAGTATCCGTATCGATTGTTCCGTGATCGGTTTCCCCGGGTCCGCGAGGTCGAAGACCTTGACAGTGAAGACACCGGGGCGTTGAAACGCATGGGTTTCTTTCCGTCCGCCGCGTATACTTATACCGTCGCCGAATTCCCATTTCAGGTTATGAGACGGGGAGTCCTTGATTTCAAACGTTACGGGGGTCCCTTCGTACAGGTATTGTTCGTCGGGAGAGATGTAAATTTTGTGGAAGCCTGCAGCGGCATTTCCTGTTGTAGTCAGTGCAAACAGCAGGAGCACGGCCGAAGCAAGACAGTAAAAAATAAAAGTAATTCGTTTCATTGGCTGCCTCTCTTTGTTTATTGAATACAACAAACGAAAAAAAATCTCAAGGAATTTAGAAAAAAGTATCTGAACCCGGATTAATGTTGGAAATTGCCCGGTACCTTTTCCAGCCGGTTGTGAGCACGGCGATCTAAGGACCGCCGCGCCCGGACCGCAGGCGGGCCCGGCCGATCAATTGTCCGGCTTCGGTCTCCAGGTCCACCCGCAGCACAGAACCCGGGGATGCGTTTTTCAGTGTAAAATAGGTCCAGAACCGGAACCCGCTCCTTCCAAACCCGGTGATAGGGAAAGAACGGGACGTGTAAACGTTTTTTCCATCCAGGTACCAGAGGTGTCTTACCGTTTCCCTGTGGCCGGAGGGGGCTTTTATCGAATTTATTACATATATCTTGCAGTCCCCGGCGGGAAGGTATGGAAGGGGAAAGACCGGTTGGAGATTTTTTTTGTCCAGACCTTTCCCGAATTGTGTTTTTTCAATGCGCAGCGGTGCGGGAGGGATAAAGGGACGCCCCACTTCGGAGACCAGGAAGATCAGCAGGGCGGACGCAGTAATGAGCAGTGTTTTCTTGAGCGATTTCAAACTGGTTAATTGGAGGCAGAACGTGGTAAAGCCCAGGAAGGCAAAAACGCCGCTTATTCGTATCGCGTAGATATTTCTTACATTCCACAGGAAGGGGAGCATCACGTTAATGCACACGAAAAGGTTAAATGCAAAGAACAGCGACATGATGGTCCCTTTTACGGAAATATAGCGGTCATAGACAATGTCCATCGTGGATAAGACCGCGGAAACCGCGACAAACAGGATGAACAGGACGTTTAACGAATCGAGGGTAGTACTCATATAATAGATTGGGATGACGAAGAACAATATTTGTTGGTAGAAGTTCCGGTTGAAGTAATTGATGAGCAGGCGCAGCCGGTGTTTCCATTTCAGACCGATACCCGGGTGGGACAGCAGGGCAGGGACCCCCAGGCTGGACAACCAGATGAAAACGATCTGCACGATGGCCACCCGGATATAGTGGAAATTTTTCTTCCCCAGCCACATCACCCCGATCCCGAAGAACAGGGCATATATGCTGTGAAGCCACCAAAATTTATCCTTGTGTTTCAGGAAGAAATGCTTATGCTTTTTGAAAAACCGGGATAACGGGTTGATATCGATATACATGCGTCCAACCAATTTTTTATTAATTGAAGCGATATTTTACCACACTATATCGAGAAAGTACAATCTTTCTTTCTCCAACCCCTTTACGCCGGTTTCCCGATGTTACCCGCTGGAATTTTCACACCCCTTGTGGCCGAAGGATTAAGAGGGGGTCTGCGCCGAGGGATTAAGAGGTTCCTGCGCCGCGGGGGGAGGCTCCGCCTGGACCCCCGATTTGAGATGCTGCTCATTATGTAGGAAATCCCCCGGGCCGTGCAAATAGGTACCCTGCGCCGCGGAGCCCGGGCCGTGCAAAGCGGGTCCGGCGGCATGCTGGTGCTGGTGCTGGTGAAGCGTGATGTCGTCTTTGATGAGGTCTTTGTGCTGGACAATATAGGTTGAGAAAAAATTCAAAACCGCAAATTTCACCATGGGAGACCGGTTGAAATAGGTCAGCATTTCCTGCAGCCGGGGTGTGTCTTTCCCCAGATCCGAAACCGCGGGTTGTTCTTTTTCCTTTTCCCGTGCCGCCTCTTCTCCATCTTTTTCTTCCAGGAACCGGGGGAGGTCCCCGAAAAGAATATAGAGGGGATTAACCTTGTGATATCTAATGATATTCGAGAAAAAGGTGATCCCGGGACCGACGCGACCGTTCTCAACATCGGACAGGTGGGTATTGGCCGTATACATTTTGTGAGCGAATTCCTTTTGAGTGAGTCCGAGTTGTCCCCGGGTTTCCCTGATCCGTTGACCGATTTCTTTGATCTCTTGCTTTTTCATAATAATCTCCTTTCCGCTTACGCGGATTCCGCTTTTCACGGAATATAATTATATCATTTTTAGTATTGCTTGTAAATGGTTACTGATTTTTTAGAATAATTCGGCTTTAGGTGTAATTGCTGTTGTTAGAAATGGAGTCTTCGCTCAAGAAACCGGGTATTGTTCCGTGAATGTCGAAATTTTGTACTTGAATAATGGAATCCGGGTAAAGGATTCGCGTTTCTTCCGCGCGAAAATTTAAAAAAAGCGTACCGGGCTATTGAAATATAGCGGCATTTGATTTAAAATGCACCTTCGTGTCTTAGTGCCTTTGTGGCCTGGGACTTTTTAGGAGGTAATATGAGTTTTATCGAATTGCTGGAAAAGAATGAGAATGAGATCATCGAGGATGCCACCGCCGCGTTGGCCCGGACTCCCCTGAAACGATACAAGGAAAGCGGACTGGAAATAAACCGCGAGCGACTGAAAAAATTACATTGTCTTGTAGTAAAGAGTATTAAAGAGAAAAACCTGGTGCCGCTGCTGGAGTATATCCAGGGAGCGGCGCGGGACCGGTTCAATGCGGGGTTCCCCGTATATGAAGTGCTGACCGCCATCAATATCCTGGAAGAAACAATATGGAACCGCATCGTAAAAGAGTTGGAACCGACGGAGCTGGCACACTCCGTGGGGTCGGTGAGTACGGTATTAGGTGCGGCCAAGACGGCGTTGGCCACGACTTATGTTTCCCTGGCCAGTAAGACCAAATCCCCTTCTTTGGACCTCTCCGCCCTGTTCAAAGGGACCGACCAGGGAAGTGAGTAATTACTTCCGGCCTTAAGCAGCAGTTGAGGGTGAAAAAAAGGGACAGGCCCGTAGAGCGTTATTTTTATTGAAATGTCTTGCAATGCCATTTGGCTTCCCTCCGATACGTACCGCCGGATTGTTCCCTGAAAGCCCCCACCATGGCAACGATGGTTTGTTTACATCCAGGCATGGGTGAAAAGATTTTTATGTAGGGCGTACAGATAGGGAAGCCCTCACTGCACCACGCCGGTTGATTGAGAAAAGGATTTTCAACGGCGTTTGAAGGGACCGGAGCGTGGGCGAATTTGCCCCCGGTGTAAAAACACTCCCAGGGAATCCCGGTATCGGGCAGCGTATTCACCGAGGGGATTTCTTTGTTCAGCCGGAAAAGGTCGGGCATGTAAAAACCGTGGATATATTTGTACCAATAAATAGGGGGGATTTTTATCTTAAATTTAAATTTCCTGTTTCCGCTGCCCCTTAAGGACCGGCTGTCAACAGCAGTTGTAGGGAGAACAATGGAAGTACCGGCGTAATACTGATGGAGGCGGGCGGCAGTAGACCACCGGTTGATGACTTTGCCGGAAAGGTCCTTCTGCTCGCAAACCCCGGCCGCCATATCGATATGGGTCTCGCCGCCCTGAGTGGCTGTCCAGACAAAATAACGGTATGCTTTACAGACCAGGGTATAACCCGGGGTGTGAATAATCCCGCCGTGAATCAAACCGTTCAATTCCTTGAACACGTCAACGTGGCCAGGGATATCGGTACCCTGGTTGCGAACGGGCAGCATCCGGTCTTCTTGCCGAAACCCGCGAGAGGATTTCACCAACAATTCCGGGTTTTCCTCAAGTGCTTTAAGTATTTCGTAATGAAGCGAGCCCTGCACGCACCGTGAGAGATCGATATCCCCGGGAACAGCCGTTTGAACAGGTTCTTCTACCGGGGCGGGTTCAGGCTCTCCACGGCGGATTTTCCTCTCTTGAAGATCGAGATCCATCTCCATTTCGATATTCTCTAGAAATGCCCTGTGCAGTTCCAATTTTACAGGGCAAGATGTCAATTCTCTTCTTAGCCGGTCGCCCAATTGGCCGGGGCATCCTTCATCTTTCCACTGCTGCTTTAAATTCACCAGTAACGTTAATTTATCATCGATTTTTTTTAAATCAGTCATGGCGAGCCCTCCCTTTTTATGGGCCTGTTTCTTGCCTGTCACTATTTTATCTCACTCTTTTGTACTCAAGACGTCCAGACGCCCAGTTCTTTGAACTTTTTGAAATCATCCGGTGCCATGGTGGCGGCCACTTCATAATTTTCACTCAATCTCAACAGTTCGCGGGCGCGGGCGTTGGTGGGCACAAAACCGGTGGAATTGGGCCGTTTGGTACCGGAATGAATACCGATAACGGTTGCAATACCGCCTTTCTCCACCCAGATAGGGCTCCCACTGTTACCATCTTCAAGGTCTTTGGCCTCATACATAAAAAAGCCTATGCCTGTACCGTGGACCACGCCGGTGGAGTACCACAATTTTCCCTTGAACCGCCTGGCATACCCGGCCACATGAACGCTCATGCCTTTTTTTATCTCTAGCTTGTCGAAATCCGCAGCCCGGAATTTGGGTTTTACTTTATTTATTATATTGCTCGGTAGGGTTTCCTTTAAAACCGCCACGCAAAGGTCCCCGCAAGCAGTCACCCAGGGAGCGCTGTTAAATTCCGTTTCCCAACTTGAATTCAAGGGGTGGACGTTTGCGGTGTCGATTTCAACAGGTTTTAACTCCGGGGGAACCGCTGCCAGGTACTCTTTTTCATCGGCAAGTGTATCGATCTCGATATTCAGCGCGGGCCAGTAGCGATACTTTTTGAACAGGCTGTTGGTGACTTCACGAAAATTGTGGCTGGCGGTCAATATATGACGATTTCCTACAATGGCGCCGCTGCCAAAGGTGCGGCGGGTTCTCGCTCGACCGATTCGGAGTTGATTTTTCGGCGGAATCGGTACCGCCAGGTAAATGCATTGGTCCGGGCCTTTATCATGAATCACCCAGGTCTGCTCCTTTAGATAGATATCTAAATGCGTCGATAAATTATAACCCTCGGTTTTAAACATCTTAACCACTTCAGTGGTGTTCTCGTTCTTTATGTGCTGTTCGTGGCTGATATTCAACTCCTTGAAGTTTACTTCCAGGACATCTTCCTGGGTCTCCAGCATCACTGTCCCGCAGGCAATAAATGGTAAATCGGTTGAATCCGTGACGATTTGTCCGTTGATCGCTGTCATTTTACTCCTCCTTTTATGTTTTTTTATTTAAAACACCCTGTGGGTGTTTCTACGAAAAAGGGAAAAACTGCTCCTCGCAGTTCATTCCACTCACTCGCATTTCTTTGATTATGGTGGTTATTTTTGTTTTCTTCCTGAACCACGAACGTTTGGTCTTAACGATGGTCTGCCGGTAAAATTCATGGTATGAATAACAACTGCAGTACTTTAGATAAAGCATTTTTTGTTCTCCGCCGGGTTTAACCAGGTATTTGCACAGTAAATTTAAACCGGGAGAACCGCCTTGCTGAACGATGGCGGTATAAATACCGGGCGGCTTTCCTTTTTTATCCCGGTGGGAGAGAGATTCGACACTTTCCCCTCCCTCGATCTCGAAATCGATGACCTTATGGCCGTTGTCCCCGAAGACCGGCCGGACAACGGGGAACACGATGACGTCGTTTAACGAGGTGTCCCGGCTGTCCAGGTCAACCTGGCTCAGGGAAAGCGCGAGACCGCCGACGGCTTTGCCGGGCACCGGTGAGATCAGCGAACGGTTCCCCGGGAGTAGGGGCGGCAGGATGGAAACACCACCCTTACGAACCTCCAGGAGTTCCCCTTCACGGCTCCACCTTGCAAGTTCATACGCAATATCCGTCTTTATCGAGAGAAATGCCTCGTAAAACTCTTTGACTTTTAAACGGGAGACGGAGATGACGCCGAAGTTGCCGAAAGACGATTTCATCGTTTTGATACAGGTGCTTTTTTCAACAGCCCGGTATTCCAGGCTGGATGTGGCGATGACCAACTCCCCGTCGGCCGCCGGGACCTCCAGGGTGGTTATGGCGGTATTCCCGGTAGTGGGATCACATAAAATGCTCTTCAAGAACCAGAAATCGTAATAAGCGGTGGGATCGGGGTTTTTAAATTTGTAGCAGTAGGCATGGGGATTCCCGG
>Ga0210082_1000227_pt1 | contig 11793 bp, 8 predicted proteins | sample White_ThreeSqA_D_2_FD_185592 | JGI IMG/M metagenome (GOLD analysis project Ga0210082, IMG submission 185592) | Wetland microbial communities from the San Francisco Bay, California, USA, that impact long-term carbon sequestration -... | ecosystem: Environmental > Aquatic > Marine > Wetlands ... | reverse complement strand
ATCTTACATTCATAAGTTGCCATATTGCCTCCTTTAAATTATCTGTTTCATAATTTATTTCTTTTATATTATTACATTACAGCACATAAAAAAAAAAAAAGCAAGATCATGATATGTTTTTTGGGGGGAACATCTTCCAGCCTGGCACCAAATCCTCCACCCACCGGGTAATGGTTGAGCAAGCTTTACCGGGAGAGTTTCGTTTCCAACTAAGGATATTTTGTTTCCTGTTAGGGATATATCGTTTCTCAGTAAGGATATTTCGCGCCCGTAGGGGCTTGTTTTTTTCGCCGGGATAACGCTGCGCGTTTCTCAGTAAGGATATATTGTTTCTGACTAAGGATGTTTCGTTTCCGACTGAGGATATATCGTTTCCCGGTAAGGATACTTTTGTGTCTGTAGAGACTTGTTTTTCCCGTCAGGACACTTTGCGCGGCTTCGACTATACATTCTGCGTTTCCTACTAAGGATATTTCATTTCCGACTAAGGATATATTGTTTCCTACTAAGGATATTTTCGATTGAACGGATACATGATTTCGCCGCGAGGGTGGTTATTTCGTTTCCGACTAAGGATGTTTCGTTTCCAACTAAGGATATATCGTTTCCGACTAAGGATATTTGGTTTCCGACTAAGGATACTTTTTGGTCTGAAACTCCCCTATCAATTCCCGGGGTATCTGTGGAAAGGCCGGATTTATATAAAAACCACTAATCAACACTAATCTCGATGAAACCTTCCGGGAAATCCGGGGAAAAAACCTTTTGCCCCGGCGATACGTATCTATGGGAAAAGAGAAAAGGAGGGAAACATGTTTTGTCCTGTATGTCGATACGAATATTTGGAAGGAGCCACGGAATGCAGCGATTGCCGGGTCCCGTTGGTGCATGTATTACCACCGGAAGAACCGAAACAAAAATCACTGCACCCGCGATTACTAAAACTCGCGGCACTGTCGGCAATAATCGGTATGTCTTATGCCTTTCTTGTAAAAACCATCAATACTATTTTCCCCGGGATGTTTATTAATCCCACTCTTGCCGGGGTGAATGCGGTATTGATTCTAATTGCCCAGTTGACGGTGGCGTTTTTCTTTGTCTGTTTCTACAGGGAATATGTCCATGACGAACAAAAGAAACTGAAAACCGCGGCACTGCTGGCAATTATAGCAGCGCTGGTCATGGTCCCGCTGAGCATACTCGGCGTTTTGTCTTTTGTTTCCAACACGGTTATTTTACCCCATGCCCCCGTTAGAATTATTTCCACGATGATTCTCGCATGGGCAGGTGCGGCGGTTCTCCTGTATTTCTTTATTGTTTTCTATAAAGAAATCTCATCAGCACCTTCGAAACCTTTACTGAAAAAAGTAGTGTTCTGGGCCGCGGCCGGCGCCGGCGTCATTTTGTTAAGGCAAACATTAACGGCGCTGTACTATTATTATCAATCAACATCCGGGCACGCCGTCGATTTTTCCAGTGTGAAGATCTACCTTATCCTGTCGGGTATTCCCCTCGTTATATTCCCGATTGTCACCATGTTGATTTTCTTTATTTCCATCTACCGGGAAAAGCCCCCTGTCCCCGCACCTGGATCGTAGAGGAATTTAGGAACAGCCCGGGTTTTCTCTCTTATAGCAGTCCCTCATGACGGCGCGCAGGCGCCCGGAGAAATATGAAAACAATTTTTCTGTGTCTTCCGTGTGTTCGCCGGTACGTGGGCTATGTTTTTTTTATGGTAGAGGACGGCCCCCCGCGGGGGGCCGCCCGATTATCACGGTAATTACTGGATGTTTACCGAATAATCTTCGACTTCACCATAGGTGAAGGTCCCGCAAGAGGACGCATAAGCGCCGTACCTCATGATGACCCTCATGCGGGTGATACCGGTGCTCGCGGATGTGGGCACGGTAAAACTGCCGGTGACGGTGGAACTACCGGTCTTACTGAACACGGTTTCACCCGAATCGGCAAAATCGCCGTCTCCGTTATAATCGATAAAAATCCTCCAATACTCGGTATAAGAACTGCCCTGGAACCCGGGAGTCAGGGATACGCCGACGGAACCGCCTTTGGTGAGGTTGGTGGAGATGGAGGTAAAATCGGTGTAACCGGATTTACCGGAAGAATTATTGATGGAACCCACGCCGACTCCGGCGATCCATTCGTAATTCTGGTTGTTACCCGAAGCGGTGCAATAGGTAACCTGGATTTCATTGACCGTAATATAATTGGTCTTGGTTTCCGAATCGCTGCCGGCGGAATTGGAGGCGGTCAGGGTGACGCTGTACGTGCCCGCGGTATTATAAGTGATGGTCGGGTTCTGTGCCGTACTGGTGGAAGGCGTGCCGCCGCCGAATGTCCACGACCAGGAAGTCGGGTTATTGGTGGTCAGGTCGGTAAAGTTGACGCTTCCTCCCTCGTTGATGGAAGTGGTGTTGGCGGTGAAATCGGCAACCGGCGGGTTTACGATAATACCGGCGATATTGACGGTATAATCCTCGACTTCGCCGTAATCGAAGCTGCCGCAGTACGGGGGCGCGGAATTGTAGCGCATGGAAACTCTCATCCGGGTGGTCACGCCGTCGGCGGACGACGGTACGGTAAAGCTGCCGTTGACGGTGGAACTGCCGGAACCGGCATAGACTTCTTCACCGGAATCGGCGAAATCACCGTCTTCATTATAATCGATCCAGATCCTCCAGTTTTCGGTATAAGAACTGCCCGCGAAACCCGGGGTCAATGACACGTTCACACTGGCTCCCGCGGTTAAATTGGCCGTCTGGGAGGTGTAATCGGTGTAAGCGGAAGCGCCGGACGTATTGTTCAGGCTGCCTACCGCTACCCCGGCCACCCATTCGTATTGCTGGCTGTTGCCGGAAGAGGTACAATAGGCGGGGGTATCGGTTACGGTAATGTAATTGGTCTTGGTTTCCGTGTCGCTGCCTTCGGAATTGGTGGCGGTGAGGGAGACGTCATAGGTCCCGGCGGTGTTGTAGGTAACGGTAGGGTTCTGGGCCGAGCTGCTCGAGGGGGAACCGGCCTCGAAGCTCCAGGACCAGGAGGTGGGATTGCCGGAAGAACTGTCGGTGAAGTCCACGGTGCCGCCGACGGCAACGGTGGTGGGGCTGCCGCTGAAATTGGCGGTGGGCGGGGTCGGTCCGCTGCCGCTGGGGCCGTCGGGGGTGCCGGGGGTCCGCAGTTGAACGGAGGAATCTCCGAAGCACGTCCAGGTATCGGCCATGTTATTACCGGACGTACCGTTCAGGTCGATCATTTTGAACAGGCCGTTGACGAAAACACCGCCGAAGGTACGCTTGGGACCGCTGCTCGATATCAGCAGGTCCGCAAATTCATCCTGCGCATCCATGGGGGGGATCCAGTCCTGGTTGATGGTGGAACCGGCGTGGGCCACGGCGCCGGTGGGGTTCCCGTTATTGGTGGCCCGGAGCCAGGCTTCGCAGAAACAGGTCTGGTTCTTGAAATTTCCGATCACGCAGGCCACGGAATAAATGAACGGAAGTTTGTCTTCATTGGTCAGCGCATTAACGTTGGTGACGGTAAAGTACCACCCGCAGGTCCATGCGGTATCGCTGCCGTGTCCGCAATACCATAAGCCCCCTTTCCCGGCATTGATGAGGTTGCTCAAATTGGAAACACTGCCGCCGTCCTGGTAGTTTTTATAGGTGGTATAATTATAATTCTGTAAATCGGTAATGATCTTGTCCATATGCTGGGCATCGGACTCGCCGCCGTTGTGGCCGCCGCCGGCACCTTCATTGGACGCCATGCCCACGGCCTGCCTGAACCAGGTCGCCGAAGAGGAGAGGTCCTGTTCGTAATAAACGGTACGGTCAACCTGGGTGGTCACGTGGGCGGCGGTTTCGGCTGAAAACCGTCCGACGAAAATGTCCAGGTAATGATCGCTCCCGACGATATAACCGTAATTGTTATCGGAATCGCCGGCCGAAGTGCTGGACGTGGGTACCTGGGCATGGTCACCCACCAGCAGCAGGTTGGTCAAACCGTTGGTATTATAATAGCTTGCCACGTAGGATTTTAAGGCCGAAGAACTCCCGATGGTGGAATAGTCCACCAGGTCAACGTTATAACCGATGCTCTCTTTCCACGTGACAAATGCGGCCATCTCGTCCATAAAGCTGGAGTAGCAGACGATCAGGTAATTCCCGATGGGATCCTGGATGGGTGTGTACATTGCGGAAGCGAGTCCCTGTCCGGCCTGTGCGGAGTCTTCTTCTTTGGCGTCGTAGTTGATAAAATGGCGGGAGTAGACATTTTTGAATTCATGGCTCAACTCTTTAAAATCGAGTTTCTTTCCGCGTTGATACTCGTTTTCTCCTTTCTTATTCCCGTGTTTATCCACTTCCACGGTGATCTCGGTGTAGACCCGCAGGATATTCCGAACCGGGTTGTATTGGAAGGGGTACGCGATAACGGCCTGGCCCCTGAAATCCCCGGCAATATAGGGGGAGGCCATCTCCACCAGGTCCCCGGGGTAAAACGCGTCTTTCGTGTAAACTTTTCCATAGGTATAGGGGATTTTATCCGGGTCCTGGGTCCTGGAAAGATTTCCCTTCGAGGGGGCGATCCGGATGTGGTCGAGTTCGATGTATTTGGAATCGATGACGGTGACCTTCATTTTTCCCGTATCCGGGATAATGACGGCGGTGCTCAGTTTTGACAGGTCGGGCGCGCCTTTTTCCAGGATGCGGCCCGCGTGTGGTGCCTTTACCACGACTTCCTCGCCGTTGGGGGTCCGGACTCTCTGGAAATCGTAAGAGTCGAGGTTAAACGTAAATGTCACTTGATTATCGGAATGGCTGATAAGTTTCGACTTATTTTTCCCATTTCCGTTTGCAAACACGATACTTACACTGATGATAAGTATACATACCGACAATAACCTGAGTTTTTTCATAAAAAGTTCCTCCTAAATTTTTTTAATTTTTTTTGTTTTTTTCCATTGTCTTTGATGGGACCGGTGATTAAGTAAAACCTGAGCGATATATCCTCATTTCGCCTCCTTTACGATTTATAGTTGCACCGTGTGCCTTAAATATCCGGCGGGTCCCCGGTGGAAACCGGGATGTATTATTAAAAGTAAAAAGAAAACGCGGCTCGTTATGAGGATATGTGAATGATATCCACTTCCAGATATCCAACTTTCATTTTACCGGGTATGGTATGGAAATCGACCACTTTCGTAAAGGTGGACCTTTTTTTTTCAAAAGCATTGTTTTATGCGGTCCCGGGAAACGTACACGTTTACGAAACGCCCCCCTTGACATCCTGTTTTATTTCTTTTAAAATGCCTGTATGACCGAAAACGAAAAAAAACAAACATACGTAACCACGGTTATTCGCGGCGGGAAGATATTATTGATACTGGCCGTTTTTCTCTCCACTTTCGCCTGCGGCGGCGGTGATGAACTGGAACTGGCCGGGCTCCTGGAACGCCGGACCCTGGAAGTATCCGCTCCTATCTCCGAGATCATCGTCGAACTGCCCGTGGAGGTGGGGAACCATATCGAAAAAGATACCATCATCGTCCAACTGGATACGGAGGTGGTGGCCGCGGAACTGCGTGCCCACGAAGCCGCCCTGTCCGCCTCGCAAGCCCTTCTCAAAGAAGCCGAGGGAGAATTTAACCGGCAGGACAGGCTCCGCAGGGAAAGGATCGCCTCCACCCAGGCCTACGATGCGGCCAGGCGGAAAAAAGACGAAGCCCTCTCCCTGGTGGCGGAAAAGGAAGCACGGATTGCACAGGCCAAAAAACGGCTGGCCGACCTTACCATCCGCGCACGGGCCTCCGGTGTCCTGGACCAGGTCCCTTACGAGATCGGGGAACGGGTCCCGGCGGGCGGTGTGGTGGCGGTTTTGATCGCCGACGATAAGCCGTGGGTGCGGGTCTGGCTCCCGGCCCGCGCGGTGACGCGGGTCACTGTCGGCCAGGCGGCAAAGGCAAAGATCGAAGGACTGGATACCTGGTTCGATGCCAAAGTCGAACACGTCTCCCGTGAACCGGAATATACCCCTCACTACGCCCTTACCGAAAGAGAGAGCGCGCACCTGGTCTATGAGACCAAAATCCGCCTGACCAACCCGCGGGAAGACCTGCCCCCGGGTATGCCGGCCTGGGTCCGTATTCCTTTAAAAGACAAATAGGACAGTTTATGGATCAAGATACGGGTATTTTTAGCCTGCGCGAAGTCGTGATCGAAGCCCGGGGATTGACCCGGTTTTTCGGTTCCCTCAAGGCGGTGGATAATATGGACCTGGATGTGTACCGGGGCGAGATTTTCGGTTTCCTCGGTCCCAACGGTGCGGGAAAATCCACCCTGTTCCGCATGTTGGTGGGGCTGCTGCTGCCCAGCGGTGGGCAGGTCCGGGTATTGGGAACGGCCATACCGGGTGAGGTGGAGAAATTACGCTCCCGGGTCGGGTACATGACGCAGAAGTTTTCTCTTTACGATGATCTTTCGGTAGAGGAGAATCTCGAATTTGCGGCGGAGATCTTCGGTCTCGGCGGTGCCGAGAGAAAACGGCGAATCGACCGGGTGATCGAGGAATTCGGACTGGGAGAACGCAGGGAGCAGCGCCCGGCCACGCTGTCGGGCGGGTGGAAACAGCGCCTGGCCCTGGCCGCGGCAACGGTACACGAACCGGAACTGCTCTTCCTGGACGAGCCCACGGCGGGGGTTGACCCGGACAGCCGGCGTTTGTTCTGGGAGAAACTTTTCGACCTGGCGGCGGACGGCACCACGATTATTGTTTCGACCCATTATATGGACGAGGCGGTTCGCTGTCACCGGTTGTGTTTGCTGCGGGACGGGCGGCGAAGCGCGCTGGGGTCCCCGTATGACCTGATGGATGCTTTGAAGGGCCGGATCGTGGAGATCATCGCCAAACCCCCGGATGAAGTCCTGAACGCCCTGGGCAAAAAACCGGAAGTGGCCAGTGCGACACAAATGGGAAACCGCCTCCATATCCTGTTGAGCGCCGATGCACCGGATTCTGAAAAAGCGGCGGCCCAACTCTCGAATGAACTTAAGAACGAGGGATTCAGGGTCAAGCTGGCGGAAAGCGCGGAACCGAATTTAGAAGATGTTTTCGTCGCATTAATACACGGCGAAACGCTCAAAGATAGTGCATCATGAAACTAATCAAAAGTTTTTGGACCAGCATGCTGCTGGACCCGCCTTGCACGGCCTTGGAGATTTCGTATGTTTAAACATCATCTCAAATCCCTGGGAGAAGGCATTTTAACTGCTCCATGGCGGCGGATATTGTCCGTCTCGCGGAAAGAGGTCCGTCAACTCATGCGGGACGTGTTCACCATGGGATTTGTCGTGGGTGTCCCGGCGGTTCAGTTGCTGCTCTTCGGTTACGCCATCAACCAGGACGTTCGCGCGATCAAAACCGCCGTGGTGGACCACTCCAATTCGTTTATCTCCCGCCAGTTGATCGGCCAGTTGGAAGCCACCCAGACCTTTCATATTCAAAACCATCTCGACAGCGACCAGGAAGCCCGGGAACTCCTGGAAAAAGGCGATGTCCAGGTGGTCGTGGTGGTACCGCCGGATTATACCCGTTCGTATTACCGGGGTAGAGGAGCGCAGATATCCATCCTGGTGGATGCCACCGACCCCATCCTGGCACGGGCCGTACGGACTTCGGTCAACGGGTTGATGGATAAACACAACCGCCGCCTGCAGCGTTTCGATATCGCGGCGGGTGAAAGCGCCCTCCGGGTCCCGCGGCACCGGACGAGCTTCGGCACCGAACCGGACCTGGTCCGGCAGCGGTTCTTGAGTTTTTCCGTTATCAACCTTTACAACCCGGAACTCCGTACCCCCGTATTCGTGGTCCCCGCCCTGCTGGGCGTGATCCTGACCACCACCATGATCCTCATGACCGCACTCTCCATTGTGCGGGAACGGGAACGGGGGAGTTTCGAATTCCTCATCGCCACCCCGGTCACCCGGTTGGAATTAATGGCGGGGAAAATTATCCCTTATATCGTGATCGGTCTTATCCAGATCGTTATCGTGGTGGTGACGGGTCTGCTGCTTTTCCGCATCCCCATGGCGGGGAGTTTTATCGACCTGGGGATCGTTTCGTTATTCTTTATCGCGGCCAATTTGATCCTGGGGCTGGTAATTTCTTCGGTCACGGCGTCGCAGTTCCAGGCGACGCAGCTCTCCTTTTTCTTTTTTCTTCCGTCGGTGCTTTTATCCGGTTTTATGTTTCCCTTCGATTCCATGCCCGCCCCGGCGCAGTGGTTGGGCGAGACCCTGCCGCTGACCCATTTCATCCGCGCGGCGCGGGGCATTCTTTTGCGCGGTTCGTCGTTGTTCGAGCACATGGGTGAGATCGGCGCCATGCTGTTATTCAGTATCATCGGATTCGTATTGGCGGTGCGGCTCTTCAAAAAACGATTGGATTAATAATGAGACGAAAACTAGGAAACATGGAAATGGCCGAGGCCATTACAAACGAGTTTTTTGCATTTAATGTGGTGGGTATCCTCCATATTATCAACGGTCCGCCGGAAGAAACATTGAAAACGGTTTTGGAATACCTGCGGCTCCGTCATCCGCTGTTGGGGGTCCATATAGAAAAGCATAAAGGCCGCTTTGCATTTGTGTCCGAAGGTACGCCGGGGATACCGTTAACCGTGGTGGAACGGCGGGACGGCGACCATTGGCTGGAAGTGGCGGAGGACGAACTTAATCGTAAATTCGATATGTTTACCGGACCGTTGGTTCGGGTGACCTATTTGAAAGATTCGGACGGGAAAACGGAAAGTGAGATCATTGTCACGATTCAGCACTCCGTGGCGGACGCGGTATCGGGGGCCAACCTCTTGCACGAAATCCTGGTCTTGTGCGAAACGGTCGAGTCCCGGGGTTCCCTGGATGCTCTCGAAGGATTCGATCCCTTCAGTCCCCTTCCCCCGGTAGAAGCGTTTTTTCCTCCCGCGTATAAAGGGTTCCGGCGGAAATGGAAGATTTTTTCATTTATGCTTCGGCAGATGGGGGATGAGTTTCTTTTTCAAATGCGGTCCATGGGCAAACGGAAACCGCCCATTCACCCGGCGGGGAGGTGCAAAATCCTCCCGGTGAAACTCTCGAAAGAATTAACCGGGGCGCTTTCCAGATCTTCGCGCAAGCGCAGGGTAACGTTGAACAACCTGCTCACCGCCGCGTTATCGATGGTGGTACACAAGCATCTTTACGGGGGCCGGGCGCTTCCCTTGCGTTATATTAGCACCGCGGATTTGCGGCCGTATTTGGTACCGCCGTTGGACGGGCGGTATTTCGGCAGTTATTTTTCCATGCTGCGTATTACGGTGGGTATGAAGGAGAACATGGGAATCTGGGAATTAACGCGAAGGCTTAACGATCTGACCTATGCGTCGTTGAAAAGGGGGGATAAATATTGCGCAAACCTGTTGAGTTACCGGATGATGCGGATGCTTTTCCGTTTTAAAGCGTTTCGCATGTGTGCCGGGGCATTGAGTTTCACGGGTCCTGTTATGATGCGGAAGCGTTATGGGAAGATCGAAGTACGCGATCTTCATGCGTTTCCATCGAATTTTGTATTGGGACCGGAATATTCGGCGGCGGTTCGTATGTTTGACGATCAAATTTATTGGGATATTCTTTACCTGGATTCGGATATGGACCGGGAGCAGGCGGAGGTCATGGCGGGTGAAATCCGTACAATCCTGGAGTCGGTGGCAGAGGAGGATATGTAATGGTTGTGACGGTTGAAGAGGTTCAGGCGTTGGTTCGTATGCAATTGGGGAAGTCTAAGGTATCGTTGGAAAACCGGTTAATGGAAGACCTGGGCGCCGAGTCGGCGGATATTGTGAATATCGTTGCCGCGGCGGAAGATAAGTTTAACATTTCGTTTAATGAAGCCGATATCGCCGCCGTACGCACGGTCAAAGATATTTTTGAAATTATTGAAGATGTCCTTACTTCAAATTCTTGAGAAACGGGCGAAGGAGACACCGGGAAAGATTGCGTTTACCTTTCACAATGACCCGCCCTGTACTTACGGTAAACTATGGGAAGCGATCGACGGTTTCGGCGGTTATTTGCTTCACAGGGGATTGAAACGCAACGCACATGTCATTATTGCCATACCTAACAGTGCTCAATTTTTCCATGCCTTTTACGGCGTACAGCGGGCGGGTGGGATTGCCGTCCCGATCTTCCCCGGTTCCGGTGTCGAACGAATCGTTAAATTAGCGGAATTGTGCCGCGCCGAGTTTATTGTTATTTCCGATACCTTTCCCGAAGACAAAGCCGGTGAGTTAACGCAGCATTCAAAAGAGCACGGGTGGGGGGTGCTGTCCGTGGAAGAGGGTTCCCGTTATCGGGCTGACGGGCCGTTCCCGGAAATCCTGCCCGGCGATATCGCGTTTATCCAGTTTTCCTCCGGCAGTACCGGCGATCCCCGGGGCGTGCAATTGACCCAGGCCAACCTCGTGACCAACGTCGAGCAGATGATCGCCGGGATGGAAATTTCCCGGGAGGATGTGTTTTGTAGTTGGCTGCCCGTTTACCATGACATGGGATTGATCTTGATGACCATGGTGCCGTTTTACCTTGGGCTTGAGTTTGTTCTGCTTCCCACCGGTTTAAATTACCTCAGGAGTTGGTTGACATCCATACAAGAGCGAAAAGCCACCTTTACCGCGGCCCCTGATTTCGCGTACCGAATGTGCCTGATCTATATCCGTGACCCGGAGAATTACGATCTTTCCACCTTGCGAGTGGCGCTTAATGCCGCGGAAACCGTTCGTTCCAGCACCATCGAGCGATTCGAGGAGCGGTTCCGGTTGGAGAATGTGCTTTTACCCGCTTACGGCCTGGCCGAAGCCACCGTGGGTGTGTGCAGTTGGAAACCGGGGAAAAGGATAAAAGTTGACGAACGGGGTTTTGTTTCCGTCGGTTCACCGTTTCCCGGTGTGGAGATGCGGGTACTGGGAGACACCGGACCGGCGGGGCCGGGCGAGACCGGTGAGATAGTGGTGAAAAGCACCGCAAACACCGTGGGTTACTGTCAAAATCCCGGGGCAACAAAAGCGTTGTTCGACGGCGAGGGATATATTAAAACCGGTGACCTGGGTTACATCGATGAGGAAGGGTATTTTTATATTGTGGGCCGTAAGAAGAACATTATTATCCAGGGTGGATTTAACATCGCGTCCCGTGAAGTGGAGGAGTTTGTGGATGTTTTTCCATATGTCCGGCGTTCCGCCGCCGTTGGCATCGACAGGGGCAGTGCCGAGGGGGAGCAGGTTTATATTTTCATCGAGGTAAGTTTAAAGAGATCGCAGTTGCAATCGGAAGAAGCGTTAACCGATATAACCGCAGCGATAGTACAGCGTTTCGATCATACCTTCGGTTTCAAGCCGGGTCGTGTGTACTTGTTAAAGACCGGTTCCATCCCCATGACGTACAATGGAAAGATCAAATACCTCCAATTAAAAGAATTGTACTTGAATGGAACGTTAAGAAAAAAAGGTTTCATTCTTTTCCCCGGCTATTGAGTCCCCGATTGGTTTTTTTTACCTGTCATTCTTTACCTGCCTTTTTAGGGGGTTCTTTTGGGGGGTGTTTTTATAGTGTCTTTTACCCTGACATTTTACCCTGACATTTTATCCTGTCATTGGGGTTCTTTTAGGTGTGTTTTTATTCTTTTGGGAAGTAGTTTTATGGTGTCTTTTACCCTGACATTTTACCCTGACATTTTACCCTG
>Ga0210082_1000226_pt1 | contig 11811 bp, 18 predicted proteins | sample White_ThreeSqA_D_2_FD_185592 | JGI IMG/M metagenome (GOLD analysis project Ga0210082, IMG submission 185592) | Wetland microbial communities from the San Francisco Bay, California, USA, that impact long-term carbon sequestration -... | ecosystem: Environmental > Aquatic > Marine > Wetlands ... | reverse complement strand
TCTGGATCGGTCTATCACTGGGACTCACCTCCTCCGCCCTGCTCCTCACCTCCCGTTTTCACAGGAAAACAAAAGAAGGCGTAAGAGGTAAAGGGTAAGTCGTTATTGATTAGATAATTTACATGAATTACGGAGATAACCTATCTCCGCGTTTTGAAAAACGGCCTATTCTCGGCCTATTCTCGGACTTGATTATACTCCAATGTTTCAGATAGTGCAACTAATTAAATGCGACACATGTAACAACTATACTGTGAATAGTCGTCTACCATTTCGGGGAACAAAGGATTTTCCATTTTCCATATTTCCTTCATTTTCTGGGTGGAAAATCCATCCGTCCGATACGTAACCTTACGCCCCAGGTAGTCAGACGCATTTTTTTCTAATGCAATTGCCCGTTGAAATAGATGCGGGTACTTTTTGTACAGCCGTTTCCATTCTGATAGCTTTTGGTATGGGCAAAAAAAACAACCGCTCTTTATCGGTATAGGTAATCCCTCTCCTTTTATTATTTCCTCACAATCACGCTGGTCGATACCATCCTCAAATAGGGGATATTCAGTTTTATATTTTCCGTACGATTCTTTAACTCGCCCGCTCTCCCCGGCATGAATACCTATTAAATGTGTAAAAATCCCCCTCGCCTTTCCCCATCGGCGGATAGCGTCCCTCTTAAACTCACTCGTACACCACCGCCCCCTTACGAAAGGGACAACGTTAAAAAACAGTGAATATTCCTCAATCGTATTTATTGGATTATTACGAATGCGGGCCGAATAATATTCTCTATGTGTACGTGGAGTTAAGGTATAAATTGTTTTATCCCAATTTCTTTCGAGATATTTTTTAAATAAACGAATATATGCATAGGTCTCGGGCCTCTCGTTACCAGTATCCGCGAAGACAATCGCGGGATTGTACTTTTCTTTTTTTAACTCAGAGATAATCATTGCGGTGGAATTAACTCCACCACCCCAACTTATCAGTTTTTTCCCATTCATTTAGTCCTCCCAGTGTGAGATGCATTTTTCGATACTGTCCAGGGTGATCCAGACCCTGGTTCGTTTTCCGCCTTCGGTTTTCGCCGTGAGTTGGCAAGGGTCGTTGTCGGGTAAAAAAGTCCTGGCCCGGACCCCGGTCCAACTCAGATTAAAGATTTTTTGACAGTCATATATCCGAAGCAACCCGTTTTCATCGGCCCACTGCCGCGCCCGTTTTAGTGCTTTCTCTTTTCTACTCATTTCTTTTTTAACCTGGCACGGTGCCTGTGAGTTAAGGACTGACCTAGAAAACGTATCAGGATTTCACCATCCTGGTACGTCTCCGGACAAGACTTCTTTATGGCCCGGGTACACATGGTCTCGAATCCTTCATCGTCGAGACTCAATCTCGCCCGTAAAGAGGCGATCGCCTGCCGTTGGGTAAGAGATAACAACTGAATAATACTGCCGCCTACGGCCAGGGACGGGGCCTCATGAGCCTCGCTCTTTATAAGGTTAGACTGTTCACGTAATACAAAACACATTTGCCAGCAGGTTACTTTTTTCACCGAGGTCGAACCGGTCATTTTCTTCAATAACCACCGGGACCGGTTGAGTCCACCGGGACCGAGTTTCCTGGCATTGATAAAAAAGGTTTTTCTCTGGGCAGCCGTGATCGGTTTCAATTGATTACCTCTTTATCCCCTGGCCCTCATTGTTAGGTCCTATAACACCGCAAAACGAGTAATCTCCGTACATCCCCCGTTCCCAGTCAAGATAAGCCTGATAATAAAACCGGTCCTTTCCACCCTCGGAATAACTTGGACGTCCAACACGATTCGGCGATATTTGCCAGGCTTCAAAATGTCGCCTTACAGCTTTATCGAAATACCATGGACTTTTAATCAATATAGGTGCCCGACGTGCGTACTCGTGACACTCAGCTATACCTTTGAATACGATATAAAGAGGAATCCTGTCTCTATACCAGCCGAATACGCATTCGTACTGATCCCCTCTCAGCTTCCTACCGGCCATGGGTCCCCCCGGTTTCAGTATGTATTCAGCGATCTTCTTCCGGTACTCTTCGTATCGATGTATATGGAAATGGACAAAGAGTCTTTCCCGGGGGGTGGTTTCCGGGTAGGACTTATTGAAGATAAGGGGGGCGAAAATTTCCCCCCATTCCCCTATATCGCGTCGGCCTGTTTTTTTCAGCACGAGACTCTCCTATAACGTTGTAAGGCCCGCGACGATGTGTTCTGCTGTGACCGGTTTTTCATGAATATTCGCGGCGGCGGCCATTCCCGCTTGAGCAAAGATGTGAACGTCAATGGGCGTATTTGCTTTACCCCGGATAAATTCCACGGCATCGTCGGAAAAGATATCTCCGGTTCCACCGACGATAGACAATCTAAAATCGATGTAATCGGCGATATCCGCCTTCCCCTGTGGAGAACTGAATCCCGGCAACTCCGTCACTTTTAGACGCTTCGACACCTCCATCATTGACCTCTTTTCGAGTTTAAGCCGAAGCTCGGGTTTTCCGAAGAGGATGAAAGATATAGATGCCTCCTGTGCCAACCAGTTCTCCCATAACAAACGGATTTCTTTTAGAACTTCATCGCTTAGATTCTGGGCTTCATCTATAAAAATGGCGAGTTTTATTTCGCGGTTGTTCATCTCGGAGATCACATGGTTCATCGTCTTTGCTTTTCTTCTGAATCCCTGTGGGACCTTAAGGCCGCCGAGTTCTTCGATAATCGTCTCAACGAGATAGCGATCGTTTAAGTGTTTAGCGTGTATCGCAGGGATATCGGTAACCCTGAATCTACTTTGCTCTTTAAACTCCCTGAGACACATACGGAACAATGTACTTTTCCCGCTCCCGAAGGCCCCTATCACCGCGCGGAGTTCCCGGTTCTCGACGGTACTTAATACTGTTTTATAAACGGCTTCATATTCACCATTAAACCAGACCTTGTGTGTAACGCCGTTTTGAAAAGGTTCGTCCGTCAAGTTGAAAAAATTAATCACCGTTGAGTTCCTATTTTCGCTTCGAGGGATAAGTTTCTTTCCGGGTTTTTGAAATAGTTGTTCAGTGTTTTTAATGTTCATTTGTTGTAGGGTGTTCTCTAAATCGTGTAGAACCCGGGTCTTTTCTTGTACGTGGTATTTGCCTTTCGAGAGTTGGCAGACGGTACTCTTATCGAGGCCCGCTCTTTTTGCAAACGTTGTGGGTTTCATGTTTAACTGTTCGAGACAATCGTTAAAAAACTTACTGTTAAAATAAAAATCAGTCATTTTTTAGCTCCTTTTTTTCCTGTTTTTTTGTGAATTATCAACGAAAATGCTGATAAATCCCTTGATTTCTTCGGTTGAAAACTTCCGATCTTCGAGATCGGCGATATATGTAAGCTCGAAGGTATTCAGCGGACGGCGTAACTGCCGGGATACTTCGAGTTTTACTTGCCTTTTTGTGTACATATTTTCACTATAATCTTGCTCCGTGGCGACTTCGACAAGTGTTCCTGTCTTGGGGATGAATTCAATCCCGGTATTATCGGTAAAATTCATAGGCTTAATTTGTTTAACCACGTCTTCGGTAAGGTCCGCAACGATTTTAAGGTTTTTAGTAGCTCTATCATTGACGAGCCTGCCGTACTCATCTCCGATAACGACGGCGTTCTCGGGATAATTACCGACCCCGGTCTCATCGGGTAACAGGGTGACCTTTTGAATTTCAAAGTCGAGATAATTATCCTTGCACTCTTCAGCGGAAGGATAAGAGACGGTGATAGCATTATTCTTTTCGTATAGGTACAAGTGCTCGATAACATCGACCTTTGTATTATAAAGACCGGGGACAATATAGGTTTTCCCCTTATAGCTGATCTCTCCTTGTTTATTGACGTTACGCGGTTCCGGATCGAAGTGAAGCAGTTTCTGACAAGTTTGAAAGTCGGGTATTTCACGGAGATGGGACTCCCCGGTTTCCGGGTTAATTATATATCTATCCCAGCACTCGAACCTACTCATTTTGTGCCGGGAGTGCTTCCGGGTCTTCTGGAACTTGATCGCCCAGGCGTTAGCCCACTCGTTAATTTTGTCGATATCGGCGGTTTCCTGGAACATCAAGCGACTCTCGAACCACCGGGCGACCTGTTTCATCATGTCCTCGACGGTCCCCTTCACCCAGGGGGAGTAGGGTTCAATGACCGGGACCTTGATATTCAGGTAGGCGAGGAACCGCATAAGGATGTGACTTCGCAGCCCGATATCGTTGTCCATTAACAATATACCCGGCAGGCCGTGAAAGATGAACCCGCCTTCTTTTTGAGCGAATGCTTTATAAAGGAATTCAAAGTAATCGACCCGTTTTTGTTGGAACGTATACCATACGAAGAAAGCCCCGGTGAACATGTCTATAATGATATGCCTGACCAGCCGGGTTTTTTTATTGTACCTCTCTTTTCCGGGGTAATCGTGTGCCCTGGGGATTAACTGGATTTTTCCATCCGGGTCCATCCAATAGTTACAGACTCCGGTGTCGTAGCAAAAGACGTGGTTCGGGTGAAGTGTTTTCATTCTGAGTTTCGGTTTCTCTAATTTCTTGTGACGCCGGGAAATTTTTTGTTGTCTGAGGATTTGATAAATTCGACCCGGTGTCGGGAGTTCTATTTCATGATCGAGGGAGTCCCTGTACATTTCGACAGCTAATTCGAGCGGCATTTTTCCCTCGATACCGGGCTTCCGTTTCCTGGGGATAGTGTGATAGACGGCGGCAATTTTATAGATGTGGTCTTGTAATACCGGGTCTAATCTCCCGGCGTTATGCCTTTTCTTTTTGCCGGATTCATAGAACCCGGCATCCCTTACCTTTTTGAATATGGTCTTGTAAGAATAGCCGAGATTTGCCGCCCAGGTTTGAGCCACTTCGGTGGCTTTCCGGGCGGCCTGCATCTCTTGCCCGATTTGAAACAGTGTGTTTGTATTTACTCTCATTATTCGTAAAAGACGTGCTCGAACCGTTCGCCGAAATTCGCATTGATTTTACTGATAACTCCGGTTATGTAGACGCGCTGGTCAACCCCGTTCGCGCTTATATTTAACTCTACCAGGCGGTTAAGTATAGACTCGAATTCCTTCTCTAACCCGTCCGCTTCGAGCCTGAATTTTTCCAGGTTGCGGACTTCTAAAACTTTAGGCTTTTCGGCTTCCTGGAGTTTTTTCTCGATCTCGACGCGGCGTTCGAGTTCGGCTTTCGTGTCTTTCTTAGCGGCCTTGAGATCGTCGTTGAGTTGTTTAACGAGCGCCTTTATCTTCGGCTTGTTTTCCGGGATTAAGGCAACCTCTTCACCGGCGATGGTTATACTGTCTCCCTCCGGGGCAGCTTCGACTTGCTGAGAACCCTTCCCCTCCCGGAGCGATTTCAAGTCGCGGAAAGATATACCGATCTTCAAAAGATTCTCATATGGTACGTCTCCGAGTGCCTCTAGTTGTTTCAGTATTTCGTAACATTGAGAGTCACTCATGGCCAACTCCCTTTCGCAGTATTCGGTAAAGGTGTCATACCCGAGATCGACGTATTCCTTGTCTTCCTTGACCGACCTTAACATTAATGCCAGCTCCGTTTTCTGTTCAGCGGCTTTAAACCTGGCATATTGGATCGCGCCGGTCTTTATCCACCCTCTTTTTTGTTTAATCCCGTTGTCGTCGCCTCCGTGCATCTCGGCAGCGATCTGAATAAGACTGTTTTTTCCCTTCATTTTTCCTCCGTTTTTATTGAATTTTTCCGACGTGTCGGAAAAAATAAGGTGTTTTTAAAATGAAAACCCTTGATACCAAAGGGTTTTGTCTTTTTATTTTTCCAACAGTGTCGGAAAAAATCACAATGTTTCGACTGAAATAAAGGCATTTGCATACTCCTTTATCAAACTTCCGGGGTAATATCCGTTCTTAACCCGGTCGAGAACGTTGTTTTCAACGCCTTGTGAGCATAACCGGGACACTGTTCCCTTGCTTATCCGTGTAACCTGGGCGATTTGTTTTTGCCGCACGCCGGGCCGTTTCAAGACAAGGGACAATATCGAGATAAACCGAGACAATGATTGATAGTCGTTTTGGCTTTTCATTGTTTTATCCTTTTTTCCTGGTTCTCCCGCCATTGTTTCAAACCATTGTTGATATTTGTTTTCGACTCGATAAGGTACTTTATTATAGGGGCATAGAGTTGTTTTAGTTCAGGTGAAATGGTCGGGGAACTATAAAGAGTACCCGTCTCTAGTAGGTAGGAGTCAAAACATTCCTCGTAATCTATGCGGTATCCTTTCATAGACATGAGTTCATGTCTGCAAAGGTCGAGGTAGATTCCGAGTGAAATACTCATCCTTTCATCGCGATTCGTTTTCGCGGCGACTTGATGCTGTGCGATAAACGTTTTCTTGTGTTCATTCCATCGGGTTTTGAACAAATCCCGCCGTGCCTTCATCTCGATTGTGTCGAGTGTCATGGGTTTCCTGGGGCGTTTCTTTTTGATGTGCTTTCTTCGTTTCATTGTGAGTCCTCTGTGATCTCGTCTGCGTCGATGTCGGAGAAGCTTAAGACGATCCCCTTGTATTGCCCACGGGGAGGGCGAACGGAAAAGCGGGTGTAGACCTTTGAGGCCGCGACCGTTTTCGCGTCATCGAGCACGACCATTGCCCTCTTCCATTTTGGATGCGACACTCTAAGCTTCTTTAGGGACAATAACCCTTTGATATTTAGCCGACCTTTCTTGTCCACTTCAAACACTTTATTTACAATCGTGACAAGATCGACGGGGGCGTTGGTTCCCCAGTCCTTTATGCATTCGTTTATGAGGGTCTTAACCAAAATCAACCGTTCATCGAAATCGATAAAGTCTTGCTCCTGCCGCTCGATCTTCCGGGTGTGTGAAAAGTTCGCAAGAGTAACGCTCTTTACTCCGCCCGGTTGGGTCCCGGTTTGTCTCAAAGAGTGATCGAGGAAAGCGTCTATATCCTGGTCACAGAGTTTCTTTAATTTAACCATGTCGTCGTGTACTCTTTGAGCGATTTTACAAAGTTTCTCAACGAGTTTATCCCGTTTTTTGTCGATCGTTCTAACGTGCCTGGGTGGGACCCAGTCTCCCCGGGCATCCATCCACAATTCAGTGTTTCCATCCTTTTTCGTTATAGCCATTATTCACCTCCATGATGTGGCTTTAGTGTCGGGTCTAACGTGTTTCTTACCTGGAACATGATGTCTCTCAATGTGATCAGGTAATGCGGCGGTGGGACCTTAAACTCATCGATCTTTTTAGCGATATGATCGTATAGTCCACAATACGCTTTCTTCCAGTCCGGCCCTTTGAACTTGCGTTCAATAAATTTTTCAAGTTTCTGCTTGTATATCGCGGGGATGATCTTCGCTTCGACGATGTTTTTACTTAGGAAGAGGGCGAAACCCTCGACCTCACAGATACACTTATCGGGTAGATAAAGAATATCCGGGACGCCGAGAGTTCCGAAGACATGCCGAAGGAACTCGATTACCCGGTGTACGCCGATATCCTCGTCGTGTATCCTGATCTCGAGGAAAGCGTCGCTGCCGTCGATATCTTCACCATGTGCGATAAGGTGATAATAATCCCCGGTGATCATGAAGTCATAAGCAATGACCTGCTTACCATTCCCGTCTTTCCTGAGAACGAATGTCTTTTCATCCTTCATGCGGCACCTCCGTTTTCTCTTTTGCTAAAGGTAACTCGACTGTCTTGACGTTATGGTGGCCGATGAATGCAAAGAAGCGTAAGAGCCGTTTTTGTGGGATGTCGCCTTCGACGTAATAAAGCAAGGTAGGAACGCCGTTCAGGTCAAATGCACTTTTCAGGAAGGTTGCCTCGGTGTCGTCGTTAATCCTATCAAACGGCAACTCTATACTGGCCCGCATTTTTTTATCAGGGACTTTCTGTCCGTCTTTTCTCGGGTGGAACTCCGCGACACTCAACCATAACTGGGGACCGTTTTCGATTCGCCGGAAGTAATATGCCCCGATCATTTTGAACCTCGATGATATCTCTCATCCGGCGGTCCGAGGGGAGGGCAAGAACGGGGGGACCGGATAAGCCAGTTGGGATTGGAGTTACAGCCCATCTTTACCAGGATTTGAGATTGAGACGTAAAACAGACCTGAGTTTTATTCTTTTCGAGTAAATCCTGGATAACCCTAAAACTACCGATCATCGCCTTTACCTCGGTCGAGAGGACCAGCCGGTCCGGTCTTCGGTGCATTACCTCGAATTGGTTATAGAGGAGTAATAGCTTTGTCACTACCGGCAGTCCTTCCTTTTTGAAAACGTGACGGTTATAAAAGTCAAATTCTTCTCCGCCGCCGCAAAACTCGACCATGTAGTTGTCGCCGATGTCGGTGACATTCAAATAAAATTCATAGGGTGTTTCTTGTTTTTCAGTCATTTTGTTCTCCTGTTATAAGATCGAGTATCTCGATCTCTTCTTCGTTTATATCGAGGGGTTCGATTGAAATCAGGCGAATTTGTCGGCCGAGATAATCATCAAACACCTCGCTTAGTTTTGCCGCTATTTGTTCCTGGTCCTCGACGATACTGGAAAGCGCGAGCGCGAATTTTGCATACTTTCTAAGCTGCGGATGGACAATATCACTACTGAGTTCTCGAATAAGCGGACCTAAACCCAGGACGATCTCGTATTTCCCCTTGTAAACTAAGGTAGCCATGTCTTTCATTGTGGGTTCTCCTTACCGGGGCAAACCTCATCCATGGGCGATATTGTCATGGTATTTATGGTGTCTTGTCCCGTTGGGTAGGACACGACAGCCGCTTTATCTAATTCCCAGAGAGTAGGATGCGGTATCACGTAGACTATTTTTGCATCGAGGTCACGAGTCAGGTAACTGCGACCTTTGTAACGGAATACTCCGTTCGCATCTATGCGCTTTGGGGTCCCTTTGTATTTCTTCACGTCAACGGTTTTCTCTATACTGAATCCTTGAGTGGTGAGAAACTTAATGTCGCGGTCCAATATCTCGAAGTCCCCGGCGTCTTCCGCTTCCCGGTACCAGGGGTTGGCGTCCCGGAAATGTTCAAGGGTTTGCTCATCATGCCAGTGTAAGAGTAATATGGCATTGTGTTGTATATTAAAGGCGATATAGGCACAGAATGCCTTTAATACATTCATATTGTACCGCTTCAGGAAGGTATGCCAAACACTCTCCGGCCCGAGTCTTTTGATCACATCGTTAATGATGTGGAAGACTCTATTCGCGTTATAACCGAAAACGATGTATCCACCCCAGGGGGTGTAAACCATCAACCTTTGATTCCCTGTATAATCTTTATTATCAAAGACCATTACAGGGTGTTTAAATCCTTTTGTACACATTGTGTTACCTCCTTTATAGGTTATTCTATTTTGTTTAGTTTACAATCAAGGACCTTTTTTGTCAGGATACAGGCAGACCTTCGGGTTTGTCCGGCCCATTCAAAAATCTCTACCAGGCTCACGTCCGCTAATATTTTGCTTTTTGCAATTCGCATTGCGGTCACCCACCCGCATATGGTGTGTTTATCTAATCTATAGACCAGGTGCCACTTTTGGTCGTTAGTCAAACTACTGGCAAAAATTTGCCGGTAGGTTTCATACTTATTTTTTGCCATTGCCATTACCTCCGTTTTCGAGGGCTAAAATTTTACGATCGAGGACTGCTTTCCTTTCCTCTTGACGTTTGATTTCTTCATCGATTTTGAGTTTTTCGAGGCGTAGTGCGTCGGTTTCTGAGATGAGACAGACGCCGGGGATATGTTCAACGATAGCTTTTAGGGGTTCGAGGGTTCCGAGTGTCGCACAAATCGCGGGTATAAGGTCCGCCCTGGGTACGTGATCGTGATCGATTGCGGTGTAGTTGTACCATTTTGTCGCGTTAAATTTGATACCGGTAAGTGCTTCGAGCATTGTGCAAATGCTCGATGTGTCGCCTTTGCCGGTATTTTCCGCGAGGGCTTTTTTGAAAGAGTGTGTCACCGGCATTTTTTTCTTATTCGATTTTTGGTGACTAGACTTTTTTTCCTTAGTCATTGACAACTCCCGATAACTGCGTTATACTTATACTGTCATTGGAATTTGAAATAATGGAAAGCATAAGAAACATTGACTTAGCCCCATATGTCGGATGTCGGCACGCCGAAGTAGTCGGCGATGATCTTCATTTCTGTTCGAATCAATCGCCCGTGTTCGATGCACATCAAGAGATCGATATCGTCATAGGGATAGTTGACCAGGTATCTACAGAGATTAAGACTGAGATTTTTTTCAAGTATGAGGTTAACGATTTTGATGCTGGGGGACCCGGGGTATTGCTCGGCGAGTCTTTCTCTTACGGCGCTATCGCCACACCAGAGAAAACGAATTTCGTTCCGTTCCATCCGTTTCACGTCTCACCCCCATATATCCTCGAGGTTAAGACCCAGCACGGCGGCGACTTTGAACCGGGTTTCCTTCGGGAGTTTGTCTTCATTAGCCGCGACCAAAAATGTAGCGATGCTTTCTTTCCAACCGACGAGTTGACACAGTATCCCCAGTGTGATTTTGCTTTGGGAGAGTGCATCCCGAATGATTTTAGCGGGGCTTTCGGTGAGGCCGAGTTCTTTTTTCAGGTATTGTCGAGCGAGGTTTGTCCCGCAGACGCGGGAGAGTTCTCTCATGAAAGCGGCGGACGGGAGTTTTTGTTTATTGAGTTTCCCGTGCCGGTAGTCGGTGATCACCTGGGCGGCCCACTTTACAAACTCCTGGGCGTGGGGTGTGTTGGATTTCATAGCGATGATATTGCAGCCGGTCTCGTTAAAGACGGTTACATCCTGGATTCCCCCGGGGGTAGTCAATTTGACTACCCCTTTGAAACCACTCAAGAGGTCTTTGTGTCTATTGTAGATTCTAAGGACGCCGCCTTTAGGTTCGGCGTATCCGAGGGCGGTGCCGAGTTGTTCGGCGGTGACCCAGAGTTGTTCTTCCCGATCGACGTTGAATTCGACCGGGAGGTTGTTAAATTGTTTCTTTATAACCTTGTTGGGATATATCATTGTTTATCTCCTTTGTTGGTTTACGATGCGTCTGAGGTCTGTCACGGGGATAGTCGAGAGTTTAAAAATCCTGTTTTTGAGTGGAGCGGAGGTGGCCTTCCCGTTGAGAAACCTGGAAAGAAACGATTCGGATATTTTCATCTTATCCGCGATGAAGCGGCCGGTATAGCCGGAACCTTTGATAATCATCCGGCATATCACGACATCGAGGGGCAGGTCCGTTGTTTTTGGTGCCGTTTTTTTTACGGTATTTGGTTCATATTTTTTAACCATCATGAAAACAATATACATCAATTAAGTTGTGATGTCAACATAAAAATAAAAAAAGTCTGGAACACAACCTTTTTGGGCGGTGAAAACACATGAACATGGCAGAACGATTAAAATCAATACGATCTACTTTATCCTTGACTCAAGGTGCGCTCGCTGAAAAGATCGGTGCCAGTAGGAGCACAATCGCTAATTATGAGAGAGGAGGTGCTATACCTAGCGCAGACTTTTGTTCATTACTGGTGATTCACCTTAATGTTAATGGGGACTATTTGTTGACGGGAAAAGGCGAGATGTTTACTACGGACGCTCAACCATCATTTGAAGATCTTATTCGCAGGATTTTACCAGGTGTAAACCTGGACGAAGATATGATCGCTATGATTAAGGATTTACACATTCCCGTTGTTAGGCATGGATTAGTTATAGCTCATCTAAGAATACTAG
>Ga0210082_1000225_pt1 | contig 11830 bp, 8 predicted proteins | sample White_ThreeSqA_D_2_FD_185592 | JGI IMG/M metagenome (GOLD analysis project Ga0210082, IMG submission 185592) | Wetland microbial communities from the San Francisco Bay, California, USA, that impact long-term carbon sequestration -... | ecosystem: Environmental > Aquatic > Marine > Wetlands ... | reverse complement strand
TCGAAAAAATCAGCGGGAACCACCGGCTCACCCGGCCACTCCCAACGAATATGATCGTACGCCTCACGCATCACCAAACCCCGAAAATGACCCTTGTGACGCACAATACGCTCCTCGATCTCACGCACCGCCTGCGGCGTGATCTCGTACTGACGGTCAGGGTCCGGTACCCTTGGTCCCTCGATCTTCCTCGCACCTAAACCCAAATACATCTTCTCATACGGCCAACTATCCAAATCCATGGAAATCACCCACCGCCACCCATCCTGCGCTTTCGCCATCCGGTTTGCCAACTTCCGGGCCTCCCGCTCCATGTCGAAATAAAAATCGGTAACGATCAACCACACCGACGCCGGCGGTAAATAACGGTCCAATACCCCGAGGTTGATCGTCTCTTTGGGACCACTGTAAGCGTTTAACCGGTTCAACGCCGCCCGGACGCGCGACAAACCCCCGGAACCCTGGAGGGCCTGGATACCCCCGTCCCCGGTACCAAACAACCGGTGCAAAACAACCCGGTCCTCGGAGCGAAGCCCTATCCGCGAAATGGCCTCGGCCAACCAGGAAGCGATAAGGACCTTGGGCATGACCCGCGGCAGCCGCATGGACTCACGGGTATCGATGGAGATCACAAGGGTCATGTGCTCCTCGGCAACGAAATTCTTGACAAGTAGATTACGGAAATCACGGGTCCCCCCGTAACGGGCGGATACCCGCCAATCCACATGACGAACATCGTCACCGGGAATATAGACACTGTAATCGTGAAACTCGAGACTCTGACCCTTCCGCCGCATCTGGTGACCACCCATTAAGGTGGCCTGCTTCTGCCGCTTTGTCCGTATCCGGTAACGCTCCAACGCGGCAAAGGAAAGCGGAAGAGGTTCTAAAATACGATCTCTCACACGCTGCCCCCACGGAGAAACGAACCTTCGAAATTACGGGCATACTCGCCGTAAGTACCGGAACCGGGAGCCGCCGCAAGACAAAAGGAACGAATCAACCGTATTAACATGGCCTCATCGTCGGAATAGGTGTATTGGCCCTCCCCCGGCGTCTCCTGCAATCCCTCGATCTGCGAAAAGGCATGACGCCAATCGAATTTCAATTTGAAACGGTGACGCAAGGTGGGAATTACTACCCGGGCAAGGGCAGGCCCCTCGGCACTCTCGGCCCCGGGCAAAAACATCAGGGAAAACGCCCTGGCACCCAATGTCAACGCCGTGGCGGCACGCGGACCAAGTCCATATTCCAACACGTCGTGTACCAACCGCGTTAACTTCTCCACCTGCCGTTTGTCCAACTCTTTCAATTCATCGAACCGGCGGTTGGTGGCAAGGAACATGTTGAGGATATGAATCTCCACGGGCGGCGATACGGGAAATTTCCTGATTCGCGTCTCAAGCGCGGTAAAGGTCTTCCTCGACGCACCGGCCTCTTTAAATACGGCATAACTCTTCTCATCGGGCATCACCCTGTCACCGGCGGTCTTGTCAACGATAAGACGCAAGGTCTCGCGGTTGGGAACGGGAACGGACAACTTGAACATAAACCGGTCGGCCTGGGCCTCGGGAAGATTAAAGGTCCCCTCGTGATCGATGGGGTTCTGGGTGGCCAATACCATGAAAGGAATATCGAGGGGCCACTTCTTTCCCAAAACGGTGACCTGTTTCTCAGCCATGGCCTCCAGCATGGCGGATTGGGTCTTGGGCGTGGCACGGTTGATCTCGTCGGCCAATAAAAGAGACGTAAACACCGGACCGGGCTGAAATGCCATCTTTTGAGGGTTCCCCGTCTCAAAGTCCGGCGCGTAGGTACCGGTAATGTCCGCGGGCATAAGGTCGGGGGTAAACTGGATACGGCCCCGGGGTAATGCCAGCACCTCCCCGAGGGTTTTTACCAATTCGGTTTTACCCAGACCGGGATTTCCTTCCAATAATACGTGTCCACCGGTATAAAGCGCCACCAGGACAAGACGGGTGACTTCGTCCATGCCGAACATCTTCTTTTCGACACGGCTGAGGACGGCCGCGGCATAATCTTTAACATCTCGACTGCTCATATGTAACTCCTATTGTACGGAAGAGCGTGGAACAGGCAAGCCTGTTCCCTACATCCTACATCCTAATTGTGTTTCTTATTGTTTTCGGTTAATAATGCCAATATCCAATTGGGTAAATATTGTTCCGGTTTAAAGGCCTTACCGCCGGGGTGTACCTTGCCGCTCCTTTTTTTGACGGCAATGGAAGGTGAAACCGGGGCTTCGCCGATCTCTCGTTTATCCGGTTCCGCTGCGGCCGGTTTCTTTGCGGCTTCACTCCGGTCCACGGTGGGAAGATCAAGTTCCAGCATGCCTTTGGCCCCCGGAGGCGGAAGCGGTATCTCAAGGGCGGAACCCGTACCCATACCGGGACCGGCCCCTCCTTTTCCTTCTCCCTGACCTTTTCCCCCGCTTTCGCCCTGTCCTTCACCCTGCCCCTGTCCTTCACCCTGCCCTTCTCCTTTACCTTCTCCCTGTCCTTTTCCTTCTCCTTGACCTTTGCCTTCACCCTCTCCTTTACCTTCTCCCTGTCCTTTTCCTTCTCCTTGACCTTTGCCTTCGCCCTCTCCTTTACCTTCGCCCTGTCCTTTGCCTTCGCCCTGGCCTTTTCCTTCACCCTGCCCTTTGCCTTCGTCCTGACCTTTACCTTCGCCCTCTCCTTTACCTTCGCCCTCTCCTTTACCTTCGCCCTGTCCTTTACCTTCGCCCTGTCCTTTACCTTCGCCCTGTCCTTTGCCTTCGCCCTCTCCTTTACCTTCGCCTTGCCCTTTTCCTTCGCCCTGTCCTTTACCTTCACCCTGTCCTTTTCCTTCGCCCTGTCCTTTACCTTCGCCCTGCCCTTTTCCTTCGCCCTGGCCTTTGCCTTCCTCTTGACCTTTTCCTTCGCCCTGGCCTTTACCCCGGGCCTCTTTACCTTCCTGCCCCTGGCCGCCACTTTCCGATCCACCTTCACCCTGTCCGTCTTTACTATCGACTCCTCTTTTTTCTACATCCTTTTCTTCAACTCCCGTTTCGCGTCCTTCCCTCGTCCCTCGTCCCTCGTCCTCCTGATTCTCACCCCGCCCGCCGCTTTGCGTTTCGTCCCGATCTCCCCTGTCCATCTTTTCCAGGGGGTCTGTTTTTTTCAAATCCGCTAACGTGCGCCCCTTGTTTCTTTCCCGCGACGTCAACTCCTTGCCGGATTGCTTTTGGGACCCCTTTTGGGTTTTATCACCACCGCCGGCCTTTTCAAATATTCCGGCGGTCCGTTCACCGGGGAACCGGTGAAGGTCGGGGGGAGTCAGGCCCGGAAGCTCACGCAGGAAAAAGACAAGAAGAACGGTAAATAAAAAAATAGGAACAAGCACTTTAACGCGGTGAGCGAATTCCGCTCTCACCGTGGTCGAAGGTGAATCCATCAGGTCGATGGCCCGGTTGGCCCCACCTGCACCGGCCAACTCAAGGACCCTGGAAATCCCCCAGAGGACGGGCTCGTCTCTTTCTTGATCCTGCAAAACCGCACACTCATACCGCTGCCGGAGAATCAAAGCGGCACCGGCAAAATGCCCCCGGTTCCTTATACCGCGGGGAACAGGGCTCTGCCAGCACAACCCCAATGTCCGGGTTCGACCGCCGATCAATAAACCCGTAAGAGCAAAAAATGTACAGGCCAGTGCACCGCCGCCGAAAGCCATGACTTCAAAAAGAGGACCGAAAAAGAAAAGAAGAATAACGGTAAACAAGTTGAGAGCAAACGCCCAGGAGAGATTGTGACCGGCAAACCACAACCGGAAAAGCCGGCCCTGGAGAATAACGGAATCCCCCGGTTTCAAACGATGCGTTTTCGCTTTTCCCAGGAACCACATAAGAAGCACCCCGGCAAAAAAAACCAACATCCCCCCGCACAGGATAAACGCACCGTGAGTAAAGAAAAAAGGGGTCAATACCGAAGAAAACACCCCCAGGATACCTATAAAAACAGAAAAAACAACCAGGAACAGGGGGAAAAGGTCTCCAACGGTCCGTAAAGGATTTCGCCGTAAACCCGCCGATGGATGCCTGATTTTTCTTCTCATGGTAAACTCAACCTATAGATTATACATGTAATCGGTGGAAATTCCAACCCAAATTAAAATTTGTATCTTCGTGCCTTCGTGCCTTGGTGGCTAATTGTTTTTGAAAAGGTGGGAAATAAAAAAAACGCACCCGGAGAGACTCGAACTCCCAACCTACTGATTAGAAGTCAGTTGCTCTATCCATTGAGCTACGGGTGCGTTCGTAACCGAGTAACAGGGTAATAGACCGTAATTAAGAGAAAAATCGGGGCGAGAGGATTCGAACCTCCGACCCTCGGTTCCCAAAACCGATGCGCTACCAGACTGCGCTACGCCCCGCTCCAGCAGTACCGGTAACTCCAACTTTGCCGGCTGCTTATTAATTACTTATAACGTCTTGCTCGCGTCTTGCTCGCGTCTTACTCGATATTACTTTCTTTTTTTACAGATCGGAGATCTCACGTCTCATCCGTTTCCGCATTCTTTTTTGAGCCTGTGCGATCTTCAATCGTTTCTTTTCTCCGGGCTTCAGGTAAACGGAATGCTTCTTGATCTCTTTAATGATCGCTTCCTGCTGAACTTTCCGTTTAAACCGCCGTAAAGCACTTTCAAAAGATTCACCGGCATTTACTTCAACATGCGCCAATAGTTATCACCATCCTTATTTTTTATATTTAGACAAAGAGTATTTATACTCTATTTATCACGTATTGTCAAGATTTCCGGCATTTTTTCCCGGGAATTTCGTCTCTATTCCTCTTTTTCCAATGCCTTTAGCTTCCGTCTCAAACGTTTGTAACGCTTTTCAAAATCCTCTCGCTGCGCTTCGGTCAAATCAAGGGTATCCAGGCCCCTTCGCACCATCTCGAGGGCCTTTGTATAATCCTTCTCCCGGTGCTCGAGGTGAACGGACAATTCCCGCAGCGCAAGACGCTTACCCGACTCGGCGGAACCGGAACCGGCAAGGGTCCCCCACAATTCGGCGGCCTCGGCATAGAGTTTCCGCTTCTTCATAATAACGGCCAGACCTTTAACGGCGGTCGCCATCACATCGTCCCTGACGGCGGACTGCTTCAACGTTTTGTACAACCGGTCGGCGGTATCGAAATCCCCGTACTTCTCGAACAATCGGGCAGTGCCCAGTATCTCACCCTCATCACGGGTAAAAGAAATATCTTCCAGGTACTTGATCCCCAGTAATAGAAGACCGGCCAACCCCACCAAATCCAACGCATTATGATCGACGACCTTCCGGATGATCTCGAAAGAACGGCTGCGCAGGTAGTTAAAATACATGGCCGGTATCTGGCTGCCGTCGATATCTTCATCCCGGGAAAGACCCAGTAAAAGATCACCCAGGTGACCCAGTTTACGGGAGGGATAGGTATGCTTCCAGAGTGTCCGGGCGGCAAAAAGAAAATCCAGGTGAGGCAGTTTTAATAAAGGAAACCGCTTTCGCTGCAATATATACCTGGCCTCCATCAACGGGAAATCAAAACCCTTCCCATTGTAGGTGACCGAGGCGGAAAAGTCGTGCTCCAAAAGAAACCGGTCCACTTCTTCTAAAAATTCGTCTTCCTTATTCAAATCGTTTAAAATGAATATCTTTACGCTGAAGGCGCTTTCCTGGAAAAAACCGAAACCCAACATAAAGGGGATGGTCCCGGTACCGCCGGAAAGCCCGGTGGTTTCGGTATCGAAAAAAAGGAGTTTCATGGGAGAAATGTCTAAAAACTCATCTTCACCGGCGATGACGGACAGGTGTTCCGGGGCCACGCGGGTCCATTCCTCCAGTGCAAATCTCCCGAAAACGGTACTCAAGGGATATGAAAATTCACGAACGGTGAAGCCGCCGGTATCATCCCGGGTGAAAGAGTTTTCAAGAACGGCTTTCTTTTGCGGGAATCGCTCTTCTCTTTTTAAACTGAGATTGACCAGTTTTTCCAGTTTATCCCTTGTGGACATTCCCTCCTTTGAATCGATGCTCTCCCACTGTTTTTTTATTTTATCTTTGCTCAAATAATCCAGTTTATTCTTTAATTTACTCATGGTTTAATCCCACCATTCGCCACTTCGCCATTTTGCACCGCAACTTCCTAATTTATCACAAAACAGAGAAAGAAACAAATAAAAATTTTAAGGGATAATCGACGAGATTCGCCCCGAAAGCACGAATAAGTATCTTTGTGCTTTTGGTCGGGCTGGTATTTTTGTGTCTACGCGGGTGTCCTCGCGGCAAATTTTCGGACGCTAATCAAAGACGAAATTCATGGGGTTTTGGTTCTTGTTGTTATAAATCACTTCATAGTGAAGATGAGGAGCGGTACTTCTCCCGGTATTACCGACATACCCGATGACCTGTCCTCTTTTTACCCGGTCGCCTTCCTTCACTCCCAAAGAAGCGAGGTGACCGTACCGGGTAGCGAACCCAAACCCATGGTCGATACAAATAAGATTCCCCATAATACTGGTTTTATCGGTGAGAATGACATAGCCGTCGGCAGGGGCGATTACTTTATTCCCCAATTGGGTGGCAATATCCAGGCCGTTATGAAAACTCCGTTTCCCGGTAATGGGATGCGTTCTCATGCCGAAGGAATCGGTTAAATAGCCGCGGGTGGGCCATAAGGCGGGAGTACAGGCAAGTTTCGCCTTCTGCTGATCGATCTGGCTCTCAACGAATTGCAGTGTCTTTTCAACATCCCCGGCCTCCAGGGTCAGGTTCTTGACATCCTGGAGAATCCGGTCATAAGACTGCGTTTTCGCCTGGACCGGTTCTTTGACCCGGGCAAGTTCCGTGGGGCTTTCCATATTCCGGATGGGGCCTTCACCCCCGGAACCACCGGCACCGACCTCTTCCAACGCGTGGGGGGACGTTAAGCCCACAGCCACCATGATGCGTTTTTTATAGGTCTCCATCTGGGCCAGGTTTCTTTCCAGGGACTTGAAGTAGACCGTTAATTCATCGATGACCTTCGCTTTTTCAATATTTTCTATTTCCAGTCGTTTCATCTTTTCCTTATCGAAGGAAGTGGTCAGGTAATCGAAGATCACAAACCCGAAGATCAATAATAATACGGAAAAAGCAAAAATCGAATTTTTGATGAGTTTGGAAGAAATCACAAACTCCTTGTTCGTTGACGTTGCGCCCGTCACAATGATAATCGAATAATTTTTCTTTTTCATATCTCAAGTATTTATACATCAATCTTTTACAGAAGTCAACCGGTATCCGCCAAATTCCCTCTTTTTTTTGAGAATTTTTTTTTTTTTGAATACTGTTTTTGTCCTTCACGGGGGGGCCTAAACCCCCCGGTACCCCGAAAACCCGGCGTTTCTCCCAAAAAATCGACAAAAAATGAAATTATGTCATCCTTTATCTTGACATTAATTTAAAAAAAATGTAAAAAGGAAGGGTAGAAAGGAGGATGTATGAGTAAAAAGACAATTGTGCTGGCAGACAACAGCTACACCATACGTAGGATCGTCGAGTTATCTTTTTCAGAGGAAGAAGAAATCGAATTGGTCAGCTTCGAAAACAGCGTTAACCTTCGGGAAAAATTGATGGAACTGAAGCCGGCAATCGTTCTTGTAGATATAAAGCTCCCGGAATTCAACGGTTACGACGTGTGCAGGTTTATCAACAGCACCGAGAGTTTGAAACATACTCACGTATTCCTATTGAAAGGTGGTTTTGAGCCGGTGGATGAGAATCTGCTGAAGGGACTGCGTTTTATCGATATTATTACCAAACCTTTCGATTCCAACGCGCTTGTGTCCACGATAAAGAATATTTTACATCAACCACCCGCCGCGGCCTCCGTACGGGAAGAGATTCCCTCGTCCATACCGGAAGATCTCCCGGTGGTAGGCGGAATTCACAGCGGCACCGGTGAAGAGATCAGCTTTTCCGATATTAAACAGGAAATCGATGCCGACGATATCATGGTAGGAGCGACGGGACCCTCCGGAGTTCCGTCGCCGGGCATTAGCGGCGGTACATACCCCGACGAAGAGGTGCTTCCCTCCGAGGAGATCACCCAGGGTGCCCAGCCGGATAGAGACTTACTGGCCCCGGCAATGGAGAGCCCCGAAGACCTGGATAATCCCTTCCAGGATGACATGCCCGGTGCAGGCAACGGCATGGGGACGTTGACCGAAGAGGAATTGAATATTAAGCGGAATATCGCGCAGCAGGAAAAAGAACTGGAAATCGGTTCCTTAACCCAGGAAGAATTGGATATCAAAAGAAAGATCGGGGAACGGGAAAAAGGCCTGTTCCGGGAACACGTGGGCGCTGACGATATCGACGTAAGCGATGAAGATTTCTCTGAAATGATGCGGCCCCCGGACATCGGGGTAAACGCACCGGAAGAGGATTCCTTCGGCATGGGACAACCCGAGGAAGAAGAGGAGGAGGAGGCCCCACGGCAGCCGCATATCGGTGAAATTCCCGACCTTCAGGCCTCTGAAATTGAAAAGGAAATGGGATTGGGACCTGATCTTGAAACCTCTCCAACCACCAGGAGAATAGAGATTCCCTCCCTGGATACGGAACCGCCGGACGAACCTCCCATTGCCGAATATAAACCTCCGTCACCCTTTGATGAGGATGAGGTCCCGTTGGAAGTTACGCCCTCATATGAACCGGTGGAAGAGCCGTCTATGGAAACGCCGCAGGTGGAAATACCACAAGTCGAACTCCCATCCGTTATGGATGAATTGGAATCGAAGGAACCGGAACCGGAACCGGTGGTTGAGATACCGCCGATGGAGGCCCCCCCACTGTATGAAGAACCGGGGGTTCCTGATTTCGATGTTCCCAAATTCGAGAGTGAAATAGAAGAGGAACCACCGGTGATGGAGTATGAAGTTCCCGCCGCGCCCTCAACTTACAATGAAACACCTGAAGAACCCGTCGCGTTCGAACGGCAGCCGACGGCACCGGAAGAGATGTTCGATTCGTTTAATGTGGAAACCGAACCGGAAGCACCGGTGATGGAGTACGAAGTACCGCCCACTTCCCCCGCACCGGGAATACCGGTGCAACAGAAGCCCGTGAAACCTCCCATCGAACCGGAACCGGTAGTTCCCCCGGCGGAAGAAATATCCCCGCCCCCGGAACGGGTGAAAACCGCTGCCCCCCAACTGCCGGCCATCGATAACGAAGAAATCCTGAAACGGGTCGAGGACAGGCTAATCGTTGCGATTAAAGAAATACTGTGGGAAATCGTACCCCCCCTGGCTGAAAAAATCATAAAAGAAGAAATCGAAACAATAAAAGCTGAAGTCTCCCAATCGTTTAAATAGACGATTAGACGTATACATTTTTCGGAGTTTTGAACATGAAAGCCATCGCAATGGAAAAAGCATACAATCCCGGGGCGACTGAAGAAAAATGGTCTGAAATATGGAAGGAGAACGGCTTATTCGATGGTGTAAAGGATTCGGGAAAACCTTGCTTTTCGATGATTCTACCTACCCTCCGGGTAACGAATAATCTCCACATGAGGCATTCGCTTACGTTTACGATACCGGGTGTTATTGCCGGAAGAAAAAAAATGCAGGGATTCGACACGGTATGGCTGCCGGGTCCTGACCTCGAGGACGAGGAAATGAAAGCGGCGGTATCGAAGGCTTTTGTTCAACTGTACAGGGAAGGTGAAATCTACCCCGGGACTACGACAACCACGGCGGGACCGAAAATACCGAAACAGTGGTTCCTAAAGACTTCCGGGATGGCCAGGGCAGCCATCGAGGTGGTGGAGAAGGGAAAGATCACGTTTATACCGGAGAAATGGAAAAAGGAGTATTTGCGATGGATGTACGATACCCGCGAGAACCGGGACCGGCGCATTTCCCGGCAACCGGGGGAACAACCGGGGGAAGGGCACCGCATACCCGCCTATTATTGCAGCGACTGCGACCGGCTGATGGTGGAAGAAGAAAAACCGGGGACATGTGAGACATGCGGTTCCACGAGCATTACTCAAGACCCGAATGTGCCGGACACCTGGTTTTCTTCGGCAATGTGGCCCTTTACCATGAAGGATTTTTATCCCATGTCGCTGATGGCCGCGGGACCCGATATGAAATTTTTAGGGGTGGCCGGTATGATCATGATGGGCATTCGTTTCGGCGGCGATATCCCTTTCCGCGAAGTGCTTATTAACGGCCTGATCAGGGACGAAAAAGAGCGCAAGATGAGTCATATTATCGATAAATACGGCACCGATGCCCTGCGATTCACACTGGCCGTCCAGGCGGTGCCGGGGAAGGAGATTTCACTCCCGGTGAACAGGGTGAAAGGGTACAAAGCCTTTGCCAATAAGATATGGAATGCCTCACGGTATGTCCTTATGAACCTGGAGGGCGATGAAGATGATTCCATTGATTTCGATAAGATCACGGAGGTGGACCGGTGGATATTGAACGGGCTCAACAACACGGTCGAGAAGGTCAACGACCGGATGGACAACTATAGGATATATGAAGCCGCCCACCTGCTCTACCACTTTTTCCGGCACGAATACTGCGACTGGTACCTGGAATTTTCCAGGAACGACATCCGGAACCGCGACACCCGGAAAACGTTGAAATTTACGCTCTATAAACTCCTGCAACTGCTCCATCCCTTTATGCCCTGTATTACGGAAGAGATATTTCAAAAATTCAATCCCGGCGGCAAACACCTGCTTCAAACGGAATTCCCGGCGTTAAGCAGCGACCTGGTGTTTTCGAAAGAATTTGTCCATGTGGAACTGCTGAAAAAGATCGTTATGGAAACGCGCAAAACACGCACGGAAAACGGGATTGATCCCGGGAGGCGCATCGCTATTTTTCTTAAAACGGATTCGGATAAGGAAAAGAAGATGGTGGAAAAAAACATGAAGTACTTCGATCTCCTCGCGAAAAGCGCCAAAACGGAAATAACGGCGGATTTCTCCGGTCTTCCCAAAGGGTTCAGGGGAAGCTGCCCGAACTGGGAAATCCTCCTGCCCCTGGACAGCGAAAAAGAGAGGCGCGGCGAGTTGGACCGGTTGGAAAATGAAATGGAAAAGATTGAAAACCGGATCGCCTCGATTGAATCAAAATTGAACGGCGGTGATCTTGTCGATACGGCACCGGGAACGGCGGTCTCCGATTTAAAGAAGGACCTTCAGAAGTGTATCGACAGGCGGGCCGGAATCCGGAAAACGTTGGATGACCTGTCGTGAAAGAATGAAATTCATCACATTGGATGTTTGCGATTCGACGAATACGTATTTGAAAAATCACTACGAGGAATTGAAGGATAAGCTCCCGGTGTCGGTTACCAGCGGACTACAGACCGGGGGACGGGGAAGGGAACAAAGGAAATGGGCGTCTCCCAAAGGCAAGGGGTTGTATTCCTCTTTCGGTTTTAACCTGGAGACCCGTCAAAATCTGAGTCTTTTACCGTTGATCGCCGGTATTAGTGTGATCGAGACTTTGGAACGGCTATCGACGGTTGAATTGGGTCTCAAGTGGCCCAACGACGTGATCTGGAAAAAAGAAAACAAAAAGATGGCGGGTATTCTCATCGAGAATGTGATCATGGAAACGCGGTTGTTTTGTATTACGGGCATCGGGATTAATTTGAATCAAACAACGGACGATTTCCCCGAAGAGTTGAGGGACAAAGCGGTATCGTTAAAAATGGCCGCCGGTTCGGGGGAAAATTACCCGGTGGAAACGGTGAACCGGGTCCTTTCGGATGTTTTTTTTCAATGGCTGG
>Ga0210082_1000224_pt1 | contig 11850 bp, 12 predicted proteins | sample White_ThreeSqA_D_2_FD_185592 | JGI IMG/M metagenome (GOLD analysis project Ga0210082, IMG submission 185592) | Wetland microbial communities from the San Francisco Bay, California, USA, that impact long-term carbon sequestration -... | ecosystem: Environmental > Aquatic > Marine > Wetlands ... | reverse complement strand
AAAAAACAAAATGAAGTTAAACTTGAAAAAGAAAAAATATTAGAAAGTAATAATATAGAAAAACAAGTTTCTTTAAAAACATCCAAGACAAGAAAAACAAGTAAATTATTGGCCCTTTCTTTAGGAAAAACAATAGAAACAAAAAATATAGAAGTAGATGGGGAAAAAATTGGATATATAGAAGCTGGTATATTCGATGATGGTAATATACGTATGAACAATATACGTATAGAAAATGAAAAATTTAAAGGGAAAGGGTTTGGTAAAAAATCTTATATAGATCTTAATAAAGAAGCAAATGAAAAGGGTGGTGTATTAATTTCAAGTGAAACTATGAGCGAAGATGCAAAAAAAGTTTGGGAATCACTTGTAAACGATGGACTAGCAATTAAAGAAAATGAAATATTTAAATTTAAAGAAAATGCCGAAGAAATTAGAAAGAAAAATGAAGAGACAATGCAAGAAAAAGGAATTGTCGAAGAAGAATTGCAACGCTTACGTGTACGGGACGATGAGAAAAACAGGATGGAAACCGAAACAAAAGAAAAAGAACTAAAAGAAAGAAAACTTGGTAAAAAAGCATTAGAATCGGTAAACCTTCCGGAAGATTTTAAAAAAGATTTATCAGAAAAAGGTATTGCTTATGCTGTAAAAGGACGTGCAATAGAAAATAAAGAAGCAAATGAAATTATAAAATCTTATTATGAATCAGGTAATATTGGTGAATTAAAAGAAACAATATTAAATCTATCAAATGATATACCTGGTAATGTACGTACAACATTATCAACTAATTATGTCAAACATAATTTAGATAAAGCTGAAAAAGAAAAAGGTGAAAAAAGAGAAAAATTAATACGTGATGCAGTAGAAGTATTTAATAACGACATGATGCTTTCTACAGAACAGGCACAAGCTTTAGAATCTAAAAAAAGATGGTTAGATATAATTGGTAGGAACCCTGATTTATTAGTAGAATCTATTAAACAAAGGACAAAAAAATCTAATGATAAAAAATTAGAAGTTTATATAAAAGATGTTGAAAATTCCCAACAAATAATAGAGGATTTTTTAAATTCTAAACAATTTAATGATATTATAGAACAAAAAGTTAAACAAACTTATAAAGAATATTTACAAAACAGAAAAAATGCAGTAGATAAAATAAATCAAGGAAAAGATAAATTAGCAGATGCAGTAAGTAGGATGGCATCATTGAAAGGGATCAAGAAAAATGCAATAGATGAAAATAATATTAATAATAATTTTATTGAATTTTTTAAAATACTTGTAGATGCTGCTGACGGTGTATTAGATATTGGTATAGGATCAACATCGGCACTTATCAGTAAATTAAAAGTATATTTTAGGGAATATATTAAACCTAGTGAGATAGATAAATATTCTGAACAAATAATAAAAGAAACAAATGCAAATAAACGTTTAAAAAAAAGACATTCAAAAAAAAATGTCCTTACAGATAAAGAATTAGAAAAAATGGTAAATTCTTTATATGCAAAGATGACACGGCCAATAACAAAACAACAATTAAGAAAATTATCAAGGGATTATATTGATAAAGTAGTTGAAATTGGTGAAATAGACAAAGAATCTTTTAAAGATTTGTTTGCTTCTGCAATTGGGATGGAAACCCTTACCCCAGAATTAGAAACAGAATTACGTAAATCTTCTGAGGCATTGAACGATTCCAGGGTTATTGGTGAAAATTTAAAATATTTATGGGAAAAATATAAAATTAAAATAGATAATAAACAAGATATATCCGGTTTAGAAAAAGATATTGATGAACAAATAAAAACTTATAAAGATTCTTTAGAAAAAGCAAAATATGCTAATATAAAAATTTCAGAAATATTTACAGATCCTAAAACAATTGGTGAATTATTATCAACTTTTATACAAGGGAACCTTTTGACGCCTATTTCACAATTAACAAACATAGCTGCTAATGTAAGTTGGGCACCTGTACGTGGTATTAAAAATATAGTGGCCACTTTTTTAGATATTGGATTATCCAAAATTGGCAAATTAAAACCTATATTACAAGAAAATATAGATCCAGAAAAATATCCTTATTTGTATAAAGCATCTAATTTAATACCTGATGAAAAAAGGACATATGATTATTTTGCTGCCAATAAAGGATATTACCCTGGGTTTAAAGAAGGTTTTATTGAAGCACTTCAACAAATTATAACTGGGCATATGCCTGATGATGTATATAGAAGGGAAATAAGCCAAGCCTTGCACCCATTACAAGCAATGGTAAAAACTATTGATTTATTATCAAATAAAGAAAAAAGAAACATACAAGATATTGTTAAAAATTCTTTAGAAGCTACATTAGGTATACCACCTGAAATAATGTTCAGGTTTTTAAATTTAGGCGACAAACCATTTAGAAGGGCAACAGAAAAAGCAAGATTATCAGAAATAGCTAAAATAAAAGGGTTAAAAGGAAAAGATAGAGAAATATTTATGATAATGCCAGATGAAGCATCTTTCGATGAAGCAAGACAAGCTGGCCTTGAAGCAACTTATCAACAAGATACAAAAATATCAAAATTTGTAAATGGTATTGGTAATTATTCAAAAAAAGAAGCACAACAAAACATGACAAAACTTGATAAAGTTGTAAAAGGGATGACAAGGTTAATATTAAAAGCAAATATACCATACGTAAAAACACCTATAAATATAGCAATAGAAACATTTGATTATGCAATACCTATATGGTCAATATATCAAGGGGTTCAATATGCCGTTAAGGGAAATAGGAGAAAATCACTTGATTATTTTTCCAGGGCAATAGTTGGTGGTATTATATCATCTGCTTTTATAAATTTAATAAAAACTGGTATAATGAGTTTGGCCCCTGCTGGCATGGAAGAAGAAGAAGAAGGTAAAGCAGGCATAAAAGCTTCAGAATATAGGGACAAACCATCTTATCATATAAATTTATCTGCATATATAAGATATATAACTGGAAATGATCCTACATGGCAGGAAAATGATTTAATTTCAGAATATAAACGTTTTGGTATATTATCGTCTATGGCAATGGCAAAAGCAGAAGCTTATAGGGGATATAAAGTAGGGGATACAGAATTTGAAAAAGATGGATATTTGGCACAAAATTTAAGTGGTATATTACCTATATTAAGATCATCTTTGGATCAATCTTTTTTATCTGGTGTAAATTCGGGATTGACAGCTTTAATGAAAGGTGGATATGAACAAGATAGATATTTATTAAATTTGGCCAGATCATTTTCTGCTACGGCAATACCAAATACTTATGTGGCCATAAACCAATACAGGGACAAATATATAAGGGAAATTAAAGATAGGTCATTAAAAGGATTAGAAAGAAATAAAAAAGAAATAAAAAATCAATTTAAATCTATGTTGACAACAGAAAATGGGTTGCCAACAAAAGTTACCGTATGGGGTGAAGATGTTAAAAGGGTACCAGATGGTAAATGTATAGGATATATATTGTTTGACATTACACATAGTAAAAGATATGGTGGAGATTTTGGGGTTAAAATACATGAATTATATGAATCAACCGGTGAAACTAAAGTTTTGCCATCACCTATATCTGCATCTATAAATTATCAAGGCAATAATATAAAATTAACGCCAGAACTTTATTATGAACTTCAGAAAAAAATTGGGGCCAATAGAAAATTATTTGCTGAATCTATTGTTGAATCTATGGACTGGGACAATTCTTCAGATTTTGTGAAATTAACATTATTAAACATGGCATATAAAAAATCAGATGAATTTAATTCAATGTTAAGAAAAGTATTTATATATGAAAATATAGATGAAATAGAACGGCTTGACAAAGAACAGAACGAAGAAAAAAACAAAATTATAAAATAACTATATTTGTAATAAAAATAATTATGGGCCCAATTTATCAAAATAATAAAGTAGCTATTTCCCAACCACATAGGTGGACAAGTGTAACTTTAACCAATGGATCAAGTTTTGATGGGACAGATAAAGCTACACATACATCCCAATTGACTACATTACAGAGGAACAAAAAAAAGTGGAACTGGTCAGATGGTTTTATTATACAACCTTCTACTGATATTACAGAACTAGAAGTAATACCATATGGTGATTATGTAGACAATGATAAAGAATATACAGATCTTGTAAATAAAAAATTATATGGGTTACCTGCTGGTGTATGGCATGAAGCCCGTATAATAAAAGTAATAAACAATACTGGTTCATCTATAACATTTAATATAGCAATATAAATGTTTGTTTATATAAGTTCATTATTATTTAGCAATAAAAAAAAAGGTGAAAGTGTAACAGATACTTCATTTTCATTTGATGTTACTGTAGGTGACGAATCAATAACAATCCCTACTTTGAATGGATATACATATTCTGGTAATATAGATTATGGGGATGGTACTGTCCTTTCCTTTTCTTCTTATGATGATGCTAATTTTACACATACATATACATCAGGTACTTATACTATAAAAATAACTGGTACATTTGGCGCAATAAATATAAATAATGGTGTTTTTGCAACAAAAATAATATCTTTAAACCAATTTGGTGAAGTAAGCATTGAATATTTAAATTTTTATGGATGTTCTAATATAGTAAGCGATATACCAACTTTTCCTGATACATTGACTTCATTATCAGATAATGCTTTTAGAAATTGTTCAGGGCTTACAGGTTCTTTGATAATACCTGATAATATAATAGATATAGGGAGTTATGCATTTCAAAATTGTTCAGGGCTTACAGGTACGTTGACACTGTCATCAAATATTACATCAATTGATAGTTATACTTTTGATGCTTGCGGTTTTACAGGATCATTGACAATACCATCAGGGGTAACATCAATCGGTAGCCGTTCATTTAGAAATTGTTCTAGTTTTACAGGATCATTGACAATACCATCTACTGTTACATCAATAGGCACTTATGCTTTTTCAAATTGTTCTAGTTTTACAGGATCATTGACATTGCCATCTGGCCTTACTTCATTAAGCCTTGGTGCTTTTACTGATTGTTCAAGTTTTACCGGATCATTGGCCATCCCCAATGGGATAACAGTATTAAATAATTATGTTTTTCGTAATTGCAGTGGGCTAAATGGTACATTGACATTGCCATCGTCTCTTACATCAATAGGCAGTAATGTTTTTTCTAGTTGCAGTGGGCTAAATGGTACATTGACATTGCCATCAACATTGACAACAATAGGTTTTTGGGCATTTTCAAGTTGTTCAGGGTTTACAGGTACATTGACATTCCCTTCTTCTGTTACATTTATTGATGAAGCTGCTTTTGCCTGGTGTATTGGTTTTACAGGATCATTGGTCATACCTGATACAATTACTACATTAAGTGCTTCTGCTTTTTATGAATGTACAGGTTTTGATGGTACATTGACACTATCATCAAATATTACAGAAATAACAGGTAATGTATTTAGTGGGTGTTATAATTTTACAGGATCTTTGACAATACCTTCTTCTGTTACGGCAATAGGTGTAGGTTCTTTTGAAGGGTGTTATAATTTTACAGGATCTTTGACAATACCTTCTTCTGTTATTACAATAGGTGCTTCCGCTTTTTCTGGATGTTCAGGGTTTAATGGTACATTAACGCTTTCATCAGGAATAACAACAATAGATTTCAGGGCATTTTCTGGATGTACAGGGTTTACAGGATCATTGACAATACCTTCTTCTGTTACAACAATAGGAATTGAATCTTTTAGATATTTAAGTAGTATGACAGGATCATTGACAATACCTTCTAGTATTACAGAGATATCTAATTATGCTTTTTCAGAATGTGGTTTTACAGGTACATTAAATCTTGAATCGACATTAACAATTATAGGTAGTAATGCTTTTCAAAATAATCCTGGTATTACTTTAGTAAATTCATATCCATCAACAGCACCTACAGTAGGTTCTAGTGGCCTATCATTTGGAGGTACTCCAAGGGCTTTGCATATACCTGTTTCAAATAGTGGTTATGGTATAAGCCCTTGGACAGATACAGGTATATTTAGTTCAATAATACAAGATTTGTAATCAAAATTTAACACTTTCAGATAGAGAATGGACTTGTGAATCTTGTGGCGAACATCACGATAGAGATATAAATGCAGCAAAGAATATACTAAAGCAAGGAATAAATATATTGTCGGGTTCAGGGATTGAATCCTACATAAAGCAAAAACGGGATGAGGCGTTACCATTAGGTGAGTCTGCGACCCCCGAAGCCCAACCCATCGCCTATGGTGTGGGTGGGTAGTTCACAGTGGGTTGGTAGTTCACAAATCTATACATAATAAGTGTTATATATATTTAAAATAAATTATTAACTTTACAATTACTAAATAATTTAAATTATGATTATATTAAGATTTCCAGAAGATCCGCCGCCACCTAAAGAAAGGAATAATTTTTTTATTAGGTTTCTTAAATTTTTAGGATTAATAAAATGAAAAAGAGTACATATGGATTGGTAATATATTATGGGTTTGTTATGTTTTATAAGCTTTATGCAGACCCATATTCATATGTACATACAAATTTATATTGGTTGTTTTCTTCATTATTTAATATGATTGTTGCTTATGAGCTTTCTAAGCATTTTTTTATACATATGTATAAATTAATATGGAGATCATCTGCTATTTATTGGGCAATAATGTTCTTATTTCATTTTATATGTGTATTTAATATTGAATTATATAAAAAATATGCTATAAGTACTAATAAAATTACAGTAGGTTCAACATTTTTAATGATGATACTTATTTTTTTAACTTTAAATATCTTTAAAAATGACATTAAAATTAAAAGATAGGTTAATAAATAGTTTTATAGCTATTATAACAGGTGTTTGTGTAGTTTTATTTGGTAATTTTTCAAAATATAGACATGAAAATAATTCAAAATTAGATGATAGATTGACTAAAGTAGAACTTGAAAAAGTTGATAAGGATGAATTTGAACAATATCAATATGAAGTAGAAAATAGGCAAAAAGAATCTGAAAATAGAATAATAAATTTTATGGACAAAAGATTTAATGATACACAAAAAATGATAGAAGTGATTACAAAAAAATAAAATATGAATAAAAAAAATAGAGAAATTGCTATGTATATTTTAGGGGGATTGATAGTAATTGGATTTTTTTCATTATTATATTTGCTTATTTTTTCCCCTATACCTATTAATAATATTGATATAATGAATATTGTTATAGGGGCATTGATAGGATCATTTACTACTGTAGTAGGATATTTTTATGGTTCATCCTTGGGATCTAAAGAAAAAAATGATATATTTACAGAACAAAAAAAATAAAAATTATTTTAGATACATTTTTTTTCATATTATATTTACTATTTACTACGGAAAAAGCCAATAAATTTTATTGGCTTTTTTTAAATAAAAATAAAATGATAAGTATTTGTATACCATGTAAAGATGATCATATAGCCTTAGATAGGGCCATAAAATCTATACAAAAAACTGTTGATAAAGAATTTGAAATAATTATTTGTGATGATGGGAGCAAAGAACCTGTAAAAAGAAACGATTGTAAGGTAATTAGGCATAAAAATACTATTGGGGTAGGGGCAGCTATAGATACTGCCGTTAAACATGCTAATTTTGATATTATAGCCATATCTGGTGCAGATATAATACATAAAAATGATAATTGGGCTTCAAAATGTATATCATATTCTTTATCAGAACCAAATACTATATTTAATTCAGTAACAGTTGGGTATAAAGCTGAATTGGATGAATTTGCCATTAAAAAAAGATATGGGGCAGAAATTATAATAAAAGCAGACATAAAAGATATCCCTTTGTCCAGGAGGTTTGCATATCCTGATAATTGGAGGATGTTATATAGATCTAAATGGAACCAAAAACCAAAAACTGAAGTTTCATCTTTATTGGGGGCCTTTTATATTATACAAAAAAAATGGTATAATTATTTAAAAGGTTTTCAAATGCACAGGAGATGGGGAAGTTTAGATTCTTATCTTGCAATGAAATCATGGCTTGCTGGTGGAAAATGTAAAATTATGGAAGATGTTACCACAGGGCATGAATTTAAAATAGGAAAACACCAGCCAATAGATTGGCTATATTATAATAAGGCATTGGTAACACGTACACTTTTTCCATATCAAGAAAAAGAATTATTAGAATGGATGAACAATAAATTCATGATGAAAATGGGATTGGATATGTTAAATTCATATATGGAAAAAAGTTATGAACTTACAGAATATCTACAAAGTATTTTTATACATGATTTAAATTGGTATACAAAAAAATTTAATTTGAAATAATTATATTTGTATATTATTACTAATGACTTAAAATATAAATGACATGCTAGTAAAACTTACAGTAGAATCTGCTTCATTTTCAAAAGATTTAGTAGGTTCTATAATTTTTAAAACAGAATTATTAAACAGTGCAAAAACTGTAGATACAACTAAAACAGAATTTAAATATTCATTCCCTAAAAGGAATTTATTTTCACTTCCTCAAAAAATAAAAGTAACAGAAGGTATTGCAACAATAAAAACGGCATTTGCCGCTACTTGGAATGCCAATTATATAGATTTTCCTGTATTTATTGACAATAACCCTTCTAATTCAACAGAAACAAAAACATTCAGTAAGGAAAGTTTATTATGGGCTATAGCCAAGGATACAAATACTAGTTGGGTATATGCAATTGTTACTGGGAAAGTTGTAAATAAATATCTTGTTAATTATGATCTTGATCAAATTGTTGATGTTGCAGATACTGGGGCAACGACGACAACCACTACAACTACAACTACAACAACTACTACTACTACTATATAAATAAATGGCCCCAATGATTAATTTTGTTGGGGCCATTAAATTAAAAAAAAATAATAGAAGATATGGGCGATATTAGGACATTTAGGCAGAAAAGGATGCACTATAACCTAAACAATGACATAAAAGATATAGATCAATTTCAACCTATATCTAATATGGTACTTGTAAGGATAGCAAAAAAAACAGATATAGATAATTATGGGTTCCTTGTATGGAAAGGCACAGGAAATGCTGTCCAACATTCAGAAAGGGTAGTAGAAATAATAAGGATACCCAAAAATCTTTATTTTAACCCAAAAGATCGTTCAAAATCTTTATCAAATAAGACTACTATAGAAATAAAAAAAGGTGACATTGCTATAATAAACCACCTTGAAGCTTTGAATTCATGGATATTTAAATTTAATGAAAAAGAATATTATTTAATAAGATATGATTCAATTGTAGTCATAAAAAGGGGAAATAAAATAATACCGATAAATGGATATGTTTTATTAGAGGAATCTAAAGATACCCTTAAATTTTTGGATTTTGAAAAAGTTGTTGTAAATAAAAGATATGGATATATAAAATATCTTGGAAATATAAACCAAGATTATGCCAGGAATTATGATCAACATGGAAATAAACTTAAAAATGGTAAAATATGGAGCGATTATGGATATGAAGAAATGGGACCAGGGGACAAAATAGCTTTTGAAAGTAAAAGATTGGGCAGCAATGATCCAATATGGAGGTTAGAACATAAACAACATTCAATTATTGGTGAATATTTAGTTTGTCAACGTCCAAGAATATGTGCAATAATGAAAGAATAATTTTTTTTTTTTTAAATTAAAATATATATTTGTTTATTATGGAAGATGAATTTATAAAATGGATAAAAGAAAAACATATTTTTTTTTCTAAAATAGTATCTAAAATAAATAACCATAAGAAAGACTTTACTATTGAAGAAGAAGAATTTATGAGAAAAGAATTCGATACTTTTTTTTGTGATAGATTAATTTTAGAAGATTAAATTAATGTAAACAGCTTCTTTTTAGGAGCTGTTTTTTATATAAAAAAAATGGAAAAATTTGCTTATCTTATATATGAACCAAAAAAAAGTGCTGAAAAACGTAAATTATTAAAAGAAGCACAAAAAATTCAAAATATTTTTAAACCTATTGAAGAATCTTTCATTATTGAATTATTCACTACCAATAAATCATATAATGAATCATATATTAAATATTTAAATATATTTAAAAAAAATTGTGATTGGATAAAAAAAGAAAATAAATTTTTAATGTTTAAGATAAATGATAAATATTTTTCTAATCAATATAAACCAATAGAGAATATAAATTAATTATAAAATTATTTTAATATGAATGAAAATTTTGTTTCTTATGGAAAAAATATTTCTGACAATAAAGAATTATTAATAATTTTAGATCCTGGACATGGTGGTATAGTAAATGGTAAATATGATACTGCCCCTGCAAAAATGTGGAAATATGAAGATTTTATTTTTTATGAAGGGGTATTTAACAGGGCAATGGCATTAAGGATATCAAGTATTTTATTAGAAAAAAATATTTCACATGCTTTTACAACAGATTCTAATTTTGATGTTTCTTTACCAATCAGGATTAATAAAGCAAAAACATTAAAAAATAAATATTTACATAATAATAATTTATTTTTATCATTGCATGCAAATGCAGCTTCTATAAATAAAGCAAAAGGAATGGAAATTTTTACCTTAATAGGAAAATCACATTCAGATGAAGTTGCAACTAATATATTTAATTCTTTGGCTAAAATAGGTTGGAGGATGAGAAAAGATACTACAGACAATGATCCTGATAAAGAAGCTAAATTTTATGTGTTAAAAAAAGGTGAAGAATTAAAAATTGATTCAGTCCTTATTGAATATGGGTTTTTTACTAATGAAGAAGAAGCTAAATTAATGATGGAACCAGAAATACAAAAACAATTATCTATATTTACAGTTGAAGGTATTTTAAAATCATACGGATTATGAAAATAGAATTTAATATGAATAATATTATATTTTTAATATTAATTATTATTTTATCAATATGGGGAGGAAGGCAATTTTTAGATAAAAAATCATTAAAAAAAGAAATAAATTCTAATATTGGACAATTAAATAATTATAAGAAAATTTTATCAAAAACAGAAAATAAACTTATCGATTCAGTTTCTTTTTATGAATATAAAGTTGATTCTTTAATAAAGAAACATGAAAATTATAAAAAACAAAAAGAAAACCATGAAAAAAATATAATTGATAGTATATATAAATTATCAATAAAAGAATCAAAAAAATTTATTGATTCTACATATTCAAATAAAAAAGGTGATAGTATATATATAATGGAAACACAATTAAAAGATATACATATATCTACTTTAAAATTAAAAGAATGTGAAGAATTATCAAATTTTCAACAAAAAACAATTGAAGAATTAAATAAAGCTTATTCTAATTGTTTATTATCTTCCAATATATTAAAAGATAACCTATCAGAATGTTCTGAATCGAATGAAAAGAATAAAATAAAAATAAAATCATTAAAAAGAAAAGTTTGGTCAAATAGAATAATAACCCTATCTATAATAGGGTTATCTATTTTATTATAATTTTTAATTAATTATTTGTTTCTATTGCAGATAATACAGTACTTATGAAATTATTAGAATGATAAGTTACCTCATAATAATATAACACTCTATTATTGATTGTTTTATTTTTCATAATGATAATTTTTAAATATGTTTCATAATTGTTGTTTTTTGTTAATCGATTACAGTAAATTTAGAGCACCTGAGTTTCCCTCCATTATGGACTATACGGCCAATATCTTCAACATTTATTTTTACTTTTATTACCAGTT
>Ga0210082_1000223_pt1 | contig 11853 bp, 9 predicted proteins | sample White_ThreeSqA_D_2_FD_185592 | JGI IMG/M metagenome (GOLD analysis project Ga0210082, IMG submission 185592) | Wetland microbial communities from the San Francisco Bay, California, USA, that impact long-term carbon sequestration -... | ecosystem: Environmental > Aquatic > Marine > Wetlands ... | reverse complement strand
GGGCGGGATATATGCAAAAATTCCCGTTTTAAGGATACTTCCATTTCCTATCAGGAGAAAAATTCGCTTTTCAGGGATATGTCTGTTTCCTACCTGGAGAAAAAAACCGCCCTTTTCTTATTTGTCCATGGCGGTTTGGTGGTAAAATTCCCGTTTTAAGGATATTTCTTTTCCTGTCTGGGGAAAAAAGCCCCTTTGTTGGTATAAAACGATAGGGTGTAAATACCAAAATTCGCTTTTCAAGGATATGTCCGTTTCCTGTCAGGAGAAAAATTCCCGTTTTAAGGATATGTCCGTTTCCCATCAGGAGAAAAAAGCGACCAATCCCTTTCAATCATAATTACATATTTCAAATAAGAGACGCGTGCAATGCGTCTGTTTAAAATATTATCTACCTGTGAATTTGGGATCGCGTTTTTCCAGGAAAGCGGCAACTCCTTCTTTCTTGTCTTGTGTACCGCAGGAAAGGGCGTGCAAATAAGACTCATGGGCCAGACCCTCGATCAACGAACCTTCCACACAACGAAGTACCGCCTCTTTAGCATACTGGACGGCAAGCTTCGGACGGGCAACTATCGCTTCGGCAAGCGCACGGACCTCCGCCATGAGATTCTCCGGGGGAACCACGCGGTTGACCAGACCCATGGCAAGCGCCTCTTCCGCCGTTACCGGCTCACCGGTGAGAATCATCTCCATGGCACGGCCCATACCCACTAAACGAGGGAGACGATACGTCCCCCCCGCTCCCGGGATAATGCCCAGCTTCACTTCCGGCTGCCCCATCCTCGCTTTCGACGACGCCACCCGGAGCGTACACACCAACGTCAACTCCAGACCCGTTCCCAACGCCCAACCGTTGATCGCCGCAATGGACGGGATATCCAACTGCTCAATCCGGGTATAAACCTCCTGCCGCCTGCGCGTCTCGGTGCGGCCGAGAATGGTGTCCCGGCGGTCCAGTTCCCCGATGTCCGCACCCGCGACAAACGCCTTATCACCCGCACCGGTGAGAATAAGCACCCGCAGGTCCGGGTCGGCTTCCACCCGGTCCAGGGCTTTATCGATCTCCTCGACCACGGCATTGGTCACAGCGTTGCGCTTATCGGGCCGGTTGACGGTCAACACGGCAATGGGACCGTCAACCTCGAAAAGAATCGTCTCAAACATCACTTTCCCTCGCCGTAATCGTAGAAACCCTTACCCGCTTTCCTGCCCAACCGGCCCTCCTCGATCATTTTGTCGATCAGTTTGGGGTGTTGGTAGCGCGGGTCGTCCAGCACGGTGCGCAAGGTCCGCATCTTGGCCCGGTGAACGTCCAGCCCGATAAAATCGATCAACTGAAGCGGTCCCATGGGATGGTTGGCACCCAGTTGCATGGCCTTATCGATATCCGCGGGATCGGCCACACCGGCATCCACCATCCAGGTGGCCTCGTTGAGCAATTGCCCCAGGCACCGGCTGACAATACCGGCGGGCGCCTCGTTCTTACATACCACGGGGTCCTTACCCAACTGACGCGCAAAGGCCTCGGCGGCTTTCAATGTCTCCGGCGACGTATTCTTACCCGGCATGATCTCCACCAGCTTCATGATCGCCGGCGGATTAAAAAAGTGCATCTGCACTACTTTGTCCGGACGTCCGGTCACCCCGGCCATGGCGCTGATGGACAGCGACGTGGTGTTGGTGGCCAGTATTACCCCCGGCGGCGCGATCTTATCCAATTCGACGAAAACCTTTTTCTTGATTTCCAGGTCTTCCACAACACTCTCGATAACGATGTCCGCCTCGGCCGCGGGCTTAAAATCCCCGGCGGTGAAAATCCGGGAAAGCACGTCCTGCTTCTCCGCTTCGGTGATCTTTCCCTTTTCCACCCGTTTGGTCAATCCCTTAGCAATACCGGCCTTGCCTTTCTCGGCCAGTTCCAGGCTGATATCGGTAATAACGGCATTGATTCCCTGTTGGGCGCAGAGTTGGGCAATGCCCGCTCCCATGGCGCCCGCGCCTACTATCATTACGTTTTTGATTTCCATAGGTATACCTCCTTACTCCATCCGTTCAACCACCGCGGCCACACCGTTGCCGCCGCCGATACACAGGCTGACCAGCCCCAATGCCGCGTCCCGCTGCTTCATGGCGTAGAGCAGGGTGGTTAATATCTTCGATCCGGTGGCCGCCACGGGGTGACCCAGGGCAATGGCACCGCCGTTGACGTTGACTTTATCGCGGTCCAGGCCGAGCTCACGCTCGCAAGCGATATACTGGGCCGCAAAGGCCTCGTTCAACTCGATGAGTTCGATGTCGTTCAAGGTAAGACCGGCATGCTCCAACGCGGCGGGAATGGCCTTGACGGGTGAAAGGCCGAAGTACTTCGGATCGACACCCACAAAGGAATAACCCCGCAGTATGGCCAACGGTTTGAGTCCCAGGCCGAGGGCTTTATCGCGCTCCATGAGCACCTGGGCCGCGGCGGCATCGCACAGGGCACAGGCATTACCGGCGGTTATGGTTCCCCCGTCCCTCTTGAAAACCGGCGGCAGCTTGGCCAACGATTCGGCAGTCACGCCCTCACGATAGATCTCCTCGGAATCGAACACCGTCACCTGGCCTTTACGCCCTTTTATTTCAACCGGGGCGATCTCTTCCTTGAACAAGCCCTCCTTGATAGCGACTTCCGCCTTGTTCTGGGATTGAGCGGCATAGATGTCCTGCTCCTGGCGGGTAATACCCTTTTCCTGGGCCAGGGTCTCGGTGAGCTCGCCCATTAAACCGCCGCCGAGGGGGCAAAGGAATCCGTCCTGGTGCATGAGGTCCAGGAGCTCGCCCGCGCCCATGCGGTATCCCCAACGTGCTTTGGCAAGGGCATAAGGGACCTGGTTGGTGCTTTCGATACCGCCCACCAACACGGTGTCCACATCACCGGCTTTAATGGCCTGGGCACCGAAGATCAATGCCTGGATACTGGAACCGCAGCGTACATTTACACTAACGGCGGGGGTGCTCTCGGGAACACCACCCCAGACGGAAGCAATCCGTGCCGGGTTCGGCCCTATCCCGGCCTGCCAGGCGTTTCCTAAAATGGTCTGGTCGATCATATCCGGCGTAATACCGGAACGTTTAATGACGTCTTTGATTACCGCGGCACCCAACTGCGGCGCCGTTAAATCCTGGAGCGTTCCCCCATACTTACCACCGGCAGTACGGGCGGATCCGACTATAACTACTTCTCTCATAAGTTCCTCCTAACTCTATTTATAACTCTATTTAAAGCCCACGGAACACACAGAAAACACAGAACCCCTCGGCGAGGGGAGCCTTTTAAAAATCCGTGTTTATCCGTGCAAATCCGTGGCTAATTCTTTCACATTTTTTTAAATCACCGATTGGCTTTTCGGTATCCTAACTGGTCCTGGGCAATGATCATCTTCTGGACGTTGACCGTTCCCTCGACGATCTGGTATACCACCGCATCCCTGTAAAAACGCGCCACGGGATACTCGGTGGAGTAACCGTAGGCACCCAGTATCTTCATTGCGCTGTGGGCGCACCGGGTCACCATTTCACCGGTGACGTACTTGGCGTAAGAAGTCTCCAACACATTGCCCATGTTGCCCTGGTCCTTCTGCCATGCGGCCCGGTAGGTCAATAAACGTGCCGCCTCGATGTCGGCGGCCATGTTGGCGATCAGTTCCTGGTTCATCTGGAACTGGCCCACGGGCTTACCGAACTGCTCCCGCTCGTTGCAGTATTTGACCGATGTATCCAGGCAGGCCTGGGCCAAACCGACCCCACCGGCCGCACAACTGAGCCGGGTTTGGTTAAGGGAGCCGAAACAGATTTTCACCCCGCTGCCCAGTTTGCCCAACAGCGCGTCGCCGGGCAGGCGAACATTGTCGAAACTGATCTCCCCCGTGGGCGAAGATCGCGTCCCCAACTTATCCAGGTTCGAGGTAGACACACCGTCAAGGTGCATGTCCACCACAAACGCACTCAGACCCTGGGATCCCTGATCCGGGTCGTGGTAGGCGTAAACAATAGCCACATCCGACTGTGCCGCACAAGAAATCCAGGTCTTGGAGCCGTTGAGAATATACCCGTCCCCGTCGTGCCGGGCCGTCGACCGCATGGACATCACATCGGAACCGGAATTGGGTTCCGTTATGGCGAAACAGCCGATCTTTTTGGCGGCGATGAGGTCGGGAATCCACTTTTTCTTTTGTTCCTCTGTCCCGTGGCGCAAGATGGCCAGCGCAGTGCCCAGGCACTGGGTGTTGAACGCCACCCGCAGCGACGAAGACCCCCGGCTTACCTCCTCGGTAAGGAGGGTCTGGGCAAGGAAACCGATGCCGATACCGCCGTACTCCTCCGGGATGGGACAGCCGAAAAAGCCGAGATCCGCCATCTTCCGTACCACCTCGATGGGAAAATAATGGTCTTCGTCCCATTTGTCGGCAAACGGAACGATCTCTTTTTGGGTAAAATCCCGTGCAGCCTCTTTCATTGCCGATAATTCTTCACTTAACGTAAAATCCATAGTTATACCCCTTGTCGGTAAATTAATTTGACAGACAAACTCTTTCTAATCATGAGAGTTTATATTAATGGAAACGCAGGAATAAGTCAATAGGTTAACGATTGAAAAGCAGGACTATATTATTTTTTTTTCTCTGCCGCCCGCGCCTTCCTTATTTTTAAGGGGGCAATAAACAGCAGCGGGATAATATTCAGGAATACCGCGATCAGTCCCAACGAACCGTAACCTTTCGCAACAATGGCGGTGAGACCGAACAACGAAATCCCCGCGGAAACCGCCAGGCACGCAAGGCATATGACAATTCGTTTTGTGCGCAAACGCTTAAATATACCGGTCTCTTTGGTCCACACCGTTTCGAATCGTTTTACAACGGCAAATATCAACCCCACACCGGTGGAGATCAACGCAAAAAACAAGATCAACGAATAAAGGACAAATAACCACCCGTGACCCAACCGGCCGGTAACAAAATATACCGGTAGATTTTCCTTGTTCACCGCCGGGAAAAAACTTAACAACATAATACACACAAGGGTCAACACGGTCCCGTTTACCAGGAAACCGAAAAGCGCGGCCAGGATGTTGTCTTTCCTGGTTTTCAGCGTATCGGAAACCGAAACGATGGGGGCGATCAACACCGATTGGAACGCGCCGTACAAGAGTGCCATCCAAAGTATCTTACCGAGCCCGGCGGTGGTGGTGTTTTCACTCACCACTTTCCCGAGATTGGCGGCCCCCATTTTAATGCCCAGGACGGTTACGATCAGCAGCGACCCGATGATAAACGCCGACATAACGGCGGATGCATTCCTGACCAAACCGGCCCCGAATATGGTGAATACCAGGAGTATCGAGCCGATCAAAACGACCGCGATCCCATAGGGGATGTGCAGGGCCTGCCGGAGCAAATCCGAGGACCCGGCAATGGCGACGGCGACCCCCAACAGCGTCGCATACAAAAAAAGCAAATCCCACAGGTTCGCGAAAACAACATCCAGGGGCTCGTATAATCGTTTGAACAGGCCCTTATAATCATGGACATCGTATACCCTGGCCAGCTCGAGACCGAAAAATACAGCGGTCCCCATGATCAACATGGACAACATGGGAATCCACAGGGAATGCCATCCGAACTGGACAAAAAAATTAACTTCCTGTCGCCCCGTGGCGAATCCGCCGCCGGCGTGTGAACCGAACCAGACAGCGGCGACACCGACCGCGGCGGGTAAAATAACCTTTTTCTTCATATTCGTTTCCTCTAAACTCTAAATGGGATCTTTTATTATACCACAAAGGGTTGAAATTTTTTCTGATTTACTTTACAATATGTACTTAAATATTCTACCGGTTTCATCGATTTTCTTCTGTGGCGGTGAAAAAGAAAGAATGATCAAATTAAACAAAGATCTGTTCAAAGGCTGCGGAATTCCCGGGCGTTTTTACCCATGCGAAAAAACCGCTGGAAAATTTAAAGAAATAAACCACCGTTTTACCAGGAGGCAGGATGCCGAAAAATAAGAGTGAAAGCAAAAGATTTCTCGTTATGGGACTGGGACCTATCGGGGGGATATTTGCCGCCCATATGAAAAAAGCCGGGCATGCCGTTTACGGGATCGATGTCAGGAAAAATTTTGTCGAAGCTGTCGCGGAAGAGGGTATAATGCTTGAAGGGATGATCTCCCTTAAAGCGAAACTCGACCAGGTGTGTACACACCCGAACCAGTTGAAGGAAAAGGCCTTCGATTACGTTATCGTGGCCGTGAAAACACCGTATATGGAAGATGTCGTTGCCATGGTAAAGAGTTTCGACAACGGTTTCGACATCGTGTCCATGCAAAACGGGATCGATAACGAGGAGTTCCTGGCCGGTCATTTCGGGAAAAACCGGTCCATACGCGTGGTGGTTAATTTTGCCGGGAATAATGTCGTCCCGGGTCTTGTTAAGATGACGTTCTTTCACAAACCCAACTACCTGGGATGCCTGTGCGGCCACGGGAAGACGTGCACCCATGAAAGTGAACTTTCTCAACTGATGACCGATGCGATGCTCGACACGCAAGTGGTTGAAGACGTCAAAAAGTTTGCCTGGCGAAAGAGTATTTTGGTCGCGGCCCTGGCACCGGTTTCCGCCATCATGGGGATGACGATGGCTGAAGTGATGAACGACGGCGATACCCGTGCCATCGTGGTGAAACTTCTCCGGGAAGCCATCAATGTCGCCAAAGTCCAGGGTTATGACTACGGTGAAGGTTTTTTCGCGCACTGCCTGGACTACCTCGGTACCGCGGGTCATCATAAACCTTCGATGCTTGTCGATATCGAAAACGGCGATCCCACCGAGATCGATTTTTTAAACGGTAAGATTTCGTACCACGGCCACATGGTGAATGTCGATGTGCTCTTACACACCTCCATAACGTCGATGATAAGAGCAAAGGAAAGGCACTTAACGGCAATGAAAAAAGATATTGCGTGAGAATAAGTTAAAACAATGTTAAAATCACGACCGGTTTATGTGGGTGTCGATGTCGGCGCGTCGCGTACAAAAGTCGCTGTTCTCGATGAAGGAAAAAACCTGGTGGGCCGCGCGGTAAGAAAATCCGGGACGGATTTTACCGCCTCGGCCAATGAATGTCTTAAATCCGCCCTGGAAATGGCAAATGCGGCGGAAACCGATATCGTTAACGCCGCGGCAACGGGCTACGGGAGACAAAATGTCCCCTTTGCCCGGGAAACCAAGACCGAAATTAGCTGTCATGCATGGGGATGCTATTTTTATTTTCCCATGGCGGCCGCAATCATCGATATCGGGGGGCAGGATAATAAGGTCATTAAGATTGATAAAGAGGGCAGACGCGTTAATTTCAGGATGAATCGAAAATGCGCCGCGGGTACCGGCGCGTTCCTCGAAGAAATGTCCATGCGTCTCGATATCCCTCTTGAAAAAATGAACGACCTGGCCGAAATTTCTACGGAAACCATTGTACTGGGAAGTTATTGTACGGTGTTCTCGGCAACCGAGGTCCTGGAGCGGATAAGAGAGGGTAAGAAGACACCGGACATTGTTAAAGGACTCTTTTTATCGATGGTAAAACGGGTCATGGAAATGGACTCTTTTAATGAACCGGTAATCATGACCGGGGGGGTTGTGGCTCACAACCCGTTTCTTGTCAAAATGTGCGAGGAGGTCCTCGGCAGGGAGGTGCTGGTACCCGAGCACCCGCAGTTTACAGGCGCCGTCGGTGCCGCCCTGTTTGCCGCAAAATAATAAAAATGAAAAGATCAGCCACGGATTTGCACGGATTTACACAGATAAAAAACCTTTTTAAATCCGTGTCCATCCGTGAAAATCCGTGGCTAAAAAAAAGAGGAAAAAAGAGGAGGAATAATGGCTGAAGAAAAAAAAGTCGTCAGGAAAAAAATACAGGCGACGGGTGAAATGGGCCGGATAATGGCCGAGTATTTCCACGAGCTTGACCGCGCATCCAAAACCGGCGAAAAAAAGATCGCATGGTGTACCAGCGTGGGACCGGCGGAACTGCTGTTGGCCATGGGGTTCCTGGTCTACTACCCGGAAAACCACGGGGCCATGCTGGGTTCGTCGCGCATGGCCGCGGACCTGATCCCCCATGCCAATGCCCTGGGATATTCCCCCGACATCTGTTCTTACCTGACCTCGGATATCGGGTCTTTCGTGACGGGGCAAACCCCCCTGCAAAAAGCATTCGGGATCGAAAGCGTCCCCAAACCCGATGTACTGGTTTATAATACCAACCAGTGCCGGGATGTCAAAGATTGGATGGGATGGTATGCCAGGCATTTCAACGTCCCGCTGCTGGGGGTCCATACCCACCGGAACCCCGGGGAAATTACAGACACCATTACGCAATCGGTGGCCAAACAAATAGAAGATTTGATCGAACCGCTGGAGAAAATTTCGGGCACCTCCTTCGACATGGAACGGTTAAAGCAGGTGGTGGGGCTTTCACGGGAATGTTCCGAATTGTGGAAAAAGGTACTGGAAACCGCCGCCGCGTCTCCTTCTCCCTTAACGTTTTTCGACGGCACCATTCACATGGGACCGGCCGTGGTATTGAGGGGGACCCAACAGGCGGTGGATTATTACAAATTACTGCTGAAAGAACTGGAAGAGAGGGTGGAGAACAAGGACGCCGCCGTCGAGGGTGAACGTTTCAGACTCTACTGGGAAGGAATGCCCGTCTGGGGAAGGCTCCGGGCGCATTCCGAATTGTTTTCCGATCTCAGGGCCTGTGTACTTGCTTCTACCTACTGCAATAGTTGGATTTTTACCGATTTCGACCCCGAAGACCCCTTTAATTCCATGGCCAAAGCGTACACCGAACTGTTCATCGTACGGGGCGACGAGGTGAAAGAGCGGTATATGCAGAAGATGATCGAGCTTTTCAAAATCGACGGTATCATCTACCACGATGCCAAAACCTGTCCCAACAACTCCAACAACCGTTACGGCCTGCCGCGGCGGCTCGAGGAAAAGACGGGAATCCCGAGTCTTACCATCAACGGGGACCTGAACGATATGAGGTGTATCTCCGACGAGCAGACAAAGACGAATATCGAAGCCTTCATCGAACAATTAGAGGAGAATAAATAACATGTTGGAAAAATTATTTAACCCGAAATCAGTTGCAATCATAGGGGCTTCCACCAAGGAACTCTCCATAGGTAACGTCATTACCAGGAACCTTTTACGGTATGAGTATAAAGGGGCGATCTATCCCATAAATCCGAAAGCGCCCGAGATTTGCGGGCTTAAAGCCTATCCGAGTATCCTGGATGTTCCCGGGGAAGTGGACCTTGCCCACTTCAGTATTCCTTCCAAATTCGCGCCCATGGCCATGGACGAATGCGGCAAGAAAGGCGTGAAGTTCGTCATCATTAACAGCGCCGGATTTAAAGAGATGGGCGAGGAAGGCCTGGCACTGGAAAAGGAAGTGGTTGCCCGGGCAAAGAATTACGGGATCCGGGTTTTCGGACCCAACTGCCAGGGCATCATCAACAGCGACCCCGACGTAAGGGCGTACTGTGATTTTACCTTTACCTTCCCCGACCCCGGCCATGTCTCCATCGTGGCTCAAAGCGGCGGGGTGGGCGCATTGTTCATGCAGGCCATCCACGACCTGGGAATCGGCATGCGGTTGTATGCATCCAATGGAAATGCCTGTGATATTTCAATCCCGGAGATACTGGAGTATTACGGCGACGATGAAAAGACCCGGGTTATCATTTTATATGTCGAAGGTTTCGCCGATCCCAAAGCGTTTATGAACGTTGCCAGGAAAGTGGCCGCCAAAAAGCCCATCCTTGCCATGCGGGCCGGGCGTTCGGAAGAGGGCGCCAAAGCCGCGTTTTCCCATACCGGCGGACTGGTGGGCGTGGGTCTCTCCACGGAACTTATTTTCAAAAAGACCGGTATCCTTGTTTTCAAAGACCAGGAAGAGATGTGCCAGGCCGCGGTGGCCTTTGCCACTCAGCCCGTTCCCCGCGGGAACCGCGTCGGGATCATCACCGATACCGGGGGCCCGGCCATCATTGCCACCGATGCGCTGGTGGATGCGGGGATGAAGTTACCGCCGCTCTCCGACCGGGCAAAGGAGTATTTGAAAGATAGATTGTACCCCGAAGCGTCCATCCATAACCCCATCGATGTCGTGGCAACCGCCCAGGCGCCGCATTGGCGCGCGGCAATGGACGCCCTGATGGAAGAAGACCAGGTGGACAGTATTTACCTCAACTTCGTTACGCCCCCCTTCGTGGACTGCGAAAGCGTCGCCCGGGAAATGGCCGAAGTGAGCAAGCAGCGAAAGAAACCCGTTATCTGCAATTATATGACCGATAAACCGCAGTGGACCGGGACCACCGCCATATTGAAAAGCGGTGGTATTCCTTGCTACGATTATCCCGAGATGGCGGCAAAGGCGCTGGCGGCATTGAGCCGGTACAATGATATGCGTACCAGGGAGACCGGCGAGGCGGTGCGTTTCGACGACGTGGACCGGGGCAGGGCGGAAAGTATCCTCAACGCGGCAAAAGGTGCGGGCCGCGACGTGCTCTCCTCGTCCGAAGTCTATGAACTCCTGGGTGCTTACGGCATCCCGTCGGCGGGCTGGCGAATGGCCGCCGATGCCGAAGCGGCCGCAAATGCCGCCGGTGAGATCGGTTTCCCCGTGGTGGTCAAAGCCGATTCGGAGTCTATCGTTCACAAGAGCGACGTGGGCGGCGTGGCCGTGGATTTGAAAGACGCCGGGGCCGTAAAAGCCGCGGTGGAAGGAATGGCATCGAAATTCGGGACCGAAGGGCTGAAATTCTTCGTTCAGCAATACTTGCCCGGCGGCAGGGAGGTCATTATCGGTGCCAAGGCGGAGAAGGGACTCGGTTTTACCTTAATGTTCGGCCTCGGCGGTGTTTACGTGGAGTTGATGAAGGACGTTTCTTTCGAACTCACCCCGGTTACGGATGTCGAAGCACGGGCGATGCTTACGTCCATCAAGTCCTACCCGCTTCTATCCGGTTTCCGCGGCGCAAAAGGCGTCAACCGGGACAAATTGGTCGAGGTCCTTCAGCGGGTGTCCCAACTGGTCACGGAACTGCCCGGGATCGAGGAAATGGATTTGAATCCCGTCATCGCCTTCGAGAACGATGTCTATGTCGTCGATGCCCGGATAAAGATTTAGCCACAAAAGCACAAAGGCACAAAGGCTTTTTTATTATTTTTACCTTCGTGCCTTAGTGGCTAATCAAAGTTCTTCCGTACCCCTTACCCTTTACTTACGCCTTTTATCACGCGGTCCCAATCAAACGCCGGGCCGATATCGGTTTTTCCCGTGGCCCTGTAATTGACATGGGACACGATGCCTTTAAAAAGGGCCGATGCTTCCGATGTGACATAGCGTGTGTCTTCTCCCAGGAAATCCCGGGGGATTTTGTAACGGGCGGTAAGGTAGCGCAGCAAGACGATCAGGGAGTCGTACTGTTTATCGGTAAACGTGGCAAAGTAGTCGAAATTCCTGAAGGATTTTTCTTCGTAAAAATCTCTTTGATCCAGGCCGCAGTAGATATCGTCATCGCTGTAAGTGGTGACAAGATTATCCCCGTTTTTATTCAACGGTCCGATATTTGAGATTTCAATACCGATAGATGCCCGGCTCCTGGCCTGATTTCCCCCGACAGCGCCTTTACCCAAATGATATGACCAATAGGCTGAGGGAAACAGGTTATAGATCGTCCCGTTCCTGCCGATGACAAAGGCCACCGACACATGGTAATCCTTTTTTGACAGGGCC
>Ga0210082_1000222_pt1 | contig 11859 bp, 7 predicted proteins | sample White_ThreeSqA_D_2_FD_185592 | JGI IMG/M metagenome (GOLD analysis project Ga0210082, IMG submission 185592) | Wetland microbial communities from the San Francisco Bay, California, USA, that impact long-term carbon sequestration -... | ecosystem: Environmental > Aquatic > Marine > Wetlands ... | reverse complement strand
CGAGGTTTCTTATGAATGACGATAAACACTTTTTTTTAACCGATGCACAACTAAAATATGAGATGGAGAAATGCGAAAATTGCGAGGAAAAACCATGCAAAGACGCCTGCCCCGCGGCATGCTCTCCCATGGACTTCATCCTGGCCGCAAAAGTCGGCCTCCCCTCGGACTTCAAACGCGCCGCCGCACGCATCCTGACGGCTAACCCCCTGGGCGGCATCTGCGGTATTACATGCCCGGAAACTCACTGCATGTCCGCATGCGTGTACAAAGGACTGAACCAACCGGTCAACATCCCGGCGGTTCAGGCAACGATCATCCAAAAAGCCAAGGAACTTAAAGCCCTACCCTCTTTTACAGATATTGAAAAAAACGGGAAAAAAATAGCCGTTATCGGCGCCGGTCCCTCGGGCCTGGCCGCCGCCGCGGTTCTGGCAAGACTGGGTTATTCGATCACTATCCTGGAAAAACACGATAAACCGGGCGGTATGTGCCTCTCTATCCCCCGGTTCAGACTACCGGAAGAAGTGATCGAATCGGATATCGATTTCCTCCTGGCCATCGGCGATATTACGCTGAAAACAAAAGTAAAACACCCGGAACCGTTGAAACTCTTAAAAGAAGGTTTCGACGCCGTGGCGGTTTGCACGGGCCTGGATGCACCCATCCCCCTGGGAATAACGAATGAAGACCTGGCAATCCCGGGCCTGACCTACCTCGATACCCCGGGAAAATACCCGATGAAAGGCCGGGTGGCGGTTATCGGCGGCGGGGCCACGGCCCTGGACTGCGCCGCCACGGCGGTGACCAACGGGGCCGCCGCAGTGGAACTGGTGGCCCTGGAAAACCTGAAAGAAATGCCGCTCACCTCCCACGAAAGACAATCCCTCCTGGATTATAATATCGAAGTCTCGGGCCGGACACGGGTAACGGGAATCCTGGTAAAAGGAAAAAAAATAACGGGTCTCAAAATGGTCAAAGTCTCGCTTGCGGCGGGAAAACCCTTCAACCTCGCGGATATATCGAACATCGACGGAACCGAGAGTATTCGCACGGATTTCGATCATGTGATCGTTGCCATCGGCGCGCGTCCGGGTTTCGCGCGGGTGGAGCACCCGGCGGTATTTTACGGCGGCGACTATGTCAACGGACCGACAACGGTGGTGGAAGCGGCGGCGGCGGGGAAAAACACGGCGGCGGGCGTTCACGCTTACCTGGGAAAGGAAAAGTCACCGGAGATCGAAAACCCGGTGAAGAGTGCGGTTCGTATCCGGGGTTACAATTCGAGGCCGGTACCCCTGGAATCGGATTTTTTCAGTCGAAGGATCAACTCGCCGTTTCTTCTTTCCGCGGCACCCCCGACAGACGGTTTCGACCAGATGAAAGCGGCCTATGAAGCCGGATGGCCGGGGGGTATCATGAAAACGGCTTTCGACAATGTCCCCATTCACATCCCGGGGCAGTACATGCACCTGTTCAATGAGAAAACCTACGGCAACTGCGACAATGTTTCGGGTCATTCGTTGGACCGGGTGTGCGGGGAAGTGGAGCGGCTGGTGAAGTTGTACCCGGACCGTTTGACCATGGCATCGACGGGAGGACCTGTTTCGGGAAATGATGAGAATGACAAGAAGGCGTGGCAGGGGAATACGAGGAAACTGGAATCGGCGGGGGTAATGGGTATCGAGTTCAGTTTGTCGTGCCCGCAGGGTGGTGATGGAACAGAAGGTGATATCGTATCGCAGAATGCGGGGTTAACGGCGAAGATCATCGATTGGATCATGGAGGTATCGGACGCGGATGTCCCGAAGTTGTTCAAGTTAACGGGTGCGGTAACGTCGATTGTACCGATAATGACCGCGATCCGGGAGGTATTGGACCGGTACCCGGGTAAGCGTGCGGGTGTGACGTTGGCGAATACGTTTCCGACGATGATGTTCCGGCGCGGCGAGAGGCCGACGTGGGAGGAGGGGATCGTGGTGGGAATGAGTGGTGAGGGAGTGACGCCGATCAGTTATTTAACGTTGGCGAATGCGTCGGGTTCGGGTGTTGCGATCTCGGGAAACGGCGGTCCCATGGATTACAAGGCGGCGGCCGATTTCCTGGCGTTGGGGGCGAAAACAGTACAGTTTTGTACGCTGGTGATGAAGTATGGGTATTCGGTGATCGATCATATCGAGGAGGGGGTGAGTCAATTGATGTTGGACCGTGGGATCGGTTCGATGCCGGAGTTGATCGGCCGGGCGTTACCGTACCCGGTGACGGATTTCATGGAGTTATCGTCGCGGAAGCAGGTATCGGAGGTGAACCGGGAGTTGTGTTTGTCCTGTGGGAATTGTACACGGTGTTCGTATTTCGCGTTATCGTTGGATGAAGAACGGAAGCCGGTGACCGATGCGTCGAAGTGTATCGGCTGCGGTATCTGTACGATGAAGTGCTTTTCGGGAGCGTTGTCTCTTCGAGACCGCACGGAAGAAGAGCAGGAAGCCCTGGTAGAGCACTAACCCGCATGCTGCCCCGTCAAAATTAGAATTGTTGTTTAATCGCCGGTTGACTTTTTTTTGCGGGTCATATATCATTAACATCTTTATTATATTAACAGCAGGAACCGATAATGAAAATTATATTCAAACATTCGCCCTTATGCCCTGTCAGTCGGCGTGCCAAAGATGAAATGGAGCGCTTCCTGGAAACCAACAAACAGGAACTGGAGTACGAATTCATAGATGTGATCGCCAACCGTGAGCGCTCCAAAGAAGTCGCGGAAATCCACGGGGTTGAACATGAATCCCCCCAGGTCATCGTTCTCGACGACCGCGGCGAAGTCATCTGGGATGCCTCTCACAGGGAGATAACGGGACCCGGCATCCGGGAAGCCGTTTCTTAGTCACCCACCTTCATGCATACTCCCACGCCGTCCCTGAGGGGCAGTTGAACAGTTAAAAAACCCGTGTGAGCCGTCAAACGTTTATTGAATTCCCGTACGGCATCCGTGGGTGCATCGCTGTGACCGGCGGCCACCCGCCCGTACCACAGGGTATTATCGGTGATAAATAGCCCCCCTTTCCGCAGCCGGCGGTACACCGGTTCGATCAACCGCGGGTAAAACTCTTTATCCACATCGTTAAAGATAATATCATAGGGGGCTTTCTCTTCGTCCAGGAGTGTCAATGCATCCCCCACGCGGAACTCCATGAGGGCGCGTTTTCCCGCCCGTTCAAAATTTGCTTCCGCCAGTTCACGGTTTTTCTCCTCGAAATCCGTGAGCAGCAGGTAACCGTCCGGCGGCAGCGCACGCGCAAACCACAACCCGGAATAACCGAAACCGGAGCCCAGTTCCATAATACGCCGGGCATTTACGGAACGGGCAAGAAGTTCCAGCAGCATTCCCACCGCGGGCCCCACGGCAGGGAAATTCTCTTCCGCGGCCATTTTTTCCATCTCGTAAAACAGCGGCTCCCGTTCCGGCAGCAGCCCATCCATATAACCTTCGATCTTCGGATTCACGATCTCGATATCCATTTTCTTTTATACCTCCTCCGGTGACTCATTATATCAAAATCTATTTTCAAATCAAAATCGTCAACCGGCAAAAAGAAAAAAATAATCGAAACCCAAAACCCCGGGCTTGCTTTTTCCGTATCAATAAGTTATAAAGTTAACAGGTTACATTCAAGCGTTCAGAAAGAACAAACAATTTAACATGGAGGAATTATGAGCAATACGAGCGGTATGAACAGGCGGCGATTCCTGAAGAATTCGGCCTTCGGCGCCGGTGCCCTGGGCGCCGGTTTGTTGGGAGGCGCGAACGTGCTTCACTCTCAAGAGAAGACGGAAGAAAAAAACGAAGAAAATTGGAAGATCAAAGAGTTCCGTACCCTGGGACGTACGGGCTTTAACGTGTCGGATATCGGTTCGGGCTATGTGAAAGACCCCGCGGTGCTGGAAAAAATGCTGGATGCCGGTATCAATTATATCGATTCGGCGGAAAGCTATGGGAATGAAAAAGTCGTGGGCGATGTGATCAAAAAGCGGGACCGCAAAAAGGTGTTTATTACCACCAAATTGGAAATTCAAAAGGACCTGACCAAAGAGGGGTTCCTCACCCGGGCCCGCAAATGCCTGGAGCGGCTCCAAACCGATTACATCGATTGTTTAATGATGCACAGCCCCGATACCGTCGAAATGATCAAGACCCCGGGGTTTCACGAGGCCATGAAACAACTGAAAAGCGAAGGACGCCTTCGTCACGTGGGGATATCCAACCACGGGACCAATCATGTTTTGGTGAGCAAGGATTCCATGAAAACGGTATTGACCGCGGCGGCCCTGGACGGACGGTTCGACGTGTTCCTGCTGGCTTACAATTTTATCCAGGAGGACAACGGCGCCGAAGTCCTGGAGATATGCAAGGAAAAAAACATCGGTACGACATTGATGAAAGTCAACCCCATCGGCAACCTTCCCAGGTTGAGACAGCGTATGGAAGAATTAAAAGCGGAAGGCAAAGAGATACCGGAATATTATCCCCAGTTTGTCGCGAAACTGGAAGATAAAGAAAAAAAGGGGCGTTGGTTTATTGAAAAATACGGGTTGGACAATGCCAAAAAATTGCGGGATGCATCCATCAGGTTTTGTTTGTCCAATCCCAATGTCAATACCGTCTGCTGTGCGTTCAGGAGTTTCGATGACCTGGATGCGTATATTCCCCTTTCCGGCACCCGGTTCAGCGAGCCGGAGAAAAAGGCCCTGGCGCTTTACAAAGAGGGCTGCGGTTCCCTTTACTGCCGCCATGCCTGCGGTTTGTGCGAGCCCTCCTGTCCGCACGGGGTCCCGGTCAATTCCATCATGCGGTACAACCATTATTACGATGCCCAGGGTAAAGAAAAATTCGCCATGAAAAATTATGCCAAACTACCCACCAACGCTGAGAAGTGTGCCCGATGCAGCGGTTACTGTGAATCCGCCTGTCCTTACGATGTCCCCATTCACGGTCTCCTGAACATCGCCCATCGCAGCCTGACCCTGGCCTGAGGGCATCGTTAAAAAAAACTCGCGCCGCGGTCTTACTTTTACCGGGAAAAAGCCGCCGATTAAACCGGTGGAAGGGGGATGAATAACAAAAATTGTTGCGTCCCCCTTTAACGTTTAAAGCATATGTACCGGGGCGCTTAAAAATAGGTTATATCTGTGTTTCAAGATGTGGTTGGAATTATTGCAGCGTAATTAAAAACAATTCATTAAAAAAAAATTGTGTTATTTCCTACGAAAAACCATATTGAATAGCCTTTTTAGCCGTATAATGATAAATGCAACAATTTGGGGGATTTAAAAAAGCTGGGAAAAATGGTACCCTTTATAATCGGACTTTTTGCAGCGATATACTCTCCATAAAACGAGGCATTCTTTTAACTGCTGTAAAACACAAATGTATTTTTAGTTTATAACTTATATTTTTTAATAAATATAAGCGTCATACCGGATTCGGGTAAGTAGATCGCTAAGGGCGGAAGCTTATTCAAAAAATATGTATTCCCGAAAAAAAGATCCGGGACAATTTGAAAAAAAGAATTTTTGCGGAAACCGCCAGGAAGGACGACGGCGACTTTAATTTATAAATAAGAAAAACAGTGAGGAGTAAACCGTTATGAAACAATATTTAGACATCGGGATCAAGGAAGTGTTGAAAAAGTACCCGGACCTGGCCCCCATCCTTGCAGAGTATGATATCAACTGTTACGAATGCAATGGTAACTGCTTGTTTAAAAACATTTTCGAGGAACACAATCTTTCCATGAAAGAGGAAATGGAATTGAAAGCAAAAATGGCCGAGATCATCACCTGAATCCCCAGATGTCACACGTCTCACGTCACATAACACAGCGCGGAGGTTTACCTAATCGTCAAGGGAAAATCCACGGGCCGTACAAATGGGAACCCCGGCATGGAGTCGCCGAAGGCATCTATTTCTGCAATTCTTTTTTTAATGCCATGCCGATCTTTTCCAGGGTGTAAGGCTTTTTAATATACGCCCCGGCGCCCAGCCTGACCGCTTCCTTCACGCGCCGGGTCTCGGAAAACCCGCTGGAAATGATCGCTTTCATACCGGGTTTTATCTTTAGAATTTCCCTGTAGGTATCCAGCCCGTCCATCCCGCGCTCCATGATCATATCCATTACCAATAAGTCCACCTCGTCCGGGTTGGCCTTTACATACTCCACCGCCTCTTCCCCGTTGGGCACACTCCTGACCGAATACCCCAATTCATTCAGCAAAATACCCAGGATTTCACGCTGTTCCTGTACATCGTCGATAACCAGGATACGCTCCCCATTGCCCATATATTCCTCGATGCCCACCGCCTCCAGCCTCTCCGCCGGTGCCTCACGGGTCACGGGGAAATACAATTCGAACGTCGTCCCTTCCCCTTCCTTACTCCCCACATTGATAAACCCGTTGTGATCCTGTACCGTATTCCAGACAATGGCCATACCCAGCCCCGTTCCACTGAGTCCCATTTCCTTTTTCGTATAAAAAGGTTCGAAAATACGCTTGAGGTCTTTCTTCGCAATACCCACGCCGTTGTCCTCTACGATCACGATAACATAATTGGCGATACCGATACTCTCGAACATCTCGTCCGGGTAGAGGTTCCGGGTACTTATCACGATATTGCCTCTCCCCGGGGCGGGCATGGCTTCCGCCGCATTGGCACAAAGGTTCATCAACGTCTTCGTGAGATGGATGTTCGAGCCTTCGATATTCAACAGGTTTTCATTCAGGCGGATATCGATCCGCACCTCCGGGTGACGGCTTGCAAGCCGCTCGAAAACCGGTGATTTCAAGTAATCCCGGATAATATCGTTCCAGTTGACCACTTCCTTTACATCCACCCCGCGCCGGGCCAGGGTCAATAAATCCTGTACGATGGCCGCCGCCCGCTGTCCCGATTTTTTCATCGTCAAAAGGGGTTTGCGCATGGGGCTGTCTTCCGGGAGTTTTAACAGCATGACTTCAGGATAACTCACAATGGCACTCAATACATTATTCAGATCGTGGGCCACTCCCCCCGCCAGCCGGCCGATGGCTTCCATCTTTTCCGACAGCATGAGTTTTTCCTTTAATGCATCTTTCTCTTTTTCCGCCCGTTTTCCATAAATAATACTGGCGATCTGGCCCGAGACGAACTCCAGCATCTCCCTGTCTTTTTCGGTATAAGCCGTGGGATCGCTGTAATGCTGCACCACCACCGCCCCGAATATTTCCTTTTTGAACATTAACGGCACCCCCAGCCAGATTTCCGACGGTGAGCCTATTATGGCGATTTCCCCTTTGGTTTGCAGTTCCGTCATGCCCGCGCGATCGATCAAAAGGGATTTTGCCGTTTGGATAACGTACTCCGTGAACCCTCCCGAGGTCTTTAACGTCCGGCCCGTGTAATCGTCGCGTTCATCCACGAAATAGGGGAAAAAGATCGTATCTTCCCCGGCATCATATAACGCAATATAAAAGTTTTTGGCTTCGATCAACTGGGCTATGGCCGCATGAATGGAACGGTAAATATCATCCTGACTCAAATCCGAATGGGCAATTCGCGCGATCTTATACAACGTCGATTGGAGTAATTCCGCCTGCTGCCGCTCGACGATTTCCCGGTTCAACTGCTCGTTGATCTTTTCCAATCGCCGGTTTCGTTCCCGGAAAGTCCGGGTCCTCAGTTGGAAGAGACCGAATGCCAGGAGAAAGACAACCGCAAGCAGCAGCGGCCGGAACCACCAGGTTTGCCAGAAAGGAGGGAGCATGCGTATCCCTAATTGCGTTGAACTTTCCGCGCCGTCCTGGTTAATACTTTTTACCCTGAACACGTATTCGCCCGGGGGAACGTGCGTATAGTTGGCGATACGGTCCCGTCCGGCACGCACCCAATCCCGGTCGAAACCCTCCAATTTATAAATATACCGGATTTTATCGGGGTCCCGGTATTCCGGGGTCACAAATTCAAAAGAGAAAAAATTTTCCTCGTGGGACAATTCGATCTCTTTTTTTTCCCAAACCGTTATATCGAATCGTACCACCCGGTTAAATTTCCTGAAAGCGGTTATGGTAACGGGGTTAATGTGCAGGTTCGGCTCGATGGCGGCGGGGAAAAAAGAGGTTACGCCTTCGATGCCGCCGAAAAACATTTCACCGGTAGACGTGTTTTTATAATAAGCACCGGAATTAAACTCGTCACCCGGGAGGCCGTCTTTTGTACTGTAGTTACCAAACCTCCGGACCCCGGGATTGAACCGGGACAATCCCCTGGTCGTACTGAGCCACAGATTCCCCCGGTGGTCTTCCAATATCCCGTAAACGACATCGCCTGGGAGACCGTCTTTCTCGGAAAAACGTGTCCATTCATCCGTCTCCGGGTTAAAGCGGTTGAGACCGCCGCCGTCCGTACCGATCCACACGATTCCCGCGGCGGTTACATGGATGGCAAAAATCCGGTCGCTGCTCAGGCTGTTGGGATTAGAGGGATCGCTGTGGTAATGGGAAAATTCATTTTTTCCCGGGTCGAACCGGTTCAGTCCACCGCCGAAAGTCCCGACCCACAATACCGGCTCACCCGGTTTACCATCGGCCATGGGAAACACTTTATCGCTGCTGATGCTTGCGGGGTTGCCGGGGTCGCTGCGGTAATGCGTAAAGGATTTTTTTTGCCGGTCAAACAGGTTCAGCCCGCCCCCCATGGTGGGTATCCACAACCGCCCCCCGGCGTCCTCATGGATAAACCTCACCTTGTCGCTGCTCAGACTGCCGGGGTCCCCGGGATCGTGCCTGTAACGGGTAAAAGTACCCGTTTCCCGGTCGAACGCGGCGACGCCCCCGCCGAGAGTTCCTACCCACAACGTTCCCCCGCGGTCTTCCAGGAGTGCAAAAACACGGTTATCCGCTAAACTCCCGGGGTCCGCGGGGTCATGCAAATAGTGGGTAAAGACCCCTTTTTCCCTATCCAATTTATTGAGCCCCCCGTAATAGGTACCCATCCAGAGAATACCCTTACTATCCTCGTAGACGGCCCTGATATCCTCGTTATTCAAACCGTCGGGCTTAGCGGGGTCCTGCCCGATATGGGAAAACCACTGCCCCCGGGGGTCATATTTATCGATTCCCGCATAGGTTCCGATCCACAATACCCCGGCGGCGTCCTCGAAAATGGACAAAACCCCGTTATGGCTCAATCCGCCCGGGGTATCTTCCAACTGCTTGAACTGGGTGAATGTCTCCCGGTCCGGGTCGAAGAGATTGATCCCCCCGCCATTGGTACCCACCCACAAAATCCCGCCCCCGTCTTCATGGATGCAGGTCACATTATTGTGGCTCAACCCCCGCGGATTCCCGGGTTGAAACATGTACGGCGTAAAACCGCCCGTTTCCCGGTCCATCCGGCTCAGGCCGCCGCCTTCCGTTCCGATCCACAGCACCCCCGCCCTGGTTTCATAAATACAAAGGATACGGTTATCGTTGAGGGATCCCGGCTTCCCGGGTTCATGGATGTACCGTGTCCATTGACCCGTGAGCCTGTCGAACGTATCCAGGCCGCCGCGGGTCCCGATCCACAAATACCCGTCTTTGCCTTCCATGATGGCCGTGATAAAATCCGAGGCCGGGCTGCGCGGGTTACCGGGAATGTGGCGGTAGGCCGTAAATAGCCCGGTTTCCCGGTTGAATTTATTAATACCCCCGCCGCGCGTACCCATCCAGAGAGTTCCCGCGCCGTCTTCACAAATGACCGATACCTCGTTATGGGATAAGCTGTGGGGGTCCCCGGCGTCGTACCGGTAATGGGTAAATATCCCGGTTTCCCGGTCGAATCGATCCAGTCCCCCGTTATAGGTACATACCCACAGGGTCCCGGTTTTATCCTCGTAGAGCGTTCGGATATGGCTGTCCGACAGGGAGGTGGGGTCCGATGGGTCATGCCTGTAAACCGTGAAATCGTAACCGTCGTATTTATTCAGTCCGTCCTGGGTGGCGATCCACAGGAACCCGTTTTCATCCTGGACAATGCAGTTGACCGCGCTCTGGGACAACCCATGTTCCAGCGAAATATGTTCAAAACTCCCGTTGGCGGCCGGCGGGGCCGCGGCAGGCATGTGCAGCGTGTGCAGTGTTTGCAGCAAGACAAGAACAGTAAAGATAAGGCATATCTTCGCCGTCGTCATATGGGACCGTAGTTTCATCATTCATTTATATCAATCCGGGAACCATTTGTCAATAAAAATTGAAAACGGGAATTTTATAAAAATTTTCTTTTTTTCATCGCGGCAGAAATGTTCAATAAGAATGGATTCAGACCGCGATTAAAATTAAAATTTGATTTTTATCGAAAAATTCATTATAATTGGGGGTTAACTAAAATGAGGAAAATAAATGGCAGAAGAATTGTTGAAAAGCATAAAACAGTTAAGCAAAGAACGCGGTATTTCTCCGGATATTTTCTACTCTGCCATTGAAGAGGCATTACTCACTGTAGCCAATAAATATTTCCATAATGAAGCGGATGTTCACGTGGAGATCGATAAAGATCGTGGAAAAATAGAGGTCTACTGTACAAAATTGGTAGTGGACGATATCGAAGACCCCTCCGCGGAAATCAATTGGAAAGAAGCGATAAGATTCGATTCCAAAGCAAAAGTCGGCGATGAAATACGAATCTTCCTGCCCGGTGAAACACTGGGAAGGGTCGCCGCTCAAACCGCCAAACAGATCATAATGCACAAAGTCTTTAAAGCGGAACAACAGAAAATATATAACAGGTATCTGCCGCTGACCGGGACTCTTCTCTCAGGAGAGGTCAACCGGATCGAGAAAAACAATATTATCATCTCCCTCGATATCGGGGAAGCCATCCTGCCCCCCAAGGAATTGTCACCCAAAGACATCTTCCGGCGGGGCGATATCGTCAAATTCTATATCAAACGTGTCTTTCCCGAAGGGAAAGGGCCTCTTATCCTGGGCACCCGGTATATGAACGATTTTGTCGTGGAACTCATTAAGATGGAAGTCCCGGAAGTGGCCGAAGAAATTGTGAAAATCTTTTCAATCTCAAGGGAACCCGGCTTTAAAACAAAAGTCGCCGTTTATTCCACGGATAAAACCGTGGACCCGGTGGGCGCCATCGTCGGGATGAACGGGAACAGGGTCCTCTCCATTACAAAAGAATTAAGGGGCGAGAGGATCGATGTGATTGCCTGGAACAGTACACCGGAGCGTTTTATCGCCTCCGCCCTGACCCCGGCGGAAACCGTAAAAGTTAATATCGTCGATCGAAATGAAAATAGAGCTGAAGTTACCGTCACCGACGATACCCTTTCCGCGGCTATCGGGAAAAAAGGTATCAATATCAAATTGGCGTCCAAATTAACCAAATGGAATATCCAGTTAACGAACCGGATGGGAAACAGGGCGGAAAATACCCAAAAAAAACTGTAGGTGGAGGAGGATCAACCGTATGCAGAATATTAAACTACATGAGGCCACGAAGCAATTCGGCATCTCAAACAAGCTGGCTATGTTTTTCCTGGAGAAAAAGAACGTTCCGGTTAAATCGCATTCGTCCGTTATCTCTATGGAGCAACTGGTTCTACTTCGCGAGTTCTCCGAAAGAAAAGAAAAATTTTCCGATATCACCCGGGAATTCAATAATATATTGAGAGAAGAAAAACGAAAGAAAAAAGAACAAAAAGAAAAACTCGAAGGAAAGGGAAGCGAGGACATTAAAACCGTTACGGAAGTTAAAGCGCCGCCGAAAGAGGTAGCCGTTACAGAAAAAATCAGACCCGAAGCACCCGAACCCGAACGAAAACCCGAACC
>Ga0210082_1000221_pt1 | contig 11874 bp, 12 predicted proteins | sample White_ThreeSqA_D_2_FD_185592 | JGI IMG/M metagenome (GOLD analysis project Ga0210082, IMG submission 185592) | Wetland microbial communities from the San Francisco Bay, California, USA, that impact long-term carbon sequestration -... | ecosystem: Environmental > Aquatic > Marine > Wetlands ... | reverse complement strand
GAGACGGCTTTATCGATAAGCGCCTTGTTTTTCGTTTTATATTCGAGGAAAAAACTGAGTACCGAGTGCTTGACCATGGGCACATCGAGTATGTGGCGCAAAAGGTCTTTGATGTCTTCGTTATCATCGCCGAGGTAGAAATGATCGTCCGGTTTTTCTCTCTCCCGGATAAACATTTCGCCGTGGTTGCAGAGGAGCCAGTGCAGGGAAAGGTTAAATTCGTCTTTAAGCGTGACAAGGGCGGAGACGCCGGGGAAGATGTCCCCGATCTCGATCCGCGAATAATTGGCGCGTCCGACTCCCATATAAGGCGCCAGCCGTTCCTGGGTGTACCCTATTTTTTTCCTGAACCGCCGCAGACGTTCCCCCACATCTTTTTTTAACTTTTTTTTCATCGGTACATTCTCCTTTTATCGTTTCGGGGACGACTCCCATCCCCCACAGTAGGATAAATTTACATTATAACGGCAAACAAAGTTTTGTCAAGATTGAAAATCCATTCGCAATTATAAACGTTCTTATGCTATAATGACGACCTATCTGTTTAACTGTTTTTATAAGGAGCGAAACAAAAATGTCAATCAGTACAAAAACGGGTGATAAAGGGAAAACAAGCCTCTGGTCCGGCGAACGGGTACAAAAGAACAGCCGTCGCGTCGAAGCCTACGGGACCGTGGATGAACTGAACTCCACTATAGCGGAAGCCAAACACCTGGTAAAATCGGAAAGAGTGAGGACCGTCATCGTGGAAATCCAGAACGACCTTTTCCGCGTGGCCGGGGCACTGGCCTCTACGGGCGATTACGCCTACCCGGTAACGACGGAAGACGTGGAACGCATTACCGGGTACGTTCACGAATTTGAAAGAGAAGTGGAACTGACGGGCTTTGTGATCCCGGGAAATACGATCCAATCGGCAAAACTGGATGTCTGCCGCACCGTTGCCAGACGCGCGGAACGGCGAATCCTGACGCTGACGGAAGAGGAAAACGTGCCGGAACCGGTCAAAAAATACGTGAACCGCCTCTCCGACCTCATCTATATGCTTGCCCGTTTCGAAGAAAAAATAGAAAATAAATTGGAATTCAAAAAGTGGTGACCTCCCGCTTTTGGGTCACGATTTGGTGCCAGACCAAAAGTAACAGACCAAAAGTAACACTCTAAGAACTTTTTTCACGTTTCGGTTTGAATTCTGACGTTTTTCATACACCGCCAATCGTAAAATTTAAGAGGAGCCGCGCCGCGGCCTTGATTTTATGGGCATTTTCTAGTACAGTATAAACTGTAACGTACAATGATAAAGAAGACCGGGTTATTATTGCTCCTGATGTGGGCCGTGCACGTGCTCCTGTGGGGAAGCGGCAGGGGAATCGCGTACCTGCAAAACATCCGTTACTATACCTACGACGACTACACCCGCGTGGTACTGGATTTGTCCTCCTCATTGAAAATCCGTGAAAAAGTACTGCCGGGTGAAAAAAAACACCGCCTCTATTTCGACCTGGAACGGTGCGACTTTGCACGGGGATACCCGGATGATAAAAAAAAAGAGATCGCGATTGAAACCGGTCATTTGCAGCGCATACGCATTGCCAAACGAAACCGGTTACAGGTAAGGGTGGTCTTCGATTTCGATAAAATTGAAAAATATACCCTCTTTTACCTGAACTCACCCTTCCGTATCGTATTCGATATATTCCAGGAAGCGAACGGAGACGGTGAAGGAGATGTGACTGTTAACGATCCCGCCCGGCCCATCGATAATAAATACTCCATTGTACGGCAATTGGGCCTGGGCGTACGCACTATTGTCATCGACCCGGGTCACGGCGGCAAAGACCCGGGGACGGCAAACCGGGTATTGGGGCTTTACGAAAAAGAACTCACCCTGGATATTGCCAAACGGTTGAAGACCCTGCTGGAAAAACACCCTGAATATACCGTTATGCTGACCCGCGACCGGGACCGCTACATGACATTGGAAGAACGCACGGCCATAGCCAATTCAAAAAAAGGAGATATTTTCATCTCCATTCATTTAAACTCCGCGCCCCGGAAATCGGCCAGGGGAATCGAAAGCTATTACCTGAGCATGACCACCGATTCCTGGGCCATGCAGGTGGCCGCACTGGAGAATAAGATCAACGGGAAATCCATCGGCCAGATGGATTCTATTATCGAACAAATCGTCAAACACGCAAAAATTTCCGAGTCGAAGGCTTTTACCGAATTCATCCAAGCAAATCTCGTGAAGGGTTTAAGAAGAACCTATAACACCATCGATGACCTGGGCGTCAAAAAAGCACCGTTCTTTGTACTTGCAGGGGCACGGATGCCGGCGGTACTGGTGGAAGTATCTTTTCTCAGCAATCACAACGAGGGAAAGCGGTTGAAAACATCCGCTTACCGTTATTCCATTGCCGAGGGATTGTACGAGGGAATTATTTCTTATATAAAAAGTTTGGGAAAGAAATGAAACTTTTTAGTAAAAACGTGCGTCTAAAAAATGATAAGGCCCCTGGTAGGGGCACCCTACAAAATGTGCAAGGAGGTACAAAATGAAAATGAAGAAAGTAGGAATGGTTGCCGGGATAAGCTTCCTGGCAGGTGCGATTTTTTTCGCACTGTCGTTCGGGTTCTTACAGAAATCCGATAGCAACGAAACCGTATTGAACACACCTGTAGTGCGGGCAGAATCAGGCGAAGCAGCGGAACCGGCGCTTCAAGATGCACCGTTAAAAATCACGGGGCTGAATTTTGCGCCCCTGGTTAAAAAAGTAAAACCCGCAGTGGTCAAAGTAATGTCGGAGAGCATACGGGAAAGACGATTCGGCAGCCTCATGGAACGCTTTTTCGATATGCCCGAGAGCAACCGCAGGGAACGGGTACCGGGAGTGGGTTCCGGGTTCCTGATCTCCAAAGACGGCTACATTATCACCAATAATCATGTGGTCAGTAAAGCCATCGATGTGAAGATCAAAACCCTGGACGACAGGGAATATAAGGCCAAAATAATCGGTACCGACCCCAAAACCGACCTGGCACTGCTGAAGATCAAGGCAAATGATCTGCCTCATATCGAGTTGGGTGATTCCAACAAAGCGGAGGTAGGCGATTGGGTATTGGCTATCGGTAACCCCCTGGGCCAGGACCTGACGGTAACCGCGGGTATCATTTCCGCCAAGGGCCGGCAGTTGGGATTGGCACAGTACGAAGATTTCCTTCAAACCGATGCCGCCATCAATATGGGAAATTCCGGTGGACCGCTGATCGATATGGAAGGAAAAGTAGTGGGTATCAATTCCGCCATCCTGGCGCCGTCGGGTGGAAATGTGGGTATCGGTTTCGCCATACCCTCCGCCATGGCTCAAAAGGTGATTTCCGACCTGAAAACCAAAGGACGCGTGGTGCGCGGATTCCTGGGTATCAACATCGATACGATGAGCGATTCCGAGGCCGAGGAACTGGATTATCCCGGCGGCGGTGTCCTGGTGACCAGGGTAGACAAGAATTCGCCCGCCGAACAGGCCGGACTGAAACGATACGACATTATCGTCAAAGTCAACGGCAGCCGCGTGAAAAAAGGCGAAGAACTGGCCACCCGTATCGCGGAAGTCAATCCCGGCGACGAAGTAACCCTGGAAATATACAGGAAAAGTAAAAAAATGACGGTCACCGTAACTGTCGGTGAGGCACCGGAAACCGAGATATTCCGGCCCCAGGAAGAGAACGAACGAACATTCGACCTGGGAATGGTGCTTGTGGATAACTCGCCTGAACTGGCAAAGGAATACGAATTGAAAACCTCCCGCGGCATCCTGGTGAGACGGGTGGAAAGAGACGGTATTGCCGCCCAAAACAACATCCGCAGGGGAGATGTTATCCTGGAAGTCAACCGGAAGGAAGTTGACAGCGTCAGTGATTTTCGTAAGATCATCTCCGGGAAAAAACCGGGGTCGCTGATAATGCTGTGGATAAACAGGGACGGCGATGAAGGAATCGTAAGGTTCCGGCTGCCGGAATAAGCGAGTAACCGGATGATCTTTTACAAAACCGTTTCCTCGGGCAACGATTTCCTCCATATCGATACCGGCGATTTGAAGGAAGTCGGCGCCCGGGAAGAGGCATCCGGTGATAAAGGCCACATGGCCCGGCGGTTGTGTCACCGCCGGGCCGGTGCCGGTGCCGACGGTCTCATCTTCTATACCGTGAGGGAAAAAACCGTGGATTTCAGGATATTTAACCGGGACGGTACCGAAGCGGAATTGTCCGGCAGCGGCATGGCCGGGTTGTCCGCGGTGCTCATCCACCTGCGGAAATTCAAAAACCAGGTCACCCTGAATACCCGGGTCGGGACAAAAACCCACCATTTGTTGGAACATAAGGGAAATGATTTCACCCTGAAGATCGAGATCGGGGAACCGGATTTTACCGACGCCGGTTTTTTCCCTTTCCTGGGAGAAGGACGGGCGGAATATGTTTTTAACGATTTCACCTTTTACCCCGTATCCGTCGGTAATCCCCATGCCGTCATCCTGTTGGATAAGCCGCTCCCGGGAAAGGACCTGGAACGAATAGGAGAAATGTTCGAGGGCGGCGGGATTTTTCCCCGGAAGACAAATGTGGAGTTGGTTCAATTTAAAGATGCGGAGAATTGTGAGGTTTATTATTACGAGCGGGGGGTGGGGCCGACACTTTCATCCTCCACGGGGAGTGCGGCCGTTTTTGCAATTCTACAAAAATTAAAAATTATCCGGGACCGGTTGACCATTACCTCGGGTGGTGGTACAATAAATATTTACGGAAACGGACGTATTTTTCTTAAAAACAACGTCCGCATAGTATATAAAGGAAATTATATGGGTTGGTAAAAATGAATAAACGACGTATTCTTATTTTTTTCATTGTCCTGGCTGTTTTTTTTGTCCCGCTGCGGGCCGACAAGCTTACCACCGTGGACCGCAAAGAGTATGAAGGCAAGATGGTTGCCTTTAAGTACAGCACGATTTACTTTAACGTCTACAAGTTCGGTAAGATCTACCAGACCCGGCGATTCCCGATGTACGAGATCTGGAAAATCGAATTTAACAACCCGAGGGACGGCCTGGAGTCTTCCTTTGAGATGGAGTCCCCGTATAAAAAATTAAGACGGGGAAAACACTCCAAAAAGGTCACGTTGGGCGCAAATGAGAAATGGGTGGATACCGGTATAACGCTAAAAATGGGTCATGAAATCCTATTTTCCGCTTCCGGTTCCATTTTTATCGATAAAGACACCCAGGTCTATCAAAACGGGGAATCCACGCTCAATTGGAACAACAAAAAACCGCTCCCCAATCAACCCACCGGTGCGATCATTGCCAGGGTGGGGAAACGGGGTGAACCGTTTTATGTCGGGGATGACAAGGCCCCGTTCCAAATTAGCCAGAAAGGTGATTTGTTCATCGGCATCAATGATTTCGATTTCTCCGACAATTCCGGCCAATTCACCGTCACCATTTATTATTAGCCGGGCACTTCCCTTTAAACCTTTTTCCTAAAGTGCCGATAAAGAGTATAGATGAGAAAATTAATTATTTTATTATCGGTATCCGTTTTGATTACCGGCTGTACCGCGATGTATCGATACAGGTACCCCGGCAGTACGGCAAGGGATATCCGCATTAAAGACCTTGCGCTGCCCCTCAACGATTCCCTCAGGCGTCCCTCGTTGAAAAATAAAGAGATCGCGATATTGACCTTTGTAAACCTGAACAACCTGGAAGAAGCCGAACCGTTGGGACGGCATTTACAGGAAAAACTCGGCCATGCCCTTTTTGAACTGGGGTTCCGAATCATCGAGATTCGGCTGGGCAAAGATATTCGTTTCCAACCCCTGGTCGGGGAGTTGGACCTGACGCGGGTAAAAGAGTTACTCAGGCGGTCCGAGTTCCCGGAGATAGAATCCCTGGTAATGGGGACCTACCTCGATGCCGGTGATTATGTTTACGTGAATGCCCGGCTGGTGGAACTGTCGAACAGTACGGTCAAAGCCAGCAGTGAGATAAAAATCCGGAAGGGGGAGTACCTTTACAAGTTGTTGAACATGGAAGAGGACGATTCCGCCGGGAAATCCGATGTTTACGAACGGTTCCCCCTTAAAACGGGAAAAAGCAGGTAATCACATTTGTATTTTTCTTCGTGCGCTTCGTGTCCTTCGTGGTGAAAAAATCAAAATGAGAAATGGTGCTTCCTCTTGACAATTGTTTCGGTATCAATTACAATCTTGAACTGTGAAGAGTAAAAGTAGGTACAAGCTAACGTATCGTCATAAAATCGAAATAAGCAGCGAGAAATACCGTAATGTATAAAATAGGATTGACCGGAGGCATTTGCACGGGAAAAACGTTCATCCTTAACATCTTTAAGGAATTGGAGTGTTATACCATCCGTGCGGATGACATTGCCAGGAATATCATTTTTTCCAACAATTCGGAGATTCTTAAAGAGATCATAAAGGTTTTCGGTGAAGATATCTACGACGAGAAGAACGGCCTGGAAAAAGAAAAATTTACCCGCCTCCTGTTTGAAGACCAGGATAAACGGAATTTTATCAACAATATGGTCCACCCCCAGGTAACGGCGGAACGGAAAAATATAATCGAAAGTCTCGAGGAATCCAGTGTCTATGACTTTTTTATATACGAGTCCGCCCTCCTGGTGGAAGCCGGGATTTACAAAGAATTCGATAAGGTAATCGTTGCTTATACCACCCCGGAAGAACAGTCACAGCGGTTGATGGAGAGGGACGGCATCGGCCGGGAAGAAGCGGACCACCGGATCAAGGCCCAATTCCCTTTGAGCGAAAAATTGAAAGTCGCCAATTATACGATCGATACCACCGGCTCCCTTGAGAATACAAAATCAAAAACACTGGAAACGTTTCACCTGATGAAAAAAGATTTGAAAATTTTGTGATTTGTGATAGAATAAATTTTTAAAATTATTTGATATAAATAAAACCAGGGATTTTTTAAAATGGAAAATGAACGGGTCAAAGCCGCTTTAGTGGTATTGGGTTTGAGAGAGGAGGCTTCCGTCACGGAGATACGGGCCGCCTACCTGACAAAGACGACTCACCGGAACTTTCAAGAGGTCATCCTCGCGGACGAGCACCTGGAAAAGGAATTCGTCAAGTATTATAAATCGTATATTACATTATTAAAGCATTATTCGGAATCGGAAAGCGAGGACCTGAGTTATTATCCCCCGGACCAGATCGTCAGGTTTCACTTTAACCAGGGGCTTTATTACCTGATCAACCAGGATTATATGAAAGCCATGGAGAAGTTCCAGATCGCCCACAACATTGACAAGAAAGATGTCCTGGTATTGCTCTACATGGGAATCCTGCTGATTAAACGGAAGAATTATTATGCGGCGGAGAAATATTTCCTGGATGCGATCAAGATAGATAAAGAGAATTTCGATGCCTGGTATTACCTGGGTGAGACGTACCTTAAGGCGGAAGAATTGAGGAAAGCGTTAAATATGTTCGATACGGCCAGGAACCTGAACCCTTCACGGAAAGAGGTGTCGTTTAAGGTCAGGGAGTTAAAAGCAAAATTGGCGGCCAGAACCCCGGCGGCGAAAAAACCCTCCTTTCTCACCCGCCTCTTCAAAAAATCCTGACCCCGCCCCGCCCCGCCCCGCGGCGCGGGGAGCCTATTAACAAAAGTTTTTCGGGGGTCCAGGGGGCGGCTTTTCAAAAAAGCCCCCTGGTCGCCGAAGGCATAAAAATAATCAATGAACAACCAATTTGAAACAAACGAACGGTTTGCACGGCAAATGGATGCGGAAGACCCCCTGGCGCTGTTCCGCGACAGGTTCCATATCCCGGGGGGCACCGTTTACCTGGACGGTAATTCCCTGGGGCTCATGTCCCGGGATTCGGAAGAATCGATCGACAGGGTCATGGCGGAATGGAAACGGCAGGCCATCGGCGGTTGGATGGATGCCGCCCCCCCCTGGTTCTACCTGGCCGAGACCCTGGGTGCCGCGGCGGCGGAACTGGTGGGCGCCGCCCCCGGGGAAGTCGTGTGTACCGGCACGACCACGGTTAATCTCCATGCGCTGGTAAGTACTTTTTACCTTCCCCGGGGCAAAAGGATCAAAATCCTGGCGGATGAACTTAATTTCCCTTCGGATATCTACGCCCTAAAAGGGCAGATCAAACTGAAGGGATTGAATCCGGAAGAGCACCTGGTCCTGGTCCCTTCGCGTGACGGCCGCACATTGGAAGAGGACAGCATCGCTGCATCCATGACCGGTGAAATCGCCGTTGCCCTTTTACCCTCCGTATTGTACCGCAGCGGTCAATTGCTGGACATCCCGTATCTTACGAAAAAGGCGCATGAAAAAGGAATTATCATCGGTTTCGATTGTTCTCATTCCGTGGGGGCGGTGCCCCATCGATTCGATGAGTGGGGAGTGGATTTTGCGTTCTGGTGCAGTTACAAGTACATGAACGGCGGACCCGGCAGTCCGGCGTTTCTCTATGTCAATAAGAAACATTTTCAAAGGGAACCCCTGATGGCCGGATGGTTCGGGTATGTGAAGGAGAAACAGTTCGATATGGCATTGGATTTCCGGCACGCCCGATGTGCCGGTGGGTGGCAGATTTCCACACCCCAGGTGGTAAGTACCGCGGGCGTGGAGGGTGCGTTGAAGGTATTCAGGGAAGCGGGAATCGAGCGAATCCGGGAGAAGTCGGTGCGGTTGACGAACTATTTTATTTACCTCGCGGACCGGCTGCTGCCCGCGGATACCTACAATATAACGATCGGTTCGCCCCGCGAACCGGGGCGCCGAAGCGGGCACGTGGCCCTGGAAGGCGGCGACAGGATGTGGTTAATTTACCAGGCGTTGAAACACCACGGCATTGTTCCTGATTTTCGCCCGCCCGATGTTATCCGGTTTGCACCGGTTGCACTGTACAACACGTTTCACGATGTTTGGGAAACCGTTCACTGTTTGAAAGAGATCATCGATAAGAAAGAATACGAAGGGTTCACCAACGAACGAAGCGCGATTACCTGAGTGAGGAAACCGCTATTGATATTTCAATACACCGGGGGATCGTTTTTTCCCGGGCAGGTTATCTTTTAAAAAGCCGAAGTTCGTGATAAAAAGCCCCACCAAACTGATAAGCATGAAATTTAATTCCACCGTACTCATCGAGAGCAGTAACACGATCGCCAGGATGAAATTTGCAATCCCTTTAAAAAATTCCAACCAACCTGTCTGATATTCTTTTTTCATAATAAACCTCCAATTCAAAAACGAACCGATGCTTGAGGGTCATAATATAGTATCGAAAGGGAAAACAGTCGCCCTGTCTTATAGATCGGGGCCACTTTTCTTTTAAACCCTTTATTGGAAGGAAATTCCAGGAGTTCCGATTTATATTTCGGGAAATGGGGCGGCGCCGCGGAAGCTCAGCCCTCCTTGCACGGCCCCGGGTTTTTCCTATGTTATGGGCTTCATCTCAAAAGCTTGTTTTTTTTGCACGCTTTTTTGGGGTATTAGTAAAAAAGGGAGGATTTGCATAAAACCGCGTTTGAGGCTAAAATAATAACATGAAAAATCTACACGTATCCGGCTACCTCCATTTCCTGCCGGTGGAAAAAGATATCCATGTCGGCTGGAACCGCTATTTCCCCTCGATCTTCATCCTGAACGGTGCGGCCCTGGAATTAATGGACCGCATCGCGCACGACAAACCGATTGAAACGGATGAAGAGATCGAAGCAATTTTGAAGGAATTTAAAAAATATAAATTCCTCTACGAAGGGGACTTCCCTGACGGTGACCCTTCCCGGAAGGATTTCGAAAACATGGTCCGGGAGGAAGTCAAAAAACCGGACCGTTATGCCGAAGCGTTCTTCAAAGAGGAAAAGGCCTACGAGGACTTAAAGATCTCCAGGTAATTAAAGGCGCCTTTTTTGATCGCTTCCACCACGCTGGGGATGGTGGCGTTGGCAGTGACGATAATTGTTTTGGATGCCAGTTTTTCCTGGAATTGATCGAACAGGCCGATGCTGTTCCCATCCGGTAATTTCAGGTCCAGTATCACCGCATCGTAGTTTCCATGCTCGATTTTCTGGGCCGCGGCTTGAAAGGTGGCGGCTTCATCCACCTGGAATTGGTGGAGTTCGAGTTGGGTTTTGAGTATTTCCCTCAACTGGACCTGATCCTCGACCAAAAGTATTTTCATTGCTCTTTCTCTCTTCAAATAAATATTATCAGGCGATAAGGATACCACATTTCTTACTTTTAATCCAATCCGAAATCGGGAACGTACCGGCTGCCCGGGTACAACGAAACAGCAGGGCAGCCGGTACACGGTATAACGTAATATAATGTAAATAACGTATATTATGATCCGGTTATTTTTCTATTTCTATGGGTTCCCGGGGACCGACGGAAATGATCACGGGTTTCTTCATTAAACCGTTGTCGCTTTCCCGGATAAATACAAAGGCATAGTCACCGAGGAACGGGGCACCGGCATGCCAGTAAAAAATTCCATTATCCGTATCCAGGGTCGAACCCACGGGCAGCGGCAGGTAGCTTTCCCCCGCTTTCATGTAACCGGCGGCGAGGTTGGGGATGTGGAGTTCCACCCGGCCCAGTTGGTCGATCCGTATACGATCGACACCGGCGACGGAGGGTTCGATACCCACGAGCCCGGCATCTTCTCGATACCCGGTTCTATACTTGAGGGGGATGGCGGAATCGACGGGCAAGCGGTCGAATTGACCGGGGTCGAGGTTGTACGGCCGGTTAATGGGTTCTCCCATTTGAACGGCCGGCAACCGGTTGGAGTTTGAAATGTTGAAGTAACGGCTGCCGATGCCGTCGGCATTTTTCCCGGAGTCGGTGGCCACCCAGAAAATGGAGTGCAGCCCGTTGGTGTATTTGGAGGTATCGAAATCGAAATACCCCAGGGCCCCGTTGGAATTGGCATAACCGGGGAATAAGGTCGCGATATCGGACCGGTACACATTGTACGTGACGTGGCCTTTATAGGCGCCGTCAATGTACACACCGATGGTGGAACCGTCGGTGGGGAGCGAGTTGGGCTGGGGTGTCAACGCCCAACCGCTATTCCGGAAACTGGAACCGGATGCATCCCCTCCGGGAGAAGGAGCGTCGATGGCGCCGAAGGGTTTGACCGCATTGGCGTTGTCGCAGTATATGGTCTTGCTGCCCAGGGTGGTTTCTTTCCCGGCGATGTCCGTGGCGACGGCGTGCAATTTATACGTGCCGTTACCGCCGTTGGGTAAGAAATTGGTCAACAGCATGTACCCCCACCCGGCCCGGGACGCCCAGGGGTATTGAGAATAATAGGCGGCGATATCGGGACGCGCACCGTCCACGAAGATGGCATCCCCGACATAGATAAGGTTATTCGTTTCTCCCCGGTATATTTTGACGCTTTCCACGCCGCTGTCATCCAGGGCCCAGCCGGTGACGGCGATACTGCTTTCGACGTTGGCCCCGGCCACGGGGGTGGCGAACTGACCGAAGGGTGGACTGGTCTCGGAGAGACCGCCGCCGGTGGCAACCTCATCCCACTCGAAGGACTTGTAATAACCCCCGGTACCCCCGGCGTAACTGGCAAAGGGAAAGCTCACGTCAAAGGGCGCCATGTCACCCGGCGCAATGGCACTGGTGGAACCCCCGTAGCTGCTCCCGTCTACATAACTGTAATCCACGTCCCGGGGATAGGCCCCGGTGGTATCCATGCAGGCGAAATAGACCTTGGTGAAATACGTCAGGTAATTTTTACTGAAATTCATCAGGTTACCGTAAAATTCCATATCGCCCCAA
>Ga0210082_1000220_pt1 | contig 11878 bp, 9 predicted proteins | sample White_ThreeSqA_D_2_FD_185592 | JGI IMG/M metagenome (GOLD analysis project Ga0210082, IMG submission 185592) | Wetland microbial communities from the San Francisco Bay, California, USA, that impact long-term carbon sequestration -... | ecosystem: Environmental > Aquatic > Marine > Wetlands ... | reverse complement strand
GGATAAAGAAACGGATAAAGAAACGGAAACGGAAGAGGATAATCCCGGACTTCAATGATCTTTAATAATATTATCGAGGCACTTTCAACATTTTATTTGAGCGATGTCATCGATATATTTTTTCTTTTCCTGCTTTTCTATTACCTGTTGTTGTTGATCAAGGGGACCAAGTCCTACCAGATGGCGGTGGGACTTCTTTCCATCGGGGTGTTTTCGTTCCTGGCGGATGCGTTGGAGTTGACCGCTTTTTCCTCGATTCTCAACAATTTCCTGACCTACCTGATTTTCGCCATTATCGTATTGTTCCAGGATGAGCTGAGGGAAATGCTGACGGAGATCGGGAGCCGGATACGCACCAAGTATAATCTTGCCGCCAAATCCGGGATAATGGATGAAGTCATCAACACCACCGTGGCATTGTCATTGGCCAGGGTAGGGGCGATCATCGCCATCGAACGCGAGATCAAGGTGAAAAATTATGTGAACCGCCCGGTGAAGATCGATGCCATTGTGAATAAAGATTTGTTGTTGACTATTTTTACACCCAATTCGCCGCTGCACGACGGTGCCGTGGTGATCAGCAAGGACAGGATAGATGTGGCGCGGTGTTTTTTTCAATTACCGCCGCTGTTGGAATTGAGTCCCGGGGGGACACGGCACCTGGCCGCCATCGGTATTACCCAGCAAACGGATTGTATCGCCATCGTGGTATCCGAGGAAACGGGAAAGATTTCGCTGGCCGTTCACGGCGAACTCATCCGGGGACTGGACCGGGAAGGGTTAAAGAACAGGCTGGCGCATTATAATGTGTGACGAAACATGAGGGACGAGGAATAGCGGACGATGAATGTGAAGAGTTTTGTAACCAATAACTTCGGTTTGAAGATAACGGCCCTGGTACTGGCGTTTTTCGTATGGGCCATGGTCACGGGGAAGGAGCGCTCTTTTTCGGAAAAAACGTTCGACGTTAACGTGGAATACTTTAATATGACTGAAAATATCGATGTCAGCAGTGTAAGACCGGATAAAGTCCGCCTGGTGGTGAAAGGCACGTCGAAACAGATGGCGGATTTGACTCCCGAAGATTTTAAAATTAAATTCGATTTAAAAGATATCACCGAAGCCACCCGCCTTAATTTTTTTACCGAGGATCACCTCCAGTTCCCCACGGCATATGAAGGGCTTCAATTGATAGCGGTCCATCCCCGGATGATCGAATTGACCCTGAAAAAATTCCTGACCAAATTCGTGGAAGTAAAAATCCGGTATGTGGGGAAATTGAAAAAAGGTATAGTGCTGTACGAACGGAAAGTGGTCCCGGAGAAAGTCAGGATCACCGGCTATAAATCGCAGATCGCCGAGGTTAAGATGGTGGAGGGGGCCGAACCCATCGTTCTCGATGATATCGAGGGGAATAAATCGGTCAGGGTCCCGCTGAAAAAAGGAAAAGAAATTTTACGCTTCGAGGATACGGATACGGTTGAAGTTTTCCTGACCGCTGAGAACAGGAACAGGAAAGAGAGTGAGGATAAGAAGGAGAATGGACAGTCCGGCGAAAAAGACAAAAAATAGGTTGTTCGGGACCGACGGTATCCGGTCTACTTTCGGGGAGTATCCGCTGGACAGGGAGTCCATAATCAAACTGGGCAATGCGCTGGACCGGCTGCCACAGGGAAACAAGATCGTTATCGGCAGGGACACCCGCCGGTCCGGGGAGGAGATCGTTCGACTCCTTGCCTCGGGTAAAACGGGTGGGATGGAACTCTACGACCTTGGCGTCATACCCACCCCGGGGCTTTCGTACATCACGGACCATGGGGATTTCGATTACGGTATTATGGTTACCGCTTCCCACAATCCCTGGACGGATAACGGTATTAAGATATTCAAAAGTGACGGTGAAAAGATTCTCGAAGCCCTGGAGCGGCAGGTGGAGGAATTCTTTTTCACCATGGACAGGGCAACGGCCGTAACCCGCGCGGTCGTACCCGCGGATCCCGGGGCCGGGGCCGTTTACAGGGATTTTTTATCCGGGGCGGCCGGGCAATTGGCGGCGTCGGCGGCGTCGAGACAAAGGACCTTTAAGATCATATTGGATTGTGCCAACGGTGCCGCCTTCGAGGAGGCCCCCGCGGTTTTCGGGGTTTTACGGCGGGCGGGATTCGATGTGGAGGTGATGGGGAACCTGCCGGACGGTAAGAATATCAATCTCCGGTGCGGTTCCACTCACATGGATGAATTGGCCGGCCGGGTAAAGGCGAAGGGGGCGGACCTGGGCATTGCTTTCGACGGCGACGCCGACCGCGTACTCATGGTGGACCGGGAAGGACATATCCTGGACGGAGATCATACCCTCTATCTTATTGCGAAATACTTCCTGGAAACGGACGAAAACTTTAATAAAACCGTGGTGGGAACAGTGATGGGCAACCTTGGGCTGGAGAAGGCCCTTAACGGCATGGGGATTACCTATGTCAGAACGGATGTCGGCGATAAGTATGTTTACGAGGAGATGAAAAACCGGGATGCCCTCCTGGGTGGCGAGCAGTCGGGGCATACGATTTTGAGGGCGCTGCAAAAAACCGGGGACGGTATCCTGACGGCCCTTTATTTTCTCAGGGCGCTTTTTTATTTCGACATGGAACCCGGGGACGTATTCCGCGCGCTGCGGCTGTATCCCCAGGAGATGAAGAGTATAACCGTCCGGGAGAAGCCTCCGTTGGAAAACTGGGCCGAATTGAACCGCGAGATCGAGACGTTCAATGCCGCCCACGGGACCGGTTCCCGGGTATTGATCCGGTATTCCGGTACCGAGCCCAAAATTCGCGTGATGATCGAATCCCGGGATAAGGCCGTCATCCGTGAGAACATGGGAAAATTCGAAGAATTCATAAAATCAACCATAGGAATATGAGATGATTAGCCACAAAGGCACAAAGGCACAAAGGGTTTTTATAAAAATACCTTCGTGTCTTTGTGCCTTCGTGGCTAAAAATAGAAGGAGAAAAACATGAGATTAGGGGTGAATATAGACCATATTGCGACGCTGCGTCAGGCGAGAATGACCAATGAGCCGGACCCGGTTTATGCCGCCGTAATTGCGGAGTTGGCCGGGGCCGACGGGATTACCGTTCATTTGCGCCAGGACCGCAGGCACATGCAGGAGAGGGACCTGGAACTGCTGCGCCAGGTGATCAAGTCCAAATTAAACCTGGAAATGGCCATATCCATGGAGATGGTCAAGATTGCGCTGCGGCACAAGCCGAATATTTGCACATTGGTGCCCGAGACCGCCGAGGAGGTCACCACTACCGGCGGCCTGGACGTGTTGATGTATGGGGAGAAGATCGAGGAAGTGGCGGGAAATTTGAAAGCCGCCGGCCGGGAGGTCTCTATCTTCGTGGACCCGGACATCGAACAGATAAAAGCCTGTTACAAGCGGGGGATCAAGGTCATCGAGATCAACACCGGCGAGTATGCCAAGGGGTGGAACAGCAGTTACGGCACATTGGAATTGGATAAGATAAAAAAGGCCGTGGCCTATGCCGAAAAGACCGGTTTCAAAATACTCGCGGGGCATGGGTTGACCTATCAGAACGTGGGGCCCATCGTGGCAATCCGGGAGATCGGGGAGTTGAACATCGGTCATTCCATCATTGCCAATGCCGCCCTCATCGGCCTTGAGAACGCCGTCAAACGAATGAAAGAACTGATCAAGTAAGATATCTTGCCACGAAGACACGAAGACCTTTGTACGGTACTCGCCAATACGTTACTCGCCTGACCCCATTTTTTTATTTCTTTATTATTTTTACCTTCGTGTCTTTGCGCATTGGCGGCTAAAATTGTAGGGTCAGGGGGGTTACCGTACTGTTCCCAAATCGTTTACCAATGCGACTAACCCGGTTTGGTAAAAGTACGTCTTTTTTTGAAATGTACAACTTTAGTTGTACAAAAAAGCCATTTTATTTTCCACCCGAATATACAACTTTCGATGTATTGACAATGCCCCCCGCTTAAATTACTATTGCCTTTTAAAACGCTATTAATGTCTAACAACTTATCCCGGTCGATTAAAAGGAGGAGGTAGTAACGTCATGAGACACATTAAGCTTTTGTTGGTTTTTTTGTTGGTTTTCGGTTTGACCTGTGCCTTTGCCGCGAAAAAAGACGGTAACGGCGCAGGGTTTGTATCATCGTCGGGCGACAATACGGTATTGAAATTCGATGTCCGTACCTACGACTTCAAAAAAGTGAATACCCCCAACGGGGAGGCCAATGTACCGCTGGTCCCCGGGGCCGGTAAGATATTGAAAAAAGGAGCACCCGCTGTGGTGAAATTAACGGCCTCGGTCATTGTTCCCGATGAAGCCGAAATGAAAGTGGAAGTCGTGAATTCCACTTTCACCGAGATCAGGGACATCGATATCGCACCGTCCAAAGGCCCCCTGTTGAGGACCGTCGATCCCGATACCGTCCCCTACGAGTACGGCGCCGAGTACGGACGGAATGCCTTTTACCCCACTAACCTGGTTGACATCAACAGCCCTTACATTGCCAGGGATTTCAGGGGGCAATCGGTTGTGGTAAACGCCTTCCAATACAACCCCGTAACAAAAGTACTGCGGATTTATACCGATGTCACGGTAAAAATCTCCCCCACGGGCAAAAAAGGCAAAAATACCCTGAAACGCACGGGAAAAAAGATGGACCCCCACTTCAGGGATGTTTACTCCAGCCATTTCGTCAACTATGAAACCGAAGCGACCAGGTACGCACCGCTGGACGATTCCTTCGGGAATATGCTGATCGTTTGTTACAACGGTTTCATGTCCGATATGGCCGATTTCGTCACCTGGAAACAAAGCATCGGCTACGGCGTGGACCTGGTGGACTATTCGACTATCGGCAGTTCCACGGCGTTAAAGACCTACGTCGCCAATTATTATAATACCAACGGGTTAACCTATTTACTGTTGGTGGGTGACAGTGCCCAGGTGCCGGCGTCCAGCACGTCCGCCGGTGATTCCGATAATAATTACGGGTACATCGTGGGCAGCGACCATTACCAGGATATCTTCGTGGGCCGTTTCTCAGCCGAATTGTCCGCCCATGTCGAGACCCAGGTGGCACGGACGATCAATTATGAAAGAGACGTTCTCTCTTCCGCCGGTTTTTTCCGGAATGCCATCGGTATGGGTTCTTCCGAAGGTACCGGGGATGACGGTGAGTATGATTACGAACACATCAATTATATTCTCGACGACCTGACGGGCTATGGGTATACAACGTATCCATGTCATCAAAGCGGCGGCAGCGCGGCCTTGATGAGCAGCTATATCAATGCCGGTGCGGGCACGATCTTCTACTGCGGTCATGGGACGCTTACGTCCTGGTATACCAGTTCATGGCAATATACCAGCACCAACGTTAATGCGTTGGTAAACGAGTACGAATTACCCTTTGTTGTTTCCGTGGCTTGTGTTGTAGGTGATTTCGTCGGCAATACCTGTTATTGCGAGACCTGGCAGCGTGCCACCAATAACGGGAACCCCACCGGAAGCATCGCCCACTGCGGCTCCACCATCAACCAGTCATGGAACCCCCCCATGTGCGCCGAGGATGAGATGGCCGATCTCTTAGTCGCGGGTTCCGTACGGACTTTCGGCGGGATGTTTGTAAACGGGTTGTTCCAGATGAACGACGAATACGGCAGCGGCGGCGAAGACATGACCGATACATGGGTATGCTTCGGCGACCCGTCGGTCCAACTGCGCACCCCCGGCACGCCCGACGGCCCCTCCGGCTCGGGCAATATCCCACCCAATGCCAATTTCAGTTTCACCGCCAACCTGCTGCAGGTCACCTTTACCGATTTGAGCACCGATTCGGACGGCACCATCGTTTCCTGGGCCTGGAATTTCGGCGATACCGGTACATCCACCCAGCAAAACCCCGTACACACGTATGCGGCGAACAATACGTATTCCGTTACCCTGACCGTTACGGATAACGAGGGCGCCACGGATTCGGTAACCAAAAGCGTCACCGTGAGCGACGGTACCACGCCCGAGATGTACGTGGACGACATCGCCATGAGCCTCGCCAGGACAGGAAGGAACTACAGTGCCACCGGCGTCGTTACCATCCGCGATACGGAAAATAATGTCGTACCCAATGCCACGGTATACATTACCTGGAGCGGGGTGGTTTCCGGCAGTGCTTCCGGTGTCACCGGCGCGGACGGTAAAGTGTCCTTTACTTCCGACAGGGTTAAATCCACCGGTCCGTTCACCATTACGGTTACCAATGTGACCCACGCCACATTGGATTATAACCCGGCGTTGAATAATGAAACGTCGGACTCGATCACTTATTAAGCGGTATTTAGCCACGAAGGCACGAAGACACGAAGGTTTGGAATAAGAAATACCGTTGTGTCTTTGTGCCCGGCATTTCGCCCGGTATTTCATGATTTTCCGGGCGACGGGTGAAAAAAATGGTGTGAAAAAAAGTGGGGCCGGGTCCTGCCCCGGGGCACCGATGAAAGTCCCGGGACAAAACCCGGCCCGCTTTTTTACCCTCCGGTGTTTTACTTCTAAGCCGGGATTATTCTCCTAATATTATCCGATGAAGTATTGATCACCTGTAAGGCTTTATGATAATTCAAGCCGGTCAAACTGTCAATACATCGAAAGTTGTACATTTGGTATGAAAATTTTTTTTAATAACGTACAACTAAAGTTGTACATTTTCGATTTGGTTGTATCCCGCGGCCTGCGTCTCTTATTTGTTCCTGGCGCCGGAGGCTATCTAATCCCCTGGAAAAGGCTGAAAAGTTGGAACCTGTTATTTATCCCCATTTTCTTGTAAATATTGTACACATGATTCTTAACCGTATGATATGAAATAAAAAGTCTATCTTCGATGGCTTTTTGACTTTCCCCGAGAAGGAGCAGCCGGACGATTTCCTGTTCCCGTTTCGACAAATTGAACTTTTGGTAAAAGGCGTTCATCGTTATTTTACGGTTCCCTTTTTGGGCGATAAATTTCATGCCTTTTTGGTAAAAGAGAAACAGGAAACCCAGCATTAATAAAACCGAACTGGTCTTGAACCACCAGGTATTCCAGAATTGCGGGATAACAACGAGCCGGATCGGGGTCCCCTTTCCATCCGTTACCGCGTAGTACAATGTGCCGGAGGTTAATGTCTTTTCTGCTGCGTCGGCCTGGACATCCGAACTTTCCGTTACAAGGACGGTGCGTTCTTTCGTCCAACTGGTAGAGACAAGTAATAATTGAAAAAGGAACAATACGATAATAAATATCCTGATACCCCGGGTACTTTTTTTCATTTTATCACCTCTTCGTCGATACTTCAATTTTTTCGGTCTGGTGAGCCTGCGGCCCAATCAAATGCCGATTCGGGTATATAATGAGCAACTTCCCTGCCAAACCCGGTTTATTTTCAAAAGGCGTATCTTACAAGGGTTCCGGGAAATGGGATAAATTTATTCCCGTTTCAAATAAACCTATAGGTTTAGGGGATCACGGGAAAAAGAAAGATAAATGCCGGGAACGCTTATCGATTCGGTGTTTCCCCCGATAAACCCACGGTGTTACCCGATAAACCCGCAACTCGCAGCAGCCGCTCCGCGGCTCAGTCCCTGGGATCGATCTTGTATTTATACATTAAACTCATAAATTTCTGGTAATCCCGGGTATCCACATTCAAGACCGCGAGCATCTCCTTAAAGTTGTTTGAACTGAGCATATAGGCTTTCTTTAAAATATGCCTGACAAAATAACGGTCCACCTCTCGATTGATAAACAGGGGCCATAATACGTTCCAGAAATTTTTGCCGTCGTTGATCGCTTTCCAGACCGATTCGGTTTTATCGTCGCCCTGCTCGAAGGACTCCTTGTATATACCCTGTTGAATGATCGCCTGGATATCGGCGCCGGTAATGGGGCCGCTTAACATAATACCGGCCCGCTTCAGCACCGTGATCAACTCCCTGACATTTCCCGGCCAGTTGTAATTTAAGATCACTTCCCAGAACCCCTCTCCCGGTGGGCTGCCTTTAAGGTAGTGCAGGTTTTCCGTGACCAGTGTCCTGATATCCTCTTTGCGTCGGCGGAGTGGGGGGACCTCTATCTCCAGCACATGGATCCTGAAATAGAGGTCTTCCCGGAAAACACCCTCCTCGATGGCGTCCAGCAGATTTTTATTCGTGGCCGTAACAATGCGGACATCGGCCTGTCTTTCGGTTGAGTCCCCGACGATACGGTATTTCTTTGTTTCTATGAATCTCAGTATCCTGGTTTGAAAGGACAGGGGGATTTCCGAGATCTCGTCGAAAAAAAGGGTCCCGCCGTCGGCCTCGGCAACCAGGCCCTTTTGATCGAATTTCGCGTCCGTAAAGGACCCCTTTCGATGGCCGAAGATTTCACTCTCGAACAGGTTTTCATTGATACTGGGGGTATGGACCACCACGAATTTTCCTTTTCGCCCGGAGTACCGGTGAATCTGTTCGGCAATATGATTTTTTCCTACCCCTGTTTCACCTTTCAGGAGGATGGGTTCCTCCACGATCGAGTAATTCAGGACCAGTTTTTTTACCGTTTCGATGACGTCGCTGGAGCCGGAGATACCGCCCGCGTTTTCCTGTTGTTTTTTAATGTGTTCCACCATCTCCGCCAGCATATCTCCCAACATTTTAAACATTTCCCTTTCGCATGTACTGAAGGACTCTTTCTTCCCACTGTCCACGTACAGGAACAGGTCGTTTGCCACGGGGTGAATGAGGATACATTTAATAACCAGGCGCAGTGCCGATTCCGATTGAATATCCCGCATTGTTTTGACCACCACGTTTTCCCTGTCGATGCCTACTCCGCTGTTCAAACATTTGATTATATAACTTTTTGAGAACCCCTGGCCGTCGTGAACGCTCTGTCCCTGTATGGGTCTTCCCTTATGCCAGAGTATCCGGCCCTCCTTATCGAACACCATGGCCAGTGAGACTTCTTTTTCTTTTAACCGGTCCCAAATTTTCGTCTTTATGATCTCGATCATCGGTTTCTCCTTCAGGTTACAAGGGTTTATAATAATATATATAAACGTATTTTTCAATATAAGGTTCAAATAAACCGCGGGAGTTATCGGATAAACCCATGGGTTTATCGGGGAAGGCGGCCTGCCGTTGCGGGAGTTGCCCGTTTTTATCCATTTTGATTGAAAAAACGATAAACCTATGGGTGAATCGGCGGGAAAAGTGTCATTTTATGGATACAGGATTGTTTAATATTAATGGGCGTTTTGAAGACATTTTAGACCTGGTATCAAAATTGCCTTATGTTGTGTGGGCCGATTGGGAAGTAGGCACGCGTTAACTGTTTCCCGGTCTAAAAACAATTAAGAGGAGAAAAAAATGAGAACAAATATTAAAAAGAAATTAGAGTTAAACAAGATTACCATCTGCAAACTCGACAACATCGAGTTGGGCCTGGCGTTGGCCGGGTATTGCCCCCCGCTGTCGGAAGGTGAACAAGAATCCTGCGCCGATTTTTTTGACTGCGTTACGATCCTTGGCGATATAACAAAAGGTGAATCCACCGCCGGTTGTTAAACCCGGCTGAATGTTTGTTGTCCGCTGTCTCGGGCATTGCTCCCGAAGTGATATTTCGGGGGCTTTGCCCGGGACTCAGCACATCTTGTTTAGTTCGATAAACACTTCCGCCGCCGTCGGCCGCCGGGCCGGGTCTTTTGAAAGCAGACGCATGATTAGTCGATTTAATTCACCGGGGATACCGGGGGCCAATCGACCGGGGGGGGCGGGGGCTTCATCGAGGATTTTTTCCACCAGGGCGGTGATACTGTCATGGTGAAAGGGTGGTTTCCCTACCAGCATTTCATAAAAAATAATTCCCAACGCGTAGACATCGCCGGCCGGGGAATAAAGATTTTCGGTTATTTGTTCCGGGGCGATATAACTGATCGTCCCCACTAAAATCCCGGTTTGGGTCAGGCGGGTTTGGGATTGGGTCAACGCGACGCCGAAATCCAGCAGTTTGACTGAATCGGGTCCTCCGTCTTTCTCGATCAGCACAATATTGGCGGGTTTTAAATCGCGGTGCAGGATGTTTTTACCGTGAATAAAGGCCAGGGCGTCGGACACCTGCGTCATAATATGAAGGCACTCTTTTAATTCGATCTTGCCCTCTTCTTTTATTTTTTGAGACAGGGTTTTTCCCCGGAGGTATTCCATTGCAATATACAGCCGTCCTTTATAGTCGCCCCTTTCGATGATCTTGACAATATTGGGGTGATTCACCTTGTCGATGATCGTGCCTTCGTGTTTAAATCGCCGCCTGCTGCTCTCATCATCACAGAACTCTTCTCTCAAGACCTTGATCGCCGACAATTGTTTTTTATCCCGGAGGGTATGGGCGAGATAAACCGTGCCCATTCCCCCGGTGCCGATGGTCTCGATCACGCGGTATTGCCCGATGTATTTTTGCCGTTTCCAGAAGGCAAAGAGGTACAGGTACTTTTTGAACAGGAGGCCCAGGATGATGGAAACCAGGACAAAGCCGGTAATAAACGCATTTCTCGTGATGACCTGGATTTTATTGTTCTTTTTTAACAGTTCGATCTCATTTGCCTTGTTTTCCGTTTCGAATTGGACTTCCAGTTCGGCAAATTGTTTGTTCTTCTTTTCATTCACAAGGAATTCCCGGGTTTCGGAATATTTTTTGTAATACTCATAGGCATTTTTATAATCCCCGGTGACGGCATATAAATTGGAATAGCTTTTAAAGACCTTTTCAAGATTACTTTTATCTTCCTGTTCCCGGGCAAGTTTTAAAGCCCCCTCATAGTAGAGGAGAGCATTGGGATAGTCTTTCATTTCCAGGTAGGCATCTCCCATATAATACAGGGTGAAAAACAGTTCGCTTCTATCCCCGATCTCTTCCATCACATGTTTTGCCGATGTTAAATATGTCAATGCCGGGGCGGGTTTATGCATGTCTATATAGACCCTTCCCGTATTGGTTCTCAGTGCGCCGATATAGAATTTATTCCCGGAGCTTTCGAACAACTTCAATGACGGGAGTAAATACTCCAATGCTTTTTCGTAGTTACCCGTCCGGTGGAAGCAGAGCCCGGCATATAGAAGGGGCATTGCCCGGGAATAGTTGTTCTTTATTGCGATGTCCAGTGCATCGAGGTAATATTCCAACGCTTTTTGGTAGTTTTCCACTTTGAAATAGACGTGTCCGATATTCATAAGAGAAGGGTAAAGTCTCTTTTTTTCACTTTCCACGCTTTTGTATGCCGCCAGGGCTTTCAAAAAATAATCCAGGGCCATATTGGGGTAGTCCAGGGTCAGGTAATTGGAACCGATGGCATTTAAGGCCCTGTAAATTCCATTTTTGTCGTTCAGTTTTTCAAACAGGGCCAGGGCTTGCTTACTGTATTGCAGCGATTTCTCCCGGTCTCCCAGGACATCGTAGGCATAATTCAGATAGATCGATGCATTTGCCCGGGCTTCGGGATCGTCCGAAGGGCCGGTTAAATCCAGGACTTGTTCGCAGTAGTCCACGCATTTTTTGGGTGAACTCGTATACGTGGCCCCAGCCAACCGCAGCAGCATTTGAATTTTTTCTTTCCCGGACAGGGATGTTAATTGGTTTTCCATTTCCGCGATCTTGTTGTCTTGATCGTTTTTTGCCGTTAAAAAAATAGATATCAGTACCGATAAAATCAGAACCGCGATTTTTTTTTTCATTGCTCCTCGTCAATCGTTTCGACGGATGAATACATTTATTTTACCACAAACAGGGGAAAAAGCAACGGTTCTCTTCTTCGCCC
>Ga0210082_1000219_pt1 | contig 11934 bp, 4 predicted proteins | sample White_ThreeSqA_D_2_FD_185592 | JGI IMG/M metagenome (GOLD analysis project Ga0210082, IMG submission 185592) | Wetland microbial communities from the San Francisco Bay, California, USA, that impact long-term carbon sequestration -... | ecosystem: Environmental > Aquatic > Marine > Wetlands ... | reverse complement strand
CGACCGGGTCCAGAATGCAAAATTCGATATTGTCAGTTACGTTGGGCAGTATAAAAACGCCGTGGAGATCAGTACCCATTACTATAAAAAACGATTCAAGCCGGTGACCGTCGAAAAGATGATGCGGATGTATTTGACCATACTGGAAAATATCTCCGTTGAGCCCGGCAAGGAATTGAAAGAATATTTTAAATCCTCCGGCAAACGAAAAATAGCGTTGAAGTGAGACGGATCAAAAAAAGGGGGTGAAACATGAACGTATCGAAAGACATTTATGAGGCCCACCGGCGGTTGTCAAGGTGCAGCGCCGATTTTTTCAAATTTATCGAGGATAATCCCGAAACCCTTGACCGGTCGAATTTCCAGGCCATCGTATCCGAGAAGTCTTATGCCTATTTCCGTTCCCAGCCCTGGCCGACATTTATAAGCGAATCCGTTAAAGCGGAAATGTCCGCTGCGGCGGTAAAAGTCTATGATCTTATCACTTCGATACCGGGGCGTTTGTTTGGTTTTGACCGGGATTTAATGAGCCGTTATTATAATATTTCCCAACGGGATATGGAAAAACGTCTGTACGGTCTCGACGAATTCCACATGAGTGGACTATTGGGGCGGGGTGATTTTGTACTTTCTCCTTCCGGCCGGTTAAAATGCCTTGAATTTAATATGAGCCCCAGCCTGGGTGGTTGGGGAATGGATTTCCTGGAACCCCTTTACCTGCAAACACCGGTGATTTCCAGGTTCCTAAAACAGCACGGAATACGGCTGAGAAAAAACAACCTGTTCCGGGTACTCCTGGGGCGTTTGGTGGAACGGGCATTGGCCCGGTTCGGCGAGACTGCCGCGGCTAAAGACGGGATAAATATCGCCATCGCCTTCCCCAAATATGTCGAGAACATTATGGGGCCGTTGAATCGACAGTTGAATGATTTATACGCAGCCTTTCTAAAGCAAAAAAACAGTGATATCAAAGGAGATATCTATATTTGCGATATTAATCTCCTCCAGTGGGAGAATAACGGCCTGGTGTTGGGGGGTAAGAAAATTCATTCGTTGATTGAGATGTGTTACGGCGAAATTCCTTTACTCTTTATGGAACTGGTGAAAAACGGTGAACTGCTCATTTACAACGGACCCATTACCATGGTGATGTCCAACAAGCTGAACCTGGCGTTACTTTCAGAGTGTCGGGATTCCGGGGAGTTTACCCGGGAAGAACGCGATGCAATTCGGGAATATATCCCCTGGACCCGTAAGCTCACATCCGGGGAGACTACCTATGAAGGGCAAAAGATCAGGTTGGAAGAATTTGTCCTGTCCCGGAAGGAACGACTGGTGATAAAACCGGCCAGGGGGTTCGGGGGAAAAGGAGTGTACCTGGGTTTCGATACGCCCCCGGAACAGTGGAAGCAGATAGTCGAAATTGCATTGGTGGAGAAAAATCGAGTGGTCCAGGAATATGTGGAGATGTCTTCGTACCTGTACCAGGTCGGCGAGCGGGGGTGCGGTGTCCGGGAAGCCGTATGGGGTTTTTTTGTTTTCGCTTCCCTGTACGCCGGCGGATTTGTGCGCATGATACCCGATGCGCATAAGAGGGGAATTATCAATGCCGGTCAGGGAGCGGAGGAAAGTATTGTTTTGGAAGTGGAGGAGTAAAAAAGGGAGAACCATGATTGATATCAATACGCCAATGATAGATAAATATCCTCGTATTTATCGTACCGAGGAGCAATTATCACCGGTTAATATCGATTTCTTTGATTTTGTCGAAACGAATCCTGCTGCCCTGGACCGGTCTCAATACAACCATTTATTGGAAAACAGTTCCGACGCTTTCGGTCTGGTTCAACCCTGGCCGGTGTTTATCGATTCCGCGGCCGGGAACCGGATGAAAGAGGCGGCCCTGGAGGTTTTCGATCTTGTCAGGAGTATACCCGATCGTCTTTTTTCATATGATACCCGTAAAATGAGCCGTTATTATGAGACCCCGGAGGTGGACATCGAAGTTCAACTGGAGGGTGCCGATGAAACGTTTCTAAAATCCCTTCTGGGTAGAGCTGATTTTATCCTGGGACCTTCGGGGTTAAAGTGTCTTGAATTCAACGTATCCGCCGGTATCGGGGGATGGCAGACTGCCCTGTTGAAGCCCCTCTACCTGCAAACACCCGTTATTTCGAGATTCTTAAGGGAATACGGGGTAAAGATTCGTTACCGGAATTTATTTGAAGACCTCCTGGAACATTTATTACCCCCTGCCGTGAAAAAATTTAACAGTATTTATACCGATGAGATCAACATTGCAGTTGTAATCGTAGAATTCGACGGGGTCGCCGAGGCGTTCCGCCCGGTAGAGGTATCGATCAATAAGGTCTATAAACATATCCTGGACCGGGAATATGACGGTCTGGGAGGGAACGTCATCCTTTGTGACTTTCATCACCTGACCGTTTCCGACAACCGGCTCTTTCATAAAAACAAACGGGTCCATGTGTTACTGGAAATGTATCACGGCGATGTCCCGGGTCATGTCCTGGAGGTATCCAGGGCGGGAAAACTGATGCTATATAACGGTCCTATTACGGCACTCCTGGTAAATAAGTTGAACCTGGCATTGCTTTCCGAGCATGAAGATTCGGATATATTCAACTCCCGGGAAAAAGAAGCGATAAAGAGATATATTCCCTGGACCCGGAAGATCGTGCCCGGCCTGGAGGATTTCATTCTTTCCAATAGAGAAAAACTCGTGATCAAACCGGCCAATGGATATGGCGGTGAAAGTGTGTTTATCGGCTGTTCCCTTTCCGATGATTTGTGGAAAGAAGTCATCACGATTGCACAAAGAAACAAGAACTGGTTGGTGCAGGAATACGTCGATTCCGATTCCTATTTATTGCAAAACGGCGAGTGCGGTTGCTGTCCCCATCATGCCGTCTGGGGATTGTTTGTATTCGGTACCCGGTATGCCGGTGGATTTTTGCGAGTCTCCCCGGGTGAGAATCATTCAGGGGTCATAAATACCCATGCCGGATCTGAAAAAACCGTCGTCCTTGAATTGGAAGATTAAAAAATGAAAATAACGGAAGAAATAAGATTGGCTCATGAAAAGCTATCCGATCTTAGTATATCGTTTCTTGAATTTGCAAATAAATATCCCGAAAGTTTGATTCGTTCCAATTATAACAGCTTAACGGGATTGGACCTAAAGTCGGGGCCCACTTATTTACAGCCATGGCCAACGTTTATCGATCAGCGTATGAAACGCCGATTGGAAGAAGCGGCCGTAAACGTCTTTAATCTTATCAAAAGCATACCCGGACGTTTCTTTGGCTGTGATGCCGAAATGATAAGCAAGTATTTCGAAGTTCCTGAGAGCACAATCAGAAAGCAGTTGGCGGGGGTAGTGGATGGCCAATGCCCCATGAATCTATTGGGCAGGGGTGATTTTATCTATTCCCCATCGGGCTTGAAGTGCCTGGAATTCAATGCCACATCCACCCTTGGGGGATGGGAGACCGTTTTTTTAGAGCCGGTATATTTGAATATACCTGTCATTTCGAAATTTTTTAGTGAACACGATATAAAGACCTGTAATAGAAATTTATTTTCTATCCTTTTCGAAAGGATCCTGGATGCCGCCGTGCCCAGATTTTGTTCTGGTAACTTTGATAATGAAATCAATGTGGCCATTGTGACCCCCGGGTATAAAGAGGGTCTGGATGACACCCGTGAGGCAGAAGAGTATTTGAATCGACTGTACAGGAAAACGTTGTCTATTAAGGGCGGCAATATGCGGGGAGACCTGCTGTTTTGTGGTTTCTCTCACCTGGATACTGTCGATGATTATATTTTTTACAAAGGAAAAACAATTCATGTTTTAATCGAGCGTCACCTGGGAGATGTACCTGGCGATATAATGGGGGTGTTTTCAGCGGGAAACATTTTATTATACAACGGTCCCATATCGAGGCTTTTATCGAATAAATTATGCCTGGCATTATTATCGGAAAATGAGGATTCCGATGTTTTTAGCAAAGAAGAAAGAGAGACAATAAAGAATTATATTCCCTGGACCCGTAAAATTGTTCCCGGTTATACGTCATTTAAAGGTGAATGGAAGAAATTGGAAGATATTATTTTTTCCGAGAGGGAGAACCTGGTTATAAAACCAGCGGAAGGATTGGGCGGCGAAGATGTATATATCGGGTGTAATACGTCCGCAGCCATATGGAAAGAAATGGTAAAAATTGCATCTGTCCGTAAAAAATGGTTGGTCCAGGAATATGTCGAGTCATTTTCTTATTTATACCAGGCCGGTGAAGTCGGATGCGCCGAGCATAATGCTGTTTGGGGAATTTATGTTTTCGATTCGCAGTACGCCGGGACCTTTTTACGGATACTACTTGTGAAAAATAGCACCGATGTAATTAATTCCCGCCGGGGAGCGGAAGAAACACCGGTCTTTGAAGTAGAGGAATAATAAAAAAAGGTCGAAGGATACGTATGTAACTCTCTATACTGGACGTAGACAACCATACTTTGGAGTGTAAAATGGACATAACGAATGAAATAAGGGAAGCCCATAAGAAGCTTTCCCAATGCAGTGTCAAGTTTATCGATTACGTGGAGAGAAATCCTCACATCCTGGACCGGTCCCTTTATAAAGGGGTGATGGCCATTGATTTTAAACTGATAATTCCGCAGCCCTGGCCGGGTTTTGTCGATTCCCGGATGCGCCTGCGGTTGGAAGAGGCGGGCAAAGATGTGTTCCGGCTTGTTAAAGCCGTTCCCCAACGCATCTTCGGTAACGACGCCCAAAAAATAAGCGAGTATCTGAACATCCCCCCCGGTATCGTCGAACGGCAGTTGGACGGCGTAACCCCCGAACATTTAAAAGGTATCCTGGGTCGGGGCGATTTCCTTTTTTCCCCTTCCGGCCTGAAGTGTCTCGAATACAATGTCACCGCCTCCGTCGGCGGTTGGTCCATCGCCTTTACCGAACCCATATATTTGAAGGAACCCATTATCGCCGATTTCCTGGAGGAAACCGGCGCAAAGGTCCGCAACAGGAGCCTGGTGGTGATCTTTTTTGAACACATACTCGAAGATGCTGTAACTAAATATCCCGACGCCCGGGAGATCAACGTTGCCGTGGCTATCGAAAGGTACGGGGAACATTCCGATAAGGTTATCCAGAAGACCCAAATGGACAACGTTTTCCGGGAGACTCTCCGGCGACAATACCCCCACCTGGACGGGAATATCTTCTTCGGCGATTACCCGCAAATGGATGTCGTCGATAACCGGCTCATCGTAAAGGGCAAAAGGATCCACGTGCTCATGGAGATGCACTTCGGGGAGGTCCCTTTCAGGATCATGGAGGTCTTCAAAGCCGGGAATATTTTATTGTATGACGGACCCATCGCGCCCCTGCTCGCCAATAAGCTGTTTATCGCCTCCCTTTCCGAACATAAAGACTCCGACCTCTTCAGTCCCGAAGAGAGGGAAATCATAAAAAAATACATTCCCTGGACCCGCAAGGTCGTTCCCGGCGACATCACCTATCACGGGGAGACCCTGGATATGGAACAGTTGCTCGTTTCCCACCGGGAGAACATGGTGCTCAAACCCTCCGACGGTCTGGGCGGGGAGAGCGTATGCGTGGGCAGGCATACCTCCGGGCTGCTGTGGAAAGAAATGATAAAAGTCGCTTTCCGTAATAAAAACTGGCTGGTGCAGGAATATGTCGGTTCGCTGCCCTTCCTGTACCAGACCGGGGACAACGACTGCTGCGGTCACGATGTCGTTTGGGGCGTTTTTATTTTCGGCGAGTATTATGCCGGGACCTTTTTGCGCGTATTACCCAAAAAAAAGAATGTCAAGGGAGTGATCAACGCCCACCAGGGCGCCGAGATCACCGTTATGTTCGAAGTAGATGAATAAAAACCAAAAGGAAGGGAGGTTCTCATGATAATAAAAATATTCGAGGAAACCGTTGAACGGTTTGCAAAAAAAACCGCGATAGTAACGGATACCGCGGCGTTTACATATGAAGACGTCAATATATGGGCCAATAAAGTGGCCCATGCAATCGTGGAATCCGGTGCTGTTCCCGTTGAATCGAGAGAAAACCGAATCGTCGGTTTATTATTTGAACACAGTGCCGATATGATCGTCAGTGTTTTGGGAACGTTAAAAGCGGGTAATGCCTACCTACCGCTGGATATTACATATCCTGAAAACCGGTTGGCTTATATGCTGGAGAATTCCGAAACCACCCTGCTTTTGAGCAACAACAACAATATCGCCCTGGCGGAAACACTGGCCGCTAAAATGAAAAACGGCATAAAAATAATCAATATAGACACAATCGACATGGAGAGTGAAGTGGGGTCGGACAATATCGAACGGGAACCTTCCGGTGAAAGACTGGCCTACATTCTTTACACCTCGGGTTCCACCGGCAGACCCAAAGGCGTGACCCAGAATCACGAAAATGTTTGTTACTATATCAGGAACTGGAGGGACTTCTTTTCAATTACCGAAACCGATCGGATGACCCTCTTTACGGCCTTCAGCCATGACGGGGCCGGTCAGGATATGTTCGGTGCGCTGCACAATGGGGCCACCCTGTATCCCTATAGTATTTTAAGCAGGCCCAATATTTCAGCCATCATCGAGTGGTTGAACAGGGAGAAAATTACCATATGGCATTCCGTTCCCACTATATACAGGTTTTTTGCGACCACCCTGGAAGAGAAAGGACTCACCCCCGGTCATTTTTCCCACCTTCGGGCCATCCTTTTGGGCGGCGAGCAGATTCGTGACCATGACATCCGTATGTTCAAACGTTTTTTCCCCGATGCCGTGTTTGCCAATGTCTATGGACAGACCGAATCTTCGGTCAATTCAATCTGGCTTGTACGATCCGATGACCTGGTGAATAAAATGCTGATCGGGGCCCCCCTGGACCAAACGCAACTGTTGATCGTGGACGATGAAGGGGAGATCGTCGAAGATATGGGAATAGGGGAGATCGTGGTTGCCTGCAAGCATATTTCTCCCGGGTATTGGAAGAATGAAGAGGCCGGTGAGGGAAAATTTCTCCATGACCCGGAACTGGGACCTTTATATCGCACCGGCGACCTCGGGCGGTTGATGGCCGATGGGTCTATCGAGTGCATCGGTAGAAAAGACGCCCAGGTAAAGATAAGGGGTTTCAGGATCGAAACCGGCGAGATCGAAACCCGCCTCCTGGGGCACGAAGCCATAAGGGAAGTGGTGGTGATAGTCAGACCGGATTCGGGAAACAACGATCATATTTGCGCTTATTACACAACCGCGCCTTCCGCCGGGGATGGTGAAGAGGAGGATGAGGTTACCGTATCTCAATTGAGAAGTTATTTATCCGGTGAGATACCCGATTACATGATCCCTTCCTATTTTATCCGGCTGGATAAAATGCCTCTCACTCCCAACGGGAAGATCGAGCGTAAGAGACTTCCCGAACCCGAGCATATCCGCCCCACATTAGAAGCCACTTATGTGGCGCCGGAAACCTCCATCGAAAAAGAGATTTCCGATGTATGGAAGGAATTGCTGAACCTCGATAAAGTGGGTGTGGATGATAATTTTTTCGACCTGGGCGGCACGTCCTTCGATGTTATAAAAATAATGAGTAAATTGTATTACCTGTTAAAAAGGGATATTCCCGTGGTAACCATGTTCAGGTATCCCACCATTCGTTCGTTTGTCCGGTATTTAAAGCAGGAAGAGACCCCGGGCACGGCCGTGGGGACACCGCTTTCCAAAATCGGACGGATAGAAGGTGAAGAGAGGGGACCGGGGGGGCCGATAGCCGTGGTTGGAATGTCTTGCAGGTTTCCCGGCAGCAGCAATATCGATGAATTTTGGGAAAATCTAAAACACGGCGTGGAATCCATCTCCCATTTTTCCAGGGAAGAATTGGAAGCCGAGGGGGTGGATCCCCGTTTATTAAGTGATCCCGGTTTTGTAAGATCAAAGGGAATTATCGGGGATATCGGGCATTTTGATGCCGCTTTTTTCAACTACTCTCCCACGGAAGCCCGGGTTATGGACCCCCAATTACGGATCATGCACGAGGTTTCCTGGGAAGCCCTGGAAGATGCCGGTTATGATCCCGAATCCTACGGAGGTTTGATCGGGCTATACGCCGGAAATGCCGCCAATCACTATTGGATGACGTTAACATATTTAAACAATATCAGCCTTGTGGACAGTGGATTTTTAATAAATAATTACAGTACCATCGTCTCTTACAGGCTAAATCTAAAGGGGCCCAGTTTTGTACTCCAGACGGCCTGTTCCACCTCCCTGGTGGCCATTCACCTGGCCTGCCGGGGGTTGAGCGAGGGGGAATGCGACATCGCCCTGGCCGGCGGTGTATCCATATGGTATCCCGAGAAGAGTGGTTACACTTACCAGCCGGGCATGATCTATTCGCCGGACGGTCACTGCAGGACTTTCGACGCAAAGGCCGGGGGTACCGTATTCGGCAATGGGGCCGGTATGGTGGTGTTGAAACGCCTGGAAGATGCCCTGGCCGACGGCGATACCATTCATGCCGTGGTCAAAGGGACCGGGATCAATAATGACGGAAGGCGGAAAGTCGGGTTTACGTCCCCCAGTGTCGAGGGGCAGGCCGAATTGATCGGGCGGGTCCTCCGGGAATCGGGAATCGATCCCGAGAGTATTACTTATGTCGAAGCCCACGGTACCGCCACCGTATTGGGAGATCCTGTCGAACTCGAAGCACTTCGCCTGTCGTACAATACCGATAAAAAAGGGTACTGCAGGATCGGTTCCGTGAAGAGTAATGTGGGACATCTCAATATTGCCGCCGGTGTCGCCGGTTTTATTAAAGCCGTACTTGCCATCAAACACAGGGTGATCCCCCCCAGTTTGCACTTTGAGACCCCCAATCCGAAAATCGATTTCGACAATAGTCCCTTTGTCGTCAATACCAGCCTGACCGAATGGAAGAGTGACAAATATCCTTTGCGCGCCGCGGTCAGTGCTTTCGGTATCGGTGGGACCAATGCCCATGCCATCCTGGAAGAACCCCCGGAAATCGCTTCATCTTCCGCCGACCGGAGGTCCCTGAAAATGCTCCTGTTGTCCGCCGCATCCAGGTCGGCGCTGGAACAGTTGACCGAGAACCTTGGGCATTACCTGGAAATGAATCCCCACGTCAACCTTGCCGATGTTGCCTACACCTTACAGGTGGGACGGAAAGCCTGCAAGCTCAGGAAAATGCTGCTGTGCTCTACTGTCGATGAAGCCGTCGATCTCTTACTCTCCCCTGAAGATCCCCTGACCCTTGAAACCGGTAAGATCAATACCGCCACAGCCGAAGAGGATAACAAGCGCGTTGTATTCATGTTCTCCGGTCAGGGTGCCCAGTATGTCAATATGGGTTTGGAATTGTACCGGACCGAACCCCTTTTCCGGCTTGAAATGGACCGCTGTTTCGACATCCTGCGCCCCCTCATGGAAGATGATCTCAAGGAGATCATCTTTAGTACATCCGGTAGTTCCGATAAAACCGGTAAGTCCTATGAAGAAAAAATAAACCAGACCGAAATCGCCCAGCCCGTATTATTTATCATCGAGTACGCCCTGGCCCGGTTGTTGATGAGCTGGGGGTTCACTCCTTATGCCATGATCGGGCACAGTATCGGCGAGTATCCCGCCGCCTGCCTGTCCGGTGTTTTTTCTCTTGAAGATGCCCTTAAGCTGGTGGTGTTAAGGGGACGCCTGATGCAGCGCATGCCCGGCGGTTCCATGGTGGGGGTTCCCCTGCCGGAGGAGGACGTTATCCCGTTGTTGACCAATGAATTGGCCCTCGCCGCCGTCAATACCTCTACAGGCTGTGTGGTATCCGGTCCCCATGAAGCCATCGATTCTTTTGAACGGCTGTTAAAAGAAAAAGGTCATAATTGCAGGCACCTTCACACGTCTCATGCTTTTCATTCCGGTATGATGGACCCCATCCTGGAGGAATTTGAAAAAGCTGTCGCCCGGGTGACGTTGAATGAACCTTCAATCCCTTACATATCAAATGTAACCGGCAGTTGGATTACCGTCGAAGAGGCCGTCTCCCCGGCCTATTGGTCAAAACACCTGCGCAGTACCGTACGTTTTGCCGACGGTTTGACCCAATTGTTTACCCTGTTTGAAGAATCCGATACCGTCTTCGTGGAAGTAGGACCCGGCCGGACATTGAGCACCCTGGTCCGGCAGCATAAAGATAAAAAACCCGAACATTTGAGCATCAATCTCATACGGCATCCCAAGGAGACCGAATCCGATAGTTATTACCTGTTGAGCCGGATTGGACGCCTGTGGCTGGAGGGAAAAAGCATAGATTGGCAGGGATTCTATCCGGGGGAAAGAAGATCCCGTATCCCGCTGCCTACCTATCCCTTCCAGAAACAACGGTACTGGTTGGAAGGCGATCCCTACAAAATAAATACCCGGGGGTCGGACGAAAAGCCCTTTGTCGGAAAACGGGCGGATATTTCCCAATGGTTCTACGTACCCTCATGGAAGACCTCCGTTTCTCCCGCACGGCGGCGGGAAACCGGTCGGCCTGCCGTGCAGGAACCCCTTCGATGGCTGCTGCTGACCGATGAGGGAGAGGACTCAAAGGGCGCACAATTGGAGAAAGAACTGCGAACCGGCGGCCATGACGTGGTCGTAGTCAGGGCCGACGGCGGGTTTGCCTCCGTCGGGAACGATGAATATACTGTTAATCCAACGGAAGCGGGTGATTACCGGGCATTGTTGTCCGAATGTTCGCCGGATGGGAGAGTGCCTGACAGGATCGTCCACTTATGGAACCTTTCCGAAAATGTGACTCCCAGGGATTCCGCTTTTTACAGTCTCCTTTACCTGGCCCAGGCCGTCGGGCTTGTGAATTTAAAAGATGAGGTTCACCTTACCGTTTTGACCGACCGGATGCAGCCCGTTATGGGAGAGGAATTGGAGAACCCGGAAATCGCTACCGTTATCGGTGCTCTCCAGGTAATCTCGGTGGAGTATCCAAATATTCGCTGCTGTAATATCGATCTCGATCTGATGGACCAGGGACCGGGGAGCGCGGAGTTGGTGAAAGAATTGATCGCCGGGAGCAGTGATATCTTCGTCGCCTTCCGTGATAAGTACCGGTGGGTAAGAACCTTTGAACCCATGCCGTTGGAGAAACCCTCAGAAGCCGCTCCCGGTTTAAGAGAAGGCGGCGTTTACCTGGTGACCGGGGGACTCGGTGGGATCGGTCTCGTGCTGGCCGAATACCTGGCAAAAACCGTAAAGGCAAAACTGGTTCTTACCGGTCGCAGCGCCATACCGCCCCGGCAGGAATGGGAACAATGGTTAAACTCCCATAATAAAGGCGACGGCACCAGCCTGAAGATACGGCAGGCCCTCCAATTGGAAAATGCCGGCGCCGAGGTCCTCGTGTTCAGCGCCGATGTCGCCGACCGTCAACAGATGCAAGAGGTGCTTTCCCTGTCGGAGGAGCGGTTCGGAAAGCTCAACGGTGTGATTCATTCCGCCGGTGTCACCGGCGGCGGTTTTATCCAGAACCAAACCAGGGAAAAGGCCGATCTGGCCTTTGCACCCAAAATAACCGGTACCCTGGTGCTGGATTCCCTTTTGAAAGAGACCCCCCTGGATTTCTTTTTGCTTTGTTCATCCATCAGCTCGGTCACCGGGACCCTGGGACAGGTGGCCTACAGCGCCGCCAATGCCTTTCTTGACAATTTTGCGCATTACAGGACCGCACGGGATAATTCCTACACCGTCTCCGTCAACTGGGATGCCTGGCAGGAAGTGGGAATGGCCGCAAAAGCCGTGCGACAGTTGAGCGGCCGGAAGGATGTCCCCGTTTCCCCC
>Ga0210082_1000218_pt1 | contig 12047 bp, 9 predicted proteins | sample White_ThreeSqA_D_2_FD_185592 | JGI IMG/M metagenome (GOLD analysis project Ga0210082, IMG submission 185592) | Wetland microbial communities from the San Francisco Bay, California, USA, that impact long-term carbon sequestration -... | ecosystem: Environmental > Aquatic > Marine > Wetlands ... | reverse complement strand
ACCTTCGTGTCTTTGTGCCTTCGTGGCTAATTCTTTTTCTCCGCGATTGCAAAAAACCACTTTATTTTGTAAAATGCAGTTATGATGAGAAAAGAAATTAAACGGACGGACCGGGAAGGAACGGACGGATGGCTCGACTACCCCCGGCGCGCAATCGGTCTATTAATGAAAGACGAACGAAACCTTCTCTTCTCTATTGTTACCTCGATGCTGTTTTTAACCGCGGCTTACCTGAATATCCTTCACCATGAAATGTGGCGCGACGAACTCCAGGCATGGCTTATCGGCAGGGACAGCACATCGGTCCTCGAACTGATCTTCCAAAATATAAGATATGAAGGACACCCGGGACTCTGGCACCTGGGACTTTTTTTTATTACCCGTTTTACATCCAATCCCTTTTTTATGCAGGTGTTTAACATCCTCCTGGCCGGTATCGCCGTGTTCATCTTCCTTTACTATTCCCCTTTTAACCGGCTTCAAAAAATCCTTTTTGTCTTCGGTTACTACACCCTTTTCGAATACGGTACTATCAGCAGGAATTATGCCGTCGGTATACTGTTCCTCTTTGCGGCGGTTGCCATATACCTGTCCAAACACCGGTTTAGCCCCGTATTTACCGCGGCGGCCCTGTTTTTCTCAAGCCAGACCAATGTCTATGCATTGATGTTGTCCATGGCCCTGTCGGGTTATTTTTTCCTGGATCACCTGTCCAACCCGGGAAAACGCGGGGAGGTAGTGAAACGGAAATTCCAATACACGGCGGCGGTGCTCATCATCCTGGCGGGGTTCGCGGTCTCCGTCCTGCAGCTCATTCCCCCCGCCGACAGCGGGTACGCCACGGAATGGAATACGGGGTGGGACCCGGGGAAAGCTGTTTCCCTGACGGGTGTGATTCACCGGGCCTTCATCCCCATTCCCCATAATACCCTGCATTTCTGGGATACCAATTTCATCGAATCAATTGCAATCCGACTCATCTCCTCCCTCCTGCTGCTGGTCGTTGTGATCTGGTTGATGAAACGGACCCGCCTGGAACTCTTGTTATTCCTGGGCGGTACGTTTGCAATATTCATCTTTATGTATATCAAGTATTACGGCAGCGTTCGCCATTACGGCCACCTGTTCATTCTCCTGGTCGTATCCCTCTGGCTGTCGATAGAAAAACGCAAACATGCCGCGCAAAACGGCCCGGTAACGCCCCATCGAGTAAGAAACATTGTTCTTACACTACTGCTGCTCGGCAATTTTTATGCCGGTGTGCTGGCTTCATACCTGGATTGGAAATACGTTTTTTCCAACGGCAGGGCCGCGGCGGAATATATAAAGGAAGAAGGTCTTGAAGAAAGTTTCCTGGTGGGGAACCCGGATTATGCGGCGATCACTGTTACCGGTTTTCTCTCAAAAAAGTTGTTTTACCCGAGGGGGGACCGCTTCGGCACCTTCATTGTTTTAGACAACCATCGGTACAAGACCGATTTTTTTCACGTCCTTAAATCCATTGAATCCGTTTCCCGGAACCAGTGGAAGGAGACGGTTATTATTTTGAATTTCGTTCCCCATCACCACGGTATGCGCAAAAAGCTTCGATTACTGGCAAGTTTCACCGGTGGCGTGGTTAGTAACGAGAAGTATTACATCTGGAAACTGGTAGAATAAACCTGACTTGCTTATTTTTTCCCCACAGTACACAGGGAAAATACTCCCTTCCGACCTGTCCCGAAAATTGCCTTCCTGGAAAAATTCGAAATATGAAATTGAAAATGGATTGAAAAACCATTGTTCTTTTGTTAAAATACAACAATATGCATTTCGCAGTACAGTAACAATTAGACCTATCTTATTAAGAGATAGAGCGAACAATAATGGAGGTTGTAAATGAAAATGAAAAAACATATAAAAGATATTTCATTACTCTTTCTAGTGATTCTTTCACTGGGCTTCCCCGATATTGTAACGGCGGAGGATAATATTGAAGTTGGCCTGGTTAATTGGAACCGAAATTTCGAGGAGTCCCTTGAACAATCAAAAAAAGGGAATAAACCCGTCCTGGCTTTATTCCAGGAAGTTCCAGGATGCGCAGGCTGTCAGGCGTTCGGTCGAGATGTTCTCTCGCATCCCTTAATCGTTGAAGCCATCGAAAGCGAATTTATCCCCGTTCTGGTATACAACAATCGATCCGGGGAAGATGCCCGGCTTTTGAGAAAATATAATGAACCTGCCTGGAATTTTCAAGTGATACGATTCCTTGACAGTTCCGGAAAGGATATCATTCCTCGCCGGGACCGGGTATGGACCATTGGAGATGTTGCCCGCCGCATGTGCCGGACCCTGGGAAAAGTCGGGAAAGATATCCCCCTCTATTTGTACGGTCTGGCTCTTGAATATAATAATCCTCATTTGCAGCAGGTGGTCCTGGTGATGAATTGTTTTTGGCAAGGAGAAATGAAACTTGGAGGCATTAACGGAGTGGTTAAAACCGAAGCGGGATTCCTTCGGCATCAAGAAGTCACCCGTGTCTGGTATGATGAAACGTTAATTTCTCTTATGGATATTATCCGGGAAGCATCGAAGGTTCAATGTGCCGATAGAGTGTATGTCGAAAAAAAAGATGCGGGTAAAACATTGAAGAATATTAAACACTCTTCTCTTAAAATAGAAACCTTTGATGTCGATGAATACAGGAAAGCTCCCGTTTCCGATCAGAAGAAACAGGTCCAGGGTTCAGCGTTCATGAATCTTGATCTCACCCAATTTCAAATGACCAAGCTCAATGCCTTCATTCGAATAGATACCGGCAAGTTAGGGAAATATTTAAGTCCCCGACAGAAAGCACAATTGGAAAAGTGAACAAAAAATTCGGGACAGTCGGTCATGACGGCGCGCGGTCGGTCTTTTAAAGTATCATGCTGGATTTTAAACGTATTTTAGGGTACAATGACAGGAAATGACTCAAACAACGTTTTCCAAGAGGAGTACCCTATTCTTTTTATGCCTGGCTGAGCTCCTGGCCATGGCGGTGTGGTTTTGTGCGTCGGCGGTGGTTCCGGCACTCGCTGTCGCCTGGAAATTAAGTGTCCCGGGTCAGGCCTGGCTTACGATGTCGGTGCAGATCGGTTTTGTGGTGGGTGCCCTTGTGTCGGCTATTTTGAACCTGGCGGACCGGGTCCCGGCGAAACTGTTTTTTACTGTTTCCGCTTTGTTGGCCGCGGTGTCGACTTTTCTTATTCCTTTGTTGGCGGAAGGACTGGCTTTGGCGTTAATATTGCGGTTCCTTACGGGGGTTTTCCTGGCCGGTGTGTATCCGGTGGGTATGAAGATCATGGCGACCTGGACCCGTGAAGACCGGGGGTTGGGTATTGGGTTATTGGTGGGTGCGTTGACGGTCGGTTCGGCGTCGCCGCATTTGTTGAAGATTTTCGGGAGTGCGGCGGATTGGCGGGGGGTGTTGTATATTGCCGCGGCTTTGGCGCTGGCGGGAGGGGTGTTGGGATTTTTCTTTGTATCCGAGGGGCCTTTTACCACGGGGACTCCTCCATTTAATTGGAAATACGTGGGGCGGATAATGAAGCAGAAGGAATTGGTGTTGGCTAATCTCGGTTATCTTGGGCATATGTGGGAATTGTATGCCATGTGGACGTGGGTGCCGTTGTTTTTATTGGCCAGTTTCAGGGTATCCGGGCGGGGTGCGGTTTGGGGTGGTATTGCCGGGTTCTTTGTGATTGCGGTGGGGGGGGTGGGGAGTTTGGTTGCCGGTTGGTTGGCGGACCGGTTGGGGCGTACGGTGGTTACGGTGGGGGCATTGGCGGTTAGTGGGTGTTGTTGTCTTTTCGTGGGGTTCTTTTATGGTGGGAACCCGTTTTTATTGGCGGTTCTTTGTTTAATCTGGGGGTTTGCGGTGGTGGCGGATTCGGCGCAGTTTTCGGCGGCGGTGAGTGAGTTATCGGAGCCGGAATATGTGGGGACGGCGTTAACGCTTCAGACGAGTTTGGGTTTTTTGTTGACGTTGTTGACGATTCGTTTGGTTCCGGCGTTGGAGCGGTGGTTGGGTTGGCATTTAGCGTTTGTGTTCCTGGCTGTCGGTCCCATTATCGGTATAGTTGGAATGCTTTCCCTGAGGCGAATGCCTGAAGCGGCAAAAATGGCAAACGGTCATAGATAGCACGTTAAATGGGGGTCCAGGGGGAGCCTCCCCCTGGCCGCCGGAGGCATCTTTTTATTTTTTTGTTTTTCAGCGGGGACCCTTTTAAAATATAAGTAAGTAAGAGGATAATTGAATCCGCAGGTAGAATATACACACACCATAGGGTCCCCGCCACCGGACCATCATCTGCCGTGAGGCAGATATAGGTCCGGTGTTAATGTGTTTTTTTAATAGATCATTTTCCTTTTTTCTTTTTCCTTTTAAAAGACAAATGGAAGAAAAGATATCTCTTTTGAAAAAAGCACTTTAACCGGAGCGTATTCAGCCTTCGGCTGTGATCGCTCCGGGCGGCGACCCTATGGTTTGCTTATTATCTCCCTGCGGATTCAATTATTTTATTGCTCTCTTAAATTTCAGGAAGGGTCGCCGCAAAAAACAAAAAAAGATGCCTTCGGCGACCAGGGGGCTCTTTTGAAAAACCGCCCCCTGGACCCCCACAAAACTTTTGTCTAGCACGGCCCGGAGACCCTGCGATGCTTGTCTGTTATTTTCCCACACAGAATTGGGAGAAAATCTTGTTTAAAATATCGTCCGGCGTAACTTCTCCCATTAACCGACCAATAATACCAATCGCTCCCCGTATCTCCTCCGCTGCCAACTCCACCTGGACCACACCCCCCTCAACCATACCACATGCACTCACAAGCACCCCCCGCAGCTCCTCCAATAACCCCCTCTGACGCCGGTTAACCGTAAACTCCGCCTCCCTGCCACGAATATCCCCCACCAACCCCTCCAAAAAACCCGTAACCACACCGATATTCCTATGATCCTTCACCGACACTTCCACAATCTCCTCACCCCCAAAAACATCCCGAATCGAATCCCAAACCACCGGGTCCCCAATATCCGCCTTATTCCCAATAATCAACCGCCTCTTCCCCTTCACCAACTCATAAATATCCCTGTCCATAGACTCCACCGGCCTCGATACATCCAACATAAATATTACCGCATCACAATTCTCTAATTTCTCGATACTGCGCTGAATCCCCAATACCTCGATATGATCCTCCGTCTCCCTGTTGATCCCCGCCACATCCGTTATATCCACCGGAAACCCATCGATGTAAAGCTTCTCACGAATAAAATCCCGCGTCGTACCCGGCGTCGACGAAATAATCGATCGCTCCTCCATCAACAACATATTAAAAAGAGACGATTTCCCCACATTCACTTTCCCCGCAATCACCACATTCAACCCCTTATTCAACAAATCGTTAAACCGGGCATTACCCAACAACGTGTCCAACCGCTTAACAGACCCCTTCAACTGATCCGAAACAGCGATCTCATCGAAAAACTGGTCCTCCTCGAACTCGATCTTCGTCTCGATAAGCACACCCAGATCGATCAACGCCTCCTTAAGCTCTTCCATAAACCGGGACAACCGCCCCTCCAAACTCCCGAACTTCATGTGAGCATAATACCTGGAATTGGCATTTATCAACTCATTGACCGATTCCGCCTGGATAAGGTCCAGCTTCCCATTCCTGAACGCACGGTAAGTAAACTCCCCGGGCAGCGCATTCCTGACCACCGTTTCACCCGTTAGATCCTGCTTGAGAACCAGGTTCAATACCTCTTCCACGATAAACGGGTTGGAGTGAATAGAAATCTCGGCGACATCTTCACCGGTATAACTGGACGGCCCCTTAAAAAAAACCACCACGCACTCATCGATATGCTTTTTACCGTCGGTAACAAACCCGTGATACGCGCGCCGCGGCTCTAAAAACCCGGGCAGCCCTTCAACCATACGGGACAATATCGCCCGGGTCCCCTCGCCCGAAACCCGTATGACCGCAATACCACCCCTCCCCATCGGTGTGGAAAGGGCGGCGATGGTATCTCCATCCCCATTTACAGCGATACCCATTTCGATACCGTTACTTCTTCCTGATAGTAATGATCTTCTGGAAACTGTCTCCTCTACTCTTGGATTCCAGGTCCGCGTATTTATTGATGGTCATGTGGATAATACGTCTCTCGAAAGGATTCAATTCCTTAAGACTCACGGACTTGCCGCTCTTCCTGACATTACGCGCATAACGGTGCGCCAGGTTGGTCAATTCATACTCGCGGTTCTTCCGAAACCGCTCACACTCGCAATATATCTTCTTCCCGATGATATCCGAATATAGACGGTTCAATAAATACTGCACCGCATTCAACAACTTCCCGTTCTGGTAGAGCATCAACCGGTAATCCTTGCCGTTAAAATCGACACTCAAATACCCCTTCCCGTTTGAAATGGCAAACTCCAGGTCGATATCCATCACCTCGATCAATTGCTTAATAAATCCCGTCAATTTCTCCTGCTCCATTCCGTCCGACGGCCATGCGCGAATATAGATTTCCCGCTGACTGTGACCGAAATACCGGGTCTTTTCCGTGATTATCTCATACTTGATCTGGTCTTCATTTACACTATATTCCGCTGCCGCAAGAGAAATGGCTTCTTTTAAAGAATTTGAACAAAATTCTTTAGTCATACTCATTTCCCTTTTCCTCCTTTTTTCCTCTTCTGTGCCCGCATCTCCTTTTCTTCTTCCTTCTTTTCACTGTATATCTTTTTATTGATAATCACCTGCTGACCGATCTGGAGAAGGTTCGAGGTAAACCAATGCAGCGTAAGTCCACTGGGCAGGTTTATCACGATAAAGGTAATAAATACAGGCATGATATACATCATCTTCTGCTGTGCCCCTTCGGCCGTGGTGGGCGACATCTTTTGCAAAAGAATCTGGGACGCCCCCATCAAAATAGGGAGCAGGTAGATGGGGTCCTTCAACGACAGGTCCTTGATCCAAAAAATCCAGGCTTCATGCCGGACATTGATACATGTCCGCAGTAAACTGAAAAACGCGAACAAAATCGGAAGCTGCAAAAGCATGGGAAGACAACCACCGGCGGGATTCACTTTCTCCCGCTTGTATAACTCCATTGTTTCCACATTCATCTTCTTCCGCTGCTCGGGATCACGCATATTCTTGTATTTCTTCTTGATGGCCTTGATCTTGGGCTGCAAAGTCTGCATCTTGGCCATGGATACACTGGACGTATAGGTCAACGGGAAAAGCAATATCTTTAAGAAAATAGTAAAGATCACGATGGCCCAACCGTAGTTGGGAATAAAACCATACACGAAGTTGATTCCTTTCAACAATATTTTTGCAACAAAACCGAGAAACCCGTAATCGATGACCTTGTGAGCATTGGGAATCGCACCGCTCACCTGTTCCAACGCATCTTCGTCCTTGGGCCCCAGGTAGACAAACCCGGGATTGGTGACTTCCATATACGAATAGAACTCGGTTTTTTTCTTTTCCTTTTGCTCTTTACCTTCCTTTCCCTCCAACACGGTGGTGGTCTCTTTGAACGTCGAATACCGTATCACCGAGTTCCTGGGAGAGGTTTTAAAGATGGCGGTAAAATAGGCCCGGTCGTACGCGGCCCAGGTGAAATTACTACCCAATGTGCCTATGGCGTTTTCAATGGTTTCATCACCCAGTTTGACCGTTTTTACCGACATAAATTCCAAATCCGATGTGTCCTTTCCGTCGTAAGTCACGATCTTCACACCACCCTGGATGGCCCGGTCTTCACTGATGTTGTTTTCCAGGTCGGGACCGAAAATAAACGGTACATCCGGTACTTCCTTGCCGTCTTTTACCAATTCGTAATCCAACCCGACAATATAACTGCCGTTGGCAATAATAAAGGTTTTATACACCGAAAGGTTCTTTTCGACATCTTTATACTTAAAGACGATCTCCCTGGTTTCGCCGCCGTGCAGTGTTACGGTGGTAGGGCCATCATAACGGTAGCTTTCACGGTTCAGCATCTTATAGGTTTCTTTATTCTCTTTATCTTCTCCAAAGGTGGAAAAATAAAAGGGGTAAGGTATGGAAATATCATCATCCATACCGATCTTCTCAAATACTTTTTGAGACACCAGGTCCAGGGGCTGCTTTTTGTCATCCAGGTATTTTCTTAAAACAAAGGACTTAAGACCGGCACCTTCATTTGTAAACACCGCGGTAAACAAATCCGTTTCCACCGTCACCTCTTGGGGACCGCTCCCTTTCAGGTCTTCTTCTACTGCACCGAGCGTTTTTTCTTCTACCGGTTTAATTTCCTTTTTGGGTTGGGTCGTCAGGTCACCCAGGTCGCGGGTGCCGGTATCGGTGGATTTCTCTTCCGCGACTGCCTGTGGTTTTGTCCCGGTTTCCTGTTCCGTGCCGGCGGGGGTTACCCGGTCGGCGGTTTCCGCCGGGGGTTTGGGCACGGGTTTGGGTTTGGGCATAAAAAAATACTGGTAAACCGTAATAACGACAATCGATAACGCGATTGCAATGATCAATCTTTTCGTATCCATTTTAGCATCACCTCTTTCAACTCTAACTATTTCGTTTTGCCTGTATGTGATGACCGGGTACAGGGTCATATCCCCCCGGGTGGAAGGGATGGCATTTTATTATTCGTTTGAATCCCAGGAAAATTCCTTTTGCCACGCCGTGTGTTTCAATGGCTTCATAAGTATAACTGGAACAGGTGGGGTAGAACCTGCAATTTTTTCCCAGCAGTGGAGATACGGCCCGCTGATAAAACCGGATGATCAATAGAAAAACGGTTCTAATTACCCTGGTAACTATCATCTATATTTACTTACCCCTGGACCGTTTATACGGTTCATTTTTTTCATCGCATATGTAAAGAGTCCTTCGACTTCCCTGACCTCGTTGGTGTTTTCCCTGTTGAATCTTGATTTCATTACTATCCAGAGATCGTGGTTCTCGGTTACCCGGTGCCGATTTAACCTGAACAATTCTTTCATTTTCCGTTTAATAAAATTCCGCTGCACCGCGCTGCCGATCTTCCTGTTTACGGAAACGGCAAAGCGGTGGTACCCATATTCGTTCTTTAAAAAGTAAAAAAAAAGAAACGATTTTTTATCTTTTTCGCGTTCCTCAGTAACTTTTTAAAGTCCTGTTCGCGATTAATCCTCTGGTAACCCGGAAATGTAAAGGACATGATTCACCGGTCACGGGTTAAACGGGCTAAACGGCCAACCGTTTTCGACCCTTTCGCCGTCTGCTGTTAATGACACTCCGGCCGCCTTTGGTTGCCATTCTTGACCTGAAACCATGTGTGGTTTTCCGCTTCCTGTTATTGGGTTGATATGTTCTTTTCACGCTGCTCTACTCCTTGCAATTTGAAATTTAAATTATACTATATAAAAAAATCCGCTTCTTGTCAAGGGGTAAAGTGGTTTTGCCCCCCCTTTTTCCTTATTTGATTCCTTATTTGATTCCTTATTTGACTTTTAAAAGGATGAGGGTGAAATCGTCACGGAATTTATTGCCCTCGCTAAAATCCAAAATCTCCCGGAATAACGAGGCCGTCATCTGTTCCGCCGTAAGATGACGGTTGTTCTTTATGAATCCGACAATCCTTTCCTCGCCGAACTCCTCCTCATAACGGTTCTCCACCTCGGGCACACCATCGGTAAAGGCAGCGATAATATCACCGGATTCCAGATTCACCGTCTCTCTCTCATATTCGGCGGTGTCCACGAAACCGGTCAAAAACCCGCCCTTATCCAGGCGGACAATCCTGTCCCCGGAAATCAAAAAAGGTGCCACATGACCGGCATTGACATAGGTTAACGATTTACTTTCATCCTCCAGGAGCATCCAGAATAACGTAATAAACCGCGTCCCCCTGGTAAAATCATAGATCAGGGAATTGGCCTTGGAAATAAATTTTCCCGGCTCAAAAAAATAAAGCTCGTTAAGGGAGTGCAAAATAGCCTGTGAAGACGCCGCCAATAAGGCGGCGGATAATCCTTTCCCCTCTACATCGGCGATCAATACCGGCAGCGCGCCCCGCCGCTCTTTCAATATGTCGTAATAATCCCCGCCGACCTCGTTGATCGGCTGGTAAATAACGGAAATCTCAAAATTCTTCAACTCCGGGACCGACTGCGGAAGCAAAGACAATTGAATGTCCCTGGCAATCTTCATCTCATGCTCGACCCGCTTGGACTCGATGAGCCGGTTGATGAGGATCGCATTCTCAATGGCACTGAGCGCAAACTTCGATACAAAAAACGCGTACTCGATGTTCTCGTTGGTAAGCGCCTTCTTGTTGAACCGGGCGCCCAAACCCAGGATGACGGTGTTCTTCTCCGATTCGGAGATATTGACCAGGTAATGTATCTTTTCGTGCAATAACCGTTCTTTCAATTCTTCAAATTCCGGGGCCAACTCTTCCACCGTTAACGAAAACCAACCGGCATCCAGTTTTTTCAGGTTTTTGGTCAGACGTTTTACATCGTCGTCCGCGGGCCGGAACCCCCTGTTTTTAAACATTTTGTGCCGCGAGTCGTAAAAAAACGCCCGTGAGATTCCCAGTTGCCCCATCAGGGTGGAAAAATAAATACGAATGACGTTCTCTACATGGAAAGAGGAATAAATGGATTCGGAAAATTCAAAGATCGAATTAAACTGGAATTCCTTCAGTTTTAATTCTTTTTTCAGACTGCTGATTTTTTTTTCTTCCACTTGACCATTTCGCATGAATTAATATTCCCGACGGTTTTGTATTCCACGGAATCCATAATACGTCTCATTAACTCAACTCCCAGGCCCCCTTTTTTTCCTTCTTTGATCATCTTGTCGAGGTTAACCCCCAGCTTACCCAGTACGGGCGGCACGCCGGTAAAAACGATACGTGTCTTCAAACCGTCGGGAGCGGTATAAAATTCCAATTTTATATCTTCATCTATTACGTTCCTGTAGGAATGTTTGATGACGTTTGTAATGGCTTCATCCACGGCAAGGGCGATTTTCTGGGATTCCGAAGGGGAAAAATGGTTGAGTGTAGCGATATGGCTGGCCAGTTCCACTACCATCTTCAACAATTCCGTCTTCGATGGAATGGATATCGATAATTCAGGTTTTTCAGGAAACATCTTTAAATTTTCCAATTGCGGCTTCTTCATCGTCCAGGAAATCATAAATCTCAGTAAAGCCCACAAGATCGAAGATCTCGTATACCCTCTGGTCTACACAGCAAAGTTTGATATCGCCTCCTTTTTCTCTTATTTCATCAAGGTATCCCATAATTATTCCCATCCCGGCGGAACTGATATAATTTAATTCTTTACAATTGATCACAATGTTGACCACTTCACTCCCAAGCAATTTCAACATCTCTTTCTCGAATCGTTCCACATTATGCGCGTCCAGGTGTCCTTTGGGGTATATGACGGCTGTATCCTCGACCAATTTAGACCTTATATAAAAAGATTTCATGCTTTACTCCTGGTAAAGGTTATCGCTTGCAACCAAAAAAAACCAAAATATCCATTCGTTTTCATTTGAATGTATATTGTAGTATATTCTTAGTTTTTTTTCAAATAAAAAATGATCTAAAGTGGAAATATTTATTCGATCACCTTATTCGATCACCACGAAAGCGACGGCATATTCTTTCGTATGAGAGATCGACAAATGAATACGGGCACAGCCCATGGCTTTGAATTTTTCAAGGGCGATGCCTTCCAACGTGATCCCGGGTTTTCCCAATGCGTCGTTTTCCACGGAAACATCCGTCCATTTCATACCGTCCCGCCACCCCGTGCCGACGGATTTAAAAAACGCTTCCTTGGCGGCGAACCGCGCGGCGAAATGAATTTCTCTCCGGTATTTGGAATCGCAGTAGTCGATTTCCGTCCGGGTAAACACCCTATCGACAAAACGGTTGTCCTTATCGATCATTTTTTTTATCCTGGGGATATCGATAATATCAACCCCGGTTCCTTTTACCATGGTTC
>Ga0210082_1000217_pt1 | contig 12062 bp, 5 predicted proteins | sample White_ThreeSqA_D_2_FD_185592 | JGI IMG/M metagenome (GOLD analysis project Ga0210082, IMG submission 185592) | Wetland microbial communities from the San Francisco Bay, California, USA, that impact long-term carbon sequestration -... | ecosystem: Environmental > Aquatic > Marine > Wetlands ... | reverse complement strand
TTTTGCCGGTCCTGATGGTTACCGGCCTCTTATTCGATACCGGGTGCAAAAAATCCGATGCCGACGACCCGGACGGTCAACTGGTGGGCATTACATGGGTGCTTCAAACCATTCGCTATCCCTCACGCACGGTAACTGTCCAACGGACGTTTACCATGCTGTTTAACAGCGACGGGAGCCTCGATATGGTGGTGGACTGCAATGTCTGCGGCGGTTCCTATACTATCGGAGATAATAACGCCCTTAGTTTTCCCGGCGCTTTCGCATGCACCGAAGCCGACTGCGGACCCGATTCGGAAGATACGGAATTCCATGAGGCTTTGGATTCGGTTTCGAGGTACGAGGTGGATGGGAACGTGATGCGGCTCTATTTTAATAACCAGGTAAGTTCATTGGATTTTGTGGCGCAGTAGAAAACGAGTTGCGGGTTGCGAGTTGCGGGGTAAGAGGGAGCCGCGTCGCGGCCCCCGTCTTCAATATCAGCGAACCTTTACCAATATCTGTCGTCTGTCAACGGTGCCCCTCTCGTCCTCGAAATCGAATACAAACCGGAATTCACCATGAAAACCCGCGGCGGCATGCCAATAGAAAATACCACGCTCCTTATCGAGAGTGGAACCCACGGGAAGCCTCCTTACCTGGCTGCCCACCGACTGGTAACCCTTTTTCAGTGTCGAGTACCGGGCGCCCGGTGATAAGTGAAGTTCCAGCCGTTCCAACGGTTTGATCTCGATCGCTATATTTCCACTCCTGTCGGGATACATCTTTTGAGGTTTTGCATTCTTTTTAAATCCTTTTATAATTTCCACCGTTCCGTCCTCGACCAATCTCTCGCTCTGCGTCCGCCCCATTATAGGCGATGCGCCGCGTTCGTTGTTCGAGTTCTGAATCGAAAAATACCGGCTGCCGATGCCGTCCGCGTTCCCGGCACTGTCCTCGGCCACCCAGTATATCGTATGAACGCCGTCGGCATAACCCGTGGTATCGAAATCAAAATACGCATGCGCACCGCCGCTGTTGGCATAACCCGGGAACAACGTCGCCACATCCTCACGGTAAACATTGTATACCGGGTTTCCCAGGTAAACCCCGTCTACATACACATCTATCGTACTGCCGTTTGTGGCCACACTGTTGGGCATGGGCGTCAATACCCACCCGTGATTCCTGAACGCACCCCCCGATGCCTCACCCCCCTGCGCCGGCGTATCGATGGCGCCGAAAGGTTTCTCCGCATTGGCATTGTCACAGGTGATGGTTTTTGTTCCCAATGTCGTTTCGTGACCCGAAGAGTCTTTGGCAATCGCATAAATCTTAAAGGTCCCGTTTCCCCCGCCGGGAAGGAAATTGGTCAACATCATGTACCCCCATCCCGCCTTGTAATTCATGGGGTAGGTAGGGTACGTCGCTTCAACGTCCGGTCTCGCACCTTCCACCAGCAACGCGTCGCCGATATAAACCCGGCCGCCCTGCCCGTCACGGTAGATTTTCACACTGTCCACGCCCACATCATCCAGCACCCAGCCCGTTACCGCGATACTGCTGCTCACGGTGGAACCGTTTTCCGGCGTGGCAAACTGACCGAAGGGCGACGAATCGCTCCCGGCGGCAAATATCGTAAAGGTCACCGTAATAAACAGGGACGAACCCTCCTCGTTAAGGTCGGTCACCGCAATGGAACCGATGTACGTCCCCGCCGTCATCCCATCGGGGGCCACCGAGACCGTTACCAAAGCCGAGTCGCTGCCCGACGCGGGTGTACAACCGAGCCAGGAGGTATCCTCTTCGACCACCCAACTGGCTGTACCGCTCCCGGTTTTGGAAATATTGAACGTCTGCGCCCCCGGCATATCGCCGCCGATCACATATGCAAAATTCAAATTCTCCCGGTTCAATGCGATATCCGCCGTGCCGCCGCCGGGGTTGGAAATACGGAACAATTCGATACCGTCCCCGGTGCCCAGGTTCCGGCTGTACTGCTTATCCGCGGCATTGTTCCAATGTTCGAGTACCCCGAGGCTCTCCATGGGGGTCCCGTCCTTCTCCGGGTCGTAAACAGTGCCCGAGGGCGGGTTGTTTGCCCGGGCCGCTTCCCGCAGGTAATCTTCCGCACCACCCTGCATACTGTCGCCGCCGCCCTTTTGAACCACGTCGGGCCACTCCGCCAGTAAGAGATCATACCCCACCGAATCGATGGCCACGGGGTCTTGTGAACCCAGGAGACTGGAGGGCCAATCCCCATTCACACCGTCGCCGAAGGGGGGCGATTTCCACTTGACCGGAACCGATTCCCAGTAGTAACCCGAAAACAGGCCGTCCAGCAAATAAAGCACCGTCTTTGGACCGATACCTTCGTGTCCCATCAGGTCGACCAGGGGGCGGTAATGCCCCGTTCCCGGCGTATACGCCGCGTTGGGTAAATTGAGGTGGGTATTGTAAAAATCCATGATCCCCGAATCCCTGAGATAGCCGTCCGGGCAGCGTATCAACGTGCCGTAATGGTTCTTGGCACACAACGATACACCCGCGGAATGGCCTTTTAACAGGGCGAAATTGATGATATACTCCGCATCCGCCACCGCCCGCGGCAGATAATCCGGCAGCTTGCCGTCGGCATCCGTTGTGCTCCAGTAAAAAGGCACGTCGGAAAACTCCGCCCGCGTCCGGCCCGAACCGCCGTAATTGTCCCAGTACTTTACGTTGGGAAACTCGGGGGTCAGCATGTTCCAATAATAATTGGGGACCAGGGCCGTGGGGTCGCCCACGGTAATATCCTCCTGGGCGACACCCACTGTGTTTACCAGGTGACGAAGCAGGACCAGCACCACCTGGGGCGAGTTGTCCGTGCGGTTCATTACTTCCGGCTTTTTATCGTAGGTCGTGGGGTCTACCTGGCTGCTCCGGGCATTGCAGGTGGTGAGGTTCAACTTTATAACGACCTTCTCACCCGCCGTGTACCCCACGTTTCCTTTGCCGCGGGTTACATTGTTGTACTTAAAGATCGCATCCCAGGCGGCGGCGTCGGTACTCTTCCCCGCTACACCCCGGATGACTTGCGAGACCATTTTCGCCACCACCTGTAAATCCGTATGATCGCTTTCCCACCAATGTTCCGGGGAATCGAAACCGTCCCAGTCCGTGGCATCCGGGTCCCAGGCCCAGGCCACGCGGCCCGGGTGAATGCCTTTGGCTTCGCCCACGGGCGAGTTGGGGACCGCGGCGGCGATCACCGGTTCTTCCGGCATATTCACAACGGTGACCACCCCCGCGGTTAACAATATCACCAGACATATCGCCGCCCATCCGATACGGGACCGCTTGAAAAAATGCGCTGCTTTACGAAAGGCGAAGACCGAACCCACCAGTCCCGCCAGCCAATATAAAAACCCGCCGGCCAGCGGCGCGGCCACGCGTTGGCAGGGATAAGCGGCGCGGGACGGTTTGGGCACCACCCGCACCAAAAACCATATCAGCGCAAACAACCCCGTCACCGGGAACAACCACAACCACCAACGGTTATTTTTATTTTCTTTTCTTATCATGTGAATCCCTCCTTTATTTTTTACCACGAAGGACACGAAGGACACGAAGAAAGATTTTTTTTAAAAAGGGTGCCGCGTCGTGGCCTTCGTGCTCTTCGTGTTCTTCGTGGTCCAAAATTCATGTTAAACATCCTTCCTGGAAGAACCGGGGCGAATGGTTATCGTTACGTATTTACTTACCGGTTTCCCGGTTTTGTCCCCGGTTATAAAAACGAATGTGTATTTTCCCCGGAAACCCGGCCCCGGGAGCCAGTAAAAAACGCCCCGTTCCGCATCCAGGGTGGAACCCACCGGCAGCGGACGCCGTTGACCGTTCACCGTCATATATGCCGAAGACAAACCGGGGAGACGGAGTTCCAACCGTTCCAGTTCAAAAATGTTTATCCGTATATTTCCATCCTTATCCGGGTAAAGTTTTTGCGGTTCCCCATCCGTTTTATATCCTTTTATAAATTCAACAACGCCGTCCTCCATCTTCCGTCCTTCGTCCGCCGTCCGCCGTCCCACGCGCCCTGCGCTTTGCGTGTTTTTTATACTAAAATACCGGCTGCCGATGCCGTCCGCATTCCCGGCACTGTCTTCGGCAATCCAGGCGATGGTATGCACACCGTTGGCGAAAGCCGTGGTATCGATATCGAAATACGCATGGGCGCCGCTGCTGTTGCAATAGTCGGGGAACAACGACGAAATATCCAACCGGGCAATATTGTATACCGGGTTCCCCAGGAAAACACCGTCCACATAGACACCGATAGTGGAACCGTTCGTGGGAATACAATTGGGCATGGGCGTCAATACCCAGCCGTTGTTCCGGAAAGCAGTTCCCGAAGCATCGCCTCCCTGGGTCGGCGTATCGATGGCGCCGAAGGGTTCCACCGCGTTGGCATTGTCCACCGTGACCGTTTTACTGCCCAGCGTCACTGTATGACCCGTCACATCCTCGGCAACGGCGTAAAAGGTAAACGTACCGTTACCGTGGTTGGGCAGGAAATTCGTCAACATCATGTACCCCCATCCCGCCCTGGAATTATCGGGATAATCCGCGAAACGGCTTTCCACATCCGGCCGTGCTCCCTCCACCAACAGGGCATCGCCGATATATGCCATCCCGCTCCCTTCTTTCCGGTATATCTTTACACTGTCCACCGCAATGTCGTCCAGCACCCAACCCGTAAAGGGCACACTGCTGCGTACCGTGGTATTGTGGCCGGGGGTTTCAAAGGAACCGAAAGGCGCGGCATCCCCGCCGGGCCCGTAAACCGTTAACGTCATCCGGACCGCCTGCGAAAGATTTTCCGAATTATGATCGCTTACCGTCACCGTACCCGAATAGGTGCCCGGGGCTTTTCCTGAAACATCCACCGTTACGTTGACCATTCCCTCCTCGATGCCCGACATGGGCGTGCAGTTCAACCATGCGGCATCTTTACCGATACTCCAATTCAATATCCCGGTACCGGTATTTCCCACTTGAAACGATTGTGACGGTGTCGAGGTTCCCCCGGTAACGGCACCGAAATTAATGCTGCTCCGGGAAACACTCAAAATAGGTGTCCCCCCGGCGCCCGTACCCACTCCCACGGTAACGGCGCTTCCTTTTTCCCCATCGACGTTTACCGCGGCTATTTTATAATACACCACCCCCGTGGAAATGAAATCCCTATCGTTATACGAGTAACCCGTCACCCGGGCGACCTCGGAGGACGGGCCGGTTTGAAAGTCCCCGGTATACCCTCGGTAGATAACAAATTCTTTAAAATCTCCCCAGTGGTCCCAGTTAAAATCCAGGTCGCTCCATATCTTTTGTGACCAGGAGAGGTTGATGGTCCCCGTGCCCGGATAATAGCTTCCCGCCGCGCCTTCCACCCGTTTCGGGGTAAAGACCGTGTCCGTGGATTGCCGTGCCTTATCCTTGACGGCATGGAAAAACAGCCTGGCCGCTTCCTCGCGGTTGGTGTCTTTAAACTGGTGTTCCATGCTGTCTTTCCATTGGAAGAAACTGACGAAATGAACGTTATGGTCATAAAGACGCAGGAACTGCTCATAAATCGATTCCGCCGGTGCCATTTCAACCCCGAAGCCCTGGGGGATGATCTCGGGGTTGTATTCCATTGCCCCCCAGTTGGTGGACATGGATGAGATCACCGGTAAAATATACTGCGATGTCCGGGCATACCAGGTGCCGAAGTTGATATCGTACATGGTAATGCCCACCCCGGTATCGCCGTAGGCGTCCGCTGTCCACAGGGGCGAAGCGGAACTGTAATAACGGGGATTCAGGGGAATCGCCGGGTCGTCGGGCCGGGTGCCGAATAAATAGTCCGCCGGTATCTGGTGCGTATAATACCGGTCCCGGGGAAAACCGCTTGCCCGGGCAATGGCGGCCATGTCTTTAACAAAATGGGCCACAATTTTCTCCCGGAAGAGGTTCCAGAGGTCCCAGAAAATATCCCGGCCTTTTTCTTTCATTACACGGGGCGGGTCGAAACCACCGGCGACATAATGTTCACCGCTTGTGGGCATCATGCCGTCAAAGGTATATTCATTCACCGGGATGATGTTGGGATCGGGATTGGTCCCATCGGTATAATCGGTATCCACCGGGTCGGAGAGGTCCCAGTCGAAGTACTTCAAGTCCCAGGTGGTAAAGGATGTACCGAAATCATCGTTGAAGTTTCGCAGGCCCCGGGAACCCTGGTACCGCGCGCCGCCGTTTACATACCCCTGGCCGCCGTACCGCCCGTCCGCGGCGTAAAGTCCTTCATGCCGTATCCAGTCACGGAACTCCAAAACGGCAAAGGGCGAAAAATCACAGAAATACTCTTGCAGCGTGCCGAAATTATTCACCGGGTGGAGGTTCAATTCCGCTTCTCCCGGCGCGCTGATCACCAGTAAAAGATCGGGATACAGTTGCCGAACCTCGTTTAAATAGTTACAGGCGGCTTCGACTTTGGCTTCCAGGTGGTTGCGCAGTTTCCGGGCACAGCGCGACATGGTGGTCAATGCGTAATGGCTCGCCGAAGACGCGGGTACCGCCGGTCGGTTATTATTATAATTATCGATCTTATCGTGGTCGAACTCCCACTCGCCGGAATTCGACTCCCGGTGTGCGGTTTTGTTCCATTGGTTTTCCGCCATAATATTATTATCGTTGTACCACTGGGCATTCCGGATGTCTTCATCTTTGGCGGGATTATAATATTGCGGTTTCCTTGAAATCCCGTAAGTCAGGGTGAGATGTAACCCCACGCCGTACTCCCGGGCCTTTTGTACCAATGCACCCACGGTATCTTTAAAGTTCCCGATATTATTGCCTGCACCGGTGATATCTATATGCCAGTCCATTTCCACGCCCACAAAGGTGGAACAGGCCAGGGGCGCATACAGACCGCCGCCGAATTGGGATTTCATGTACGCCATCTCTGTTTCGGTCGAATCCGACATTAACGAATAGGTCATGGAAAGTACCACCGAATTTTCATAATCCGGGCGGGGCATTACCGCCGGGAACAGGTAATTGTAAAGGACGCCGAACAGCATCACAACCGCGACACAAACTGTCTTTTTTCTCATCATGTTCATTATACTCCTCTTCAGGATAATATAATAGACCCATTTGAGGAGAATGTGTTAAAAGGGATAATAGTTTATGCGATTTTCATCAAATGCCGAATGTAAAGCGGTTTCGGGAAGTAAAGATTTATAAATGTTTAGTTGAACCGACATTATATGTTGCCGGTCTGATGATTTCTCCCCCGGGGGACACACTGGCCGCACTAATTTCGGATGATAAAATACCGGCTTCCGATGCCTTCCGAATTTCCGGCACTGTCCGTCACCGTCCAGTAAATGGTATGCACCCCGTTGGAATAGACCGTTGTATCTATATCAAAATACGCATGAGCACCGTTGCTGTTGGAATAACCCGGGAACAGGGACGCAATATCCGGCCGGTACACATTATAAACAGGATGCCCCAAAAATACCCCGTCCACATAGACATTGATCGTCGTCCCGTCCGCGGGGATGGCGTTGGGCGCGGGGGTCAATACCCAGCCGTGGTTCCGGTAATCCTCACCCGAAGCCGTACCGCCGGGTCCCGGCGTATCGATGGCACCGAACGGTTTCACCGCGCCGGCATTGTCACAGGTAATCGTCTTTGCCCCGAGGGTGGTCGATTGACCCGAGTTGTCCGTGGCCACCGCATACACCGTAAATGTACCGTTTCCATTGTCGGGCAGGAAATTCGTCAGCATCATATACCCCCACCCCGCACGGCTGTTGCCGGGATACCCCGGGAAAGCCGCTTCGATATCCGGCCGGGCACCTTCAACCGACAGGGCGTCTCCGATGTAGACCATATTACTCCCCTCACCCGTGACGGGGTTGCCTTCCACGTAATCCGTTCCCCTGATCTCATCGATATAATCCCTGTACCCATGGATCAAATTATAATCGACGGTAAGCTCATTCATAGGAACACTCGAGTCCACAACCATTTGAAACGTACGGTTATAGGCGACAATATTATTCCGGACCGCCACTCCCTCGATATGGAGATTATCCACGGTGATGCCGCCGCCCCAACCACCGGTCCCGTTGTTGTAAGAAGTATTGTTGACCACCGTTATGTTTTTCATCGGATGGGTGGGCGAGTCGCCGTTTCGGCTGATGTCGAAGCCTATGGTATCGCAATTGTATGCGATATTATTATATATTTGAATATTCTCCAACAATCCCCCCATTTCCGACGCCAGCGTAAAACCGTCGTTACCGTCGATATCATGGACCAGGTTCCCGTAAACCTCGATATTATACGTATGTTTGTCCCAGGCATCCACGTAAATTCCCAGCCGGTTGAGATGATGGACATGGTTATTGTAAATTTTCCCATTGGAAGCGCCGTCCTTGGCATCGATACCTTCCCCGCCGTTTGTGCCCGGCCCGCCGTGGTGTACGTGGTTGTTCCCGATCTCGAAGGTATCCGTCACCGCCGCGGTGATACACTCCTGTTCGCCGTCATTGCAGGCCAGTTCCACTTCGTTGTTATCGATAATAACGTTCGAACTGTTCCAGATGCCGATGCCGGAAGAGACAGTATTATAGGTATAGTTATTCTCAATGATAATATAATTACATCCATCCACCAGGATACCCTGGTTATTGTCATCGGGCCCGGCATTCATTACTCTCAGCCCTGAAATTTTGATATGGTTCTTGCCTGAAATATCCAGCAATCCACCCCACCCCGACGGCAGCGACACACCCGTGCCGTCGATGGTAACCGTACCGCCGGGATAAGCCGTATAAGTGATGGTGTTGCCTGCACTGCCGGACTTCTTCGGGACCACCCGCTCTTTGTAAGTGCCCGCTTTGATATAAACCGTATCCCCGGCCGTAAGAGTATCGGCCGCCTTTTGAATGGTCTTCCAGGGCAGCGCTTCCGTGCCCGGGTTCGAATTGCTGCCCGTTTTTGCGACATAATAGTCCGCCGCCCACATTCCCGACCTGACAATAAAAAACAAAATCAATAATAAACGTTTCAATTTACTCTCCTCCAATGTATCATACTCCCCCGGGGCCCTGCATCTCAAGTTGGGGGTCCGGGGGGAGCATTTTTCCTGGCCTGTGCGGCGATAACGCGGTTCCGGCCTTTTTGTTTGGCCTTGTAGAGTGCACGGTCCACTCGTTTCGTGAAGGTTTCCTCGGTATCGGATTTAACAAATTGCGTGACACCGAAGCTGCCGGTGACGGTCCCTGTCTTTGGGAAGTTGTATTTCTCGATTGCCGCGCGGATGCGTTCCGCCAGGTTTGATGCGTTTTCGATAGGGGTATGGGGGAGGAGCAGCATAAATTCTTCACCGCCCCACCGGGCGAAAATATCCGTCTCCCTGATACATGTTTTTACCAGTTTGGTCAACCCCACCAGCACATTGTCCCCCACATCGTGGCCGTGGGTATCGTTAATATGTTTGAAGTGGTCGATATCGAACATAATAAGCGTCAGTTCCGTTTCGTAACGTTTGGCCCGGTTGATTTCCCGGGCCAGTGAGTCATGGAACTTGACACGGTTGAAAATTTGCGTCAACGGGTCGGTTTGAGAGAGCAGTTTTAACTGGTCTTCCATTTCCTTCATTTTCGTGACATCGATCGAGTTAACCACCGTTCCCGAGACCACCTTATCCTTGGCAAACAGTGGATAGAAACTCATGAACATGTACCGGCGGACGCCGTCGGGGAAATCGAACCAGTCCTGGTTATAGGCTTTTTGACCTTCCAGGCACTTCAGGATATAGGGTTTGAATTGTTTTTTAAAGACCTCTTCCCCGACGATTTCCCGGACCGGGTGTCCCACCATTTCATGTTTTTTCTTTTTTTGATAGATTTTCAGCGTGGCGGCATTGACCGTTTGATAGAGGAAATTTTTATCGATATAGGCGATTGGGTCGTTGATCGTGGCCAGTATTTGTGAGTATTGGTGAAGGAGCATTTCGTTCTGATTCAGTTCCGTCGTATCCGCCACGAAGATGGCCAGTTTTTCCACGACATCGTTATCGTTTATGATCGGGTATATACATACCAGGAAGGTGAGGTCGTCGTAATGGTCTTCGAAACTGATCATTTGTTTTCCCTGCGTGACCAGTTGGACATAGGCTTTCCTGAAATCCGCCATATCCGGTTTGAAGTAGTCGTACATGCAGGTCCCGATCAATTCTTCCGGTTTCCTCCGGACACGAGCGGCCGCGGCGCCGCCGACATCGAGGATGATGCCGTTTGAATCCGTAATTAATGCCAGGTCGGTAGTGGCATTGAGCAGGGCATTGACCGTTGCGTTGAGCAGCCCCGGTGTTCCTGTCGTTTGTCCATCGTTTTTAGCGGTCATGTTATATCAGGCTCCTGGTCGGTCATCCCGAGTCGAATGGTGGTATTTTATCATATTCAAAAAAATTAAACAAAGCTTTTGAAAAAATAATAACAGTGAAAATCTAAAAAGGCAGCCCACGTCACGGCGAACACACGGAACACACGGAAAACACGGTAAAATTATCTTTGCAACTCTCCTGCCTCGATCAGTTTTTTCGGCATCCTGAGCAGGCGAGGGGGAAAGGGGCCAGGCCACTTCGTAATGGGTGACGGCAACTGGGATTGATGGTTTTACCCTTCGACAATGGTGACAAGGGGTTGAGACCAATATTTTAACACCCGGGAAAGATCGCTCAGCTTCCGAGACTGAAGTTTTTCCTTTCGCGCGCTATCGCTTAACGTCTGAAATATAAGTTTCTACCCCCGGGGAATATTGCGCAAGGCTTGAGACCAATGTTTTTCCTCTTGCGCGCGATTGCCCGGCATTTTGGAAAAGAGTTTTTACTCCCGGGCACCATTGCTTAGCTTCCGGGACAAAAGTTTTTCCTCTTGCGCAAAGAGCAATAGGTACTATTGCGCATGACTTAAAGGAATATTTATGTTTCCCGGGAGGTAATCCCGATGTTTTAGGGCCTGCGTACCATTGCTCAGGTGGTGTGCAATTGTGATTTGGAGGAAAAATATAGTGCCGAGGGCAAAAAATATATTGTTTTGGTCTAAAGCGGGAAGTTTCAGGAGGAAAAATATATTGCGCAGGAGCCGCGCAATATATCCCGGGAGGAAATCCATGTGCAATAGAAGCTATTGCGCCTGGTTCGACCTATGATTCTTTTCGCGAAAGACCTCCGTTTGCTTTCTCTGATCTATATCTCCGGTGAATTCGGGAAAATCAAAAGGTAACTTTTTTTGGTTTTTGGATTTTTTGGGTACAGCATCATTTTCCAGGGGCTTTATTCCCCTGTCCCCTTTCTTTGTCCCCTTTCTTCTTCAATTGGAGTTAATGCGTGACATTCCCGGTACAAATTTGTCACTTTTGTCACGGTTCTACAAGAGGTAATTACTGCAACTGCTCCAGGAAATCTTCAAAAAGAGTGAAGGGGTAAGTCCTTCTTGTATTTATCCCAGGCGGTCTGCCGGACCTGTTCCAGTTTTTGATGGTATTCCTCTTCGGTAAGATTGATTTTATCTTTGAAAGATTTGGTGAAATCTTCAATCTTTTCCAGGGAAATCATCCTGTCTATATAGCTCTTAATTCGCTTTGCGCCCATTCTTTTAAGGACTTGCTCATCGACTTCTATACTTAATGTTTCCATGGTAAGTCTTACCTCCAATAAGTAATATATATTTTAAATCGCCAATTGTCAAGCGTGAAAGGGCTTTATTTTTTGTTTCCCGCTCTTTTCCTTTAAGAAGGTTGACCCTTCCTATAATCCGGGAGGGTGACGGTGAGGTTCATTGTGGAAGGAGCCAGAGAACGCAGCGATTGAGCGCCCAGGATTTCCAGGGAAGGGGTGGGCAGACGGCCGTGAATCCTCAGTCTTACCACGCTGTCCGGGGGTAGAGGGAGAAGGGAATTTTTTATCCAGGCGTTTAATGCATCGGGCGCTATCCCGTCGGCACGCAATTCCAACGCCGTCATGGGACGGGCCGGGAGCG
>Ga0210082_1000216_pt1 | contig 12066 bp, 9 predicted proteins | sample White_ThreeSqA_D_2_FD_185592 | JGI IMG/M metagenome (GOLD analysis project Ga0210082, IMG submission 185592) | Wetland microbial communities from the San Francisco Bay, California, USA, that impact long-term carbon sequestration -... | ecosystem: Environmental > Aquatic > Marine > Wetlands ... | reverse complement strand
TTCATTTTATCCTCCTGGTTCGTATAATACAATTTAAGGAAAAACTTTGCAAGTAAAAAATTTATTTTCGGATATCGTTTTCCTTCTCCGCCCGGATGCAATAGGTGGCCAACTCCTTTAATTTATCCTCGATATCACCCCGGGACGGCGCCGGGGAGATCGACGCCCTCCGGTTCAATTCTTCGAAGCACGTCTCTATCTCATCCACCATCAACTGGATGGTCAATAAAATATAATTATGGATCAACGACTCCATCCCCTTCAACTCGGGCTCGTCCAACAACCGTGAAAGAATGATCTTCCCGGTATCCAACACGGCGGTACACACTTCCCCGGATTTGAAACCTTCACTAAACCGGATGGGACACAAAAGATCACGGGCATAATGTACGGGTATCAACCGGTCCTTGTTCCGAACGGAAGCGGTGAGCAATTGATAAAAGACACCGAGATCCCAGTGCAGATCATCCCTGTTTAATCTCTGGTAATGTGAAAATTCAATTTTTCGCCAGGGGTCTAACAGGAACTGTTTGATCTCATCGATCATTTCATCCTTTCGTTTCACCATGACTTCGTAAATCAAAAGATTGGACCTGACGGCAACCCGCTTCAGTGCCCTGGCATTCATGAAATCCCACTCATCGGGCTGGTTCTTCATCTTTTCAACCAGGTAAAGCATCCGGCGAAGGACATGAAAGCGCGGGGCGGGTTCCCAGGACAACGCCTTCCGCGTATAAGACGAATCGATTTCCAATTTCAGGTCCACGTACTTAAGCATCCACGGGCGCTCAAAGGGCCGCCTGCCAACAAGTCGCAGCAGGATATCCCGGAAAATCACGGCAGGTACGGCAATCAATTTCGGCAAAAAAAGGGGTTTTTTTTCTTTTCCGAAATAAAAGCGTGCCGCGGTTTCAAATAGTTCACGGTGAGACGTGGAACCGTCCGGGCTCGCGATATACGTATCGAAAGCGGGCAGCCCGTCGCTGTTCCTGAAAACGGTCAATAATAATCGATTTAAATCATACGCATGGATATAAGGAACAGCGGATTCGCCTTTCCCGGCGAGTATCCGGCCCCCCCATTTCCGGGAAAACCACCGTTTGAGAAAAATATACAACATCCCGTACTCGCACCAGTCGGTAAAAACAGCGGCGGAACGAATAACGGAACAGGGGAAATGTTTTGAATACTCCCGGACCATCTCTTCCCCTTTTCGTTTACTTCTTGCATAGGGATGATCGGCATCCACGGGGCTTTTCTCCGTGACCCTGTCCCCGGCCGCGGGAAATACCGCCGCCGCCAGGGAACCGGGGAATACAAAACGCCTGACCTCCAGCATCTTCGACAATTCGAGTACATGGCGGGTTCCCGAAACATTGGTCCTCTCGTACTCGGGGTGGGGGGTATAATTATAATCATAATAGGAGGCCAGGTGAAGCACAAAATCCACTTTGGAGGTGGACGGAACCGCGTTCATGATCACGCTTTTGAGAGAGGAAAAATTGGCGATATCCACCTGTATCCATTTTATGTTGGGATGAGAGGGAACACCGGCTTCCTTCCGGGAGCGCCGGGCAATGGCGTATATAAAAAATTCCTCTTTTGCGACATCGAGAAAATTCCTTCCCACGATACCGGATGCCCCGGTAACCAGTATTCGCTTCAAATCTTCCTGCCGAACCATGCCTCGTGCTTACGTTAAAATCTTATCCAGGCTATCTCTAAAAAAATCGCACTGGAAACAACTGGCGACGGCGTTGTCACCCAATAACCGCTGGGCTTCACAGACTTTCCCGGTAATAAACCAACAGAAAAAGCCTTCTTTTGCCAGCCATGCCACGCAGTTTTCCCGGACCTGCGGCGGGCAATCTCTTTCATCCCAGCATAAGGTTGTATTATCGAGTTTTTCCATGTTTAACTTAAACAGCAGGAAATAGAGGAGCCGCCGGACATTGTCGGGGATATTTCTTAAGCCCTGTTCGTAACTTTCCACGGTTTTTTTCGATATGCCCAGGAGGACGGCCATTTCTTTTTGCGTCTTGTTGATCTTTTTCCGTATTGCCGTAAAGTCTTCTTTTCGCATTTTCATTTTCAAAACCCTTTTTTTTTACTAATTTTAACGTTACCATTTTTTTGATTAAATTTCAATTCATTTTGTGCTTTTGCTTGATATTTGATTTAAATAGTTTTATAATTCCCCTTTATCCTTTACACTGTTAAGCGGCGTGCAAAAGAGGTAAGAAAGAAGGAGAACGGAGGTGTAGATGAGGATATTGGTTGCCGAAGACGATTTTGCATCACGGATGATCCTTGAAAATGTATTGGGCAAATGGGGGTATGAGGTAGAATCCGCCGGCGATGGACTCGAGGCATGGGAAAAAGTCCAGGTCCCCGGTGCTCCTCAACTGATGCTCCTCGACTGGATGATGCCCCGGATGGACGGCGTCGAGGTCTGCAAGAAAATACGCCGGATGGAAAAAGCCGGTGCAGCCCCTTTTTTTTATATTATCCTCCTGACTGCACGTGACAGTAAACAGGATGTTGTGGAAGGACTGAGTGCCGGGGCCAACGATTATATTACCAAACCTTTCGACAACGACGAACTCATGGCCCGCATCGGCGTTGGCCGGCGCGTGATCGAACTCCAGACACAGGTTACCCGGCACGTGAAAGAACTGGAAAATGCCCTGGAGCATATTAAAACCCTGCAGGGAATTTTACCCATCTGCACTTACTGCAAAAAAATCCGGGACGACAGGAATTATTGGGAGCAGGTGGAAAGCTATATCGCCCGTTTCACCGAGGCCCGTTTCAGTCACTCCATTTGTCCCGACTGTTTCGAAAAACACGTCAAACCCCTACTGGCCGAACTGGACGCAGAAGAGTCGTCGGCAGGAAATAAGAAGTAATTTGTGGTTTTGTGCCTTTGTGGCTAAGAGTCAAAGAGGTGTACGTCCGCTGATCCGTTTAATGGCTTCGATTCGCCTCAGGGCATAGTCGACCGCCGCCCGGTTGGTGGTGATATCGTTATCCTCCGCATCTTTTAAAATTTTCAGCACTCGGTCGTAAATGCTTTCGGTTTTTCTTAAAACTTTCTCCTTTTTATACCCGCTCTTGTATCCCAGGTATTCTTCGGAAACATCGATGATCCCGCCGGCATTGATAATAAAATCGGGGGTATAAAGGATACCGCGTTTTTTCAGGTAAATGTCGTCGTTTTCGTTTAAGAGCTGGTTATTGGCGGAACCGGCAATGATCTCGCATTGGAATTTCTCAGCGGTCCCGGGGTCGATAACGGCGCCCACGGCACAAGGAGAAAAGATATCGCATTTTTCAGTGTATAGTTGGTCCGGCGAAGCGGTTTCAAAACCTTCCGCCGCGGCTTTTTTTTCATTCCCGGTATCGATATCCCCCACCACCACGCGGGCCCCCTTTTTCTTGGCCAGCAAGGCCAGGTCGGAGCCGATCCTCCCGTATCCCTGGACGACGATCTTTTTCCCCGAGATATCGTCCGAGCCCCACCGGTGTTTCGCCGCCGCCAACACACCCATAAAGGTCCCGTAGGCGCACATGTAGGAATGGTTGCCGCTGCCGCCGTAATAAGCGGGAAGACCGGTAATATAATCGGTCTCCATCTTGATATATTCCATGAACTCTTCGGTTACCCCGATCTCGGCACCGGCGATGAACCGGCCCTTTAAACTCTCGATAAATCGTCCCAATGCCCGGAACAGGGGTTCGTTTTTTTTCATCCCAGGCTCTTCGACAACGATCATATACCCGCCCCCGAAGTTTACCCCCCCGGCCGCGGTTTTATATGTCATGGCGCGCGATAATCTAAAAAGATCGAACAACGCATTTTCGGCGGATTCATATTTAAAAATTCGCGTGCCCCCGATGGCCGGACCCAGGGCAGTGCTGTGAATCGCCAAAATGGCCCTCAGCTTTACCGATTTATCGGTATAGAAGGCAACCTGTTCCTGGTTACTCTCTTTCATTAATTCAAAGATTTCCATCAAATAACTCCTTGTACTCGATCTGCCGCGGGTAGACCAGGGCCTCTTCCTCTTTTTCCAGGACCCTCAGGGCACCCTGTGCCAGGGCTTTTAATTCATCCTCACCGGGGAAGAGCAGGATTTTACCTTTCGCCAGGAAGGATATTCTCTCTTTGATCAGGTCCACCAGTACCCGGGATTTTACGGCACCACCGGTAAGGGAAACGGCATCCACTTCCCCGTTTAGCGCCGCGGCCATGGCAGCGATCTCTTTGGCGATCTGGTACGCCATGGCCCGGATGATCAATCGGCATTTGGGATCACCCTTTTCATAACATTGGGTGGCTTCGAGCAAACTCTTGGTTTTCAGGTAGCTGAACATCCCTCCTTCTCCCACCAACATTTTTTTGATCTCCGGGAGTTTGATATCTTTTTCAAATATATATTCCGAAAAATCCATCATGGGGAGAGAACCGGTACGTTCCGGTGAGAAAGGACCCGAGCTGAGGGCATCGCTGACATCGATCATCCGTCCTTTTCGCAGGGGGGCAACGGATATTCCCCCGCCCAGGTGCGCAACGATCAGGTTCAGTTGGTCCAGGGGGGTGCCCAGTTCCCTCGACGTGGCCCGGGCAATGGCCTTGACATTCAGCGCGTGTACCAGGCTCCTGCGCTTGATGTCCACATGACCGGAAATCCTGGCCACGTCTTCCATTTCATCCACGCTCGGCGGGTCCACGATATAGGAAGGGATATTCAAATCCCAGGCAATACCGTAAGCCAGCACGCAGCCCAGGTTGGAGGCGTGTTCCCCTTGCAGTGCCTTGCGCGCGTCATCCAGCATCTGCCTGTTGATCTCATAGGTGCCGCTGATGATGGGTCTGAAAAGACCTCCCCTCCCCACCACGCAGGACAGTTTATCGATATCGAAACCCTCCCGACCGACGGCAATCAATATCTCTTTTTTCCGGAAGGCATATTGGTCCCAGACTCGACTAAAGGACCCGATGTCCTGGTCGTTGTGGGGTATATTTTTATCGAACAATAACTCTTCATTCTCAAATATGCCGATCTTGGTGGATGTGGAACCGGGATTAACGGTCAAAATAAAAAAATGGTTACTCATGGCTCAACTCCTCTTCACATTTCGCGCCTGGTCTAACATAAAATATTGTTTATCCGGTCGATCTCGCTGTACCGTTTCACGGCATCGGATTTGGCCAGTTCGTAGGGTGAGATACTCTTCTCCGACGCCCGGTTAAGAATATCCAGCATCATGCCGTAAATAATTCGTGTCCGTTCCCTGTTTGTCTCAACGCTGCCCAATTTAAGGTTTTTATCCAGTAGAAAAAGGTCCCCCGCCGCGATCAGGAAAACCGGGGCATAGAGGATGCCTTTCTTAAAAACGACTTCGATCAATTCTTCATGGGAAAAGATATTGTAAGCGGAACCCGCGATGACCTTACATTTTAATTTGTCGATATTATCGTTGTTTATGATCGAGCCCACGGCACAGGGTACGAGGAAATCACATTCCCGGTAAAGCACTTCCGACGGTTTCAGTATCTCGACATCGGGGTATTTATCTTCCACCTCTTTTATATTATCGTACACCAGGTCGCTGACATACACCCTGGTTTTTTCTTCTTTAAGGTAATCCACGATGCTTTTGCCGACACTTCCCAGTCCCTGGATAACAAAGCTTCGCCCCGCCAGTTCGGAGGTACCGAAGATACTCTTGGCGCAGGCTTTGATGCCCCAATAGACCCCGGAAGCCGCGATCCGGGCGGCGGGTTTTGTATTGTCCCGGATATCTTCTCCAAATATGGTATGATCGGTTTCTCTCTGGATATACCTGAAATCGTCGGCATCGGTGCCCAGGTCCGGGGCGATGATCAGTCTCCCTTTGAGACTCTCGACGAATCGCCCCACGGCCCGGAAATACGCTTCGGTCTTATCGGTATTGGGGTCACCCAGCAGCAGCGCATTGGCCCCACCACTGTCGGTCTCGGCGGTGGCACCCTGGTAAGTCATGACCTGCGATAACCGCAGCGACTCGATCACGGCATCCATATCGGATTTGTACCGGTTGTTCATTCGCAGTCCACCGACGGTTCGTCCCAACGTGGTGTCGTGCAAGGAGACGATCATCTTCAAATCGACATCTTTAAAATAATTGAAGATCACCTCCTCGTGACCGCGTTTCTCCATTTCCTCGAAAAGTTTCATGACGTTCCTCCTTACCCCTCTTTCAACTTAAACCGCCAGATGCAATAATAATCGTCATTGGTGATACCGGGGGGGCAACTGAGACACTCGGTCTCGAACCGTTCGTCGATGGTTTCGGCAAAATAACCGTACTCCACGATGCCCACGGATTTGCAGGGGAAATCATTCAACCCTTTCCGCCTCCGGGTGGACTGGACGCGGCAGGTCTTGACCCGGTATTCCAGGCTCTTCCCGTCTTCGCCCACCACGATCTCATCTTCATTCAACGAGGCATACAACCGGAAACGCAGTGCCTTTTTCAACCCTTCGATACCGGAATTCTTTCCCAACCGCAGGAACTCGATCAGCCGTTTGGCCTCGACCACGGTGAACCGCCGCCAGCTCTCGGTATCCATTTCGATGGCGGTATCCATCCCGTATCTTTCCTCGATGGCCAGGAACCAGCAGCCGTCATGCGCCAGCCAGTTCCTGGCGTAAATATTTGTTAATTCCAATAATTCGTCTCTCGATAGATCTTCGATCTTCTCAACGTCTCTCATCATTACTCCTTATTTAAGAGAGCCCACAGAACACACAGAATACACAGAAAAATAAAAGGCTCCCCCCGCCGGGGGGTCTGTGTAAGTCTGTGTAAGTCTGTGGCCCCATTTTTACATATTTCGGCGATACTGGCCGCCGACACGGTACAGGGCATTGGTGACCTGACCCAATGAACAGTACTTTGTCACTTCCATCAGCTTCTCGAAAATGTTATTGTTGGCAATGGCCGTTTGCTGCAATTCATGGAGCAATCGGCCGCTCCTGTCTTCATTCCCCTTATGGAGGTCCTCCAGCATTTTGATCTGGTACTCTTTTTCCTCGGTGGTGGCACGGATGACCTCGCCGGGAACTACCGTGGGAGACCCATTCGGACCCCGGTACGTATTCACACCGATGATGGGATATTCGCCCGTATATTTCCGGTGTTCATAATAGAGGGATTCTTCCTGGATCTTGCCCCGTTGATACCCCGTTTCCATTGCCCCCAACACACCGCCCCGCTGGGAGATACGGTCGAATTCCATCAACACCGCTTCTTCCACCAGGTCGGTCAATTCCTCGATAATAAAGGCACCCTGGTTCGGGTTCTGACATTTGGTCAGGCCCAATTCACGGTTGATGATCAACTGGATGGCAATGGCACGGCGGACCGATTCTTCCGTGGGCGTGGTAATGGCTTCATCGTAAGCATTGGTGTGCAGGGAATTGCAATTGTCGTAAACGGCGTACAACCCCTGCAGCGTGGTGCGGATATCGTTGAAATTGATCTCCTGGGCGTGCAGGGAACGGCCGGAGGTCTGGATATGGTATTTTAGCATCTGGGTGCGGGCATTTCCCTTGTATTTAAGTTTCATGGCCTTTGCCCAGATGCGGCGTGCCACGCGACCGATCACGGCGTATTCCGGCTCCATGCCGTTGGAAAAGAAAAAGGACAAATTGGGACCGAATTTATCGATATCCATGCCCCGGGACAGGTAGTACTCGACAAAAGTAAACCCGTTGGAAAGGGTCAGGGCCAACTGCGTAATGGGATTGGCACCGGCCTCGGCAATGTGATACCCGGAAATGGATACGGAATAAAAGTTCCGGACATTGTGCTCGATAAAATAATCCTGGATGTCCCCCATCATGCGCAGGGCGAACTCGGTGGAAAAGATACAGGTATTCTGTGCCTGGTCCTCCTTTAATATATCCGCCTGGACCGTACCGCGGACCCGGCAAACGGTCTCCGCCCTGATCTTTCGGTAAACATCCGCGGGCAGTACCTGATCGCCGGTAACACCCAGCAAAAAGAGTCCCAGACCGTTGTTCCCGTCGGGCAATTCACCCTGGTAAGCGGGCCGGTCCACGCCTTTTTCCCGGTATATTTTATCGATCTTCTTTTTAACCTCTTCTTCCAGGCCGTTTTCCCTGATATACAGTTCACATTCCTGGTCCACGGCGGCATTCATGAAAAAAGCGGTCATAATGGGGGCGGGACCGTTAATGGTCATGGAAACCGATGTTTTGGAATCCGCCAACCGGAAACCGGAATAGAGTTTTTTCGCATCGTCGAGGCAGCAGATGGAAACGCCGGAATTCCCGATCTTCCCGTAAATATCGGGGCGCCGGTCCGGGTCTTCACCGTAGAGTGTCACCGAATCGAAGGCGGTGGACAACCGTTTGGCCGGCTGGGCTTTGGATACGTAATGAAACCGGCGGTTGGTCCGTTCCGGTCCGCCTTCACCGGCAAACATCCGGGTGGGTTCTTCCCCTTCACGCTTAAAGGGAAACACACCGGCGGTATAAGGAAATTCACCGGGGACATTTTCCTGGAGATTCCAGCGCAGCACATCACCCCAGGCGTTGTACCCGGGCATGCTGATCTTCGGTATCATATTGTGGGACAACGATTCCACGTGGGTCTCCACCTTGATCTCTTTGTCCCGGACTTTATAAACGAAATAATCGTCTTTGTAGAGTTTCACTTTCCGGTCCCAATTCTCCAGGATTTTTTTGTTGCGGCCGTCCAGTTTGAATTCCATTTCCCTGTACAGTTCCTGCAACTGTTTTTTTAGCTCTTCCCGGTTCGGGGCCGGTGATTCGAGGCTGATTTCCTCCAGCGAATCCAGGGACTTTTTAATGCCGTAGAGTTTTTGGGCCGTTTCCCTCTGTTCTTCGGTCCACTGGTTGTAGTTCCGGATGGTTTCGGAAATTTCCGAAAGATAACGGGTACGCTGGGGCGGGATGATATATATCTTTTCAGACATCTCCCGGGTGATCTCGAAACCCGATTTCAAATCGGCGCCGGTCCGGGACACGAGTTTATTTATGATGGTCCGGTACAATTGGTTGACACCGGGATCATTGAATTGGGAGGCAATGGTACCGAAAACCGGGAGGTGGTCGTCGGTGACGGATTCGTCGAACATGTTCCGGTTACGGCGATACTGTTTTTTCACATCCCGCAGGGCATCCAGTCCGCCGCGTTTATCGAATTTATTCAGGGCGATGACATCGGCGAAATCCAGCATATCGATCTTCTCCAGTTGGGTGGAGGCCCCGTATTCCGGTGTCATCACATAGAGACTGACGTCCGAATGGTCGGTGATCTCCGTATCGGATTGACCGATGCCGGAGGTTTCCAGGATAATGAAATCGTATTCCGCGGCTTTCAGGATACCCAGGGCTTCGCGGACATATTTTGAGAGGGCGAGGTTGGACTGGCGCGTGGCCAGGGAGCGCATGTACACGCGGCCGCCGCCGATGGCGTTCATACGGATGCGGTCGCCCAGTAATGCGCCGCCGGTCCGCCGTTTGGAGGGGTCCACGGAAAGGATACCCACGGTTTTATCCTTGAAATCGATAAGAAACCGGCCGACCAGTTCATCGATAAGGGAGGATTTCCCGGACCCGCCGGTCCCGGTGATACCCAGGACCGGGACATTGGTTTTCTCCGCCAATCGGTGGATTTCAACCAGGCTCTCTTTGGATTCTTCGGGAAAATTTTCCGCCGCCGAGATGAGGCGGGCGATATCTTTGGGGTCTTTCTCCCGGATTCGTTTTAACGCTCCGTCCAATTTATCGCCGGTGGGGAAATCGCATTTTACCAGCATATCGTTGATCATGCCCTGGAGTCCCATTTCGCGGCCGTCGTCGGGTGAATAGATGCGTGCGATGCCGTATTTGTGGAGTTCCTCGATCTCGCCCGGGAGGATGACCCCGCCGCCGCCGCCGAAGATTTTAATATGGCCGCAGCCGGCCTCTTTCAGCAAGTCGTACATGTATTCCAGGTACTCCATGTGGCCGCCCTGGTAAGACGTAATGCCGATGGCCTGTGCATCTTCCTGGACGGCACAGTCCACGATCTCCTTAACGGAACGGTTATGTCCAAGGTGGATGACTTCGCAGCCCGAGGACTGCATGATGCGTCTCATGATATTGATGGCGGCATCGTGCCCGTCGAACAGGGAGGCCGCGGTAACGATGCGAATCTTGTTTTTCGGTTTGTAAGGCTCGGTTTCTTTTGACATTATTAACTCCAAAAGGTTTATTGTTTTTTATATTAACGTTTATTATAATCGATTCCGATCGATTGTGCAATACGGGCGATGGATTTAAAAAACGATGAAAAGTTTTAGCCACGGATTTACACGGATGTACACGGACCCCGCGGCGCGGGGACCACTTTATTTTATCCGTGTTTATCCGTGTATATCCGTGGCAAAATTTATTTTTACAGCGGGCTATTTCAACAGGTGTGACGAGATAACCACGCGCATGATCTCGCTGGTGCCTTCGTAAATTTCCGTGATCTTGGCATCCCTTAAATACCTTTCGGCATCGAATTCCTTGACATACCCGTATCCGCCGTGGATCTGGATGCACTTATTGGCACAGAACGAGGCGACCTCAGAGGCTTTCAACTTGGCCATGGCCGCTTCCATGGAATAACTCATGCCTTTGTCTTTCATCAACGATCCCCGGTAGGTCAACAGCCAGGCCGCCTCATACTCGGTCCACATATCCGCGATCATCCATTGGATGGCCTGCAAATCGGCAATAGGCGCATCAAACTGCTCCCTTTCTTTGGCGTACCTGACGGAATCCTCGATGGCCGCCCTTGCAATACCCAGCGCCTGGGAAGCAATCCCCAACCGGCCGCCGTTCAACGTGACCATGGCGACTTTAAATCCTTTATTAAGTTGTCCCAACAGGTTTTCTTCCGGTATGGCGCAGTCCTCGAAAATCAGCTCCGTGGTGGATGAGGCCTTTATCCCCAGTTTTTCTTCATGTTTACCCACCGTAAAACCGGGGGTCCCTTTTTCAACGATAAATGCACTGATACCCTTTGTTTTTTGCGTGGGTTCGGTCAGGGCAAAAACAATCGCCACCTCTGCTTCCTCACCGTTTGTAATAAACCGTTTGGTGCCGTTTAACACCCACTTGCCGCCTTCCGGTTTAGCGGTGGTTTTTAACCCCCCGGAATCGGAACCGGAACCCGGCTCGGTCAAGGCATAACAACCGATCTTTCGGCCACTGCACATATCGGGCATGTATTTTTTTTTCTGTTCATCGTTCCCATAAGTGAAAATCGGGTCTATGGCCAACGATGAATGGGCAGAAATAATAACGCCGGTAGACGCGCAATATCTTGATACCTCTTCGACGGCAAGCATATAAGACACAAAATCCATACCCGCGCCGCCCAATTCCGGCGGATAAGCAATGCCCATCAATCCAAGCTCCCCGGCCTTTCGTATGATGTCGGCGGGAAAAATCCCTTTTTCCTGGTTTTCACGGGCGACCGGCCCGATCTCTTCCCTTGCAAACTTCGACACCATTTCTTTTAACATAATTTGCTCTTCGGTTAATAGATAATCCATGGTCTTCTCCTTAAAAACGTTGATTTGATCTTTGATTTTTTTTTATATAGAGATAATTGTTTTTTGGGAATTACCCTTGCGTGACAAACACGATAAGTACTCATTAAAGCCACCATTTTTCATTTTAGATAAAACAAAAGAAAAAGTCAAGGGAATTATTAAGAACTTAACAATTAACGGTTCTTCCAAATTCTACTCGAACCGTAACCTTTTTTTTTCGGATTTCAGACTGCCTTCCTAAGACATCCGTCCATCGTTCGACAATAACGCACCCCCGTCTTACGACTTTAGAATGTCTTCCAGTATTCCCCGACGATGTCCCATAAATGTTTGGGTTTGTTTCAGCGTTTTCACAGATCGGTTCAACGTTTCCAGGCTTTTTTCCATCGTTTCCAGCCCTTTTTTCAACACCTCCCCGGTTTTTTTCGACACTTCCC
>Ga0210082_1000215_pt1 | contig 12073 bp, 12 predicted proteins | sample White_ThreeSqA_D_2_FD_185592 | JGI IMG/M metagenome (GOLD analysis project Ga0210082, IMG submission 185592) | Wetland microbial communities from the San Francisco Bay, California, USA, that impact long-term carbon sequestration -... | ecosystem: Environmental > Aquatic > Marine > Wetlands ... | reverse complement strand
CTCGTCGCTCCCCACCATCCCGTACCAGTACTGGTGGCCGAATTCGTGGATGGTGACCAGTTCGGCCATTTTTAAGGAGCGGGGCATCAGGCTGTTGTGACCGCCGGTGATCAATGTGGGATACTCCATGCCGCCGGAGTCGCGGCCCACGGCGGGCGGGTCCACGACGGTTATTTTCTTATAGGGGTATGGGAAAATGTGCTCGGCAAAAAAATTCAATGAAAACCGGACGGAATCCAGGTACCTCTCCCTGGCATCCTCGTGAGCCGGGGAGAGGAGCAGCACAATTGTGGTCTCATGCGGGTTGCCTTTTAATTTGATCTTTTCCGTATACGTTCGGAAGTCCGGGTAAGCGGTCCAGGCAAAATCGTGGATGTCCTGTTCTTCATAGGTATATGTAACGGTACCGTCCACGTGTTTTTCCGACTTCACCAGGTTCCCGGTGGCACCCAGGACAAATTCCCCCGGCAGGGTAATATTCACATTGTATCGGCCGAAATCGGCAAAAAATTCGGAATTCTTGTGAAACTGGTGACAGTTCCAGAGACCGTCACGCTGCAATACCCCGATCTTGGGAAACCATTGGGCCATGAAAAAATAATCGCCTTCCTGCCCGGTGCGGGCAAAAATTTCGGGGATGGTTAATTGGAACACGATTTTGAGGTTAATGGATTGGCCGGGTTCCACGGGTTTCTCCAGCGGGACTTCCATCACGGTCCTGTCGTCTTCGTTGGCATCGTCGGGAGAGATAAAACGGATTTTATCCGTCAGCGTTTCACCGCCGGCGGCGCCGATCACCTGGAATTCCGTGATGCGTATTTCACCGAATTTCAACCCGGCCAGGGTGCTTTTCGATTTCCGGTAATAGGCGGATTCCCGAAGGAAGGTGGTCTTTTCGCTGCTAAATGCATTGTAATAGAGATGAAACCGTAAATGGTCAACGGGGTTCTCGGAGGTATTGAGCCAGATCAAAATCTCCGATCCCATTAATTTCCGGGCTTCCGGCAGTAGTTGGGCATCGATGGAATAGTTAACCACGGGTCCGTCGGGCACCCCGGTTTCCAGGGGTTCCGTGGTGGGTGGTTCTTCTTCGTCCGCGGTTTCCGGGGGTTCGACGGTTTTCGATTCCTCCCCGGTTGTTTGTGTCTCCTGCGTCTCCTGGCCCACGAGGCGTAGAATCCCAATGGTACTTATCAATACCAACAAGACCAACAAAACAAAACCGATAATTTTATATTTCATAAGGTTCACCTTTCCTTCAGCTTTTTTTCCCATTCCCAGGCGGTTTTAATGATGTAGTGGATGTCGTTGAATTGGGGTTTCCAGCCAAGTTCCTCTTGAATCAACCGCGAGTCGGCCACCAGTTGGGGGGGGTCTCCGGCCCGCCTGTCCGTGGGTACGGTTTCAAAATCGATCCCGGTCACTTCTTTTGCCGCCGCGACCACTTCGGCCACGGACCGTCCGGTGCCGTAACCGCAGTTAAAGACACGGCTTTTCTTTTCCGATTTCAAATAATCCAGGGCCAGGAGGTGGGCATTGGACAGGTCGTCGATATGGATATAATCCCTGATGGCGGTCCCGTCGGGAGTGTCGTAATCGGTACCGAATATCTTCAACCGGGGGTAGTCTCCCAGTGCGGCGCGCAGAGCCAGTGTCATGAGGTGTGTGGGCTTTTTGTAATTCTGACCGATCCGCGCGTCGCTGTCGGCGCCGGCGACATTGAAATACCGGAGGGCAATGTAATTGAATCCGGGGTATGCGGCGGAGACATCGTTCAATAACATTTCGGTCACGACCTTGGATTTGCCGTAGGGGTTGATGGGGGCCATGGGCGCGGTTTCGGCCACGGGGATGGTTTCGGGTATACCGTAAACGGCGGCGGTGGAGGAGAAGACAAAATTCTCGATACCGCACTTTATACATGTTTGAATCAACCTGAAGGTATTTACGGAATTGTTTTCGTAATATTTCAGGGGTTGGCTGACGGACTCTTCGACCACGATGGAAGCGGCAAAATGGATCACGCTCGCGATGCCGCATTTGCGGATGACCTCTTCCACCCGTTCGCCCTCGTTAATGTCCCCTAAGACGAATTCGCCGTACAGTACGTTTTCCCGGTTCCCGGTACACAGGTTATCGTAGACGATGGGATAGTATCCCTTCAGGTACAGGTCCCTGACAACGTGGCTGCCGATGTACCCGGCCCCACCGGTAACTAATATTTTCTCTCGGTTCATGTTCCTACTTTGATTTTTTAGCCACGGATTTACACGGATTTACACGGACCCCGCGGCGCGGGGACCCTTTTAATTTTATCCGTGTTCATCCGTGTTCATCCGTGGCTAAATATAAAATTTAAATTGAGTTTTCCATTGCTTTGACTTTCAGCTTCGACAGGTACTCGGTGATCTTGATATGCTTCGGACACGCTTCCATACAATTAAATATAGTATGGCAGCGCCAGAGGCCGTTCCGGTCGTTGATGACATCGAGACGCTCATCGGTACCGTCATCCCTGCTGTCGAAGATGAAGCGGTACGCTTTCAACAGGGCCGCGGGTCCCAGGTAGTCGTTGTTTCCCCATAAACTGGGGCAGGACGAGGTGCAGGCGCCGCAAAGGATACAGTTGATGGCATCCACGATCTCTTCGAACTCTTCGGGACTCTGGAAAAACTCTTTGTCCGGGATGGGCTTGTCCAGGATGAGGTATGGTTTTACCCGCTGCAGTTTATCGAAAAAGTCATCCATATCCACTACCAGGTCTTTTATGATCTTAAATCCCGGCAGCGGTTCGATTTTCAATTTGTTCCCTTTGAATTGGTGCATGGGCGTCTCGCAAGCCAGGACGTTTCGACCGTTCACCTTCATGGCACAGGACCCACAGATGGCACTCCTGCAGGAGCGGCGGTAGGCCAACGTACCGTCGATGTTCCAGTGGATTTCGTTCAATATATCCAGGATGGTATAGTCGGGGTCTACTTCCAGGTCATAGGACTTCCAATAGGGTTTTTGGTCTTTTTCCGGCTCGTATCTTATTACTTTAACTTTGATTGCTACTTTTGCCATGGTTCATTCTCCTTTTAATATTTTCTTTCCTGGGGTGGGAACCGATCCATGTAAATGACCACCTCTTTGGAATGATCCAGTTTGACACCCTTTTCGGTTTGCCATGCCAGTGTGTGCCTGAGCCATTTTTCATCGTCCCGCTTGGTATAATCGGTGCGGTAATGGGCACCGCGGGACTCTTGCCTGGCAATGGCGCCTTCCACCATGACCTCGGAAAAACTTAAGAGATTGCCCACTTCAAAGGCTTCGATCAAATCAAGGTTAAAGGTCGATGCCTTATCGTCGATGGTGACCTTTTTGAACCGCTCTTGCAGTTCTTTGATGACGGTTTTCAATTTCAGCATATCTTTCTCGTTCCTGAAGACACCGCAGTGTTTGGTCATGTTTTCCTGCAATTGGGCGCGGATACCGGCATAACGTTCGGTGCCGCTGCCTTCGGTAAGGGCGGAGATTTTACCCTGTGCCACGTCCAGCGGTTTTTCCGGTAGTTTTTCAAAACCGCTTTCCTTGACGAACCGGGACATGGAGATACCGGCAATCCGTCCGAAAGTGGTTGCGCCTTGCAGGGAATTGGTTCCCAGCCGGTTTGCGCCGTGCAGTGACAGGCAGGAGGCCTCGCCGGCGGTATACAACCCTCTCACCACCGTGCCTTTGGCATCTTTAATGACCTCGGTACGAATGTTGGCCGGGATACCTCCCATGGAGTAATGGGCCGTCGGCTGGATGGGGACCGCCGCTTCCAATGCGTCCACCTTCAAGTAGTTGAGCGCCAGTTCGTAAACCTGGGGCAGACGTTCCAGGATACGCTCCTTACCGATGGGACGTAAATCCAGGTGAACATAGTCCTTGCCACCGTCGGCACCCCTGCCTTCGTTGATCTCGGTTTGTTCCGCGCGGGACACCACGTCACGGGGGGCCAGTTCCATTTTACCCGGCGCATAATTTTTCATGAACCGTTCGCCGCTGATGTTGGTAATGTGGGCACCTTCACCCCGGGCCGCCTCGGAAAGCAGGATACCGTGCTTATAGAGACCCGTGGGATGGAATTGAACAAATTCCATGTCTTCCAATGGGAGACCGCACTCCAGGATCAGGGCCAATGCGTCGCCGGTATTGGCATGGGCATTGGAGGTGATCTTGAACGCGCGGCCGTAACCGCCGGAGGCCAGTAATACCGCTTTGGAATGGAAAATATGCAGACCGCCGTTACGGATATCCCAGGCCACCACACCCCGGCAAATATCGTTCTCGATAATCAGGGAGAACACCTGGAATTCACTGAAAAAATGAACATTATGTTTCACGCACTGTTCATACAGGGAGTGAAGGATCACATGCCCGGTGACATCGGCGGAGAAACAGGCCCTGGGAGAGCTGTGACCGCCGAAGGGCCGTTGGTTTATACGTCCGTCTTCGGTCCTGGAAAACGGGACGCCCATATTTTCAAGTTCGTATACTGTTTTGATGGCCTCGCCGACAAAAAATTCGACAATATCCTGGTCGCTCAAGTAATCGCTGCCTTTGATGGTATCGAACATATGGAGTTCTTCGGAATCTTCCTGCGCATTGGCCAGCGCCGCGGCGATGCCGCCCTGGGCCGCACCCGAGTGAGAACGGGTGGGATAGACTTTTGTCAGCACCGCCACCTTTTGCCCGCTTTTCGCGATCTCCAGCGCGGCCCTCAAACCGGCCAGTCCCGCACCCACTACCACTGCATCGATCTTATGGTATCTTTTCGTTTCTTCTACTTTCATGGTTACGCTCCTAAATTCAGGTTTGAGACTTTAAAGATGGTCAGCATCCCGACAAAAAACAGGCCCGAACCTCCAACGAGAATCAAACTGAAGATCAATAGTCGCCAGAATCGGCTGTGAAAATAGTCTTCAACCACCATCCAGACACCGTTGAGTCCGTGGTAAAGCGCAGTGAGCAAGAATATGAATTGCATCAGGTTGAACCAGGGTGACTGCATCTTTGCCGCCACTTCTTTCCAGGGGACATTACCGCTGGCGATGAAATGATAGGTGACATAGTGAATGATTAACAAAACAAAAAGCACCACCGCTGAAATCCGCTGCAGCAGCCAGGCAATGGCTCCCGCCTTAGACGTTTCTTTGAAATTCTTTTTCATGGTTTCCTCCTCGCCGGCCTATCGAATATGGGAAAGAATGATATAGCTTCCCCATGCCCACATCACAAATGCAATGGCAATAAGTACGAAAAACAGCTTCTTGTGAAACAACGAGCCTTTGAAAAAGTCGACGATCACAACCCGGACACCGTTAAATGCGTGGAAAAGAATGACACCCCATAACCCGACTTCAAGGATTTTAAACAACGGTGAAGCCAGAAACGTCATCACTTCGTTGAACTTGTCCGGTCCATAGGTCAGGGAATTGATCACCCAGATGTGCAGAGACAGGTAGAAAATCAATGCCAGGCCCGACAACCTGTGCAGAATCCATGCCCAGGACCCGATAAACTTGTAGTAGTTTGGGTCGAAAAATTTGGTTCTTTTGTACAATCTGATCCTCCTTTAAACGTTTTTTTTTATTCATTTAATTCTCATACGATTGCTTAAATGAAGTTTAATATTTATTTTAATCCTTTCCTTCGTTTTCCGCAAGATTTCTGTTGACTTTTTTTTTAAAAAAAACTATTTTATAAAGATGAGAAACGTAACAGACACCTTTTCGGAATCCGAGGATCCACGGAAACTGGCGACCGGTCTTATTATCGGGAAAAATCAATGGCTGACCAGCAGCCGGTGGGTCTATACCTTCTTTATTTTAATTTTTTTTATCGCTTACAACTACTTCTCCGGCGAGGTCGCCATCGATTACAGGAGCATTGTGCTGATCGTGCTGCTCTCACTCCTGGGGAATCTTATTTTTATCTTCGCACTTAAGAGGCACATAAAATTTTCCAGCGGGGAGGTCAACCAGGAGGCGCTCTCGTCTTTGGCCGTTCTTCAACTGGATTTCGATCTTGTGGTGCTGTCGCTGCTGGTTTTTTTTTCCGGGGGGTTCGACAGCCCGGTCATTGTTCTTTTTATCTTCTATATCCTTATCTCCACTTTTTTGGTCTACCATCAAAAGGCCTTTAAAAATACCCTGACCGCCATGGTGTTGGTGGTGGTGATATTTTTTTCCAACGAGGGGTTGATCGTATCTTCGAAAAAGCTGACCACCGTGATCGGGTTTAATGCCATCCTGATGATCGCTTACCTGATCGCCGCTTACCTGTCGCGAAACCTGATGGAAAACGAAGAGAAACTCCGGGAGCTCCTGGTAAAGTTCAGGCAGTTATCCGTCACCGACGGTTTGACCGATCTCTACAACCAGTCTCATTTTTTTTTGCTCCTCAATTTACAGTTGGAGCGTTCCCGGCGGTACCGCACGGCGTTTTCGCTTATTATCTTCGACGTGGATCATTTTAAGAATTACAACGATACCAACGGGCATATTTTGGGTTCCGAGGCGCTGCGGCGGGTGGCCCGGTTGATGAAAGAAGTGTTCCGTGCCAGCGATATGTTGGCCAAGTACGGGGGGGATGAATTTGTGGTCATCCTGCCCAATTCCGATAAGGTCGGTGCGTTCCTGGGTGCGGAACGCATCCGGGAGGCGGTGGAGAATGAAGCCTTTAAAGGTGCCGAGAACCAACCCATGGGCAGGGTAACGTTGTCGTTGGGTATCGCCAGTTACCCGGAGCACGGTTCGACCACCAGGGATATTTTGGATAAAGCGGACAAGGCCATGTACTTTGCCAAGGAGACCGGCCGGAACAAAACCGTCATCTACAACGAAGAGCTGGAAGATTAGAGCCGTTACGGTGCGGCGGTAAGAAATGACGGGTTTTCTTTTAACCATTCGGAGACAACATTAATATAATCATTGAAAGTCATCTCGTCGATGGTAAGTTTTAATCCTTCACATATAACCGGGAGTTCCGCTGTGAACTGACGGTAGCGTCTCAGGGTTTCTTTACCTCCCGGGATTGTGACTCTTCCCGATATGCTGCGCAGCCAGTTTCTTACAGCCTTTACAGCTTCCGAACCGTCATTCTTATGCGTCTGAATATCCTGGCCGGCAATATCTGAAATAAAACTTTGGTAACGATAAGGCGCTTTGTCCAGGATTAAGCAGATTTTATTTCTTTGTTTATTCCCGCCAAATCGCTTTGCCCCAAGAAACAATCCTAACTCGAGAGGCATATTAAAACGAGGTAGATTCGTCACTTTATCCAACTCTGTACGGGAAATATCGTGAATTCCAAACTTAGAGTCCGAAATGATTTTCACAATCTTATCAATTCTAACCTCGCTGCCATCCAATATTTCCAATGCACAGCGGACAATGTAACCACATTCGATTACTGTAAAAACGATGGCGTGAAAAATGGGCAAATATCTTTCGTCAAAAGGACAGTTTAGAAACACACTCCGGCTATAATCAGTTTTCATTAGTGGCAGGACGATTTGCGATGACTTCCCTTATAACCTTTCTTATAGTTGCTCTGCTGACGGTTCCCCGCTTCGCAGGCTGCATTATTTTTCTTTGCCGATGTGTAGATGCCTTTGGTTGCTTTGACTTAGCACTTTTGTCTGCTTTTGAAGCGGCTGCCATTTTTAATACCTCCGATGGTTTTTTATCACAAATCGACGCTGCTTAACAACATTAATATGATAATATAAAACCTGCTCTTTTGTCAACAGCGGGGCGAATATTTTAATTCGCGGATTAGTTGAAAAAGCGATTATGCTTCCGGCAGGCCCCATGCTGGGGTTTCCTATAATGGTTTGAGATGATGTTCGAAGTATCGGATAACCCCGGGCCGTGCAAAGCGGGTCCAGCAGCATGACTTTGCCCGGCACCAAAAAACCATTCCTACGATTTTGTTAATATTTCAAGGAACTCTTCTGCTTTTAATAAAGGGACTTCCGGGAAATCAATCGTTTCCAGGACGTTGAAGTGTTTATCGTTAGATACCAAATAATCGACATTGCCGGTAATCGCGCAATCTACGAATTTATTATCATCTTTATCCGATTCAATTAAATCCCACCTGTAATAGACCTCGGTCTTTTCTACATTGGATAACGTTACCAACATCTTGATTATATTTTGGGCAGTAAGATCGTTTGCTTTTCTCGCGAGAATCTCCTCATATTCCATGAGTATCTCATTGCTTATAATTAATGTATATTTTTTTTGAATCAGCCCTTCAAAAATAGGTCTGTATTTGGATTGCCTGGGGATTGAGACGAGCAATACATTTGTGTCTAAAACGACTTTCATCGGGATATCTATTCGGATGGGGTTCTCATATGTTCATTTAACCAGGTGTCCATGGTCTCGTTTGTAAGGCCTTTCGCCTCCCAGATTTTATCCATCTCGTTTGTGGCTTTATCGGCAAAATATTTGGACAATAACTCCTTAACTTCCAGCAATTGGGATTGACTCAGGTTGTAATTAAAAAGTTTAATGAGTTCCAATTGCAGGTTCGTTAAACGATTTGTTGATTGGCGCATTTGATCGACCTCCATTCTAATTATATACTATTTTTTCTTTTTCGTCTTTAAAAATTCTGAAATTTTTTCAAATGGTTCCGTTTTTGTCCGCCTCCATCCCTACCACAGTCCGGACCGGGATTCACAGGATTGTGCGACCTGGGCTTTGGAAACGACTTCTCAAATTCTTAAGAGGATGCACGTGCCGCGCGAATAGGGTCCCTGCGTCGAAGGCGTTACATAATGCCCGAAGGGCTCCGCTTCCATTATTAATTATCCATTAGCCGTTCTGAATTATTACTTAATCTTTTTTAATCGTTTCCAGGACGTAGAAGTGTTTATCGTTAGATAAAATAAAAAAAACGGGAAGGAGAAAACTGTTACTTTTTCCCGTTTTGACATCCGTTTATCTTGTGATATAATGAGACCTTAAACAGGCGCACAAAAGTAGGAGTTAAGTATGAACGATCACGCGTTTTTATTCCCGGGCCAGGGGTCACAAATCGTGGGCATGGGAAAAGATTTGTATGAAAATACGGATATCGGCAGAGAAATATTTAACGCCGCGGACGAAATCCTGGGCTATCCCCTTTCTAAAATCTGTTTCGAGGGACCGGAAGAAGAACTGCAATTGACTTATAACGGTCAACCGGCCCTGTTGACGGTCTCTTATATTTTATTCAAGCTGCTGGGCCGGGAGCCGGCCGTGGCCGCGGGTCACAGTTTGGGCGAGTATTCGGCGCTGGTGTGCGCCGGCGCCATGAAATACGAAGATGCCGTACTACTGGTTCATAAACGGGGAAAGTATATGCAGGAAGCGGTGCCCGTGGGTAAAGGCGCAATGGCCGCGATCATGGGGGCCGATATCGATACGATCAGGAAAGTGATCGCGGAGTTCGACGGGAACCTGGACCTGGCCAACTGGAACGGGGCCGGGCAGGTGGTCATCTCCGGTGAGAAAAACGCCGTGGGTGAAGCCATCGAAAAGATCGCCGCACGGAAATCAAAATATCTCCCGGTTTCCGCACCCTTTCATTCGCGACTGATGCAGCCCGCGGAAGATAGACTGGCGGTAGACCTGGACAATATCGAGTTTAACGATTTGAAGTTCCCTATTATTAACAATATCGAAACCGAAGAGATCCTCACCGGGGAGGCCGCCCGCGAAGGACTTAAACGGCAGGTCACCCGGCCCGTCTATTGGCATAGTGCCATGCTTAAATGCCTGGAAGAAAAAAATATCGAAACCTTCACCGAGATCGGTTCGGGTAAAGTGCTGGCCGGCCTGATCAAACGAACCGCCCGGGAACTGGACAAAAAAATAGAAATCCGAAACATCCAATCACTGGAAGACCTGGAAAGTTAAATGCCTTCGGCGACCCCCTGGCAGGGGGGACCTGTATGCGGACTAATGTTGGAATTTGTTTCCGTCGCGCTGCCACACCGGACGCTTTATTAAACAAACGTTTTTGTCCAACTTTTTTCAAAAAGTTGGCCGCCGGAGGCATCAATTAATCCTGCAAACATTTTAATGCAACGAAAGTAATATCGTCATCCTGGGGGTGGTTGCCCCGCCATTTACGGGCATCGGCACAGAGGTAAGCGATCACCTCCGCGGCCGTTGTTTCCCGGGCGGCTGCTTCTTTAAAAATCTCTTTCGCACGGTCATAACCCATCATTTCATCGTTATCATCGAACTGTTCCGCATAACCGTCGGACATCAGGAGCATTGTGTCCCCCGGCATCAACGATGCCTCCTCCCGGCGATAGTCGAAACCGGGAAAACCGCCCAACGGCGGCCCCTTTATCGTTATATCTTCAACCCGGCGGCTCTCTTTCCTGTAGATGAGGATAGGCGGCATCCCCGCCGAGGAAACGGAAAATTTATTCCCCTTTATCCGCATCGATGTAAGTGCCATAAACAGGTTTCCCATGTTCATCTGCTTGATCGTGGCCGTACACTGTTTGAAAAAAGCAGGGATATCGGGATTGTCACCCATGGCGCGGAACAGGCTTTTGATAGAAGCCACCATGATCCCCGCTTTCATCCCGTGCCCCGTGGCATCGCCCACGGCCAGGAGAAGACTCCCGTCTTCGGCAAAACGGAAATCGTAATAATCGCCCCCCACTTCCGCGGCCGGGGTCATATGGAAACAGGTATCCAACCCGGGGAAATCCGTCAAACACTGCGGCAGCATGGACAGTTGAAGTTTCCGGGCCTCTTCCAGTTCGCTGGTTTTCCGGGCATTGTCCGCTTCCAGGAGACGGCGTTCCAACTCCTGTTCTTTCTCACGCTGCTGTTGTTCCAGTAATAGTTGGTGGTTCCGTGCATAACGCCGGGCCAGATAGATCGCCATGGTTATTAAAAAGCCGATGGTGCCCAGGGCATAGGGGTTTTCCATTTCCTTAAAGGGCACCGCCATGTCCGGTACCAGGTCCATGAGCGAGTCGAACATACCGAAGACATAGTAGATGCTAAAGCCTAAAAGTACCAGCCATGCCCCGTCCTGTTTTTGCCGCAGGGCAATGACGGTCACCCGGAAAGTCTCGACGGCAATCAAAATAGTGGCAAGCCGTAAGTACAGATAGCCGTCCACCGGGTGAATTACCGCCCACAATGAAGGGGGAAACAGGATAGCGGCGAGTACCCAAAAGCGTTTCGGCAGCCGGGGACAGAAAATAGAATAGACGAATCGAAGCCCGAAGAGAGCAAAGAACGGCTGCACTGCCCGGTGAAGGGTAATATAGAGCAATGTGGAATTCCCGGTTATGGAACTCTGGTAATCGAAAAAAATGGATAAGGAATAAAAAAGCAAAAAGATCGAAAAATAAAGATGCTCCTTTGCTTTTTTAAAGAACAGGAACAGCACCAGGTAAAGCAGACCGAAGGCCAGGGGGACCGTGGAAAAGAACACCTGGTAAGCCGTTAACCTCACGAGTCTCTCGCTGTTGTCAACCCTGTTAGCCCCGTCGGATGTGTTGCCGCTGCTCATCCGTCCCGTATCGCACTGCGCCAATAGAAAGATTAGAAAGAAGGAGAGCACAAACGTCACAAGGAGCGTTATTGCCTTTTTTTCCCTGGTACCGGTGAAAGAGTTGATTTCTATCATGATTACATTTTATAAGAAATGGCCTGACGTTTCAATAGACACGATGAATAAAATTGAACCGGTGGTATGGCGGCTGCAAATTGTGATAGGATTTTATTGATTTTTTTTCTTCAATCATGTATAGTGATTTTTTATACGAAAAGGAAGGTGCAAATAAAAAAAAGGAGGAGTAACATGAAACCTAAAATTTTTGGGAAAAAATTGGTTTTAGGGAAGAAAACCATTGCCAACATCGAGGCAATGGAACAGGAGAAAATTCGTGGTGGAGTCACCGAAACGGAACCGGGCCCCTGGACTTGTGTGAATTCTTGTAACGGCACATGTTGGCAAAACACCTGTGACTATTCTTGCGGACAGGTGACGTGCAACGGAGGTCCCTGTTAGGAGA
>Ga0210082_1000214_pt1 | contig 12091 bp, 3 predicted proteins | sample White_ThreeSqA_D_2_FD_185592 | JGI IMG/M metagenome (GOLD analysis project Ga0210082, IMG submission 185592) | Wetland microbial communities from the San Francisco Bay, California, USA, that impact long-term carbon sequestration -... | ecosystem: Environmental > Aquatic > Marine > Wetlands ... | reverse complement strand
AATTCCCTGGATTTCGTTACCATCGGCAATAAATTAAGAGCAAGGCTGGGAAAAGATATCCCCGTGGTGACCTTATTTACCTATCCCACCATTCGTTCCCTGGAGCTTTATCTAACCGGCGGCCTGGAATCGGTGCCGGGAGAGGCGGAAGAAAAAACCGGTTTGATCGATGAAGGTAAAAACCTGATGCACTTTGCGATAAATAAATTTGATAATGGAGAACAACATGAAAAATAGCAACAGTAAAGCGTCTCTTACCGGCCTGGAAATAGCGGTTATCGGTATGAGCGGGATGTTTCCCGGCGCAAACGACATTCACAAGTTCTGGGAGAATTTAAAAAATGGTGTGGAGTCGATAACATTTTTTTCGGATGAAGAATTGCTGGAAGCGGGGATTGCCCCGGAAATGCTTAAAAAACCCAATTATGTTAAAGCCAGGGGTTACATCGAGGACCTCCAATATTTCGATGCGTCGTTTTTTAAGTATACCCCTAAGGAAGCGGTATCCATGGAACCCCAACTGCGGCTGTTCCATGAGTGTACCTGGCACGCACTGGAAGATGCCGGGTATGATCCTTCAACTTACAACGGCCTGATCGGCCTTTATGCCGGTTATACACAGAATCCGTTGTGGAAACTGGGTCATTTGTATCAAAGCGGGGGTATCGGCTCGGAACTCATGGAGATCGAGAATTTAAACACCCCCCATTTTACGAGTCTTATTAGCTATAAATTAAATTTAAAAGGGCCGGCAGTGTCGATCAATACGGCCTGTTCGACATCATTGGTGGCCGTTCATATGGCCTGCCGCGCGTTATTGACCGGGGAAGCCGATATTATCCTGGCGGGGGGGGTCACGGTGGGGGTTCCTTCAAGGTCGGGTTATTTATACGAAGAAGGAATGATAATGTCCCCCGACGGCCGCTGCAGGTCCTTCGATGCAAAGGCCAACGGTACGGCCTCCGGCGGCGGTGCGGCAATGGTGGTATTGAAACGACTGGTAAAAGCGATAAAGGACGGCGATCACGTATACGCCGTAATCAAAGGCACGGCCATAAACAATGACGGCAATCGCAAGGCGGGCTATACCGCCCTCAGTGTCGAAGCCCAGGCCCAGGTAATCCGGGCGGCGCAGCGCATGGCGGAAGTCGATCCGGAAAGCATTACCTATATCGAAGCCCATGGCATCGGTACTCCCATGGGAGACCCCATAGAGATCGAAGCATTAAAAAGGGCCTTTTCTAAAACCGATAAGAAACAATTCTGTCGCATCGGCGCGTTGAAACCCAATATCGGTCACCTGGACTCCGCCGCCGGTGCCGCAAGCGTAATTAAAACCGCCCTTGCACTACAACACCGGTGCATCCCCCCCCCGGTGAATTTCGACTCCCCGAACCCGGAAATCGATTTTGAAAACAGTCCCTTTTATGTGGGCAAAACCCGGGAAGAATGGCATTCGGATGAATACCCGCCGCGTGCCGGGGTTAGCTGCTTCGGTATCGGCGGGACCAATGCCCACGTGGTGATGGAAGCGTGGACGGAAGAGGAAAAACGGGAGACGGAAGAAAACAGGCCCAAACTCATTTTGTTATCCGCCAAAAGCAAAACCGCCCTCGATAACATGACCGAAAACCTGGCCGCCCATCTTGAAAATAACCCGGGTATCGATCTTGCCGATGTCGCTTATACACTGCAAGTGGGGAGGCAGGCTTTCAATTACAGGCGAATGCTGGTATGTTCTTCAAAGGAGCAGGCCGCAGGGGAGTTGTTGTCCCCCTCCCACCCCGTATCGGAATCGGACGTGGAAAATCCGCCCGTGGTGTTCATGTTTCCCGGTGTCGAAAGCTGTTATGCCGGTATGGGATTGGGACTCTATAATACCCAACCGGTGTTCCGGGAAGAAATGGACCGCTGTTTCAATCTGCTGGAAACCCTCCCGGATCTCACGGCGGACAATGTAAAAGAGATCGTTTGGCCCGGCAGGGCAAATAGGGCAAATAAGACGGATAGGTCCTGTGAGTCCTATAAGCCCTGTGCCGTTTTTTGCCTTGAATATGCCCTGGGGAAAATGCTGTTGAAGACGGGAATAAAACCCGCGGTCCTGATCGGTGACGGTATGGGGGAATACACCGCCGCCTGCCTTTCCGGGGTGTTTTCCCCGGAAAGTGCCCTCACCCTGCTCGTGACCGCGGATTCCGCGGAAAAAGACCTTGAAGACCGGATAAAGCAATTAACCTTGAATAAACCCGTAATTCCATTTATTTCCAATATAACAGGTAAACGGATCACGCCGGAGGATGCCGTAAACCCGCGTTATTGGATCGCCCGCCTGCTGCAAACACGGCAGGCCGGTTCTTTCGACGACGGACTAAAGGAATTAATGAAAATCGAGAATTCCGTTTTCCTTGAAGTCGGACCCGGGACGGTCTTAAGTACCCGGGTCCAATCCCTCCCGGATAACCGGCCCCGCGTCCCGGTGGTCGACCTGGTGCCCCCACCGGACCCGGAAGTGCCGGATGACACGTATTTTTTGAATGGGATGGGCCGGTTGTGGTTGTCCGGTGTATCCATCGACTGGAGTGCGTTTAACCCCGGGGAGAAGGGAAAACGGGTGTCGCTGCCGGGTTATCCTTTCGATAAACAGTATTACAGCATCGATCCGCCGCTGCGAAACATGGAATTGAAGATGTCGGCCGGGGGAAAAATGCCGCCCAACAGGCCCGAGCTAAAGACCGCGTATACCGCGCCCCGGACCCGTGTCGAAGAGGTCCTGGCGAGTCTCTGGGAGGATTTGCTGGGGGTGCGGCCCATCGGGATACATGATGACCTGGTGGAATTGGGGGCCAATTCCTTAAAAGGAATAACCTTTGTCAACCGGTTTAAAGAGCAGTGGGGCGGGACCATTCATATCGCGGCCGTCTTCGAGTCGCCCACCGCCGCGGAGCTTGCCGTTTATGTCGACACCCATTACCCCGAGATTTCCGCCCGGATTTCCTCCGGGATACCCGGCACCGGGGCAGTGGAAGGGTCCCCGGCAAAAACCGTGAACCGAACCGTGAGCCAAATTGCCCTGGCATCGGCGGAAAACCTGGTTTTCCTTAAAGAGACCTCGCCCGATGCCGGGAATATCTTTTTTCTCCACGAAGTCAGCGGCGAAGTGTCCGCCTATGTCGAATTCTGCCGGCTGCTGGATACCCGGTTCAATTGTTGGGGTATTCAAGCGGAGCGATTAAAAAATTATAAGCCCCAGAACCGGGCCACGGAGGAAATTGCCGGGATTTATGTAGAAAAGATGCGAAGGATACAACCCGGGGGCCCCTATCGCCTGGTGACGTGGTCCGGCGGCGGCCATATTGCGTTCGAAATGGCCCTGCAAATGGAACAAAGGGGTTTTCCCATGGAGTTCCTGGCATTTGTCGACTGCCGCGGTCCCGTGGCCCGTACAAGCAGCGGTAAATCCACGGAATTTACCCTCGAAACGGAGAAAGAGTATTTAAGAGGGTTTTTCGCCGGATCGAATGTCGGAGAAGGATTGGCACAAATAACCGATTTTGATCGTATTTGGCCGGCCGTGGTGGCTGTACTGAAAGAAAATCCATCCGCCTATAAAGAGAAAATAGACGAAGTGATCAGGGCAGACCGGATGCTGACATTGCTCAATTTTGACGGGCAGCGAACAGAGGACCTCATTCAATATATGAATTTGAGCCGGACATTTGGAAACGGGGCGAATGAATACCTGCCCCCACGGAAACTCCAAATCCCGCTTCATTTTTTCGAGGGCACTGAAACCGATCAGAGTAAACCGCTTTTTTGGCACGATTATTGTGAGAATCCCGTCATCTTTCACCATATGAAAGGCGATCATTATACGATATTCGAGCAGCCCCTGGTCAAAGACTTTGCACATGTATTCAGTGTGTTTTTGAAAGATTTAGACTCAAACGAACCGTAAGGATAGCGTTGAGTTAAAAAACGGAGAATTTAAAATGAAAAAAGACGTAATTAAAACCGTTTTACCGGAGAATTTTTTTGAAGGGAAAGACGGGACCAATTACCGGTTCACTATTTTAAAGGACATTGCAGTGGCCGGTGATGCCGTTCCCGTACCTTACGACGATTCCCACCATGATGAAATCATCGGACTTTACGATAAGTACAAAGATTTTACCCTGTACATTCACTGTCCCTGGTGTATCGAGCACTGCTCTTACTGCCATTATTACCGGGGCCCGATGTTAAAGCGGACCGAATTGGAGGGCATGTTGGAGGCGGAAAAAAAACATGCTCAAATGATGGATGAGTGGATCGATCTTTCCAACCGGGATGTACGTTCCATCTATTTTGGCGGCGGCACGCCCACGGTCCTGCCCGCCGATCTGCTCGAGGACACCCTGGGTTACTACGTGGAGAGATACGGGAAACGCGATGACTGCGAGGTCTGCCTCGAGTGCAGCCCGATAACCCTCAAGCCCAAAAAGATCGCGATTTTAGAGCGATATATCAACCGGTTGAGCGTCGGTGTTCAGTCCTTTGACGACAGGATATTAAATGTCGTCGAGCGAAAACACACCGGTGCCATGGCCAAAGAGGTATTGGCCGAGGTCATCCCCCGTTTTGATTCGGTTAATGTCGACCTGATATACGGCCTTTACGAACAGAGTCTTTCCGATTGGCTGGCTTCGGTTGAAATCGCCGTAAACCTGAAAGCCCAATCCCTGACCATTTACCGTTTGGATATCCGTGACGTGCCGGCGATTATCCGGACGTTCCAAAAGGAGCCGGAGAAGTTCCCCGATGAGAAAATGTGCCGCCGGATGTACGAAGAGGCCAAGCATATGCTGTTGGGTGCCGGTTACAGGGAGAACCTGGTGGGCTGGTTCCTTTTACCCGGGGTCGAAGACACCACGGTATACCGTGAACGCTGGGAAAAACAATCCCCCTGTATTGCCTTTGGTCCCGCATTACACAATTACGCCGCCGATCACTTTTACGAAACCTTACCGGTACATGGAGATTATATCGAGGCCGTCCGGGCCGGGAAACTTCCCATAAAACATATCTACCCCTTATCATTGGAAAAGCAGCTTGTCTGGTATGTGCTTGCCCAGTGGAAATCCAATAGCCCGGTGTATAAATCCGTTATTATCAAGCGCTTTGGCCGGGAACGGCTGAACTGGTTCATGGATTTGATCGTCAATTACCTGGAATGGGGTGTATTGAGAGAGCTGGAAGATGAAGTGAAAATCACCGAGGATAATCTTTATATACTGGAATGGGTGCTGGTAGAGTTGATAGGTAAATTAAAATAGAATGTTCCCGTCGCCCCGGGAAATAAATACTCCCAAAGGGCCTTTTAAGACAGGAAACAAAGGAGATATTATGAATGAAAAAAATGTTTTTAAGTTGAGAATGATGGTTTTCGTTCTTTCTGTTATCGTGTTCGTTTTTCCATTTTTTTCTTTTTCCCAGGGAGAAGGAGAAAAACCCGCGCAGGTTAAAGCGGTTGATGCGGGCGGCGATATCCCCACCGCCCGGATCGAGGAAAAAGTACCGGAGTTGATGGATGAATGGGACATACCCGGTATCAGCCTGGTGGTTGTCAAGGGAGACCGGGTCTATACCCGGAGTTTCGGTCTTGCCGATGTAGAAAAGGAGGTCCCGGTTACCCCCGATACCCACTTCGAACTGGCCTCCGTCAGTAAGGCCTTTACCGCGCTGGCGGTATTGCAATTGGAGAAAGACGGCTTGCTTGATCTCGATGCCCCGGTTTCCCGGTACTTGCCCTGGTTCCATGTCAATTTTGAAGGGAAAAAGCAGCCCATAACCTTGAGGCAATTACTGCACCATACCGCCGGTATTCCCACCAATTGCATTGCGAAAATTCATCATGGGGATGCGGAAGATGCATTGGAAAAGACCGTACGGGGAATGGTGGGGTTCGAACTGGAGCGTCTGCCGGGAACGGCGTATGAATATGCCACCATCGGTTACGATATTCTCGGTGCCGTCATCGAGGCCGTATCCGGGATGGGCTATGAAAAGTACATGGAAAAGCACGTCTTTTCTCCCCTGGGAATGGGGGCCACCGTTGTGGGTAAATCGGCGGACCTTCCGTCCATGGCAAAGGGGTATAAGGTCAGTTTTTTCTCCGCCCGCGAATATGACGCCCCGCCTTTCCGGGGCAACAATCCCGCCGGTTATATCGTTTCCAACGGCAGGGATATGGCCCGGTGGCTCCAGGCACAAATGGGCCTGGTGGAAAATCCGTTTGAACCGTTGATCCTGGAGAGTCATAAACCCGACCGCAGCGTATCGGTTAACCCACAGACCCTGGGTGCTTACTGTATGGGATGGTATGCATATATGACCGGCGACGATATCATCGATCACCCCGGCATGAATCCCAATTTTTCCGCTTATGTCACGTTCAGTCCCGGGGAAAAAACCGGGGTCGCCCTGATGGCAAACTCCAACAGCGGTGCCTTCGCGTTCATCGCCCGTTATGTCATGGAACTGGCCCGCGGCATGGACCCACCGCTTCCCAATATCCCCAGTAATGCTATAGATAAAGGCGCCTCCGTGGTTTCGATCATGATGTCGATCTATGTTTTATGCGTTCTCGGTTATTACGTCCTCCTGCTCCTGGATATTTTAAAAGGAAGACGCCGGTTTGAGGGGCTCTCCTTCAAGAAACTGGGTAAACTGGTTTTGGGCCTTTTGGTATTTGCTCCCTTTATTTACGGCTTATACCTTATACCCAAAGCCTTGAACGGCGTCACCTGGGAGGTGGCACTGGTCTGGTCACCGGGCAGTTTCCAGGCGGCCGTTATGTTAATCCTGGGCGCTATGGGACTCAGTTGGCTGGGACTCGTCGTATCCAGTTTTTTCCCGCAGCAGAACAGGTATAAGCGTAAACTGCCGCTGCTGCTGGCCCTGAGTATCGCCGCCGGGGGAGCCAATGCCGTTATCATTTTCCTGGTCACCGGTTCCGTTTTTAATACCAGGGGATTGAGTTACCAGTTGTACTTCTTCGCCCTGGCATTTCTCCTTTATATCCTGGGGCGTAAGGTCCTTCAAACCGAATTGATAAAGATCACTTTCGATATCATCTATGACATGCGAATGAACCTGGTGGAGAAAATTTTCAATACCACGTACCAGAAATTCGAGAAGATCGAGCGTGGGCGTGTCCTGGCGACCCTGAACGACGATACCAACCAGATATCCCAGGCGGCCAATATCGTGGTAATGTGGCTCACCAGTTTCGTTACCATTATCGGCGGCTTTGTTTACCTGGCCACCCTTGCGTTCTGGGCCACCGCCGTTACGCTGCTGGTGGTGTTTTTCGTTGCCGGCCTCTACTTTGTGGTCACCCAGAAAGCCAACGTGCTTTTCGAACAGGCCCGGGACACGCAGAACGCCTTCATGAGTATCATCGACGGGATACTGGACGGTTTCAAAGAGTTGAGCATGCAGTTCAACAAACGTACCGAGTACAAGAAAGATGTCAGTCTTATCGTCGATGAGTTCCGGTCGAAATTAAAGTATGCGTTCATCAAGTTCGTAAACGCATTTTTGATCGGGGAATCGTTGTTGATCATCATTCTCGGGTCCGTCGGTTTCGGTATTCCCCGCATCTTTCCCGAGATATCCGCGTTTACCGTCATGAGTTTTCTCATGGTGCTTCTTTACCTGATCGGTCCTTTTAACGCTCTTTTGGCGGCCATGCCCCAGATCATGCAGATGCGGGTATCCTGGATGAGGATACAGGGATTCACCAAGGAAATTCCCGCCAATATCGATCCCGCAGACATTACACCTCCCGGGGAACTGCCCGATACAATCGATAGTATCGAGGCAAAGGGTATTATGTTCGAGTATCAAAGTGAAAACGAACTGGAACGCTTCCGCGTGGGACCCCTCGATTTCAGTGCAAGTAGAGGGGAAATCATATTCGTTATCGGTGGAAACGGTAGCGGTAAAACGACACTGGCCATGCTTCTCACCGGCCTGTATATTCCCGAAACCGGCAGTATTAAGGTTAACGGCGAGGAAAAGAACAATTACCAGGTGGGCGAGTATTTCTCAACGGTTTTCAGCAATTTCCATCTTTTTGAAAAATTGTACAATGTGGACCTCACCGGCAGGGAAGAGCAGGTTAAAGAATACTTAAAACTCTTGCGCCTGGAAGAGAAAGTAACCCTGGAAGGGAATTCATTCAGTACGGTAGACCTGTCCGGCGGACAACGCAAACGGCTGGCACTCCTGCAGTGTTACCTGGAAGGGAACCCGATCTACCTTTTCGATGAAATTGCCGCCGATCAAGACCCCTCGTTCAGGAAGTTCTTCTACCGGGATCTATTACAGCGAATGAAAGCGGAGGGGAAAATCGTAATTGCAATCACTCATGACGACCACTATTTCGATGTGGCCGACCGGGTCATAAAATTGGATATGGGAAACATTGAAACTGTGGATTCCGATTACCGGACCACTTCGGCGGTGTCATAATTTATATCTTTAACGTCGATTGTCTTAAAGCCGCAAGATAGCATCGATGCTGTCGCCGTAAGAGAATACCGGTTAGAAATACGGGTACCGGCGGCAGCATGCGCCTGAAAAGACTTTTCCTGTCCGGGATAATCGGGATGATTGCGGCTGTCAAGGAGCACCGGTACATGACATCACGGAAAGACAAGACCATTTGCCGGCTTTTCGAGGAACAGGTAGAAAAGACCCCGGATAATATTGCCGTTGCCTCCCGTACGTCCGCCGTTACTTATAAAGAGTTGGCCCGAAGGGCCGGGCGGCTGGCCCGGGTATTGAAAGTCGAAGGTGCGGCCCCCGGTTCCGCGGCGGCGATTTATGGAGAGCGAACCATCGAAGGGATCGTCGAAATTTTGGCAATCCTGGAGACCGGGGCCGCCTATATGCCCCTGGACCCCGATTACCCGGAGGAAAGAATACGGTATATGCTGGAAGACAGTAATGCGAAATTTTTCCCGGGATCGGGAGACGGGGACCCGGAACCCGGGTCTCCATCCATAAGGGCTGCCGGACCTTCCGACCTGGCTTACATTCTTTATACTTCGGGTTCCACCGGCAGGCCCAAAGGGGTGGCCGTCGAGCACCGGTCCGTTGTCAATTTATTATATGCCCTTTCCGGTGCTTACCCGGTATCTCCTTCCGATGCTTACCTGTTAAAAACGTCGTTTCTCTTCGATGTATCCGTAACCGAGCTATTCGGTTGGTTTCTGGGCGGCGGGCGTCTGGTTCTTTTGGAAGAGGGCGGCGAGAAAGACCCGCAGCGAATTATAGATACGATTGAAGCCTCCGGTGTGACGCACGTCAATTTTGTTCCCGCCATGTTTAATACGTTTGTGCATCACCTGGACCCGCAAAATGCCGGTAAGATTTCCGGTCTTAAATACATTTTCCTTGCGGGTGAGGCGTTGGCACCGGGATTGGTGGACCGGTTCAGGCGTTTAAATACCGGCATCCGGTTGGAAAATTTATACGGCCCCACCGAAGGTACGGTCTATGCCGCCGGGTACTCGCTGTCGGGATGGGATGGCACCGGGAGTATACCTATCGGCAAGCCCCTGGCCGGTGTAGATATCCACATCCTGGACGAACAGGCCCGGCCCGCGGCCCCCGGTGAGTCCGGGGAATTGTGCATTGCCGGTGCCGGTGTGGCCCGCGGCTACCTCAACAACCCCGAACTGACGGCCCGGGTGTTTAATCGCTCCTATAGGTCAAATAAGTCCTATAAGACCTATAAAACCGGCGACCTTGCGCGGTGGCTGCCGGACGGCAATATCCAATTTCTGGGACGCATCGACCACCAGGTTAAAATACGGGGATTTCGCGTCGAATTGGGAGAGATAGAAAATCAATTGTTAAAACATGGTGCGATAAAGGAAGCGGTGGTGGTCGCAGGGGAAGATAAAACCGGGGATAAATATCTTTGCGCGTACATTGTCGGGGAAGATGGAATCGACAAAGAAAGATTTGACAAAATATCCGGCAGCGCGGGATTAAAAGAATATCTCTCCCTGACACTGCCGGATTTTATGATACCGTCATTCTTCGTAACCCTGGAGCGACTGCCCCTTTCAATCAGTGGAAAGGTGGACCGGAAATCGCTGCCGGAACCGAAATCGGAAAGGAGGACCGGATACATCGCCCCCGGTAACAAAACCGAAGACCTGTTGGCGGAATTATGGTCGGATGTCCTGGGAATTGAAAAACAGCGCATCGGTATTCATGATAATTTCTTTGAACTGGGTGGTCATTCGTTGAAGGGGGCCGGGCTGTTATTAAAGATACACAAAGCGTTCAATGTGCGATTGCGGTTGTCTCACCTGTTTGACATGCCCACCATCGGGGGTTTGTCCACCTGCATAAGCGAAGCGGCGGAGGACCGTTTCCTGCCCCTGGAGAAGGCCGAAAAAAAGGATTACTATCGACTCTCTTCCGCCCAGATGCGATTGTATATCCTTCATCGGTTCAACCCCGGGAGCACGGCTTACAATATCCCGTTACTCTTCGAATTGGACAGGGCCCCGGACCGGGAACGATTGGAAGATTCGTTTAAAAAATTGATCGCCCGGCACGAAAGCCTGAGAACATCTTTCCGGGTAATCCGTGAAGAACCCGTCCAGGTGATCCATGAGAGTGTGGCGTTCGATCTCGAATATCACGGAACCACCGGGGACGGGATAAACCGGTTCGTAAGACCGTTTGATCTAACCCTGGCGCCGTTGGTGAGGGCCGCGATGATCGGCGTCGAAGGGGGCGGGTACCGGTTATTAATAGACATGCACCATATCATCTCCGACGGTCTCTCCATGGATACGGCGGTTGGGGAACTGTCACGGCTTTACGATTCAAGAGAGTTGTCCCCGCCCCGGTTTCAATACAGGGATTATTCCGAATGGTTGAATCGTGAAAAAAGAGAAGAGAGAACACGCGCGGCAAGTCGGCGGGATTATTGGTTACGAGAGTTTCCCGGGGAAATTCCCCTCCTGTCGCTGCCTCTCGATCACGCGAGACCGGGGGTGCGGGGTTTTGAGGGAGAGACCCTGTACATCGAGGTGGAAAAGAGAGATAGTACGGCGCTCCATACCCTGGCAAATGCGGAGATGGTGACGCCTTATATGCTTTTTTTGGCGGCCTATTATGTCCTCCTGGCAAAGTTGAGCGGCCAGGAAGATATCGTTGTGGGGACCCCACTGTCCGGGCGAAAATATGTGGAAATGCGTGATGTTATCGGTATGTTCGTCAAAACACTGGCATTGAGACATTTTCCCGGGGCGTCCAAACCCTTTAACCGGTTTTTAAAAGAAGTCAAAGAGAGAACATTGACTGCATTTGAAAACCAGGATTATCCGTTTGAAGAACTGGTGGAAGCCCTGGGGGTGGAGAGGGACGTGAGCCGCAGCCCGTTGTTCGACTGCATGTTCGGATTGGAAAATATAGAGGCGGTGGATGAAAGTACCCCCGGCCTCGGTATGAAACCGTGTCGATTCGATAGTAAAATATCGAAATACGATCTGACGTTAACGGTTGAGCAGGAAGGCGAAGACGTGACCCTGAGGGTGGAATACGACACGAACCTTTTTGAGCGGGAAACCGTCAACCGGTTTACGGGCTATTTCCTGGAAATTCTCCGCACGGTTCGATCCGGTCCTTCTAAAAAAATATCGGAGATAGAGATAATATCCGAAAAAGAAAAAAGGAAGATATTGAATGAATTCAATAACACGGCGGCCGGTTACCCGCCCGAGAAAACCATTCACCGGTTATTTGAAGAGCAGGCCCTTCGCACACCCGATGCCGTCGCTCTTGATATGTCCCATAAGACCCATTTGACTTATAACGAGTTAAACCGGGAGTCCTATGGATTGGCGGCTTTATTACATGAGAAAGGGGTCCGCCCCGGAGCCGTTGTGGGTATTATGGTAGAGCGGTCCGTGGAGATGGTTGTGGGGGTATTGGCTATTTTAAGGGCAGGCGGCGCTTACCTGCCTATCGATCCCGGTTATCCCGAAGAGCGCAAACAATACATGTTGAAAGATTGTAGCGC
>Ga0210082_1000213_pt1 | contig 12117 bp, 11 predicted proteins | sample White_ThreeSqA_D_2_FD_185592 | JGI IMG/M metagenome (GOLD analysis project Ga0210082, IMG submission 185592) | Wetland microbial communities from the San Francisco Bay, California, USA, that impact long-term carbon sequestration -... | ecosystem: Environmental > Aquatic > Marine > Wetlands ... | reverse complement strand
CAGCTTCCTGAAGGTGGCGTTCTACAATAAAACACCCTGTGGGTGCTACTCCACGCCGTACATGCAGTAGGCGTAAACGCCGTTGGGGTCGTTGAACCGTGAAAGTATCTCGACCTGGCGCGCAAAGGCCTGCAGTATCCCGTTCAGGGGATTTAACGTCTGCCGCTGCCCACCCTGTGTACGGGTATCGAAAACCTTCGTGGTCTCGGAGAAAAAATTCGAGATAAACTGTTCCCGGAAAGACGGTTTCTCCCGGATATACTTAACCTTGTAATTTTCACCGAGTTTGGCCCGTTTCGCGGCGGAATCGAGGGCGTCGGTAAATGTGCCCAGGTGGTCCACCAATCCCAGTTTATGTGCATCGGCACCGCTCCATACACGCCCCTGTGCGATCTCATCCACCTCCTCTTTTGTCTTTTTCCGCGCCTCGGCCACCATGCCGATAAAATCATCGTAACCCTTTTCGATGATCAGTTGAACGGCCTCGGCGAGAACCGGTTCAATTGCGCGGTCCGTACGCATGGCACCCGCCATTTTATTCGTCCCCACACCGTCGACCCGGATACCCAGGTGCTTCGCCAGGGGCTTCTGGTACGTGGGAAACATACCGAAAATACCGATGGAACCGGAGATAGTGGCGGGGTACGCCCAGACTTCGTCCGAAGCCATGGTGATCCAGTACCCGCCGGAAGCCGCCACACTGGCCATGGACGAAATAACGGGTTTACCGTCTTTCCGGGCCAATTCCAACTCCCGCCGGATAACCTCGGACGCGAAGGCACTCCCGCCGCCGCTGTCCACCCGCAGCACAATGGCCTTAATATGGGGGTCTTTACGTGCTTCCCGGATCAGATCGGCCGTGGAATCGCCGCCGATACTGCCCGCGGGCTGATAACCGTTCAGGATACTTCCACTGGCAACAATAACACCCACGGCATCGCCCCTTACATCATCGCCCCATCGTTCGCGGTCCCTGTCCATGGCCTCCAGGTAATCCCGGAACCCGATTTGACGGTAGGTGTGATCCTTTTTATCCTCACCCACCAATTCGATAAGGTCGTCCCTCAGCCGGTCACGGGTAACGGCGTGATCGATGAGGCCCGATTTCAACGCCATTTGACCGGTATCCCCGTTGAACTCTTTCAAACGGGTGGTGAATTGCTCCACGTAGTCGTTCAGCACCTCGACTTTCACGCCGCGGGCGGCGGCCACATCCTTCAGGTAGGTGTCCCAAATTACCCCCAGCCACTGGAGGTTGGCTTCTTTGGCATTTTCCGACATACTATCGCGCAGGTAAGGCTCTACCGCCGATTTGTATTTCCCAACCCGGAAAATGTTCATATCTATCTCTAATTTATCCAATCCTTCTTTGAAATATCGCCGGTACCGGCTGTAGCCTTCCAGTATCAACATTCCGTCCCGGTGCATATATATCTCGTCGGCAAGGGAAGCCAGGTAATAGGAATTCCGGTTGTAATTGTCGGCCGTGGCAATTACCTTTTTGCCGCTCTTTTTGAAACGGTCGATGACTTCCTTTAAATCCTGGAGCTTGGTCAGACCCGCTCCGCCCAGCCGGTCAAGTTCCAGTACCAGCACTTTGACACGGCGGTCGCCGCGGGCCATATCGATGGCATCCAGCATATCTTTTAACAATGTCTCTTTACCCATCATGCCCATCATTTTTTTCGGTATATCGGAAGGGTTGGAAGCAGTCAATTGCTCGACAACGGCTCCCGACGGGGATACCACCAGGGCGGTGGAATGCGGCACAACCGGCCGGGAATCCCCGAATAACAGGCTCAAGACAAAGATCAGGATCACAAAGAAAACAATGTTCAAGATCACTTTGCGAAAAATATCCAGCCCTCGCCACAGCGGAGCAAGCCGCCGAAGAAAACTCTTTTTTTCGTCACTCATGTTTTTTCTCCTGGTTTATTTTCAATCTGAATTCAAACATTAAGACTTTAATTAAAACCTATTATACGTTAAAAGTCAATTTTCGTTCATTTTTTTCCTTACCCCTTACCCTCTACGCCTCCTATTGACTATTCCCGGGAATTGGTCATATAATATGTATTATGAAAAAACGTATTATGAAAAAAAACGAGTATAAAAATATATTTGTTCCCCTTGTCATACCGGTTATATTTATATGGATATGTCTTTCTCTCCCGGTAAACGGGGTGGAAGCGCCGGAAAAAGGCACCATCATCGAAAAGATCATCTGCGAAAACGACCCGGGGCAGAGTTATGCCCTTTACCTGCCCAGGGATTATCCCGGTTCTAAAAAATGGCCCATCCTGTATGCCTTCGATCCCGCGGCACGGGGGCGCATTCCATTGGAACTCTTTAAACCGGCGGCTGAAAAATACGGGTATATTGTGGTGGGTTCCAATAATTCAAGGAACGGACCCACCGAACCCATCGACCGGGCCATCTGGGCAATATGGCGGGATACGCACCGCCGTTTCGCCGTTGAGCCGGCGCGGATTTATACCACCGGCTTCTCCGGCGGGGCACGGGTGGGGTCCCGTCTCCATGTACTCACGGGGAACGCCTGTGCCGGTATTATTGCCTGCGGCGCGGGGATTTCGTTGAGCATAACCGACCCGGAACGGATAAAACCCGCGGCATGGTACGGGATCGTGGGCCTGTCCGACTTTAATTATATCGAGTTGATGGACCTGGATGCCAAATTCGACAATGCCGGGGTCACCCACCGGGTACACGTCTACGAGGGAGAACACCTGTGGCCGCCTCAAAATATCTGTACCCGCGCGGTGGAATGGATGGAAATCCAGGCCATGAAAAAAGGAACCCGGGAAAAGGACGACGCCCTTATTAAGTCCCTGTACCAGGAAAACCTGGCCCGGGCCCATAACCTTGAACTGGCAGGCCGGAACTATTACGCGGTGGATGCATACGAAACGGCCCATTTACTTTTCGACGGCCTGCTGGACACCTCGCATGCCGTGGAAAAGATAACGCGCTTAAAAGAAACCGGGGCCTATAAAACATTCATGAAGGAGGAAGACCGGCGCAGGAAAAGGGAATTGGTCATCCTAAAAAAATATGGGGAAGTACTCCGTTTCATCGGAAATATTCAAGACCCGGGAAAACCGGTGTCACTGCAAAAGATGTTCCGGGAACTCGAAATCGATTCTCTTTTAAAGGAAGCACGTAAAACGGATGATCCCTACAAAAGCGGCGCGGCGTACCGTCTTCTGGTTAAATTCAACATCGGGACCAGCCGGAGGGGCCGCGAGTATGCGGTAAAAAAGGAATATCAAAAGGCCGCCCTCTTTTATGAAATTGCAGTGAAAGCCAACAGGAAAAACATATTTGCCCTTTATAACCTGGCCTGTGCTTACTCACTTCAAAAGCAGACCGAAAAAGCGTTGAAGAATCTCGAGTTAGCGATAAGGTACGGTTACAGGGACCGCGCCCACATGGAGAAGGATTCGGACCTGGACAACATCCGGGACCGGGAAGCGTTTAAGGAGCTTTTAAAGGGATTGCCCGAACTTTAGACGCTCCAGGTACTTTCCTCACCCCCGGTTGTGTGCTATAATACCTCAATGGGCGAAATTAAAAATGAACGCATACTGGTCATCCTGAACCCCGCATCCGGGGTTGTGTCGAAGGATATTGCCACGTCGATTATATTTAAAAAACTGCGGAAGCATTTCCATACCGTATCGTTGATCAATTCCAATTCCCGTTCCCATGGATATGAACTCACCCGGCAGGCATTGGAGCAATTCGATATCATCACCGCTTTCGGTGGAGACGGCACCATCAATTCCATTGCCGCGGCCCTGGTGGGTACGGGGAAAACCCTGGGCGTGCTTCCGGGCGGGTCGGGCAACGGCCTGGTACGCAGTTTAAAAATCCCGGTCTCCTGGCGGCGGGCATTGGATGTATTGATCGACGGGAAAGACGTCGATATCGACGCGGGGAAGATCAACGACACCTATTTTTTCAATGTGGCGGGCATCGGCCTGGACGCACTGATCTCCAGGAACTTCAACCTGGAATCAAAATCCAGGGGAATCGCTTCCTATGCGTATTATGCCTTAAAAGGGGTCTTTGAGATGCCCATCTCCCGGGTGAAAATAAGCCTGGGCGATACCGTCTTCCAGGATGAGATCATGCTCGTCGCATTTGCCAATTTCAAACAGTATGGGGGCAACTTTATTATCGCACCCTTTGCCTCCCCCGATGACGGTAAACTGGATATATGTATTATAAACAAATTCAAACTGCTCAAGGAATCCCTGAATGTCCCGAGACTCTTTACCGGCCATATCCATGAATTCCCTTTTTATAAATCCTATCATTTCGATGAGTGCACGATCGAATCGTTGGATGGAAAAATCCCCTTTCATTTCGATGGAGAATATGGGGGGGAAGACCTCGAAAGTTATACCGTCAAGGTCTTTCCGGGAAAAATAAAAGTCCGCGTGCCCAACTCCCATAAGGGGTAAAGGGTAAAGGGTAAAGGGGTAAGGGGTAAGGGGTAAGAAAAAAAGGGGAAGTATTGCTACTTCCCCTTTGCTATCTTAAAACCAACCGGTTCTAATTAACTATCTATGAACGACCTGGTTTCGCGTATACAGGCTAGCGGGAGACTTTATCGACCACCAGCCCGATGATCTCAATTTCAGCGTCTTTGATTTCATTCATAACATCGACAATTTTCCCGTATTCAACATCAACGTCTGCTTTTAAGAGGAGTTTTGTTTTGTCTTCAGGCTGTTTTTTTTCGATTTCATCCAGGATGAGGGTGGGCAGCTTTGTAATGTCTTCAACCGCCTGCTCGGCAAAAACGACGGAGCCGTCTTTTTTGATAAAGATTTCCAGCATGTCGCCGGCTTTCGGTTGATCGTCGGTATACTCAGCGTCAGGCAGCTCTACGTTGGCCCCCTTTTGAATCATCGGGGTAACCACCATAAAGATAATCAGCAAAACCAGTAAAATATCGCAAAGCGGAACCACATTCGGTTCTGATTTTACGGCATCACCGCCGCCAACTTCAGCGCCCATAATCAGGCTCCCTTGGTAACTTTTTTCTTGATAAAGTGATCGATCAATTCGGAAGACGCGTTTGCCATTTCACCGCTGAAAATGTCGACTTTGTTGATCAGGGTGTTAAAGAACCACACGGCGATAACCGCGACCAGGATACCGAAACCGGTTGTCAACAAGGCTTCGGCAATACCGCCGGCCACGGACGCAATACCGCCGGAACCGGTCTGGGACATGCTCTGGAATGCGGTAATAATACCGAACACCGTACCGAACAAACCGACAAACGGTCCGGTGGACCCGATGGTCGCCAGTCCGTTCATACCCCGTTTGAATTCCACGAGACCTTTAATGGTTGCCCTTTCGATGGCCCGTTTCGCGGACTCTACTTTTTCGGAATAACCGGCATTGCTGTCTTCCTGGAATTCCAGTTCGTTCAATCCTGCAATCAAAACCTTCGCCAAATGACTGTTTTTGAATTTTTTATCGGAAGATACCTTGATTGATTCTTCGAGTTTTCCTTCTTGCCACAGCTTACTGATAAGCCTCAGTAAAATATTGGATTGTTTTTTTGCCTTCGAGAAAACGAAAAGTCTTTCTACACCAACTGCGATTGCATAAATTGACATGCCCAGTAAAACGATGATCACACCTTTGGGAATGGGTCCCATTGAACTCCACATTGATTGTAAATCCCAATGCATACTAAACCTCCTTCTTTAATATTATCTCTAAATCTAATTGTAACATAAGACCGTCATAAGCATTAACATGAGTACCATTAACACATTAACGATTGTTAAGATTGAATTTGATCACAACCGTAAATCGAACCGGCCGGGGAACACCATTCAAGATATAAGGCTCGTAAACCCACTGCTTGATAGCAGCAAGGGCGGCCTGTCTCAATAATGGGTGCCCATTGATCACCTGGGCCTGTATGACCCTTCCGTAGATATCCGTTGTAGCGTTAATGACTACATTTCCCTGGATATGCGCTTTCAAAGCCACCGGCGGATACTGCGGCGACGGCGACTTGATCAATTTCGGTTTCTGAATACTGGCAATCTGGATGGCCTGGGTTGCTTCACCGGAACCGGGGCTTCCCAGCACGCCTCCGACAACGCCGCCTTCGACGCCGCCCTCGACGCCGCCCTCGACGCCTTCATCAAAACCGAAATCACTGATATCCTCTTCCTCGATCTCTTCCGGTATGTCAATTGGCGCCACTAAACGTCCGGTAGGAATAGCTTTCTCTTCAACTTTTTCCTCCTTCTGTTTTTTCTTACTGGCACGCGCGGATTTCTTCTTCGCGGCCGGCGGCGGCGGCGGTGGCGGTGGGGCCGGCGGGGCCGCCATGAATACCTTGATTACTTTTACCGGGGGGAGATCGGATTCTGCCTCTAACAGCGGAACCACAATAACTGCAACCAAAATGATCAGGTGCAACAGTATTGAAAGCGGGAAGGTTATCCACGTCTTTCTTGCTGTCTTCTTGCCCGAATCTATCATCGAATCTTCGAACATTTTAACCTCCCAAGTTAAATTTATTTCCAGTTATAGAATATATAATAAATCTTCCAAAAATTCAAGTCTTATTTACGTTTTTTTTCGCCCAAGCAGCTTTTTTTCCCAGATTTTCAACCAGGCGCAAGATTGGAAGATGGACGAGTACGTACCGAAAATTACACCGATCATCAACGTGGCCGAAAACGAGTGGATGACTTCGCCCCCGAAAAAGAAAAGCGCAATCACGGTACACAGCGTTGTACCCGATGTGACGATGGTCCGGCTCAAGGTCTGGTTGATACTGCGATTCAGAATGAGGCTCCCGCCTTCTCTTCTCATCAGCTTCACGTTGTCCCTGACACGGTCGAAAATAACGATGGTATCGTTGAGCGAATACCCCACGATGGTAAGAATCGCGGCCACCACGGGAAGCGATACCTCGATATTGAACAGGAGAATGAACGAGAGGGTGATCAATACATCGTGGAGCAGGGTGATCACGGCGGCAAGTCCGTAAATGAGCCGGAACCTGAAACCGATATAGATCAACATCCCCAACAGCGAGTAAATGGCCGCGCGGGTCACTTTACCGCGAAGGTCATGCCCCACCTGCGGTCCGACGCTCTCGGTGCTTAAAAACGTAAAACTGCCGAGAAAGGTATTCTCCTTTAAGACGGACATCACGGGGGCCGGTAACCCGATTTTCTCGATCTCGGAAAAACTCGTGATCAAACCGCTGGTATTCTCGGAGGTAATACCGATCAATTTTTTCGCCGCATCCGCCGCCGCATCGCCGTCGATTCCCCTGGAAATCAGAAAATCCATCATCTGTTTCTCGGAGGCGTCGTTCAAATCCAGTTTATCGGTAGCGTTCAATTGCCGTTCTTCCTCGGACATCAGGGCATCTTTTATTTCGCCGGTAAAGCCCTCATGCTTGTCGGCCGCGGTGGTACTTTCGGCTTCCTCTTTTCCCGGTTCGAATACTTGCTCGGTCTTTATGAAAAATTTATTTTCTTCCCCGATCCGCTGGATCATGGATTTGCCGTGCCCCACCTGGGACAGCAGCTTTCTTAAATCATTCACGGATACGTCGTCTTTAAAACTCACTTCGATCATGGTACCGCCGGTAAAATCGATGCCCAGGTTGAAATCTTTCGTAATCAACAGGATAATCCCGGCGAGAATGATCAGGCCGGAAAAAGCAAAGGCGTAAAACCGCTTACCCATAAATTCAATTGTTGGTTCATCTTTAAATATTTTCATCTCCAGCTCCTATTACGTTAGATACTAATACTCTGTAGTTTCTTTCTACCGGAATATACCAGGTCGAATATCACCCGCGATACAAATACGGCGGTGAACATACTGGCAATGATACCGATCATCAGGGTAACGGCAAAACCTTTAATGGTGCTGGTGCCGAATTGGAATAAGAACAAGGCGGCAATGACGGTGGTCAGGTTGGCATCGAAGATGGTCACAAAGGCCTTTTTAAAGCCGGAATCGATGGCGGATTTGGGCGCTTTGCCCGCCCTCAGGTCTTCCTTGATTCGCTCGAATACAAGTACGTTGGCATCCACGGCCATACCGATGGTCAGGATGATACCCGCAATACCGGGTACGGTGAGGGTCGCCCCGAGATACGCCAATACTCCCATCAGGATGACCATGTTCAACAGCAGCGCAATGATGGAGTTGATACCCGCGCCTTTGTAATAAAGCACCATAAAGATCATTACCAGGGCCAGCCCGACGCCGCAGGCCACTATGCCCTTGCGGATGGAATCGGCACCCAGGGACGGCCCGATGATCTGTTCGTGCATCAACCGTAAGTCGGCGGGAAGCGAGCCGGACCGGAGTTTCAGGGCCAGGTCGTCGGCCTGCTCCACGGTAAACCGCCCGGTTATCCTTCCGCTGTAGGTGATAACGGACTCGATGGTGGGGGCCGAAACGACGCGGTCGTCAAGGACGATGGCCAAACGCTTGCCGATGTTGGCGGAAGTGAATCTCTGGAAATTTTTCCCGCCCTGGGCATCGAGGGTGAAAGACACGGCCGCTCCACCGTATTCATCGGTATCGCGCCGGGCGCTTTTCAATTCGCGGCCGGTGACCACGGACTCGGCACGAAGCACGGTATACCCTTTTCTATCGGAACCGGCGGCCCACTTTGCGATCACCAGGTCATCGGGAAGTACACCGTTGTATTGTGCAAGGGCGGCTTCCCGGGTCTCGAAACCGTCGGCCTCGAGTTTTTTGAGTTCCAGGACGGCGGCGCTTTTGATGAGGTCCATGACCCGGCGTTTCTCTTTGTCGCTGACACCGGGCAATTCGATCAACAACCGCGTATCTCTTTCTCTTTGCAACACGGGGTCCATGACGCCGAATTCATTGATACGGTTGCTGATGGTCTCCAAAGCCTGGGTCACGGTCTGGTCTCTCATGGAGGCTTTTTCGATCTCTTTCAGCGCGAGGGTAATGCGGTCCGTGGAAATAGAGTAGGTCCAGGTGCGGAACTCGTCGTCGAAGATATCCCGGAGTGCCCGTTCGTCTTCATAAAGGGTACCGATGACATCGATCTTATCATCTCCCCGGCGCACGACTTTCTCGAATTTGAAGCTCAGTTCTTTTAAGCGGTTTTTCAAACGCTGTACATTGTTGTCGGTCTGTTTCCGGATGGCCACTTCGGTTTCCACTTGAAATACGAGGTGCATTCCGCCTTTGAGATCGAGCCCGAGGTGGATTTTTTCGTTCAGCGGGTAGAACATCGCCACGGAAAATACCAGTACGGCTATGATTATTCCAATTTTCCAGCCCAATGTTTTGCTCATCTTTTCCTCCGAAAGCGTCGGTTAACCGGCTTTGGTTTCCTGGCCCTCGGGGCTCAGTACGGTGGTAACGGATTGTTTTGTCACCTGCAGCGTGGTGTTTTTATCCACCTTGATCTCGATCCTATCGTCCATGACACGGGTCACGGTACCGAAGATACCTCCGCCGGTAACCACCCGCTCGCCGCCTTTCAAGGAAGAGAGCAGACTTTGGTGCTGTTTCTGTTTCTTCCGCGCGGGCATGATGATGAGAAAATAGAATATTACAAAAATGATGATAAAGGGGAATAATGCGGTGAGCATGCTGGGCTGCTGCCCGGCTGCTTCGCCACCCCCGGCTCCTGCATATAAAAACATGTTAAACTCCTTTGTTGTAGCTCTGCTGAAAATTTTGTTTAAATTCATTAAACGTGTTAAGCTTAATAGAATACCTTATTTTGGACATAAAATCAAGGTAAAAATAAATGTTGTGGATGGAATTCAGGATGGAGGCGTTGATTTCCCGCGAAATATACAGGTGCCGAAGGTAGGCGCGGGAAAAATTCCGGCAGGTATAACACCGGCATTCGGGGTCCGGCGGACGGTCGTCCAGTTTGAAACGTTCGTTTTTTATGGACATCTTGCCCGAAGAGGTAAAAAGACATCCGTTTCGCGCATTCCGCGTGGGCATGACGCAGTCGAACATATCGACGCCGCGCTCGACGGCAAAGAGTATCTCTTCGGGGGTGCCGGAACCCATGAGGTAACGCGGTTTGGCTTCGGGCATCAGGGGGAGCAAAAACGATACGATGCGTTGGAAATCCTCGCCGCTCTCACCGACGCTCAAGCCGCCGACGGCATAACCGTCGAATCCGGTGCGGGTCAGTTCTTCCAGCGACCGCTCGCGCAGGTCGGTAAAAAGGCCGCCCTGCACGATGGCAAATTGAAAATTGGCGGTATTGGTGGCGAGGAACCGTTCCCGTGCCCGCCGCGCCCACAGGTGCGTGATCGCCAGGGCGCGCTCATCGGCCTCACGGGGCGCGGGAAAACCGGCAAAGTTATCGAGAACCATCTGGATATCGGAATCGTAGACATTCTGAACATCCACGACATCTTCGGGGGAGAGGAAAAAGGGGGAGCCGTCCAGGTGGGATTTGAACCGTACGCCTTCATCGGTCACTTTCGAATTCCCCTTGATGGAAAATATCTGGAACCCGCCGCTGTCGGTGAGGATAGGTTTGTTCCAACCGCTGAAGGCATGAAGGGAACCGAATTTCCCGATGACTTCCAACCCGGGCCGCAAGAAAAGGTGATAGGTGTTGCCCAGGATGATCTGCGCGCCGATCTCGTCCAGGGTCGCGGGGGTGAGTGCTTTCACGGCACCGGCGGTGCCCACGGGCATAAATATGGGGGTCTCGATGTCGCCCCGCCTGGTCTTTATAATACCGCGCCGTGCGAGAGAGCCTGCATCTTTATTCAAAATTTCGAAAAACATTTAAAGGGTCCCCGCGCCGCGGGGTTCCATTTTTTTAATTTTTTTCTGGAAACGTTCGATGTATTTGCTGTTGGGGAATTTTTTTACAAATTCTTTCAAGAGTTTCAGGGTCAGGGCGGGGTCGTCGAGTTTTTCGGAATAATAGACCGCGGCGCCGTAACCGCCTTCGGCCTCTTCGGACCCGGGGTAAACGGTGTGAATGGAGACCAGGGCATCGACGGCTTTTTGGAATTTTTTCCATTTATAATAAATGTATCCCCGCTGGTACATGGCGGCGGAGGCCCGCTTTTTGGCGTTGTCTTTATCCAGTTCGATGATGCGGTCGATCATTTCCAGGGCCTCGGGGTAATCGGCCCGGGCCATATACTTATCGTTGACGGCGAACATGAGCTCGAATTTATTGTCGGATTTGTCTTCTTTATCGAGTTTCTTATATTTACCCAGTAAATCGTCGAGGGTGCCGATGCCTTTTTTCAGGTTATCCAGGGCGGCGATCAGATCATCGGGGCTTTTAAATCCCAGCATGCGGTCCCATTCCGTGCCGTCGTGTTTAAAGATGACCAATGTGGGGTAGGAAAAGACGTTGAACGTGTTTTCCGCCGCGCGGTCGATTTCAGGGTTGACTTTGAGCATCACGAAATTTTCCTTATTAAAATAATCGATCATTTTTTTATCCACGAAAGTATCGGCGTCCAGCCGTTTGCAGTGTGGGCACCAGTCGGTATAAAAATCCATAAACACGGGTTGTTTTTTTTCCGCGGCGGTTTTTAAAACGGTTTTCCAATCGCTTTGCCAATTAATGCCGTCGGTCCCGGCTGAAAAGAGCAGTACTTGTGAAGCAAAGAGTAGTAATACAACTGTTTTTATAATTTTACCAGTCATTGAAAGTCCTCCAAAATTTGTATTTTTTATCGGGTATGGACAAAAACATAACGGTTTCGATCGTTTGAGTCTTCACCGTGTAAGTATAATATTTTTTCGAGATAAAATCAATCCCCCATTTCCCCTAAATTCACCGTCGATCACAGGTCGGTCACGTATACACCATTGCACTTTCTTCCCCAGATCAGGGCGGGTTTATGTCAAACGAAGACCCTATTTTTTGTAGACATCCGTACTAAGGTATTTCAGGCCGGAATCTACCATCAACGTCACGACATTAGCATCCGGCCCCAGTCGCTCCGCTGCTCGAATCGCCGCGATGACATTTGCTCCCGAGGACGTTCCGGCAAACAGACCCTCCTCCCGGGCCAAACGTCTGACCATGGCTTTCGCGTCATC